>WNFC01008023.1_pt1 | contig 11631 bp, 14 predicted proteins | sample 5400541 | NCBI WGS metagenome assembly WNFC01 (sample SAMN13153342, study PRJNA577476) | soil metagenome | isolation source: 120 cm saprolite under Douglas fir tree site 2 hole 2 replicate 1 | place: USA:California | collected 2015-04-18
CCGTTTCTATGCGCCTTGAGTGATGCCGCTTATACAAGCCTCTCTGTGCGCTACGCGAGGTCCCATCCAATTAATGGCCGTCATGACACGAGAGACTATTTGCTGGTACTTTGTCGCCAAGGAAGAGAACACCTAACCTACATTGAGGGTCCCTCGTTGTCGCCGATGGCAATCTCGATGAGGCAACGTTGTCACATTGCCGATCGTAGTGTCCTGTGTCAGACTAGCTCTGCGGGAAATACATGCACATTGTCATGAATTGCCATGAAGTCTGCTTGGCCTGCGATGAATCACAGTAAGAGTTTGATCCCAACCTGCTGTCCACAAGAGTTCAACCCACACCACGCAATTACCGCTACCACCCTCACCCGTCGTAACGACGATGGATTGATTGTTCCTGTCGTCCCCCGAGTATGCTACTCCCAATTGCGCCGCTCGCCAAGCAATCTCAGATCCCCCTGTGCTTCTTTGCTGCATTTGGTACACCCAGACTAGTCAAAGTGGTCAATCTTTGATGACAGTGGACGATAAGAACAATGAGTTGTAGAGGCCTTATGACGAGAAAGGGCGCGTGATCGCATTTACCCCGGCCCTCCTTCTCCTTGTCCGATGCATATAAAAACCACCGGTGGTCTTGCAAATGCGCTGAGTGTGTCGCCTCAGGCTTGAGATAACGCCATACCGCCTGGTTCACCGGGGGCGCAGTCAGAAGACATAGTACCCGCCTAGAACCTCGCACACGCAGGCAAAAAGCCTTCTGTCCAAGCCCAAATGACCAGGATCGAGTCGTGACCGACAGCCCAGCCGGCCATGCGTTCGGGAAACAGCGCGTGGCGTGAGAGCTGGTGTGCTGCGCCTTTGAGCCACGTGTGGTCCGATTATGGGTGTTGGAAAAAGTTGTTATGGCGTGGAACCAGAGTGCGAGTGTCCACGGGTTGCTACTCGTTAGAGGGAGGGGTCTGCAGTTTCACGGGCGGTAGCCAAAAATGGCCTTGAGGGGTGGTCGGATAATGCCGAGGGAGCCCCGACAGTAGCACAGCACTCCGTAAGCCTCAGGCGATACCGCGATACTCTCCTTGCTTCTTTCTACCAACACCGCACCATGAGCTCTACATACCCAGTGATCGACTCGCGTCCTGTACAACCTCACATTCAAACAACGTGCTCGTCTTGTCATTTCCAGCTCGAGTTCTCCGTGCCCAGCCCCGCGCCTAAACCATCGCAACTTCTTACCGTGCGTTGCTGTAAGTGTAGAAAGACCTTCTCGCACGCCTTCTATCCCAACCAAGTCTCAACAACCACATCAATTAACATGGGGTCATCGTCCAAGTCGTACGGACAAACGCCTGCACCACCACGGAAAGCGAGGAAGATTGGCACTCAAGAACGACCACTAGAGACTGGGTATTATGATCTGCTCGGTGTGCCAGTCGACGCAACCCCAGACGATATCAAGAAGGCTTATCGTGCGTCAATATGGTATCCCTTTTATTCTTAGTCGACTAATCACCGGTCCCGTGTAGGCCGCCTCGCGATCAAATACCACCCCGACAAGAACCGCGACGATCCGAGTGCGGAAGAGCGCTTCAAATCGATTGCCATCGCCTACCAGACACTCTCCGACCCCAAGCTCCGGCACAAGTACAATGAATTCGGGCCCAAGGAGAGTGCTCCTGAGGGTGGCTTCGTCGACCCGGAGGAGGTCTTTGGCGCGATCTTTGGCGGGGAACGGTTCTTGCCCCTCATAGGGCAGCTGTCCCTTGCCCGGGACATGAAGACCGCCCTCCAAGAGGCGGATGCCACGGAAGGTGAAGGCGCGACCCCGGTCATTCGCGATGCCAAGGGTCGCGAAATCATCAGCCCCGAAGAGAAGGCAAAGAGAGATGAGAAGGCGCGCAAGGTGGCTGCGGAGGTGCGCTTGCAGCGCGGTCGTGGTCCTGTTGCTGTTGACCGGGCTGCGTTGTGCAGAAAGCGGCGGCGCGGGAGGAGCGCGTGCAGAAGCTCGTTGAGAATTTGCGTCACAAGCTCGGCATTTTCACCGAGAACGCCACCAGCCCGACTGACCCCGACGTAACTGAGTCATGGCGGACAATATGCTCTCTTGAAGCTGAGTGCGTCTTCTGTTTCTTTTTTTTCTATGTCACACCGCTGAGGTCATCGCCTGTGCTGGGTTCCTGCAGGGAATTGAAGGGCGAGTCGTACGGCATAGAGCTCTTACATGCCATCGGATTTGTCTACTCGGCCAAGGCTAAGCAGTTTCTCGCATCCAACCAGACCTTCTTCGGCGTTGGTGGGTGGCTGCATAACGTGCAGGGCAAGTACCACGTGTTTTCCGAGACGTGCGTTGGTGGCATTACTTCCTGTGCCTGGTTTCTCTCGCTGACGTTGTACAGTGTGTCGACTCTGCGGTCGGCAATTGAGCTCAAGGCCGTGTTCGACCAGATCCAACAGGCTGAGCAATCTGGTACCCTCAGTGCCGAAGAGAAGAAACGCCTCGAGGAGCAGGCCGCGGAAAAGGGACTCCACGCCCTCTTCAAGGTACGTCTTTCATCCTCATCGCTCGTCCGCTTCCGTTCAGACGGACGCGCGTGCGCCGCCGCAAACAGGGCGCGAAACTGGAGATCGATTCGGTGCTGCGCGAGACGTGTGACCGGGTGCTGAATGACCCGGTGATATCGCGCAATACGGCGGTCCTGCGCGCCGCTGCGTTGCAGACCCTCGGGGATGCGTTCATGGCCGTGCGGAATGAGCAAGAGGAGGCGCGGGATGATAGCGAGTATGTGAGGGTCGAGACGAAAAGCAGTCGGCAGCGCTCACAATCGCGCGTCACCCCTGGGCCACAATAGCCTGCACATGCTTCTCTCCCACCGTCACGCGTACGTTCGTGTTCTGCGTGCTTAGTGTTGAGCTCGTTTTGCATCTTGTGGGCCGATACTGCCACGCCGAGGTAACCTTTTGTTCTTCTTGCATCACTGTATCCTAGGCATCACCACGTACTTTTGTACATCCAGTCTTTCCTTCCCCACTCAACGAATCGTTTGTGCGATCGATGTCTCAAGGCATACAGTAATCGGACACGTGATGATGCAGACCGGAGGAAAATAAAAATAAAATGGACGATGAAAAATAAGGTCTGTGAAAAGAAAGCAAGCAGACGCGCCGAAGACCGAACGGCACACTTAGGCAGCGTGTGAGCGGGGGGGGGGGGGGGGGGAAACCACCTATCTGACTCTCCCCCTTTTCCTGCCACCGAATCCCTTGAACACAGCGTCGTCCGAATCATCGTCGTCACCTCCGCCCAGCGCCGCCGCCGCCCGCTTCTTGGCCGCCCGCACCGCATTCCGCCGTAATTGCGTGGCGGCAGTCGAGCGCAGCGTGGACGTCATCCCGGCGTCCGCCCTCTCGTCGTCGCCCACCGCCGTGCCCCGAGTCACCGTCTGCTCCTCTTCCGCCTCTTCTCCCTCCCCCAGAACTCCGAGCTCCGCGGCTACCGCAGCCGCAGACTCGTCCAGCCCGTCGTCCATCTCACCATGACCACCACCACCACCACCACCATCACTATCATCCGCCAACTCGTCCTCTTCGTCGTCCTCGTCGTCCGGGAGGAACAAAGCTAGCGCGGCGTCCTTTCTTCCCCTCGTCGTGCGGCGCGTCGCCGCTGGCGCTTTTTTCGTCCGTGCGGGCGATCCTTTTGCTTTTGTCGTCGTCTTCGACTTTGTTTTCGAAGCGGGCTTCGCGGCGGCAGGAGCCTTGGCTTTCGCACCCGCCTTGCCCCTCGTAGACGCAGGCCTACGCGGACTCGCAGGGGCGTCCAAGTCCATCTCGTCTGCATCCAAGTCCACGCCTTCGATCGCCTCGTCATCATGGTCGTCGTCCTCGCTCGGAGGCGCGCGCGCGCGTCCGCCGCGGGAGTTGGCCGATGCTCGGGACGCCTTTGAGGGCAGCTTGGACTTGCCGTGCAGAAGGGGCGGGTGCGAGGCGGTGATGTCGTTGATATCCGAATAGCTCTGCGACCCCGATGGCCCCGACCGCCAGTACGCTGCGAATAAAAGAGAAAGTCGGCGGCGTGAGTAAACGATAAGCCCGCCTTCTCACATGACTTTTGAAAAAGGCTACCTTTTCCGATGCCGTAGTCGTTCTCCTCGCTGATAACGAGCTCGATCGTCCGGGTGCGCTCGAGAGCCACGGTAGCTTTCTGTGCACCCATTCGTTCGTCAGCACAATTTCCTTTCGTCTCGAAAACGAGAATGAAATAAAATAATAGTTAAATGATTCTCACCGTTTTGAATTTCTTAAAGTTCGGTTTGCCGGCCCACTCTGGATGGGTGGTATCGTAGTTGCGTGCAGGCTGTGAGGGCTTCACACTGCCCCCTCGTTGTATATCCATCTCCACCACGACCATGAAATTCCCCCTGATCCCGATATCACCAAAGTCGTCGATTGCGTCCCACGGCGCGACGGCGAGCTCGGGAGCGCCTTTGGCACCGGCGGAAGTGGCGGCAGTGGCGGCAGTGGCGGTGCCGACGACATTAATATTGGCGTTTTTGGGCTTCGCGATCCGCAGCTGGTTGAACTCACGGTCAAATTCATCCTCGAGCTTCTTGCCGCGCTTCGTCGAGTTGACCGCCCTGAGGAAATCCTCGTCCGTGTCGAGCTTGTTGCTCGTCGACGATTTCGATGGGGGGCGCACGGTGGCGTGCGATGTTCCCGTCCCCGTGACCGTCGTGCCTGTGGCTTGCGTCTGCGTTTGTGTCGAACGGGGCTGAGGGGCAGGGGCGGGGGCGTTCGCACCCAAGGCCTGCCTTTTCGCTCTGTGCGCCCCCTCTGCGGTGTCTGCACTCGTACCGGCCGCATCGGCGGCGCCGTCCGCCATTTGCACATCATCCCCATCCCCATCACCAGCCCCCCGGCTGCGTTTCGTTCCCCGCAATACGTCGCTTTGAATCTGACTCTCCTGCACCTCTTCGGGAACTGCACTCAGTGTGCTAGCTCGGACGCCTTGCGTCAACGTCCCCGTCCCCGTCCCCGGCTGTGTCTCGCCTGATAGCGCACGATCGGGGTTGCTCGCGTCAAACAGGGCTTTGTACTTGTCGAGCTGCTGAGACTGCGGAACGTGGGGATTCGACGATGCTGGAATCAGAGCGGAAGAGGCGTCGATGCCCTGGTTGGCCCGACGGCGCGGTGGGAGTCTGCGTGTTTGAGAAACGGGCTGAAACAGAGATCGTATGATGCAATCGCGTGAGATGCCTACGTATGACGAGAGAAAGTGGATAAATGCGCACGGTGGGTAGCTGAGTAGCACCAAGAGTGGCATCGCCTGGGATGGGTGCCAGGGGTGGGACAAGACTTGGGGATGCACCCACGATCGTTACGTTGTCGGCAGGTCCGGGCGAGGGTGCTGTGCGGTTTCGATCTGCCCGTCTCGGCGGGAGCTGGTCATCAGTGAGCACATGAGCGAAGGGAACAGGGGAAGGAGAGGTCCTTACTCTGCGGGGTTTAGGCACCTCAGTAATTTCCGACTCCGGGGCGGGTGGCCCAGGTAAAGACACCGCTGCTGGTGGGGGTTGTTCAGATGTCGTAGGCAAAGGGCTGGTTGCTCTGGGAGGTGCAATGGAAGGCTCGCTTGGGAAAGTATTGGGCACAATGTCAGGTAGGGTTGTTTCTCCTGAATCTTTGGGATCATATTAAAAGGAGCGAGTGCGATAGCAGGGTAATAACATACCTCGGCCTTGCGAGTCAGCAGTGCGGGCCGAGTCCACGAAGAATGTGTCGACAGACGCGACAGCCTGCAGGATGTTCTCAGGTTGGATGAGCTCCAAATCCAAGCTACGGGCACGATCATCAGCCTCGAGACGAGACCTAAACGCTCTGCGCGCACCTTTTCGCAACGGACACAATTTCCTCCCACTCCTCCCGGCCGACAACCAATTCCATCGCATCTCCATCCGCTACGGGAACGGCCTTCCCATTCTTCTCTTCGGCCAACGCCTTGGCACGGAGCAGGGCCTTCCGCCAACGCACGACACCAGCGCCGACGGCAAACGCCTCGTAATCTGCACCCCCTCGTTTGACGAGGTCCCGGTACCCTGCGGGGATCTCGAGGCCCTTTTCTCCGAGAAACACAAAGCGGTACCCCTTCAACATGTTGAGCCTGGTTTCGTTTGGCTCCCACGTCTTGATCGTCTTGAGCGCGGCGGGAAGCGCAGCGGCGAAGGCAGGACGGAACTTGCTCTCGGGTGGCAGAGCGAAGGTGTGCTCCAAGGCGCGCGTGGATTCGCGCGGGTCCATATTGGAGAGCGCAAGCAACTCGGTGAGCCATTCGGGTTTGACGAGCTGGGCGGCGGAGAGGAGGGAGGTCATGTGAGTGGGGGTGAGCGCATAGGAAGGTACGAGGTGATGCGTGATGTCAGGGTGCAGCGTCTGCACGACATGAACTCCTAAGGGAGACGGTGTGAGAACGTCGGAGCAAGGAAGGAAACAGATCGTTGCGCGACACACCAAGGGAAGCGCAGCCGTCGATGTGAATAGGCGTTCTGACTTTTCCGGGCGTTTCGAAGCAGCAGATTCTCTGCCACTGTACGCTGCGGAGCCGTAATCAATTGATTGCGTTGATAAGAATGATGGAGGGTGGAGAGGGCGGTGTCTGAACGTACGTTAACGGCAGGCCACTGACGATGTCCACGCGGTCATCGTGTTGCAACGTTTCCGTTGCACCGGGGTTTACGATTATCCCATCGGGGATTCCTTCGCGCAAGATGCGCATTGTCTTGTTTTTGGAGTTAAGGATCCGCAACGTTGGCGTGTAATCAGTGTTGGTCTGTAACTATCGCTAAGGGGCGCTAGTACGACATAGGAGAACGAGTTGCGCGCACGAGATCATCAGGAGAGAAACCGCCGACTATGAACCGGCCGTGATCATGGGAGACCTTTTTGTGATTGACAACAAGGTTGGAGGTTGATTTACGCCCGATGAGGTATGACTTTCCGCATTTCAAAAGCTTCGACTCTGCGACATATCCCCGATGAGTTTGACAGGCGGTACTCAAGGGAGAGACGAGGGAAAGACATTACTCTGAAAGGAAACCTCATTTGGTGTTTCACCGTCGAATGGGCCAGTGACAATCCACATTCTCTCAAGTTGTCATGATCACTGGCAGTCGCGTAGTCGACGGAACCGGGAAAATCAAATCACACCGCGTTCGCGCACGTGACCACTACTTTCGGGTGCTGTACCGATTCCACCACAACTGATAGTCCTCGTCCCTGGGTCCTGTACTGGTATAACCGAACAAAGATACTGGTAGACCGGCGTATACAAATGTCCTATCAAAAAGTGTAAATTTGACACAAGGACCCATCTCAGCGTACTGTAAACGACAAGCCCGCAGCCCGCCATTCCAGTGTCCTAGAAACGAGCAACTGCGTCAAATTTGCTCGAGGCAATCCTTAGGAGATGTAATTCATGGAAATGTCAACAGACTCATCCCTTCCCAACACGGGAACGAAAACCTTAGAGCGTTTCGGGTCGACTGGATGCTCCACAGCGGTTGTAGTGATACACCCGGAGGTTGGCAAGGAGGAGTGGCCGGGAGTGAAATCTCCGAGCTTCAGACTATCCATTTAGGAGAATACCAAGGAAACTCAACGTATGACTCGGCACATCTTCCCAATGTTAAAAACCACTCCACGCAGTTTACTTGCATACAAGCTAGTCCGTGGCTGGATGTAAGTGGCTTCCCAGGGAAGGGCAGATAATGACAAAGCTCGTAACAGCACTACTGTATCCTCTGTGACCATTGTATCATCTAAGCGCGTAGGCATTCGTAGGACAGTGCCACGAAAAGCCACGATATTCGAAATGCCATGGCAACGAACAAGGGTACAGACGAATCGAGCGAGTCTTTGACAATTAGCTGACTTGTCCGAAGTTTTCGGCAAGCTGGCTGGTACATACCAATGACATCAGAAGTAAGGGCCACGAGGCCCCCAGGCGCTCGAACATGTCCAAAGTTATCACTCCGATGAAGCGACCTCGCACTGAAGGGACTGAAACAAATGCAACAAAGCCGCTGGAATGAATGATACGAGAGCAGCCATAGAGATACGTACCTATAGCGTTGATCGGGGTGCTTTCGTTCGCTTGGGCTGATTGTCGTCCTTCTAGCCCGTGCAGAAATTTTATGATCGGTGAACTCGAGGTACTGTAGTGGTACTGTGGACGAAGAACAAGGTCACGCCGAGTTCTGACAAAAGAGATGACCACGAATACTCGCCTTCGTTACCTCCATCATAATCAAGATCGGAATACATGTAACATGTTCAGTTGACATCGTCGTCCGTCCTGCTCGCGGAATCAGACAAATCGCAGGCTCAAGCCACTTACCATTACTGGGAAAATAGTGCCCCGTCACAAGGAGGCCAATCCCCCCTCCGGTCATGTATACGTTTGTTGGCCGGTCAGCCCCGAAAAAGCCACGATCGCAGTTCTCAGGATGGATCGAGAAAGAGCATCAAGAAGGAAACTATATAAATACTACGATCTCAGACGTTGGGGATTTATAAAGAGAAAAGACAGAAGGTGCTTGACGCAAAGGCAAGAAAAAGATCAAAATGTCTCAGCACATGACAATGAGTCGCGCTGGGTATTTTGTCGGGCCGCCCAGGGGTGGCCCGCCCCAGCCGCGTCGCCCTTACGGAATGGCAACTCATCCAAAGTTTCGACTCCAAGACCTCGCCTACGCAAAAATCATCATTCATGCTCTCAAATACCCTCACCGGACCGTCAACGGTGTACTACTTGGTCACCCCCCCTCTTCTGGAATCGTGGTCATCGTCGACGCGGTACCTCTCCAGCACCACTGGACTAATCTCAGTCCAACGATGGAAGTCGGGCTCGGAATGGTGCGTTCTGCCTCTTTCCTGTCATCATTCTCCCCTTTAACTGGGTTACGTATGTCCTACCCTTTGTGTGGACATAGGCTAGCAATCATGCCCACAGTCGCGGGCTTCATGTAGTTGGATACTACCAGTCACCAGAGCACGTTGGCGACACAACTTTATCCCCTGTCGGCGAGCGCGTCGCAGCCAAGATAAAAGAGACCTTCCAGACTCCGATCGCGCTGGTGGTGAGTCTTCGAAAGCCACTATCTGTAAGCTCCCTGCCCACCAGTGACGTGTCCAATAGCTCGACAGCTCCAAGTTAGAGGTCCAGAGTAATGAAACGCTTGTCGTACGTTTCTTTGACTCTAGGTACCCGAAACGAACTGAATCTTTGAAACTCAATTTATAGACCTACGTTTCGCCCGCCCCCTCTTCCATGACCTTTCATCAAGCTGCAGGTAAACTCCTGTTCAACTGGGCTCTCCCCCCCCGGGCCCTACACATCATACGCCACAGCAGCATACTAGACAGATTTTGGGACTTTGACAATTATCTAGAGGACAACAGAGTTCCATTTTTGTCTAACGGCGCAGTACAGATGGCGCTCAATCCGCCGCAATAGATTATGATTAGAGTGTAGTCAGCACTTACATGACTTCCTTTGATCCCCTTTCCTTCGCCAGTTTCACACCATTAGAGATGGTTATTGGAGGTTCTCGTCTCTTTACGTTATCTTTACTTATAGACCTTGCACGCGCTGTTCGTCCTTTACGCTGCCAAATCACAAGGTTTTATAGTTTGGAAAGTTACGGGTTAAATGCTCGACTTACTCAAGGACAATCTAATACTTAGCGGTTACCACGGTCGTTGCTACCCTGGGTTGCCACTGTTTCCTACGACAATTCTCTGTTGCAGACTTCTCTGTTATGCGACAATGTGATCGAGTGAAACTGGGCTTTGCAGTGCTCTGCTGATAAGAGGCCGAACATAGGAAGCTGTTACTCTGCCAAGAAGTCCGTGCATCATCGGGCACGAACTGACGCGAATCACCCTAGATTTCTGGAGAGGATTGTCCAAGCGGTGATGAATGACCCGCGCCTATCCCCGGGCAGCTGGTCCTCGGACCCTACGACAGCCCCATACAACTCTCTTGGGGACCTATTATAGAGGCTCCACAGTTAGAGTGTCTTGATGAGACCATAGCCTGACAGAGTCCTGGCAAAACATCTGGCATGCTTCCCCTGTGCCAGTATGTAGCTCCGAGTCATTCCGCTAGTGAACTCTACTAGCCTTATAAGTGTCGCCGTCTTCGAGTTGCTGCCAATGCATTGGCGATAAGTGACTGGAATATATGGCAGATCTAGAATACATAGGGCTAATGAGTTAGGAAAAGCAAATAAAATGGCCCTCTGCAACAACTACATGATATGGTAAAGGTAATACTCACTGTGCTACTGTCAATAGTGTACAGCAGGCCCAAGGTAGGACTCGTAGGAGCACTTAAGACATGAAGAATGGGTGTTGTATTTGTGTCAGTGCATCCAAGGTATCATCATAGAAGTTGCTCATATGCCACATTAAGGGAAAGTACTTTACGCTGAAATCTGAGGAACTTCTAGGCGTCAACCTGTCAAGGGTGTCAATAGTAAAACAAAAAAAGATCCAAGAACTGAAAGAAAGGAAAGCATAGCCACAAGGATGAGGTCACGGGCACTCCAATGCGTGTCGTTCCACAGACAGCCCACTAGCAGACGCTCACCTTACATTAAAAATCAAAAAATCAGAAAGCACTTGATGCAAAGAACAAACACGAGAAAAAGATCACCATGTCGCGTCATGTCCACGCCTATGTCACCAAGGTTCCGGGCCGGGCTCCCAGACCACCAGGCATTCCGAGTCGCAGCGGCTTCATCGGTATATCAAGCCCAAACTATCACCTCGAAGATCTCGCTTATGCTAAACTCATCCTTCATGCCGTCAAATACCCTCACCAGACCGTCAACGGTGTACTCCTTGGTCACCCCCCCTCTTCCGGAATCGTAGTCATCGTCGACGCGGTACCTCTCCAACACCACTGGACGAATCTTAGTCCAATGATGGAAGTCGGGCTCGGAATGGTGCGCTCTACCTTTTTTTCCGTCCCTTTTTCTCTTCTACGTCGGCTGAATCACGTATGGTTTGCACCTTGTGTGGATGTAGGCCACCAACCATGCCCATAGTCGTGGGCTTCATGTAGTTGGATGCTACCAGGCAGCAGAGCACATTGGCGACACGACATCATCCCCTACCGGCGAGCGCGTCGCAGCCAAGATAAAAGAGACCTTCCAGACTCCGGTGGTGCTCGTGGTGAGTCTGTCCTGCTACTATCCGTCGACTCCCTGCCCACCAGTGACGTGTCCAACAGCTTGATGGCTCCAAGTTAGACGACACTAATGGTGCAACACTTGTCGTACGTTCCTTGGATTCCAGGTGACCGACTCCAGCTGAATTTTTGAAACACAACTTATAGACCTACCTTTCGTCCTCTCCGTCTTCCACGATCTTTCGTCCGGTGAAAGGTAAACTCTGGTTCAACTGGGCTCTCTCTACCCGAGTCCTACGCATCATTCGCCACAGCGGCATACGAGACAAATTTGGGGATTTTGACAATTATCTAGAGGACAACAGGGTCCCATTTTTGACTAACGGCGCAGTACAGGTGGCCCTCAATCCGCCCCAATAGTTCATGGTCAAAGGATGGTCACCACTTTC
>WNFC01008024.1_pt1 | contig 11631 bp, 8 predicted proteins | sample 5400541 | NCBI WGS metagenome assembly WNFC01 (sample SAMN13153342, study PRJNA577476) | soil metagenome | isolation source: 120 cm saprolite under Douglas fir tree site 2 hole 2 replicate 1 | place: USA:California | collected 2015-04-18
GGATCAGCATGTCGGGCGGCGGCACGCAATCGGGGTGCGCCGCGACCTGGCGCTCGCAGACATAGATCGCCCGGTCGGGAAACAGCGAGCGCAAATGGTCGTAGGTCCGGCCGTTGCCCAGCCCCAGCTCGAGCACAAAGCCGTCGATGTCGCGGATCAGCTCGGCGGCGCGATCGAGACAGGCGCGCTGCGCCTCGAGGCGCCGGATAAAGCTGTCGAGCCGACTCATTCGGCCGGCGTCGCCCCCACGCCTTCACTGAGGCGCCGAACCTCGAACATCGCCTTGCTGAGCTGGTTGTTGGTCAGGTCGAGCCGATGCGCCAGCTCCTGCATGATCGACACCGCCATGCTTGGGAATTCGCGCACCATGCGCATGAACGGGTCCCTGGCGATGCGCAGCGCCACCAGCCGGCCTTTGGCGCGCACCGAGGCGTTGCGCGGCACATCGCCCAGGATCGCCATTTCGCCGACGATGTCGTTGGCGCCGAGCGTCGCGACGGTCATCGGTCCGCCCGGTCCTTCGAGGATGATGTCGGCCTCGCCTTCGATGATCAAATAGGCCGCGTCGGCCTGATCACCCTGATGGCAGAGGAACTTGCCGTTATCGAAGCCGACCCGCTCGCTCATGAACGCCAAGAGCTTGAGCTTGGCCGGTTCGATGTCCGCAAAGAGGGGCATCCGTCGAAGAAACTCGAATTCCTGCGGTAGGCTCACCTGTTTCCTCCCGTTCTTATCGGCGCGTCGCGCTCTGTCATTCCGCGGCCATCAAGAGGGCGGTCAGAGAATTTTTGTGGTCCAGCTCGGCCGGGCGGCCCTGCTCCTGCAATTTGCCGCCGCTCATCACCAGCACGCGGTCGAAATTGCGCGCGAGGCTGGCGCGATGCAGCACCCAGAACAGGCTGCGCCCCGCCATCTCCTGCCGCAATCCCTCGCTCGCCTTGGCTTGGCCCGGCCCGTCGAGCGCCGTCGTCGCCTCGTTGAGGATCAAGAGGTCCGGTCGTTTCAGCAACGCGCGGGCAATCGCCGTGCGCTGACGCTGTGCCGCCGAGAGGCGGGAGCCGGCCGTGCCGACATGATAGTCGAGGCCGACATCGATGACCGCCGGCTGCAAGGACAGCGCCTCCAGCACGTCGCCCAGGACCTGCGGGACGCGCACCGCGGCGTCCGCTTCGCCGTAGGCGATCTTGCCGAAGAGGATGTTGTCTTGCAGCGAGGCGGCGGCGTTGTAGCGGTCGGGGTCGAAAAACTCGATCTGACCGCGGGCCTCGGCCGGCAGCTCGGCGCGAAACACGCGGCGCGCTTCGAGCAGCCGCTGCTGCATGGCGTCGTCAAGGACGCCGAGGCGGTGGCGCGCCGCGATCAGCTTGAACGGCAGCGACAAGAGCTTGCGGCGCTGTTCGGGCGACAGCGCCTTGGCGCCGCTGTTCTCGATCGTTGTCAGGATGGCGGAGAATTCCGGCAAATCACTGGCGCTAATGAAGCTGAACTGCTCGAAAAATTCATGCTCGGGTGGCAGGCCAGCGAACATCTCGGTCATCGTCGCAGCGACCTCGCGGCCGGCCTCGACGAGGTCGTCGGTCAGGTCAATCTTGTCGAGAACGCTCAGCACATACTCGTTCTCGGCAAGCGAGCTGAAATCGAATACCGGCCCGATCGGCGTGCCGAACAGCAAATTCTCCGCGACCGTCGCGTTCGAGTTGTACTGATCGAGATCGTAGGTTTCGACCAGCTTGGTGATGCCGTCGGCAACCAGTCGCTCGGCCAGCGCCCTGCGGGCCGCGATCAAGCGCTCCGCGACCTCCGCGTGCTCGGCCGGATCGAGCCGGCCGCGCAGCCCGAGGGCGTAGACATCTTCCTCGAAGTCGAGACGCTCCAGCACCTCGGCAATGCGCTGCGTGAGCCCCGCGGCGTCGGATACCCCGGCGCTCTCGTAATCGATCCAATCGGCATGCAGATCGAGATCGATGTTGCCGGAGCGCCGGGACTCGAAGAGTTCGCGCGCCCGGCGGCGCGTCGTCGCCTCGTCATATTCGGCCGGCCGCACCGGGCGGTGGCGCAGCCCGAGCAGCAGATTGTCGCGCAATGTTCCGGTAAAAACGTATGGTGTGTTGCCGACGTAGCCGATCCGCCGGCCGATGATTGCGACCGGCAGATCCGCGATATCCTTGCCGCCGATCGTGATTCGGCCGCTGGTGGGTTGGGCCAGCCGCGCAAGGAGCAGGGCAAGCTCGCTTTTGCCGCTGCCGCTCTGGCCGATGATCGCGACATGCTCGGCGGGCTCGACCGTAAAGCTCACCGCATCGACGACCCGGCTTTTGTCATCCTCGGCGAGCGACAAGTTGGCGACGGCGATTTCGCCGGTCAGCGGCGCGACGGCATCGGGGTCCTCCAGCAGCAGCCGGGCATCGACCATCCCGGGCGGCTGAAACTGCTCGACGATCTGTTCGTAGGTGATCCGCGAATTTTCCTTGATCTGGTAGAAGTCGAGCAGCTCCTTCCACGGCGCGGCCATCTCTTTGACGGCGGCGATGATCGCGACCAGCGCGCCCAACGACAGACCGCTGGAGCCGTCAGTGCCGCCTCGGATGACCAGATAGCCACCCAAAGAGAAGAAGAAAAACGGAGTCAGCTGACCAATGAAATTGTTAAGAAATTTCGCAAAAAATTTCCGTCGAAAGATCTCAAACCGGATATCGTAAATCACACCGAGGACATGGGCAAAATCGGTCAGTCGCAGCTTGACCGTATCGTTGGCATGGATCTCGACGATACCGGCCGCCGATTCCTGAACGCGGTCGGCAACCTGACGCACCGTGCGCACCCGGCGCTTGGCCAGCAAGTTCACCTTGGCTTGCAGCTTTGGAATGATGTAGCCCTGCACCGGATACAGCGCGGTCGCGGCGATGCAAAGGAGCGGGTCCTCCATGAACACGAAAAAGATGATCACCAGCAGCTGCCCACCCTGGAACAGCGGCTGGTTAAAGGCATCGCCAATAAAGCCGCCCAACTGCTCGCACTCGACGGTGATCATCGGGATGATCTGCGCCGATGAGGTCTTTTGGAAATAAGACGGAGGAAAACGCAGCAGCCGCTGGTACAGCAAAAAGCGAAAACGCCGCAGCATCCGCTCGCCGAGCTGTCCTTTATACGTATTGATGTAGTATTTGAATGCGCCATTGATCAAAACGAGTGCGAGGAATATCCCGCACAGAAACATCAGGTACGGCACCTGCTGGAAGTCGATCCCGAGGAAATTTTGTGGAAAATGCTTGCCGTCAATGGCGCGGTTGATGATCGTTTTCGGCAGTTTCAGCGAATAATAGAGGAACGGGAACGAGGCGAGGGTGAGCACCAGCAACACGATCTGCTGGCGCAGGCTGTGCTTCAGGATAAAGCGATAGACCGATGGTTCGAGATCGATGCTGTCCGGTTCCGACGGCTTTGTCGCGGCGGTGGCGTCGTCAGACTGCGGCGCGGTGCCCGGAAAGAAACCCGGGCGCAGCGCCTGTTCGGCCGAGCTGGCCAGCGCCGTCACCGCCTTCATCGCCGGCGCCTCGCCGCAGAAAAGTGCATCTCGCGCGTCCTACTACTGCATGTCATAGTACGGCCGGACGGCAAGGAGGGAGGCATCGCGTGGACGGCCGTCGCGACCATAAGCGCATCCTGATCTATAGCCACGACACCTTCGGTCTTGGCCATCTTCGCCGGTGCCGGGCAATTGCGCATTCGCTGGTGGATGCCGACTCCTCGCTGTCGGTGCTGATCTTATCGGGATCGCCGATCATCGGCAGCTTCGATTTCCGTTCGCGTGTTGATTTTGTGCGCATTCCCGGCGTTATCAAGCTGCGCAACGGCGAGTATGTCTCCCTCAACCTGCATATCGACATCGAGGAGACGCTGGCCATGCGGTCCTCGATCATCCGCCATACCGCCGACATCTTCGATCCCGACATCTTCATCGTCGACAAGGAACCGCTCGGACTGCACGGCGAGGTGCGGCCGACGCTCGACCTGCTGCGGGCGCGGGGCACGCCGCTCATCCTCGGCCTGCGCGATGTGATGGACGATCCGAGCGCGCTCGAAACCGAGTGGGAGCGCAAGAATGCCATCCCGGCCGTGAGCGAGTACTACAACGAGATCTGGGTCTATGGGCTCCCGCAGATCTGCGACCCGCTCGCCGGCATCGCGCTGCCCGCAAGCGTGCGTCGGCGGATGGTCTATACGGGATATTTGCGGCGCCATGCTCCGGTTGCCGTGGCGGCACCCCAGCTGGCCGATCTGCGGGATGGCGAGTTCCTGCTGGTGACGGCCGGCGGCGGCGGCGACGGCGAGGGCCTCGTCGACTGGGTTTTTGCCGCCTATGAGAATGACCCGGGCGGCTTGCCCCCGGTGCTGGCGGTCTTCGGCCCGTTCATGCTGCCCGATCACCAGGCGGCCTTCGCGGCGCGCGCGGCCCGATTGCCCAAGGTGCGCACGATCACCTTCGACACCCACCTCGAACATCTGATGGCGCGCGCCGCCGGGGTCGTGGCGATGGGCGGCTACAACACGTTCTGCGAGATCCTGTCCTTCGACAAACCGGCCTTGATCGTGCCGCGCACCGCGCCGCGGCTCGAACAATTCATCCGCGCCCAGCGTGCCGCCGAACTTGGGCTCGTCGCCGTCTTGCCCGATTCGGAAGAACACGACCCCCGAACGATGGCCGCGGCGCTGTTGCAGCTCATGCAGCAGAAGCGGCCGTCGGCGGTGGTCATTCCGGGCTTGCTCGACGGCATGGCGAGTGTTAATCGGCTCGCGCAGAAATGGCTCAGCCAGGGTCGGGCGGAGCGCATGCGTGTGCGCGCCCGGCGGAACGCATGACGGCTTCCGGCTTTCCGTCAGGGCGTGTCGCCTTTGTCCTCAAAGGCTATCCGCGTCTCTCGGAGACCTTTATCGCCCAGGAGATTTGGGCCCTCGAACAGCGCGGGCTCGACATCCAGATCGTCTCGCTGCGCCATCCGACCGATCGCGCGCGCCATCCCGTGCATGGCCAGATTCATGCGCCGGTGCTCTACCTGCCCGAATATCTCAAGGACGAGAAGCGGCGGGTGTTGGGGGCCTGGCGCCGGGCCCGGCTTTTGCCGGGCTACGCGGTGGCGCGGCGCGGCTGGCTCTCCGATCTGGCCCGCGACCCGACGCCGAACCGCATCCGCCGCTTCGGCCAGGCCGTGGTGCTGGCGGCCGAGCTGGCGCCGGATATTGCCCACCTCCATGCGCATTTCCTGCACACGCCAGCCTCCGTCGCGCGGTATGCGGCGATCATGCGCGGGATGCGCTGGTCGGTATCGGCCCATGCCAAGGACATCTGGACGATCCCGGCCTGGGAGAAGCGCGACAAGCTTGGCTCGGCGCAGTGGGCGGTCACCTGCACCGAGGCTGGGCGCCGGCACCTGGCCGAGCTGATGCCGCCGCCCGGCACGGTCGCGCTCTCCTGTCACGGGCTCGATTTCGATCGCTTTCCGCCACCGCCGCCGCGACACGCCGGCAGCGACGGCAGCGATCCGGCGCACCCGGTCACTGTGCTGTCGGTTGGCCGGGCGGTCGAAAAAAAGGGCTATGACGATCTGGTCGCCGCCCTGGCGTTGCTCCCGGCCGACCTCGCCTGGCGCTTTGTCCATATCGGCGGCGGCACCCTGGCAAAGCGTCTGCGGCGGCAAGCGGCCCGCCTCGGTCTCGATCAGCGCGTCGAATGGCGCGGCGCGCGGCCGCAGCCCGAGGTCCTCGCGGCCTATCGCGAGGCCGATCTCTTCGCGCTCGCCGCCAAGATCGGCCGGGATTCCGACCGTGACGGCCTGCCCAATGTGCTGATGGAGGCGCAGAGCCAGCGCCTCGCCTGCGTCGCGACGCAGCTGCCGGGTATTGGCGAACTGATCGAGGACGGCTGCACCGGCGTGCTGGTGCCGCCTGCCAATCCGCAGGCGTTGGCGACGGCGCTCGAAGCCCTGATCCGCGACCCGGCACGGCGCGCCCGGCTCGGCGCCGCGGGCGAGGCGCGGGTCCGGCGCGAGTTTGACATGGCAAGCGGCATTGCCGTATTGGCGGCGCTGTTCGGTTTGCCGGAGCCGGTCTGGACACCGGCTGCGGCTGCGGCAGAATGATCGCCCGATAGACCGACCCCATGCGGATTGCGTTTTATGCGCCGCTGAAGCCGCCCGATCATCCGATGCCGTCGGGCGACCGCCGGGTTGCGCAGCTGTTGTGGGAGGCGCTGCGCAGCGCCGGGCACGAGCCGTTTCTGGCCTCGCGGCTGCGCAGCTATGACGGCGCGGGCGACAAGCTGCGCCAGGCCCGCCTCGGCCGGATCGCCCGGGGCACCGCCGAGCGGCTGCTGCGCCGATGGCGGCAGGATCCCCGGGCCGCGCCCGAGCTGTGGTTCACCTATCACCTCTACTATAAGGCCCCGGATTGGCTGGGCCCCGCGATCAGCACGGCGCTCGGCATTCCCTACGTCATCGCCGAAGCGTCCGCGGCGCCGAAGCGGGCCGGCGGGAGCTGGCAGATTGGCCACCGCGCGGTCGAAGAGGCCTTGCGCCGCGCCGACGCGGTGCTCGGGCTCAACCCGGCCGACCGCGAATGCGTGCTGCCGCTGCTGCGCGATCCGCGGCGCTGGGTCGCGCTGTCGCCGTTTCTCGACGCGCGCCCCTATGGCGGGCGCCCGGCCCGGCAGCCATCATCGCCGCCGCGCCTCATAGCGGTGGCGATGATGCGGCACGGCGACAAGCTCGCCTCCTACCGGCTGCTTGGCGCGGCGTTGGCTGAGCTCCTCGACGTGCCGTGGTCGCTCGACATCGTCGGCGACGGCCCGGCCCGCGCCGAGGTCGAAAGTGCGCTGGCGCCGCTCGGCGCGCGCACCCGCTACCGCGGCGCGCTCGATGAAGGTGCGGTCGCGGCGGCGCTCGCCGAGGCCGACCTGTTCGTCTGGCCGGCGGTCAATGAAGCCTTCGGCATGGCGCTGCTCGAAGCCCAGGGGAGCGGCGTTGCCGTCGTGGCCGGGGCGAGCGGCGGCGTCGCCGGCATCGTCGCTGCGGGCGAAACCGGACTGCTCGTGCCGCCCGGCGATGTCACGAGCTTCGCGGCGGCAGTGCGTCGCCTGGTCCTCGACGGCGCGGCGCGCGTCGCGATGGGCGCGGCGGCGCGCGCCAAGGTCGAGCGCGAGCATGACCTGCCGGCAGCCGCCACGCGGCTCGCCGCGGCTCTTGAGCGGCTCGGCCGGGTGCGGGCGGCGTGATCTCGTCGGTGCTGTTCTACGTTCAGCATCTGCTCGGCATCGGGCACCTGCAGCGCTCGTTGCGGATCGCCGAGGCGCTCGTGCAACGCGGCGTCGGCGTGACGCTGGTCTGCGGCGGCGCACCGGTCGCGCTGCCGCGAGACCCGTCGCTTCGGATCGTGCAGCTGACGCCGGTGCGGGCGCTCGACGCGCGGTTCGAGCTCGTCGACAGCGCGGGCCAGCCTATCGATGACGCACTGCGCGAAGAGCGGCGCGCGGCGCTGCTCGCGGCCTTTGCCGCTTCTCGGCCGGATGCCGTCATCATTGAGGGGTTCCCCTTTGCGCGCCGCGCCTTTCGCTTTGAGCTGGAGCCGCTGATCGCGGCGGTGCGCGCGGCAACGCCGCGGCCGCGCCTCATATGCTCGGTGCGCGACATCGTGACGGTGCGCGACGACCCGCGGCGGCACCGCGAGATTGTCGAGCGCGTGCGCCGCGATTTCGACGCGGTGCTGGTGCATGGCGACCCGGCCCTCATTCCGTTCGATGCGAGTTTTCCGGCGGCGCCGGACATCGCCGACCAGGTGCTCTACACCGGTTATGTCTGCGCTCCCGCCGCCTCGGTCGACCCCGGCGCGGTGACCGGCGGCGGTGAGGTTGTCGTCTCGGCCGGCGGCGGCGCGGCCGGCCATGCCCTGCTCGATGCGGCACTCGCGGCGCGCCGCTCCGGGTGTCTTGCAGACCTCTCCTGGCACCTCTTCGGCGGCACCAATCTTCCGGACGCCGATTTCACGGCGCTCGGCGCGGATCTGCCTGCCGGGGTTGAAGTCGCACGATTTTGTTATAATTTCGTTGGGCTGCTACGAGGCTGCCGAGTGTCGGTCAGCCAGGCGGGGTACAACACCGTGCTCGATATCCTGGCCGCGCGAGCGCGCGCCGTCCTCGTACCGTTCGCGGCCGGGCGGGAAACCGAGCAGCTGATTCGCGCCGAGCGGCTGGCCGCGCTCGGTGCGGCGGAGGTCGTGCGCGAGAACGAGCTGTCGCCCCAACGCCTTGCCGCGGCGATCGAACGCGCCGCGGCGCGTGAACCGGCGACGGTCGCGATCGACACTGGCGGAGCGGCATACACGGCCCGGTTGATCGCGGCGATGAAACGTCCCGTGTAGCGCTCCGCCGAGCATTTTGTGGCAGCTGCGAGCCAGGGTATTATTGCTCAATGATTGATCGTATGCGCCTCGATCAGGCAACGACTGCCGAGTGGTCCGATCTCGAGGACGAGCTCGATCGGTGGGGGCTGGCCGGGCGCGTAGCCGTTTTGTGGTGGCGCGATGATGACGCGGTGACGCAGACATCGCAGCTTGGCGACCTGCTGCGGCTCGCCGACGAGGTGCCGGTCGCGTTGGCCGTGATCCCGGCTCTGGCGCGCCCCGAGCTGGCGACCGCCTTCGACGACCACCCGCTCGTCACGGTGCTGCAGCATGGCTGGCAGCATGCGAACTGGGCCCAGCACGGCAAGAAGAGTGAATACCCAGAAGGGCGGTCGGCCGCGGCGGTCGCAGCCGAGATCGGCGCCGGCCAGGCTCGCCTTAAAGCCTTGTTCGGGCCGCGCGCCCTCCCTGCGTTGGCGCCGCCGTGGAACCGATTCGCCGGCGAATTCCTGCCGCTGCTTTGCGCGAATGGCATCGCCGGGATTTCGACGATGGTGTCGCCGAGCGGCGCGGCCCTGCCGCCCGGCCTCGTCGCGATCGATGTTCATGTCGATCTTGTCGCGTGGCGGGGCGACCGCGGCTTTATTGGCGCGGCCGTCGCGCTGGGCAGCCTGGTCGGCCATCTGCGGACGAGCCGGCTTGGCGCTGCCGCGTCGACCGGGCCGATCGGCATTTTGACACATCACTTGATTATGGACGGCCCGACCGCGGCGTTCCTCGATCGGCTGGTCGTGCTGACGCGAGCCCATGAAGCGGCCCACTGGGCGAACGCCGCCGAGCTCTTGCAATGATGCCGATCGATGGGTTTGAGGATGCGGCGGCCGGTACCACGCGGCATGTCTATCCGGCGACGGCGATGGTCGGAGACTATCTGCGCGCCGCGGCCGGGCTGGTGCCGACCGGCGTGGTGTTCGCCACCGAACCGGTCGGCACCGTGGCGGCAACGGTGCTGGGCAGCTTTGCCGCGGTCTTTGGCATTTTCGGCCTGCGGACCGTGCTGCGTCATGGGACGAGCCTTGAGATGACCGACACTGAGCTGCGCGCGCACGGCGCCTGGCGCAGCCGGATCAGCTGGGCGGAGCTCGACCGCATGAAGCTGACCTATTATTCGACGCGCCGCGACCGGCGCAGCGGCTGGATGCAGCTCGAACTCAGCGCAGGCGGTTCCAGGGTCAGGCTCGACAGCCGGATCGCCGGCTTCGATCAGCTGGTGCGGCGCGCGGCCGAGGTTGCCGCGGCGCGCGGCGTGGAGCTGAACGAGGCGACGCTGGACAACCTCCAGGCGCTCGGGATCAGGCTGCCGGAACTTGGAGCACAGCGATGAGGGATGTGCTCCGGGTCGACGATCTGCATGTCCGGTTCGCCGCCCCCGGACGCTTCATCGAGGCGGTCAGGGGCGTCAGTTTCCGCATCCGGCCGGCCTCGACGATCGCGCTTGTCGGCGAGTCCGGCTCGGGCAAATCGGTGGTCAGCCAGAGCATTCTGCGCATCCTGCCGCGCAACGGCGCGATTACCCGGGGAAGGATCCTGTTCGCCGATCCGCGCGGCAAGGACGAGCCGGTCGATCTCGCCCAATTGCCGGCCGACGGACCGGTCATACGCGCGATCCGCGGCGGCCAGATCTCGATCATCTTTCAGGAGCCGATGAGTTCATTGTCGCCGCTGCACACGATCGGCGACCAGGTTGGCGAGGCGCTGCGGCTGCATCGCAGCGGGTCGGCGGCGGAGGCAAAGGAGCTGACCGTAGACATGCTGCGCCTCGTCGGGTTTCCCGATGCCATGCGAGCCTGGCGCAGCTATCCGTTCGAGTTGTCGGGCGGGTTGCGGCAGCGCGCGATGATCGCGATGGCGCTGGTCTGCCGGCCGGCTTTGTTGATCGCCGACGAGCCGACGACCGCACTCGACGTGACGATCCAGGCGCAGATCCTGAAGCTGCTTGTCGAGTTGCAGCGCGAGCTTGGCATGGCTGTCTTGCTGATCACCCATGATCTTGGGGTCGTCGCCAATGTCGCCGAAGAAATCATCGTGATGTATCGCGGCGAGATCATGGAAAGCGGCCCGCTCGACGATATCTTCAGCCGGGCGCGGCACCCCTATCTGCGCGCGCTGTTGCAGGCTGTTCCGCGCTTCGACATGCAACCGGGCGAGCGCCTGACGCCGCTGCGCGAAATCCCGCCGGGAGACGCGCCGCATCTGATGGCGCAGCGCGCGCCTTGGCCGGCGGACGCCACCGGGCCGCTGCTCGAATGTACCGACATCCGCAAGAGTTTCGGGTTGCGTCGCGGCGGGCTGTTCCGCGCCGGGTCGGGTCTGCAGGTGGTGGCGGTCGACGGCGTCAGCCTGCGGATCGGGCGCGGCGAATGCCTCGGTCTGGTTGGTGAAAGCGGATGCGGCAAGACGACCTTGAGCAAGGTCCTGCTGCGCGCGCTGACACCGGATTCGGGCTCGGTGATGTTCAGCGACCAGGGTGTGGCGACCGATGTACTGGCGCTTGACGGCGAGGGCTTGAAGCGCTTTCGCCGCCGGGTTCAGTTCATTTTTCAGGATCCGTTCGGCTCGCTCAACCCGCGTATGAGCATCCTTGACATCATCGCCGAGCCGCTGGTCGTCCATGGCATCGGCGATGCGCGCTCACGCCAGGATATGGTCGCCGAGCTGATCAACCTCGTCGGGCTCGATCGGCGCGATCTGCGGCGCTATCCGCACAGCTTTTCCGGTGGACAGCGCCAGCGCATCGGCATCGCCCGCGCGCTTGCGCTGCGGCCCGAGCTGGTGATCTGCGACGAGCCGGTCTCCGCGCTCGACGTGTCGATCCAGGCGCAGATCTTGAACCTGTTGATGGACCTGCAGAAAAAGCTCGGCCTGACCTACCTGTTCATCTCGCACAACCTCGCGGTTGTCGACTACATCGCCGACCGGATCGCGGTGATGTGCGGCGGGCGCATCGTCGAGATCGCCCCGCGCGGCGAGCTCTTTCGCAATCCCGTTCATCCCTACACCCAAGCCCTGCTCGCCGCGATCCCGGTGCCGGACCCGGAGCATCACCTCGATTTCGATCGCCTGATGGAGGGGCGGGCCTCCGATCCCACGGCCTGGCCGGAGCCTTTCCGCCGCGTGCCGGGACGACCGGCCCAGTTGATCGACGTCTCGCCGGGTCACTGCGTCGAAGCCAGCGCGCTG
>WNFC01010773.1_pt1 | contig 11630 bp, 10 predicted proteins | sample 5400541 | NCBI WGS metagenome assembly WNFC01 (sample SAMN13153342, study PRJNA577476) | soil metagenome | isolation source: 120 cm saprolite under Douglas fir tree site 2 hole 2 replicate 1 | place: USA:California | collected 2015-04-18
TTCGCCGAGGCCACCGAGGTCACCGCGCTGGCCCCTCTCACCAGATCCGACTCCGCGGAGATGGGCGAAGTCATCGAGGAGCGTGCCGTGCGCGAGCTGCCCCTCAACGGCCGGAACTTCGCGACGCTCGTGTACCTCGCCCCGGGGGTCACGGCGGGGCAGATCGGAGAGAACCTCTCCGGCGCCTCCACCTTCAATCCGCGCGGCGCGAGCAACTTCAACGCGCTGGGCTCGCAGGCCAACGCCAACGCCTGGCTCATCGACGGTATCGACAACAACGAGTACACGTTCAACACCGTCATCGTGACGCCATCCGTGGAGTCGGTGCGCGAGTTCAAGGTGCTGACGGGCACGTTCTCCGCGGAGTTCGGGCGGGGCGCGGGGGTGGTGTCGGTCTCGACCAAGTCCGGAAACAACGAGCTGCACGGCACCGCCTTCGAGTACCTGCGCAACGAGGTCTTCGACGCGCGCAACTTCTTCGCCCGCGCGCCCGCCAAGAAGCCTCCGCTCGACCGTCACCAGTACGGCGGGTCGCTGTCGGGCCCGATCATCCGGAACCGGACCTTCTTCTTCGTCGATTACGCCGGGCTCACGGAGACGCGCGGCCTGACCTTCGTCAACACGGTGCCGACGGACAAGACGCGCCGCGGCGACTTCAGCGATTACCGCACGCCCGCCGGAGCGCTCATACCGATCTACGACCCCCTGACCACCCGGCCCAATCCCAACGGTTCGGGCCTCATCCGCGATCCGTTCCCGGGCAACATCATCCCCGCCAACCGGCTCAACCAGGTGGGACTGAACGTGGCCAGCATCTTCCCGCTCCCCAACGGGCCGGGTAACTTCGACAACTACACGTCGACCGCCAACCGCGAGGTGAAGGACAACGCCTTCACCGCCCGCATCGACCACAAGGCCGGCCCGAAGGACTCGTTCTTCGTCCGCTACAGCTACGACAACTACAAGCTCGACGCGCCCCAGGGGCAGTCCGTGTGCTGCCTGCCCACTCCGGACTTCGCGTCGCGCTTCGACCTGGGTCCCTACGTGGCGGGAATCCAGAACACGCACCTCACCACCCACGGAGCGGCCTTCAACTGGACGCACATCTTCGGGCCCACGGTGGTCAACGAGGTCCGCCTCGGCTTTGCCAAGACCAACCCCGAGACCCGCCAGTCCGACTTCGGGCACAAATCGGCGGAGAGCCTGGGCATCCAGGGCATCAACGTCACTGAGTTCACGACGGGCCTGCCCAACCTCAACATCCAGGACGTCACCGGCATCTCCGGCGGCCCCGCGTTCCTGCCCGTCAACCCGAAGCAGACGCACTACCAGCTCGAAGACAGCCTGGCGTGGGTGAGAGGACGCCACTCGCTGAAGACGGGTTACCGGTTCATCCTCCGCCAGCCCTCCCCCTTCACGAACACCGATACCCGAAGCAGCATCAGCATCAACCGCAACCTCACCAACAACCCCGCTACCAACAGCCAGGGCTCGGGCCTGGCCACGCTGCTCCTCGGCTACACCACCGGGGGAGCCCGTGGGTTCCTGCTCGAGCCGTACGACATGACCAACACGGAGCACGCCGCCTTCGTGCAGGACGACTGGAAGGTCAGCTCGCGGCTGACCGCCAACGTGGGCCTCCGCTACGAGTTCTACGGAGCGGACACGGAGAAGGACAACCGCCTGGTCAACTTCGACCCCGTGGCCTTGAAGCTCATCTATGCCGGCGAGGACGGGGCGACGAAGAGCGTCGACAAGAAGGCCCGCCACAACCTGGCCCCGCGGCTGGGCCTGGCCTGGGACCTCTCCGGGGACGCGAAGAACATCGTGCGCGCCGGCTTCGGCATCAGCTACTACCCGCTCGCGCAGTCGGCGTCGAACCTCCTCGGCCAGCAGGTGCCCTACACGATCTCGCAGAACTACACCGTCGAAACCAACCCCAGCGACTTCTCCAGGGTGCCCCTGCTCTCCAATCCCTTCCCACCCATCGCGCAGGTCAAGCCGCGCACCACGGCGGAGCTCAACGCGGCCAACCCGCGCGTCCTCGGGCACGGCTTCGAGAACCAGACGCCTTCCATGCAGACCTGGCAGGGCAGCTACGAGCGACAGCTCACGCAGACGCTCATGGCCGAGGTCGCGTACGTGGGCAGCAGGGGGTCGCACCTCGTCATCTGCTACAACCCCAACGAGGTCCAGCCGGGTCCCGGCACCCAGGCCTCGCGCCGCCTGATCCAGCCGCTGGCCAACGTCTCCACCATCGTGCAGTGCGACCCCATCAACAAGTCGACCTACAACAGCCTGCAGGGCAAGCTGCTCAAGCGGTTCGCGGGCGGCCTGCAGTTCCTGGCCAGCTACACGTTCGGCAAGTCGCTCGACTACGGCGCGTCGGCGGCCTCCGGCGGCGGCGCCGTCGGCAGTGGCCAGACCGTCACCCGGATGGACCTCTGGCGCGGGCCCTCCGGTTTCGACGTCAAGCACCGCTTCGTGCTCAGCTACGTGTGGGACCTGCCCTTCGGCGCGAACCGGCGCTGGGCCTCGGGCGGCGTGGGCAACGCCGTGCTCGGGAACTGGCAATTCAGCGGGATTGCCACCCTCTCCACCGGGCGGCCCTTCACCGTCTTCCTGAATACGGGCGTCAACAACGGCGCGCCGTCCTGGCCGAACCGCATCGGCAGCGGGAAGCTGGACAATCCAACTCCGGACCTCTGGTTCGACCCCACGGCGTTCGTGGCCCCGCCCGCCAACACGTACGGCGATTCCGGCCGCGGCATCCTCTACGCGCCGGGCACGAAGACGCTCGACGTCTCGCTGGCCAAGCGCATCCCGCTCAAGCAGCGCTTGAACCTGCAACTGCGGGCCGACGCCTTCAATCTCCTCAACACCCCGCAGCTCGGGTTCCCGAACGCGAACATCGGCTCGCCGACGGTAGGCCGCATCACGACGACGGTCGGCGACAACCGTCAGATGCAGTTCGCGGCCAAGGTGGACTGGTAGGCGGCGACGAGCGGCGAGGCACCCATTCACGCGTTCGAATCCGCGCGCGCGTGGGAGGCGTGGCTGGCCCGGCATCACGCCCGGTCCCCCGGGGTCTGGCTGCGCATCTACAAGAAGGCCTCCGGCAAGGCCTCCGTCACCTATGCCGAGGCCTTGGACGGGGCCCTGTGCTATGGCTGGATCGACAGCCAGAAACGCCCGCGGGATGCGCTCTGCTGGCTGCAGAAGTTCGGCCCGCGCCGCGCCAAGGGGGGATGGTCGCGCATCAACACGGCGAAGGCCGAGCGCCTCATCGAGGCGGGTCGGATGAAGGCGGCGGGGCTGGCCGAGGTCGCGGCGGCCCGGAAAGACGGCCGCTGGGAGCGGGCCTATGACTCTCCCCGTGCCGCGGTGGTCCCCAGGGACTTCCTCGAGAAGCTCGCCAAGAACCGGAAGGCGCAATCCTTCTTCGAGAGCCTGAACAAGGCGAACACCTACGCCATCGCCTACCGCCTGCAGACCGCGAAGAGGCCGGAGACGCGCGAGAAGCGCCTGCGCGCCATCCTCGCCATGATGGCCAAGGGCGAGAAGTTTCACTAGAAGCCTTGAGTCCGTCTGATCGTGCCGATTGAGTCAAGTTTCATGAGGCGAGTTTTGCTTGATTGACCCAGGAAGTCATGGCGTTCTCGAGCTGCCGGAAGGAAGTACGCAACGGTGAGTTGGTGATGGCCTGATCTGGGAGCACGAAGGCGAGGCCAGGACGCAGCAGGCGGTCGTAGGTTCGAGTGAAGAAGAGGGCGTATCGCAGACCGCGCTGCGTGACCTGGTACCGATGACTGCGTGGAATGCGTCGAATCATCCCGTGCAAGCGGAGGCGTCGGAGATCGTAGGTAACGCCGCCCGGCGTGAGGTGGTCCCCTCGCAAGGGTTCCAGTCGCTCTCGGAGATCGCGGTTGGAGAAGCCGTTGGGTAAGAGCCGGAAGAGGACGAGTGCATGGAGGAGGGCTTGCACCCGTTTGTCTGCGAAACGAAGGGCAGAAGCTCGCTGGTCGCCGACAAGCTGCGGACGCTGGAGGGTGTGAAAGGCTTGCTCTCCAATCGAGCAGTCATGGCTGATTCTCTGGACGTCGAGTAGACGTCGGTTGGCTTTGAAGCCGACCTCCCGGAGTGCGGGAAGGTTGTGTAGTCGTTTACCGATTCCGAAGTCGCGCGTGTTGTTGATGGTGGTTTCGGTGCGCAGGGCGCGGCCTTCCTTGTGGTACTGCTTGATTCGCGTGGCCTTGTAATCGACATGGAGCGAGGGATAGACGCCCTCCGTGATCACGCGGGTACGAAACCGTCCTGGGGTGACGTTGGCTCCCTTGCGCAGGATCCTGCGCTCGAAGATGAGCTGCACCTGGTCGGGACGCCCAATGTCGAGATTTTCGCGGATGACCTCTTCGAAGAAGACCCGTCCCGTGAGCGGCTGGTCGAGTACCTGGGTCAACGAGAATTCCGCCTGCAGGATCGAGAGCGCGTAGCGAATGCCGGCAGAGCGGTCCTTGGACGTGAAGGGATGCGGGAGCCGGCGAAGCCACTTCCGCAGGAGGGCGTCGATCTTCTCTGCGCTGAGTTCGTCGCAGATCCGCTGGAGGGCAGTCGGGTCTTCGCACGAGAGGATCCCGTTGTCGAGTGCTTCGTACCGGATGTGGCGGCGTTCCAATTGACGCTTCGCGTACTCGTGGCCGTTGATGCAGAGCTTCACGTTGTAGGGAAAGTAGGAGCAGAACTTCAGGAAGAACGGACCAAAGTCTCGGTCCATGGCGTAGAAGTAGTACTGATTCACCATGGCCGTGGAGCGGAAGAGCCAGGCATAGGATGCTCCGGTCTGTGGGTTCTTCCGACGCTCCGTCCGGAAAACAGGCGCCTTTTCCTGGGCCTTCCCCACGAAGAGAAACCCGTCTTCCCCACGAAAGCGGGCGCGATACTCGGCCGCCACGTCGTCCTTCCGCTGCTTCCTTTCGAAGGTCACGACGTCGAGGTCTTCCGAGTGCGCAAAACGTTCGACCGAGTCGACGAAGGCTTTCGTCATCGGCGCCATCAGCGTTGCCGAAGGGAAGCGGTGGCCCCGGCACTCCTTGAAAAACCAGGCGATGCCACGTTCGCTTTGGAGAATCGGGACCACTGCGTTTAAGTACATCCGATCGATTCCCTCGACCTCCAGCGTCACGTGATCACGCAGTATCTCAGCCACTGTCCGTGGTACGGTCATATCGGGCTCCGGTCGTCCACGGCCCCTCCGGGGGCCACCAAACCGCTACGCGGTTCAAGCTGGGCGAAAGCCCAATCGTAGGCTCGGCCGGAGCCCCTTGACACGACTCGTTGGTCTGAGGCGGACGCCTCGTTAGACGTATCCTTATATATATGTAGAGTCGGCGGGGGCCGAGGGCGGATCCTGGCATCCGTCGCGCGGGGCCGGTACGATGCCGGCCGCATGACGAACCCCGACGCCATCGACGCGCGTGGGCTGTGCCGGCGCTACGGCCGCCGCTGGGCGCTCGTGGACGTGTCTTTCCGCGTGACCGCCGGCACGAGCGTGATGGTCGCGGGCCGCAACGGCTCCGGCAAATCCACGCTGCTGCGCATCGTCGCGACCGCCATCCGTGCCGACCGCGGGACCGCCCGCGTGCTGGGCCACGACATCCGCGCGGAGCGCGAGACGGTGCGCCGGCGCACCGCGCTCCTCAGCCATGCTTCGTACCTCTACGAATCGCTGACCGCGCTCGAGAACCTGGCCATCGCGGCGCGTTTCCTGGGCCGCGAGGCGCGCCCGGCCGCGCTCATGCCGCTGCTGGCGGAGGTGGAGCTGGCGGAGCGCGCGGACGACGCGGTCTCGACCTTCTCCGCGGGCATGCGCAAGCGCCTCGCCCTCGCGCGCACCCTCCTGCAGGAGGGGGGCCTCGTGCTCCTCGACGAGCCCTACGGCGAGCTGGACCCGCCCGGATTCCGCCTCGTCGACCGCCTCTTCGGCACGCTTCGCGCGCGCGGGTCGACGGTGCTGATGGCCACCCACCTCCTCGAACGGGGGGCGGCGCTTTGCGACGAGGGGATCGTGCTCGACGGCGGCCGGCTGCGTTGGCAGGGTCCGGCCAGGGACCTGCCTTCCCTCGGGGGGCTCGATCCGGCGACGTTGCCCGAGGGCCGATGACGCAGCTCCTGGCCGCCCTCTACAAGGAGTGGCTGCTCCAGAGCCGCGCCTTCGCGCCCCTCCTGGCCGTGCTGGTCTTCGGGGCCACCGCGCTTCTCCTCTTCAGCTTCGCGGTCGGACCCAACTACGACCTCCTCCGCGGCAACGCCCCGGGGTTCCTGTGGCTGGCCCTGCTCCTGTCCTCGACACTCACCCTCGCCGAGAGCTTCCAGGCCGAGATGGAGCATCGCGCGCTCGAGGGTCAGCTCCTGCTGCCGGCCAGCGCGACCGCCGTGTACTACGCCAAGGCCCTCGCGAACTGGGCGCAGCTCACGGTGCTCGGCATCGCCATGGTCCCGCTGATGGTGGCCCTCTACGACGCCGCCATGCCGCGGCCGCTCGCGCTGCTCGGCATCATCGCCCTCGGCGCCGCCGGCCTCTCCGCGCCCGGCACCCTCTACGCCGCCATGACCCAGCAGGCGCGCTCCCGCCAGACCCTCCTGCCGTTGCTGCTCTTCCCCCTGGTCGTGCCCGTCCTGATCGCGGCGGTCAAGGCGACGTCGCTGCTGATGCTGGGGGATCCCATGGATCAGGTGTCGTCCTGGACACTTTTGCTCGTCGCGTTCGACGCTATACACTGGTCGCTCTGCGGCCTGCTCTTCGGTCGCGTCGTGGAGGATTGATGTCCGATCCCTCCCGGCCCTCTCCGGTGCCCGGCCCCGGCGCCGGGTTCGCCTTCATGGGGCTGGGCGCCTTGCTGCTCGCCGCCGGCTCGTACCTGGGGCTCTTCGTCGCCCCCCGCGAGTCGTACATGGGCGACGTGTACCGCATCATGTACGCGCACGTGCCCACGGCCTGGAACACGATGCTGGCCTTCACCTTCGCCTTCGGCGCGGCGCTCGCCTTCCTGCTCACCGCCAACTTCAAATGGGATGCGCGCCACGAGGCCGCGGTCGAGGTGGGCGTGGTGATGGCCGGCCTGCTGTGCCTGCAGGGTTCCATCTGGGCGCGGCCGACCTGGGGCGTGTGGTGGGACTGGGATCCGAGGCTCACGACCACCGCCGTGATGTTCTTCGCCTTCGTCGGCATCCTGGCCCTGCGCCGGTTCGTCGAGGACCCGGTCAAGCGCGCCACCTGGTCGGCGGTGGCCACCATCATCGCCTACGCGGACGTGCCCATCGTCTATTACTCGGTGCGCTGGTGGAACTCGCTGCACCAGATGCAATCGAGCCCGGAGACGGTGTCGGCGGTGTTCGTGATCCCCCTGCGCACGAACGCCTTCGGAGTGCTGTTCTTCATGACCGGGCTCATCACCCTGCGCACGCGGATCGCGTCGCTACGCCTGCGGCAGGAGATGGCTCCCCCGCTGCCCGAGCCCGCGCCCGTCCTGGCTTCCGGGGCCGCCCGATGACGCCCGCTGGCGTCATCACCGGCGGCTGGGAGTACGTGATTGCGGCCTACGTGGTGTCCCTGGTTATACTCGTCAGCTACACGGCCTCCGTGGTGCTGCGCTATCGCGCGGAGGTCCGGCGCGCCCTTCGCGAGAGCCGCACCCCCGAGGTCCCATGAGTGACATCGCCGCCCTGCCCCCGGTCTCCCGCTCGCGCACCAAGTGGTTCGCCTTCGGGGCCCTGGCCGTGGCCGGCGCCGCTTTCGCCTTCATCACCGTCGGGGGAATCGGCGACAACCTCGTCTACTACTGGGGACCCACCGAGCTCGTGGCCGCCGGAGACAAGGCCATCGGGGCCACGATCCGCCTCGGCGGCCAGGTGGCCAAGGGCTCGATCCAGCAGGGCCGCGGCTCCGAGCTGAGCTTCGCCGTCTCCGACGGCAAGGCCACGGTGAACGTCCGCACGAAGAGCGTGCCGCCGCAACTGTTCCGCGAGGGCATCGGCGTCGTGGTCGAAGGCACCATGAAGCGCGACGGCCACTTCGAGAGCCAGCGCTTGATGGTCTCGCACGGCAACGAGTACCGCGCCCCCGCGAGCGGCGAGAAGCCGGACATGAAGAAGCTGATCGAGAGCACGACCGGGCTGGGCGAAGCGGAGCGCCCCAAGAACCCATGACCGCAACCCTCGGCCGTGCCCTGATCCTGCTCGCCCTCCTCGCCGCCAGCGCGGGCGCCCTCGTCGGCTTCGCCGCCGGGGTGCGCCGGTCGGCCGCCGGCCTCGCCTGGGCGCAGCGGCTCGCCTACGCCTACGCCGCGGCCATGGTCAGCGCCAACCTCCTGATGGTCTATGCGCTGCTCGCGCGCGACTTCTCCGTCGGTTACGTCGCGCAGGTCGGCTCCCGCGAGGTGCCGAACTGGGTGGCCGTCACCAGCCTGTGGTCCTCCCTCGAAGGATCGATCCTCTTCTGGGGCCTGATGCTGGGGCTCTACGTGCTGGGCGCCACCTGGACCAATCGCCACCGCCACCCGGAGTCCATGCCGTGGGCGATCGGGGTCTGGCTGGCCTGTGCGGCGTTCTTCAGCTTCCTGATCGCGGGCCCGGCGCAGCCCTTCCACACCATACAGGTCCCGCCCAGCGACGGACCCGGTCCGAATCCGCTGCTGCAGAACCACGTCTTGATGATCATCCATCCGCCCTTCCTTTACGCGGGCTACGTCGGGATGACGATCCCGTTCGGCATGGCGGCGGCGGCGCTGCTCTCGGGCCGGCTCGGCCCGGACTTCATGAGGTCGCTCCGCACCTGGCTGATGCTGCCCTGGGTCTTCCTCACCTGCGCCATCGTGCTCGGCGGCTGGTGGGCGTACGAGGTCCTTGGCTGGGGAGGCTACTGGGCCTGGGATCCGGTCGAGAACGCGTCGCTGCTGCCCTGGCTGACCGCAACCGCGGCCGTTCATTCGGCGATCCTGGTCGAACGCAAGGGCATCCTCAAGGGATGGACGGTCACCCTGATCCTGGCCAGCTACCTCCTCACCGTGCTCGGCACGTTCATGACGCGCTCCGGCGTCTTCAACTCGGTGCACTCGTTCACCCAGAGCGCGATCGGCCCCACGATCCTGGTGTTCCTGGCCCTGGCCACGCTGTTCGCCGTCGCCATCCTCGCCTTGCGGATCGACCGCCTCTCCCCGGAAGGGCACCTCGAGCCGGGCGTGTCGCGCGACATGGCGTTCCTGCTCAACAACCTCTTCTTCGTGCTCCTCACGTTCACCGTGCTCATCGGAACCGTGTTCCCCCTGGTGGTGGAAGCGGTGCGCGGCGTGCAGATGAGCGTGGGACGGCCCTACTTCGATCGCATGGTCGTACCCATCGGCGTCGCACTCCTCTTCCTCCTCGGCGTCGGGCCGGCTCTGCCCTGGGGCCGAGCCAGCGCCGAGCAGGCGCGGCGCGCGCTGCTCCCCCCGCTCGGGGGTGCGGTGGGGCTGGGGGCGCTCGGCCTGGCCCTGGGCGTGCGGAATCCATGGACGCTGGTCGCGCTCCTCTTCGGCGGCTACGCGGCCTTCGTGACCCTCTCCGAGCTGTGGCTACCGGTGGGCCAGCGCATCAAGGTGCGCGGCGAGGGCGTGCTCGAAGCCGTGGCCCACGTCCAGAGCCGAGGCCGGCGCCGCGTGGCCGCCTTCATCGTCCACGGGGGCATGGTGCTGGTGATGATCGCGATCGCGACCAGCAGCACGCAGGGCCGGACGATCGAGGCCCAGCTCGTCCGCGGCGAGTCGGTGGCGCTCGGCCCCTACACGCTCACGTTCCTGGGCGTGGACCGGGTGAGCGAGCCGCACCGGGAGGCGCTCGTCGCCAACGTGGAGGTCAAGAAGGGCGGCCGCGACCTCGGCGTGCTCACCCCCCGCATGAACTACTACGCGACGCAGCGCGAGCCGGTGGGCACCCCCGCCGTCCGCTCGACCTACGCGCACGACCTCTACCTGTCCGTCCTCAACCTGGACGCCCAGGGCCAGACCCTCGGCCTGCACGCGATGATCAACCCGATGATCGTGTGGATCTGGATCGCCACCGGGATCATGGGCCTCGGCGGCCTGTTCGGCCTCCTGCCTTCGCGCCGGGTGGCGGTGGCGCTGGCGCCGGCGTTCCCTCAGCCCGGCCCGGTCGCGTTAGGCCTCCTCCCGTGAACCGGAAGGTCTTCGTCGCCGGGCTCGCCGTGACCCTGCCCCTCGTCGGACTGATGCTGATGAGCCTGGGCCGCGACCCTCACAAGGTCGAGTCGCCGCTCCTGGGCCGCAAGGCCCCTCCCTTCTCCTTGCGTCCGATCGGCGGCGGCGCGCCGGTGACGCTCGAGTCCCTGCGCGGCAAGACGGTGGTGGTCAACTTCTGGGCGACCTGGTGCGTCCCCTGCGTGGACGAGCACCCCGTGCTCACGGCCGCTCCCCAGCGCTACGGAAGCGACGTCGTCTTCCTCGGCGTCGTCTACGAGGACGAGGAGCCCAACGTGCAGAGCTTCCTCCGCGAGCACGGCGCCGCCTACCCCTCGCTGGTGGACGAGGGGGGCAAGGTCTCGATCGCCTACGGCATCTACGGCGTGCCCGAAACGTACTTCATCGCGCCCGACGGCACCATCGTGAGCAAGTACGTGGGGCCGCTCCGTCCCGACCTGCTGGACGGCTTCGTGCAGGAGGCACAGGCGCGCGCGGTGACGCGCCGGAGCGACGCGCGTTGAAGCGCACGGCCGTCCTCCTGGTCCTGCTGCTCGCTCCCCTGGCCGCGGCGCAGACGCCGCCCGACCACACCCCGGTGGACCTCGCGCACGTGGAGAGCATCGCGGGGCCGCCCCGCGCGCCCAGGCTCACGGGAGCGGCCCTGGAGGCGGAGGCCAGGCACATCGCCGCCGTGCTGCGTTGCCCCGTCTGCCAAGGACTCTCCGTCGGCGATTCACCATCCGCGATGGCGACGAACATGCGCCAGCAGATCCGTGAGCTGGTGGCCGCCGGCTTCGACGAGGACCAGATCCTCACTTATTTCGAGGCGTCCTACGGCGAGTTCGTGCGCCTCCAGCCCCCCCTGCGCGGCGTGAATTGGCTCGTGTGGATCGCGCCCGGGCTGGGCCTCCTGCTCGGCCTCGGCGTCGTCTCCTGGGTGCTGCGCGGAGCGAGCACGGAGACGTCGGAGGCGGTGGCGGCCACGGAGCCCTCGGTGGATGTCGTTCCGGACCCGCTGCCCGATGACCCCCCACTGGCGAAGGCCGTCTTGCGCGTGCGCGAGCTGGCGTACGGCTGGCCGGGCGGTGTGCGACCGGGGAAGGCCTGATGGGCGAGGTCGAGTGGGGCCCCGCGGTGGCCTTCCTGGCCGCCGGCCTCGTGGTCGGCGCCCTCATCCTGTGGCGCGTCCTGCGCAAGGCGCCCGCGACGCCGGGGCCGCGGCCCGAAGACTCGCTCGAACGTCGTGACCTGCTGGTTAGGCTCGACGGACTCGTGAACCAGCTCCGTGAGCTGGAGGACACCGGCGTCAAGCGCACGGCGGCGCAGCATCGGGACGAGCGCTTCCTTCTCGAGCTCCAGGCCGCGCGGACACTGCTCGCCCTGGACGCGCTGGCGACG
>WNFC01009060.1_pt1 | contig 11629 bp, 11 predicted proteins | sample 5400541 | NCBI WGS metagenome assembly WNFC01 (sample SAMN13153342, study PRJNA577476) | soil metagenome | isolation source: 120 cm saprolite under Douglas fir tree site 2 hole 2 replicate 1 | place: USA:California | collected 2015-04-18
TCGAAGCTTCGCGTGACGATCGCGTTGAGGTCCGTGATGTCGACCTTGTCGAAGTGGCTGACGTGCGGGACGAGCGCGGCCGACAGCGTCATGCGTTCGGCGATGGTCCGGCGCAGATGCGAGAGCGGCTGGCGCTCGACGGGCCCCCACTGCTCGAACTTCGGCAGGGGCGGGGGCTCGAGACCGGCCTTGGCCAGCGGCTTGGCCGGCCCCGCGGGCGCTACCGCTCGCGCGGGAGCGGCGGGAGCGGCCGCCGGCTTGCCCGCGCTCGCCCGCACGTCGTCGTCGGTGATGCGGCCTCCCGGACCGGTACCGCGCACGGCGTGAAGATCCACGCCCATCTCGCGCGCGAGACGCCGCGTCGAGGGCGCCGCGGCGACCGGGCCGCCGTCGGCGCGCTCGGTTGCCGCCGGCCGGGGCGCCGGCGCTACGGGCGCGGCTGCCGGCGCGGCGGAAGGTGCGGGCGCCGCCGCGCCGCCCGCGTCGGCAAAGCTGACGAGTGGCTGGCCGACCTTGACGGTCTGTCCCGGCTCGACGTGGATCTTCTCCACCCGACCGGCGAAGGGTGACGGGATCTCGACCTGGGCCTTGTCCGTCTCCACCTCGAGGAGCGGCGAGTCTTCCTTCACCACGTCGCCCTCGTGGACGAGGACGGCGCGGATCTCGGCTTCGACGAGGCCCTCGCCGAGATCGGGCAGGACGAACGTACGGAGCATGCTAGAAAGCCAGAGTCTCGCGCGCGGCGGCGAGGACGCGGGCGACGTCGGGCACGCTCGCCTTCTCGCGGGCGAAGCCGGGGAAGGGCACGTCGTAGGCCGCCACGCGCCGAATCGGCGACTCGAGAGACAGGAAGGCGCCCTCCATGATGCTGGCGGCGATCTCGGCGCCGGGGCCGAAGCTCTTTGGCGCCTCGTGAACGATAACGGCGCGCCCGGTCTTGGCGACGGAGGCCGCCAGGGTCTCGCGATCGAGCGGCGAGATGGTCAGGAGATCGATGACCTCCGGCGCCACGCCGTCCTCGGCCTGGAGCGTCTCCGCCACCTCGAGGGCCACGCGCAGCATCGCGCCGTAGGCGATCAGCGTCAGCCTCTGCCCCTCGCGCGCGACCTGTGCCTTGCCGATGGGCATGGTCTCGCTCTCGTCGGGCACCTCCTCCTTGGACGCGTGGTAGAGCGCCTTGTGCTCGAAGAAGACGACGGGGTCGGGGTCGCGGATGGCGGAGACGAGCAGGGCGCGCGCCGTGCGCGGTCCCGACGGGATGACCATCTTGAGCCCGGGGATGTGGGCGTAGAACTGCTCCTCGCTCTCGGAGTGATGCTCGAGCGCGCGGACGCCGCCGCCGTACGGCATGCGGATCACCATCTGGCAGTGGAAGCGACCCTGGCTGCGCTGGCGGTAGCGCGCGGTGTGGTTCTCGATCTGGTGAAAGCTCTGGAAAGCGAAGCCGGAGAACTGGATCTCGCACACGGGCTTGAGCCCGTACAGCGCCATGCCCACCGAGCTGCCGATGATGGCGGCCTCGGCCAGCGGGCTGTCGATGACGCGATTGCTGCCGAAGCGCCGGTGCAGATCCTCCGTCACGCGGAAGACGCCGCCGTCCACACCCACGTCCTCGCCGATGACGAGCACATCGGGGTCCCGCTCCATCTCCTCCAGAAGAGCCAGATTCAGCGCCTTGACCATGTTCAGCTTTGCCATATCGCGCCCGTCAGTCCCTCACTATGTAGATGACGACTAGTTCTGCCAACGGCTGGTCCTCCGTTGGCCCCGCATCGGAGGAGAGGCAGGCTCAGCTGCAGCGGGCTCGCCGCCGTCCGCGGGCGCCTCGAGCCGCGCCGCCAGCTCGGCGCGCTGGGCCGCGAGGTGAGCCGGCAGCTCGGCGTAGGCGTGGTCGAACATCGCGAGCGGATCGGCGGGCGGCATCGCCTCGAAACGCTCGACGGCGCGCGCGATCTCCTCGTCCACCTGGTCTTCGAGAGAAGCCTCGAGCAGCTTCTTCTTTTCGAGGTAGGCGCGAAAGCGCGTCAGCGGGTCCTTCTGCTCCCAGAATTTGACCTCCTCGTCCGTCCGGTATTTCGTCGGGTCGTCCGCCGTCGTGTGAACACCCAGCCGGTACGTGACGCACTCGATCAGGGTAGGCCCCTGCCCCGCCCGCGCCCGCTCGACGGCTTCGAGGCTCGCCGCGTAGACCGCCAGCACGTCGTTGCCGTCTACCTGGATACCGGGGAAGCCGTAGGCCAAGGCCTTTTGGGCGATCGTGCGCGAGTTGGTCTGTTTCTTCAGCGGCACGGAGATGGCCCATTGATTGTTCTGGCAGACGAACACCACGGGCACGTGCCAGACACCGGCAAAATTGGCCGCCTCGTGGAAGTCGCCCTCCGAGGTCGCGCCGTCACCGAAGTAGGCCATGACCACCGCGTTCTCGCCCCGGTACTGGATGCCATACGCGATACCGACCGCGTGAGGGAGCTGGGTCGATACGGGAATGGCAATGGGCAGGTCATGCTGCTCCGGCCCAGGCTGCCCGCCCTCGAGGCGGCCGGCGAAGAGGGCCAGGATCTTCTCGATGGGCCAGCCCCGCCAGATCATGGCCGCCGTCTCGCGGAAGGACGGCACCGTCCAGTCGGTGGGCTTGAGCGTGAAGACACTGCCCAACTGGGAAGCCTCTTGCCCCTTGATCGGGGCGAAGGTACCGATCCGGCCCTGGCGCTGGAGCTTGAGCATGCGCTCGTCGAGGCGTCGCCCGAGGACCATACCGCGGTAGAGGCGCTTGAGGTCTTCGGGCGAGAGCATGGGCTCGAGCTTGGCATCCAGCTTGCCGTCGCCGTCCAGGATGGACAGCCGCTCGATGGGGAACTGCGGCTCGATCAACGTTCTGGGCATGGGCAACCCGATTCGCCCCCTATCGTACTCGAAGGCGCTGAGTCTCACCAGCGCGTTGAGCCGGCCGCCGCAGGTCTCCGCTCTACGAGAAGGGGATGGGCAACGGCGGCCGTCCCCACGGGCGGCCGCCCTTGACCGTCAGCCACGGCACGAGCTTCACGGTGCCGGTGCGCTTGTTGTTCCGCGTGTCCACGAACTCGACCGGCCCGTCCACGAGATCGAAGATCGAGATGTCGGCCGGCGCCCCGATCTGAAGAGTGCCGAGGCCCGGAACGCGATTGATGATCTTTGCCGGTTCCCAGGTCGCGCGCGTCACGACCTCCTCGAGCGGAACGCCGAGGTTGAGGAGCTTGGACATGACGTTGGGCAGCACCGGGTAGCCGGGGGTATTGATGCTGATCCCATGCAGATCGCTCGAAATGGTGTCGGGCTGGCCCCCCTGCTGGAGCGCGGGCTCGCATACCGTGTAGTCGAAGCTGCCCCCGCCGTGGCCGATGTCGAAAATCACCCCACGCTGTTTCGCCGCCTTGGCGGCCGGGGCCAGTTGCCCGTTCTGGACGATGTTGTTGCCAGCCCCGCTGAAGGCGTGCGTCAGGATGTCTCCCGGCCGGAGCAGGTCGAGGAGATCCGAGATGGAGCCGGGCGCGTTGCCGATGTGGCACATGACGCGGAATTGCGGCCCCGCCAATGCGGCGGCACGAATGGCGCGACGCAGTGGCTCGAGCCCGTTCTGGCCCACCACGGACTCGGTCATCCGCACCTTGACCCCGAGCACGACGTCGGGGTTCTCGGCCACGGCCTTGGCGCAGAGGTCGACGTCGGCATACTCGATATTCACCATCTCGCCGATCTGGCCGGCGCCGGCCAAGCCAATGGTCGAGATATGGACAAAGGCGAAGAGACGCGTGCGGGTTTGCGGCCGGGCCCAATGTGTGAAAGCGCCAAGGGTGAGAGCGCCCGTGTCCCCGGCGGAGACCGCGGTGGTCGTCCCGGTGATGCCGACGAGCTCGTCGGCGGGGAGACCAATGCCGATATGAGGGCAGAAGTGCGTGTGGAGATCGACGAGGCCCGGTGTGAGGAGCCTGCCGCCGGCGTCAATGCGCTGCACGGCGCGATCCGTCGCAATGCTGGTGGCGATAGCTGCGATCTGGCCTTGCTTGATGCCGATGTCGCGCTTGGCACGCAGGCGCTGGCTCGGATCAAGCACGTCGCCGTTGGCGATGACGAGATCGAACTTGAGTGCCGTGTCCGCGGGATTGAAACCCACCGGCACGGGTTGCATGATCTGGGCTCCACCCGCGGGCGCCTGCGCCTGCGCCGGCTGCGCAGCCAGGAGCCCGCCCGCCGCCGCCGCCGTCCCCAGCTTGATCAAATCGCGGCGCGAGACGTCCATGTCTGCCTCCCTTGGGCGCGTCTGTAAGCGAGCGCGGCACATGCTAGCCGGAAGACCGGAGAGCGTCAAGCGGATGACGCGAAATCGCCCCCGGATGTGAGACGATGGGCCCCATGCCATTCTCATCCTTCGGGCTTCACCCCGATCTCCTCCGAGGCGTCAAGGAGATGGGTTTCACCCGCCCCACCCCGATCCAGCAGGACGCGATCCCTCCGGGGATGGAAGGCCGCGACGTGCTCGCCTGCGCCATGACGGGCAGCGGCAAGACGGCGGCCTTCGTGCTGCCCATTCTTCACCGCCTCATGCCCAAGCGGCGCGGCGTCACCCGCGCGCTGATCGTGACGCCGACGCGCGAGCTGGCGGCCCAGATCGACGAGCACCTGAGCCAGATGGCCGTGCACACGCCCATGTCGGGCGCGGCCGTCTTTGGAGGCGTGGGCATGGGCCCGCAGGAGCACGCCTTCAGGACGGGCGTGGACGTTATCGTCGCCACGCCGGGACGGCTCCTCGACCACTTCCGCTTTCCCTACGCCAAGCTCGAGGGGCTGGAGATCCTGGTCCTCGACGAAGCCGACCGGATGCTCGACATGGGCTTCCTGCCCGACATCCGGCGCGTCCTCAAGCACCTGCCGCCCCGGCGGCAGACGCTCTTCTTCTCCGCCACCATGCCGCCGCCCATCATGACCCTGACACGGGAGCTGCTCCGCAATCCGGCGACGATCAACCTCGAGCGCAAGGCCGCACCTGCCGTCGGCATCACCCAGGCCGTGTATCCGGTCGCCCAGGAGGTCAAATCATCGCTGCTGCTGGAGCTGATCAAGCGCGGCGAGATGAAGAGTGCGCTGGTCTTCACGCGCACCAAGCACCGGGCCAATCGGCTGGCCGACTTCCTCGCGCGCCACAACGTGGCCTGCGAGCGCATCCACGGCAACCGCAGCCAGGCACAGCGCACGGCGGCGCTCGCGGGCTTCAAGAGCGGGCGGTTCAGGATCCTCGTCGCCACCGACATTGCCGCGCGCGGCATCGACGTGGAGGCGCTGAGCCACGTGATCAATTTCGACGTGCCGAACGTGCCCGACGACTACATCCACCGGGTCGGGCGCACCGCCCGCGCCGAGCTGACGGGCGACGCCTTCACCTTCGTCTCGCCACAGGAGGAGGGGGATCTCTCGGCCATCGAGCGCGCCGTCGGCAAGCGCCTGCCCCGCGTCGTCCTCCCCGACTTCGACTACACCCGGCGCGGATCGGAGAAGCTCGAGATCCCGCTCGCCGAGCGCATTGCGGCCATCCGCGCGCGCAAGTCTGAGGACCGCGCACGGGCGAAAGCCAACGCCGCGCGCCGCGGGCAGCCGCCGGCGCCCCAGGGTCCTCGCCGGGGTCCGCCGCCGTCGCCCCACCGGGGCCCCCGACCGCCGGTGCAGTCCTGGCCGGGGCAGCCGTCCGACCCACGCCGCCAGGCAGGCCGCTAGCCTCACACGCCCAGCGACGACAGAAACTCCCCGATCACCTGCTGGACCTCGGCGCGGTGGCTGCGGTTCGGAAAGTGGGGCCCGCCCGCGACGACGTGAAGCCGCGCGCCCGGGATGGTGTCGGCGATGCGCCGCGACATCTCGGGAGTCGGGAAGCCGTCCTCCGAGCCCGCGATCACCTGCACCGGACACCGAATGCGCCTGCAGTCCGCGAGCCAGTCGGTGCGCGCATAGGTCTCGTCGAGGAGCGCCAGCAGCGACGCGACCGAGTGGCGGCGCAGGCGTCCCGTCACCTCCGCGTAGCGCTCCGGCCTCGACCTCAGGCGGGCGAGCGCGTCTTCTCCCATGCGGAGCCTGATATTGGCGTCGAAGTACTCCTCGAAGCGCCCCTTCTCGACGAGAGGCCGATGGGCCGCCCACCAAGCCTTGTCAGCAGCCGACGGCTCATAGGGCGGCCCGCTGATGGACACCACCGCCGCCACACGCGCGGGCGCATGGACCGCGGCCCAGAGTGACAGCGCCGCGCCCATGGAGGCACCACCCCAGATCGCGCGCTCGATGCCGAGCGCCTGGAGCCACAGGATCAGATCCTCGAACTTCCTGGCATAGGTGTAGTCCTCGAGCCGCTCGAATCTGGAGGACAGTCCGTGGCCGCGCGTGTCGGGGAACAGGGCGCGTATCCGGTCCACGAACGGCTCGAGGTCGGGCAGCATAAAGGAGGAATCCTCGACCGAGCCGCCGTGGATCCATACGACCGGCGGCTTGGAGAGAGTACCCGCCTCGCGCCAGTGGAGGCGGACGCCATTATCGAGCTCGATCTCAGGCAGGAGAGAGACGCTGCTCCACGTGTCGCGCGTAGCGGGACATGGAGTAGGTACAGATCCAGTAGACGACCGCGATGAAGAGGTAGAGGGCGAAGGGACGGACCTCGCGGTTGTTGACCACCTGCGCGGCCTTGGTCAGATCCATGAAGCCGATGATCGAGGCGAGCGAGGTGTCCTTGAAGAGCACAATGAACTGGGTCACGAGCGACGGGATCATGTTCCTCAAGGCCTGGGGCAGGACGACGTAGCGCATCGTCTGCGTGCTGGTGAGCCCCACCGCGGTGGCGGCCTCGACCTGCCCCCGTGCCACCGACTGCACCCCCGCCCGCACGATCTCGCCCAGGTAGGCCGCCTCGAAGATGACGAACGCGGAGAGCGCCACCCAGAACTCGGGGATGGCGCGCTGGAGCACGATCGGCACGACGATCCAGATCCAGAAGATGACCATGACCAGCGGGACTCCGCGGAAAAACTCGACGTAGAGGGTGGCGGGAATGCGGATCCATCGCTGCGGCGCGAGCCGGCCCAGGCCGATGAAGATGCCCAGCAGAAACCCCAGGACGATGGCTGGGATGGCCAGGCGCACCGTGCCGCCCACGAACTTCCCGAAGCCGAGAAACCCCTGGATCATCAGGAACGGTAGGTTGCGCCAGATAACCTCGAGGCCGTCGATCACCGCCGCCTCCTGCCGCCGCTCGTGATGAGACCGGGGATCGCCGTCCTCCGCTCGACCCAGCTCATCAGCGACGCGATGCCCACGCAAAGGGCCAGGTAGATGAGCGTCCCGGCCGCCAGCGCCTCGATAGCCTTGGCGGTGTAGGTCTCGATCTGGCGGGTCTGGAAGGTCAGCTCGGCCACGCTGATCGTCAGCGCCAGCGAGGAGTTCTTGAGCAGGTTGAGGGATTCGCTGGTCCCAGGCGGGATGATGATTCTCAACGCCACGGGCAGGATGACGTAGCGGTAGGACTGGAAGGTGGTCAACCCCGAGGCGACGGCGGCCTCCATCTGCGTCTTCGGGATCGACTGGATGCCCGAGCGCAGCACCTCGGAGAATCGCGCGCCGCTGTAGACGCCGAGTGCGAGCACCCCGGCCCAGAATTCGAGCCCATGCCCCAGCATCCACTCGAGAATCACTGCGGGCAGAATCGGCGGCACCGCGAAGTACCAGAAGAACATCCAGACCAGGAGCGGCACGTTGCGGAAAAACTCCACGTAGAAGGTCGCCAGCGCCCGGAGCGGCCTGAACTTCACCGTCCGCAGCGCGCCCGACACGATGCCCAGCGCCACAGCCAGCAGCCAGGCCAGCGCCGACAGCTCGAGCGTGACAATGAGCCCGCTCAAGAGCCACTGCCCGGACTCCCCCGTCCACAGCACCGACCACTTGAACGTGTAGTTCACGGCTGACTCCTCTCACTCGCGACGGGGGAGAGGGAGATCCGATTCCCTCTCCCTTCCAGGGAGAGGGCAGGGTGAGGGTCGGTGCACTCGCCGCTCACTGGATCACCTCGTCCGCCCGCCCCAGCAGCGACTGCGGGATCGTCAGGCCGAGGGCCTTGGCGGTCTTGAGGTTGATGACCAGCTCGAACTTCGTCGGCTGCTCCACAGGCAGGTCGCCCGGCTTGGCGCCCTTGAGAATCTTGTCCACGTAGGTAGCGACCCGTCCGTTCAACTCAGCGGGTGTCGGCCCGTAGGCCATCAGGCCCCCGTTTTTGGCCATCGCGGGCCACTCGTACACCGCCGGGATACGTCGCTTAGCGGCCAGCTCGATGATCTGGGGAGCGTCTGTGAAGAATCGCGGGAAAGACGGTACGAGGAGTGCTCCGACGCGGGCCTTCGCCATCGAATCGAAAGCCTGTTGGTAGCCTTCCCGACCCCTTCCCACCGGCGTGATCTGAAGCTGGACGCCGAGGACTTTGGCGACTCTCAGCACTTCCGGAAGTGTGAAGCCCGCTGCTTGGGGATCGAGCACACTCACCTTCCGCGCTTTGGGTACGGCCTGCAGCAGAAGCTCCAGTCGCTTCGCGTCCAACTCGGCGGCAAGCATGTTGACGCCGGTCACGTTGCCACCGGGACGGGCGAAACTGGCAACGATTCCGGACTCGATCAGGCCGCGCTGCCCCCAGTACGCCACGACAATCGGGATGGTGTCCGTAGCCTGCCTCGCGGCAAGAATTGCTGGCGGACTGACGGCTACAATGACGTCCACCTTCGAATGAACCAGTTCGGAGGCAAGTCTCGGAAGACGACCGAGATCGTCCTCGGCAGAACGTGATTCGAACGCGACCGCTTGTCCCTCCACGTAGCCCAACGCGCGCATTGCCTCGCGGAAAGCAGGTGAAGGGCCCGCGCCCACCGCCGGCGTGAGCCATCCGATTCGATACACCCTTCCCGGCTGCTGCGCCTCAGCGGCAAGCGGCGCGGCGAGAAGGCCGGCCAGCGTGCCAATGAATGACCGCCTATCGATCACTGGATCACTTCATCCGCCCGCCCAAGTAGCGACGGCGGGATCGTCAGGCCGAGGGCCTTGGCGGTCTTGAGGTTGATGACCAGCTCGAACCTCGTCGGCTGCTCGATGGGCAGGTCGCCGGGCTTCGCGCCCTTAAGAATCCGGTCCACGTAACTCCCTACGCGCCGGTAGAGGTCCGCCCGATTCGCCCAGTAGGACATAAGGCCACCGGCGTCTATAGATTCCCTCACGCCGTACATGGCGGGTAGGCGGCGTTTGGCCGCGAGGTCCGCAATTCGGGTTCGATGAAAGAAGGTCATCGGGTCTGCGAGGACCAGGACGGCTCCGGCCCGTTCCCTGGTCATTGCCGCGAACGCCTTGTCCAACCCCTCAGGGCCTCGCACCTCCAGGGTTTGAAGCCGTACTGCTAACGATCGGGCGGCAGCCTCGACACCCTTCAAGGCGAGCGGATGCCACGGATTACTGGGGTTCCACAAGACGGCGATTCGCACGGCCGGAGGAACCGCCTCCTTGAGGAGCTCGAGCTGTTTGCTGCTCAACTCCGCACTCAGGGTGGTGGTGCCCGTGACGTTCCCGCCCGGTCGCCCGAGGCTGACTACAAGGCCCAGCTGGACGGGATCAGGAGTGTTCACCATAACGATCGGGATCGACGCCGTCGACCGCTTGGCGGCAATGGTAGCCGCCGGGTTGGCCGCGACGATCACGTCGACCTTGAGGCGCACAAGTTCGGCCGCGAGGTCACCGAACCGCTCCGGCTTCCCTTCTGCATCGCGCCACTCGATGGCAAGGTTCCGTCCATCGACGTACCCTACTTCGTGCAGGCTTTGCCGCAAGAGTTCAGGGGAACCGACCCCCAGGACCCCGATTCGGAACACCTTTCCTGGCTGCTGCGCCTCGGCGGCCAGCGGCGCGGCGAGGAGACCGAGCGAGCCAGCAATGAACGCCCGCCGGTCCATCACTGGATCACTTCGTCCGCCCGCCCCAGCAGGGACGGCGGGATCGTCAGCCCGAGGGCCTTGGCGGTCTTGAGGTTGATGATGAACTCGAAGTTGGTGGCCTGCTGCACGGGGATGTCGGCGGATTTCATGCCTTTCAGGATCTTGTCCACAAAGGTGGCCGCTGCCCGAAACAAGTCGGTATAGCGCGTCCCATACGACATGAATCCCCCGTCGTCTACATACTCCCGGTACGGGTACATCGCCGGCAGCCCGTTGTGTGCGGCGAAATCCACGATCCGTCTTCGGTGAGCGAGCAAGAGGCGATCCGGAAGCACGACGAGCGCATTGGGGTGCGCCCCGGCAATCGTGGCGAACGCGTGCTCGAAATCGGCGACTCGGCGAGCGTCAACCGCGGGTTGCAGCGTTACGCGCAGCGTCTTGGCCGCGATCTGCGTGTGTTGATAAAAGGCGTGGTTCGTCCGATTGTCCGGATTCCAGAGCACGGCAACGCGCGACACCTTTGGAGCTGCCCGCTTGAGAAGCTCCAAGCGCTTGCCTTCCAACTCCCCAGGTCGAGTGCTATACCCCGTGACGTTCCCGCCCGGCCGCGCGAGGCTGACGACGAGCCCGGACAGAACAGGATCACCACTTGACGCCATGACGATGGGGATGGTCGTGGTCGCCTGCTTGGCCGCAACGGCGCCGGGCGTGCCCGACGTCACGATGATATCGACCTTGAGACGGACGAGCTCGGCCGCCAGGTCGGGGAGTCGGTCATCCCGCCCCTCCGCCCAGCGATACTCGATGGTGATGTTCTGGCCGTCGATATAGCCGAGGTCCCGGAGCCCCTGCCGGAATGCCTCAACGTTCTGGGACTCCAGCGAAGGCGAGGAGGGGCCCAGGTAGGCTATCCGCGGCCTTGTCGCCGGCTGCTGCGCCGCGACGGCGAGCGGCGCGGCGAGGATGCCGCCGGTCAGTGCGCCGAGAAACGCGCGCCGGGTGGTCACTGGATGACCTCGTCCGCCCGCTGCGGGATCGTCAGGTCGAGCGCCTTGGCGGACGTGAGGTTGATCACCATGTCGAATTTTATCGGCTGCTCCACGGGAAGGTCGCGTGGTTTTGCGCCCTTGAGGATCCTGTCCACGTACACGGCAGCGAGTTCCCGAGGAAAGCTATGCGGTAGAGCTTCCCCACTTGCTGCCCCTCGACCACGAGCGGCATGAGGAGGACGCCAAGGAGAAGCACGACAGCAACTCGGATCGCGATCCGGACCATGCTGCGCGCCCGTCCCCCCGCCCTGCCCTTTCCCCCGGGGGGAGAAGGAGCGAGGCGAGAAGGGTCGAAGCCTATTTTGGCACCGCCTGGTAGAGCATGAAGGTGCGAACGCCGGCGGACATGGGATAGGGCAGCTCGCCCTTGGGCCCGAACCACTTCTCGTAAATCTCGAAGTATTTGCCGGACTCGACCCCGTCCATCAGCCCACCGTTGACCACGTTGCGGAAGTCGGCGTCATTCTTCCGCATGGCCATGCCATAGGGCTCGTAGGAATAGAAGTCGCCCACGACCTCCCACAACGCCGGGTTCTGCGCCTTGAGCTTGAGGCCGGCCAGCTGGATCCCGTCGTTGGTGTAGGCGTCCACCTGCCCCTGCAAGAG
>WNFC01018633.1_pt1 | contig 11629 bp, 9 predicted proteins | sample 5400541 | NCBI WGS metagenome assembly WNFC01 (sample SAMN13153342, study PRJNA577476) | soil metagenome | isolation source: 120 cm saprolite under Douglas fir tree site 2 hole 2 replicate 1 | place: USA:California | collected 2015-04-18
GTCCCGCTGTTCGTGCCGCCGCTCGTCGCCGGCGTCGCCTGGACCATTCTGGGCTCGCCGCGCACCGGGCTGATCAACACCATGCTGGCGTGGCTCGGCGTCGATTGGCGGCTCAATTTCTATTCCATGCCGGGGCTGATCGCCGTGTTCGGCATGTATTACGCGCCCTACGTCTACATGTTCACCTCGGCGGCGCTGCGCAACATGGATCCTTCGCTCGAGGAGGCGGCGGAGATCTCCGGCGCCAGCGCGCTCGGCACGCTGCGCACCATCACGTTCCCGCTGATCGCCCCGGCGATCATCGCCGCCACGCTGCTGTCGTTCATCGTCATGCTGGGGATCTACGGCATCCCCGCGGTGCTCGGCGCGCCCGCCAACATCTCGGTGCTGACCACCTACATCTTCAACCTGACCGCCTGGTCGCCGCCGCTCTACAGCACCGCGGCCGCGGTCGCGATCCTGCTGATGATCGTCACCGGCCTGTTGGTGGTGCTGCAGCAGATGGTGCTCTCGGGCAAGAGCTTCACTACGGTCGCCGGCAAGGCGTTCCGGCCGCGCTCGCTCGATCTCGGCCGCTGGCGCTATTTCACGCTGGCGCTCGCCGTCGTCTATCTGCTCGTCGTCGCGGTGCTGCCGACGCTCGCGCTCGTCGTCGCCGCGTTCCGCAAGTATCTGTTCTTCCGCGGCGCGGCGAGCCTGTTCGACCTGAAGCAATACGGCCTGCAGCATTTCGACAATCTGTTCTCCAATCCGCTGACCACGCTCTCGATGGTCAACACCGTAGAGGTGGCGTTGATCACGGCGGTGGCCGGCGGCGTGCTTGCGTTCGCCATCGGCTACACGGTCAACCGGACGAATGCGCCGGGCCGCAGGGCGGTCGATCTTGTCGCCACGCTGCCGGTCGCGATCCCCGGGCTCGTCATCGGCGTCGCGTATCTGTGGGCCTGGATCGGGTTGCCCGGCGGGCTCTACGGCACGATCTGGATCCTGGCGCTCGCCTTCATCGCCCGGTTCATGCCGGATACCGTCAAGGTGCTGTCGACCTCGCTGATGCAGATACATCCCGAGCTCGAGGAGGCTTCGTGGCTGTGCGGCCGCGGCAGGCTCGCCACCATCCGCTCGATCGTGCTGCCGCTGGCGCGGCCCGGCGTGATCGCCGCCATGACCCTGCTGTTCATCCTCTCGGTGCGGGAGCTCGGTTCCTCGCTGTTCCTCTACAGCAGCCGGACGATGGTGATGGCGGTGCTGCTGCTGGACTATTACAATCAGAACATCAACATCACGGCGGCGTTCAGCCTGGTGCAGACGGCGCTGCTGGCCGTGCTGATCGGCTTCGCGCACTGGCTGTCGCGGGGCGCCGCCGACACCGGCATCGCCCGCGTGCGGTGATGCGAATCGTAGCCCGGATTGACCCCGGGCGAGCGAAGCGAGACCCGGGGGAAATCCGGGCTACAAAAACGAACGACGACCTGGGAGGAGACAATGATCGAAAAACTCACGTCGCGACGCGCATTCATGAAGGGCGCGCTCGGGCTCGCCGCCGCGGCTGTCACCGGCCGGAGCCGGGCGCGAGCCGCCGCCGATCCGTTCGGGCCGCCGGAGCTGATCGAGGCGGCGAAGCGGGAAGGCTCGCTGGTGTATTACACCGCCAATTTCGCCGAGGTGGAGCGGCAGGTCATCGCCGCCTTCAACAAGCGCTTCCCGTTCGTGCAGGTCGAGATGGTGCGCGCGCCGGGCGGCCAGCTCATCACCCGGGTCAAGACCGAGGCCGCCGCCGGCAAGCTCGCCGCCGACGTCGTCGACCATTCCGATCGCGGGCTGATGCTGGAGATCGAGAACCAGTTCGCGGATTATGCCCCGCCCAATGCCGCGGATTATATTGCGGACGTGCTGATCTCGCCGAAACTGTGGCCGCGCGCCACGCTCGGCTGGTCGATCGCCTACAACAGCGAGCTGGTGAAGAACCCGCCGAAATCCTGGATGGACCTTACCAAGCCGGAATACGGCAACGGCCAGATCGGGCAGGTGATCGGTCCGTCGGGCGGCACCACATGGACGAGGATCATGTTCGAGCGCCAGGTGCTGGGCGAGGATTATTGGCGCAAACAGGCGGCGACCAAGCCGGGGCTCTACCCGTCGGGCGCGCCGTTGTCCGATGCGCTGGTGCGCGGCGAGGTCTCGATCGCGCCGCTGCTCTACAACATCATCTGGACCAAGAAGCGCGACGGCGCGCCGGTCGAAATCTTCTTCCCGCCCGAGGGCGTGCCGATCAATCCCTATGCCAGCGGCATTCCGAAGAGCGCGGCGCATCCCAACGCCGCGAAGCTGTTCCTCAACTGGAATCTGTCGGACGAGGGCCAGAGCTTCATGATCAAGGAGCTCGGCCAGCTCACCTCGCTGAAAAAAGCGCCGGCCTATCCGGAGGGCTACGATCCCAAGGTGGTGACGGTGTGGGTGCCGAATTTCGAGCAGTACAAGAAGCTCCATGCCGCCTGGATGGAGGACTGGAACAAGACCTACGGATATCGGCAGTGAGCTGTGGCCATCGTGTTTGACTCGGAGCAAGCTGCAATCTCCTCCCTCTCCCCGCTCTGCGGGGAGAGGTGACCGGAGCAAGCCGCATGTCGGCGGAACTGCGGGTCGAGCGCTTGCGCAAGGTCTTCGCCACGGGGGCGCCCGCGGTCGAGGACGTGAGCTTTGCGGTCGGCGCCGGCGAGATCGTGGCCCTGCTCGGGCCCTCCGGCTGCGGCAAGACCACGACCTTGCGCTGCGTCGCCGGGCTCGAGCATCCGAGCGCGGGAACAATCCGGATCGGCGGCGCGAGCGTGTCGGCGCCCGCCGAAGGCGTGCTGGTCCCGCCGCGGGCGCGCAACGTCGGCATGGTGTTCCAGTCCTATGCGGTGTGGCCGCACATGACGGTCGAGCAGAACGTCGCCTACCCGCTGCGCCAGCGCCGCACCTCGCGCGCCGAGATCGGGCGGAGGACCGCGGAGACGCTGAAGCTCGTCGGGCTCTCCGAGTTCGCAGAGCGCCCCGTGGTGTCGCTCTCGGGCGGACAGATGCAGCGCGTGGCGCTGGCGCGCAGCCTCGTCTACGAGCCGGCGCTGCTCTTGCTCGACGAGCCGCTGAGCAATCTCGATGCCAACCTGCGGCTGCGGCTGCGCGACGACCTGCGGCGGATCATCAAGCGGACCGGCGTCACGGCGCTCTACGTCACCCACGACCAGGCCGAGGCCGCCGTGCTCGGCGACCGTGTCGGCGTCATGCGCGACGGCAGGCTGCTGCAGATCGGACCGCCGGCCGAGATCTACAACCGGCCCGCCGAGCTGTTCGTCGCGCAATTCACCGGCGCATCCAATCTGCTCGCCGGCCGCGTGCTCGACCGCGACGGCGAGTTCGGTACGGTCGAGGCGCCGTCCGGCCATCGCCTCGTCGCTTGGCTGCCGCCGCGGGTTTCCGCCGGCGCCGCAGTAAGGATCGCGGTGCGCCCGGAGAACGTGCGGTTCGGCGCCGAGGGCGCGGGCGGCAGCGGACCGAACCGGTTCACGGCGCGCGTCCTGGTGCAGCGCTACGAGGGCGCGCAGACGGTCTACAGCCTCGCCGTGCTCGGCGGAAAACTCGCCGCGCTCGAGCTCGGCAGCAGCGCGCGCTATGCGGTCGACAGCGAGGTCGACATCGTGCTGCCGCCGGCGCTGTGCTGGGCCTATCCGGACGAGGAGGACGCGGGCGGGGCTTAACCTCTCTCCGCCTGCGGGGAGAGGAAGTCGCCTGCGGCTCTCGCGGAGCTAAACTGGATAATGGGAGTCACGACCAGCCATGAATGAAACACGGAACGAAAAGCGCGGCGTCTATTCCGACGAATCCGCCGCGGCGCTGCGCGGCGGCACGGCCAGTCCCGAGTTCCAGACCCTGCACGAGATCGTGAAAAAGGCGCGCCAGAACCTCGATCAGAACGACTGGGATTACATCGTCGACCGAGAGCGAGACGACGCTTCGGCGCAACCGGATGGCGCTCGATTCGCTGGCGTTCCGGCCGCGCGTGCTGCGCGACGTGAGCCGGATCGACGCCGCGGTCGAGCGGTTCGGGCGCAGGCTGCGGCTGCCGGTCGTGCTGGCGCCGGTCGGCGCGCTCGACCACGTCCGCCGCGCGATGGCGAAGGGTTACGCCGCGTTCTGCCTCACCGTCGACACCGCGGTCTACAGCCGGCGCGAGCGCGACCTCGCCAAACGCTTCGTCACCGCGGGCCGCCGCCGCGTTTCCGGCCGCGAGTTCCAGGCGGCGCTCGACTGGCGCACGGTCGCGCGCATCAAGCAGAACTTCGAGATTCCGTTGGCGCTCAAGGGCATCGCCACGCGCGAGGACGCCGTGACCGCGGTCGAGCACGGCGTCGACTGGATCTACGTCTCGAACCACGGCGGCCGCCAGCTCGATCACGGGCTCGGCGCGATGGAAATGCTGCCCGAGATCGTCGAGGCGGTCGGCGGCCGCGCCAAGATCATGATCGACGGCGCGTTCTGCCGCGGCACCGACATCGTCAAGGCGATCATTTTCGGCGCCGACCTGGTCGGGCTCGGCCGCATGCAATGCTTCGCCCTCGCGGCGGCCGGACAGGCCGGCGTCGTGCGCCTGCTCGAGCTGCTCGAGGACGAAGTGCAGCGCTGTCTCGGCCTGCTCGGCGCCACGAGTTTCGCCGAGCTCGACCGCTCCTACGTGCGCCCGGCGGCGCCCGCCAACCCGCCGCACGTGCTGAGCGCCTTCCCGCTGCTGCAGATCGAGGACTACCGGTATTGATAGGAGCTGTGCAAAATGCGGCAACGGCCGAGTGTTAGATCAGGACGCGCAGCTTGCGCGCTTCCCCTCTCCCCGTGTGGGAGAGGGTGGCTGAGCGCCTAAAGGCGCGAAGCCGGGTGAGGGGTTTAGCAGCGTCACCCCTCATCCGGCCGCCCTCGCGATCGCTCCGGGCAGCCACCTTCTCCCACAAGGGGAGAAGGGAAGCGGGTGTGCCGGGCCGCGGCGTGTAAGCTTCGCGTCGCGCAAGCTCGATGCCGCCATGGCCGCTGTCACCCTGCGCGTGCGGCGAGGTTCTGTATCCTTCGTCCCGGCCGTATGATATAACATCGCAACGATCCGAGCCAATCCGGGAGATCCCCATGCAACCGCGCGGCGCCAATCACGAGCAGGTCTATCGGGTGCTCCGCTCGGCGCACGGCTTGATGACGGCGTACCAGATCCTCGACGCGGTGCGGCCGAAAGGGATTTCGGCGCCGCCGACGGTGTATCGCGCCTTGAACCGGTTGATGCGAGAGGGTCGCGCACATCGCGTGGAATCGAGGAACGCCTACGTGGCCTGTTCCGACCCTCGTCACCGGCACGATACGGCGATCTTCGCCATCTGCCGCGACTGCGGTCATATCGATGAGATGCACGAAGGCGAGTTCGTGCAATCTCTCGTGAAAAAGCTGTCCAAACGCAGGTTCGTAGTGGACCGAGCCACGATCGAAATCCAGGGACTGTGTGCATTGTGTGCCGGGAGCGAGCAAGCCGGATGACGATGTTCCGCATCGAGGCGTTGGAGCTCGACCTGGCCTCCGGGCGAAATGCTTGTCGGGGTGGCATGACAGCGATCGGACGCTTTGCACCGGTGCTGGCGTTGGTCCTGGCCATGGCGATGGGCGCCGCCGGACAGGGGCTCAAGCCGAGCGTGGTCGCGGCGGAAAACTTCTACGGCGATATCGCCCGGCAGATCGGCGGCGACGGCGTCGAAGTCGCCAGCATCCTGAGCAATCCCGATCAGGATCCGCATCTCTTCGAGACGACGCCCACGATCGTCCGCCAGATCGCCGCGGCACGAATCGTGATCTTCAACGGCGCCGATTACGATGCCTGGATGGACAAGCTGCTCAAGGTCGCGCCTCGGGTCGAGCGGACGGTCCTGACGGTGGCCGAACTCGTCAACAAGAAGGCGGGCGACAATCCGCACCTTTGGTACGACCCCGCCACCATGCCGACGCTCGCGCGCGCGCTCGCCGACACCCTCGGCAAAGCCGATCCCGCGCACGCGGCGGATTACGCCGCACGACTCGAGACCCTCCTTGCCTCGCTCGATCGCGTCAGCGCCAAGATCGAGGAGATCCGGGCAAAGTATGCCGGCGTTGCGATCACCGCCACCGAGCCGGTGTTCGGCTACATGGCCGCTGCGCTCGGATTGAAAGTGCGCAACGAGCGATTCCAGATGGCCGTCATGAACGATACCGAACCGAGCGCCCGCGACATCGCGGCCTTCGAGCAAGACCTCAAGGAGCACAGAGTAAGGGCGCTGCTTTACAACAAACAGACGGCCACGAAACTGACGCAACGCATGCTCGATATCGCCGGCCGCGCCAGGATTCCCGTGGTGGGGGTGACGGAGACGCAGCCCATGGGCATGTCGTATCAGGACTGGATGCTGATGCAGCTCGCGGATCTGCACAAGGCATTGGCGCAGCCCTCGACATGAACGTCATCGATCTCGACCGGGCGACCATCCAGGTCGGAGGCCGCAACGTCCTGTCGGACATCAGCCTGTCGATCGGCGCGGGCGAGTTCGTCGGCGTGCTCGGCCCGAACGGCTCGGGCAAGACCACTTTGATGCGGGCGCTGCTCGGACTGCTCCAGCCGAGCGGCGGCGGCGTGCGCGTGTTCGGCCGGCCGCCGCAGCGCGGCAACCCGCAAATCGGCTACATGCCGCAGGTGCGCACGGTTCTGCCCGATCTACGCGTGCGCGGGCTCGACGTGATCGCCAGCTCCGTGAACGGCGAGCGCTGGGGCTTGCCGACGCTCGCTGCCGCAGATCGCCGCATGATCCAAGACACGCTGGCGGCAGTCGGCGCGCTGGATCTCGCGGAACGGCCGATGGCCGAGATGTCCGGCGGCGAGCGGCAACGGTTGCTTCTGGCCCAGTCGCTGATCGGTGCGCCGCGGCTGCTGCTTCTCGACGAGCCGTTGATCAGCCTCGATGCGTCGCATCAGGAGATGGTGATCGACTTGGTTCACGGCTTCAGCCGCGAACGCGGCATCACGGTGCTGTTCAGCGCCCACGAGCTGAACCAGCTGTTGGGCTTCCTCGACCGCGTGCTCTACCTGGGACGCGGACAGGCCGCGCTCGGTACCGTCGAGGAGGTCGTGACCGCACCGGTGTTGTCGCGGCTATACGGGACGGAAATCGACGTGGTCCATGCCGACGGGCATATCTTCGTGATGTCACGGGGACACAACGTCGAACGTGCGGTCCATCTGCACGAGGAGGATCACGCGCACTCTCATCAGCACGACCCCGGCCATGTTTCAATATGAGTTCATGATCAACGCGTTCGCGGCCGCCGGCATCGTTGCGGCGGTCTCCGGGATGGTCGGCTTCTTCCTGGTGATGCGCGGCCAGACTTTCGCCGGCCATGCGCTCTCCCACATCGGCTTTGCCGGCGCGACCGGCGCCGGCTTGATCGGCATCGCGCCGATCTGGGGGCTGCTCGGCTTCACGCTCGCCGCCGGCGTCGGCATGGGGATGCTGGGCGAGCGCATCTCCAACCGTGACGTCGCCATCGGCGTCGTGCTGGCTCTGGCACTCGGCTTCGGGCTGCTGTTCCTGCACTATTATACTTCCTTCGCCACGCAGGCGACCGCGATCCTGTTCGGCAACGTGCTCGCGGTGGATCGCCCGACGATCGCCGTCCTGACCGGGCTGGCCGTCGTCACGCTGGCCGCGCTCGTCGCCATCATGCGCCCGCTGGTGTTTGCGTCGCTGCAGCCGGAATTGGCCGAGGCCAAGGGCGTGCCGCTGCGCTTCGTCTCGACGGCCTTCCTGGCCCTGGTCGCGCTCGCGGTGTCGGAGTGCGCGCAGATCGTCGGCGTGCTGCTCGTCTTCACGCTGATGGTCGGCCCGCCCGCGGCCGCGCAGAACGTGACGGGCCGACTGTGGAGCGGCCTCGCGCTCGCGGCCGGCCTGGCGCTCGCCGAGGCCTGGGCCGGTATCACGCTCGCTTACTACACGGATTGGCCGGTGAGCTTCTGCATCGCGTTCCTGAGCGCGCTCGCCTATTTCGGCTCGATCGTCACGCCGCGACGGCGCGCGGGATCGAAGCTCGAATCCGTTGCGGAACTGCAGGCGTAGGAAGGGTAACGCGCTGCCGTGCTTCGGCGGTTGGTATTCTATTGACACCCGGTGCGCACATTCTAACGTTATAATGTTGCGATCGGGCGTCCGGCGCAGGAGGCGGGCCGCTTGTCCGCGCTCGACCTTGCGCTAAACTCCGGGCGGGCCGAGGGTCCCAGCAGAATATGCAATGGTTCCGCGCGAAGCGATCCCCGAGCGGCTATGCGGCGCTGTTTGCGCTGGCGCTGCAGCTCGCGCTCTCATTCGGCCATTTGCATCTCGGTGAGCTCGCGCTCGGGAAGACCACGCTGGCCGCGGCCGCGAACGTACCGGATTCGCAAACGCCGCCCGGCACCGTCCCGGATCGCGACGAAGTCTGCGCGATTTGCGCAATCATCAGCCTGTCCGGCGCGCTGCTGATTCCCGACGCGCCGACGCTCGTGTTCGCCGGCGCGCAGCAGGAAGCATTTTTCCAAAACCTCGTCGCCGTCCTCGTCTCCGACCTCACGCGCGGGCAATTTCAGGCCCGCGCGCCGCCTGCCTGATTTCCCAAGGTTGCGATCTCGGGCGGCCGAAACGGCGCTGCGGCGTCGTATGCATCGGCACCCGCGCCGCGCAAGATTCGGTGCAATCCGATCCATTGCGAATCGGAGACATCCCCGTGGCAGGGGCGAGACGAATTTCAAGACCTGTTCGGATCGGCCGCGGTCTCCTCGCGACGAGCTCGGCGCTGGCGTTGCTGTGCGCCGGCGATCTTGCTTGGGCCCAGACCACGCTGCCGGAGGTCGTGGTCCAGCAGCCCAAGCCCGCGGCGAAACCGGCGCCCAGGCGCACGACTGCGCGGCGGCCCGCCGCCGCCCCGGCCGCCCCCGTGGCGCCGGCTCCGGCGCCGCCCGATGCCGCCACGGTGCTCGCCGAGAAGAGCACGACGTTCGATCGCGCCCGCGACGACGTCATCCTGCCCAAAGTGGGCACCAACACCTACGACATCGGCAGAGAGGCGATCGAGGCGCTGCCGCAGGGGTCCAACACGCCGGTCGACAAGCTGCTGCTGCAGGTGCCCGGTGTCACCCAGGATTCCGCCGCCAGCGGCCAGATCCACGTGCGCAACGAGCACGGCAACGTGCAGTACCGCATCAACGGCATCCTGTTGCCCGACGGCGTCTCGGGGTTCGGCCAGGTGCTGGAGACCGGGCTGATCGGCAATCTCGAGCTCATCACCGGCGCCATGCCGGCGCAGTACGGCCTGCGCACCGCCGGCCTCGTCGACATCACCACCAAGAGCGGCGCGTTCGACAACGGCGGCAGCGTCGGCGTCTACGGCGGCAGCCGGCAGACCATCACGCCGAAATTCGAATACGGCGGCACCGTCGGCCAGACCCAGTATTTCGTCACCGGCCGCTATTTCGCCAGCAACGAGGGCATCGAGAACCCGACGCCGAGCCTCGATCCGCTGCACGATTACACCTGGCAGGGCAAGTTCTTCGGTTATGCCTCGACCCTGCTCGACGAAAACACGCGCCTGAGCTTCATCACCGGAACGTCGCTGAGCAAGTTCCAGATCCCCAACAATCCCGGGCAGCCGCCGAGATTCACCGGTTTTACGTTCAACGGATCGATCGTCAACGGCTTCGATTCCGCCCTGCTCAACGAGCGCCAGTACGAGCGCAATTACTACAACGTGGTCGCGCTGCAGAAGAAGATCGACAATATCGACCTGCAGGTGGCCTACTTCAGCCGCTACACCACGGTGCATTTCACGCCGGACCCGGTCGGCGACCTCGTCTTCAACGGGATCGCGTCGGATGTCTATCGCGGCAGCCTCCTCAACGGCATCCAGGAAGATACGGCTGTTCGCCTCAGCGACGCGCACACGCTGCGCACCGGTATCTTCGTCAGCGGCGAGCAGACGCGCGTCGAGAATCAGTCCCTCCTGCTTACGACCGGCACGGGAGACGCCTGCGGCATCAGTTTGCCTCCGCCCAACGTCGTGTGCGGCGTAGACGACAAAAATTCGAAGCTCGGCTGGCTGTTCGGCACCTATGTCCAGGACGAGTGGCGGATCACCGACCAGCTCACGCTCAACGTCGGCCTGCGCTTCGACCAGATGTTCCAGTTCGTCGATGCCAACCAGTTCAGCCCGCGCGTCAGCCTCGTCTACAAGCCGTTCGCCGGCACCACGTTTCACGCCGGCTACGCCCGCTATTTCACCCCGCCGGTGCAGGCGATCGCCGCACCGACCAACGTCGCGCTGTTCGCGAATACGGCCGCTGCGCCCGAAGTGACCGAGAACAGCTCGGTGCTGCCGGAGCGCTCGCATTATTTCGACACCGGGATCGATCAGGAGCTGGGCCGGCACCTGAAGGTCGGCATCGACGGCTATTGGAAATACGCGACGGACCTGCTCGACGACGGCCAGTTCGGCCAAGCCTACGTGCTCGACGGCTTCAATTACGCCAAGGGCATCAACTACGGGATCGAGCTGAAGGCGAAATACGAGAACGGCAAGTTCCGCGCCTACGGCAATCTCGCCTGGGCCCGGCAGATGGCGACGCAGATCGTGTCCAACCAGTTCCTGTTCGGTCAGGACGAATTGGACTTCATTGCGCATCATTATATCCCGACCGACCACGCGCAGCGGTGGACCGCGTCGGCCGGCGCCTCCTACCTGTGGCAGGGCACCCGGTTTTCCGCCGACATGATCTACGGCAGCGGGCTGCGCGCAGGCTTCGTCAACGGCAGCCACGTGCCGCCATATACGCAGGTCAATGCCGGGGTGTCGCACGAGTTCAAGTTGCCGGACTCGAGCTGGAAGCCGTTCACCCTGCGGTTCGACGTGGTCAACGTGTTCGACCGCATCTACGAGCTGCGCGACGGCAGCGGCATCGGCGTGTTCGCGCCGCAGTTCGGCCCGCGCCGCGGGTATTTCGTCGGGCTGTCGCAGAAACTGTGAAGGGACACATGGGCCGGACCTGGACATGACAGCGCAAAGATTCAACGAAGATGTGCGGCAAGCCTGGACCCCTCACCCGGCTCGCACGTCGCAAGTGCTCGGTGCCCGCCACCCTCTCCCGCAAGGGGAGAGGGGAAGCGCGCGTTCGCCGATCCGCACGCGCTTTTCCTTCTCCCCTTGTGGGAGAAGGTGGCCGCTCGAGCGATAGCGAGGGCGGCCGGATGAGGGGTCTCAGAAACGGAAAGCGAGATATTGGATGAAGAGATTGCTGAGAATAATGCTCGGACCTGTGGCGCACGCCTGTGCGGCGTTGCTGCTCGCGGCAATTGTTTGCTGCCCGGCGTCGGCGCAGACTCCGCCTCCGAGCGCACCCGCGCCTGCCGCAGCCGCCGCCGGCCCGCGGCAAGTCGAGCCGCAAGCTCCCGCCGTCGCCCCCGCGAACGAGCCGGCCTCGCCGCCGACCAGCGCCGCCGCGCAGCTGCCGCGCGATCTCTCGCCATGGGGCATGTTCCTTTCCGCCGACATCGTCGTGAAAGCGGTGATGATC
>WNFC01008027.1_pt1 | contig 11627 bp, 11 predicted proteins | sample 5400541 | NCBI WGS metagenome assembly WNFC01 (sample SAMN13153342, study PRJNA577476) | soil metagenome | isolation source: 120 cm saprolite under Douglas fir tree site 2 hole 2 replicate 1 | place: USA:California | collected 2015-04-18
CCAAGCTGCAGATACGCCGCGCCGCCCTTGCGAAACTCCATCTGCGCGTGGCCGGTATCCGCCGTCAATAGGTAAGACGCCAGCTCGTGCATGTTCGGCTCGTGCCCGACCAGCACCACCCCGGCGGATGTGTCAAAGGGCTGCAACGCCTGCAGCGCTTCGGCCGGCGAGCGCCCCGATTCGAGCGCCTCGCACGCGACCGGGGCCGGCCAATGCGCTTCTTTTTCGAGGATCTCCGCGGTGCGCCACGCCCGTGCCCACGGGCTGCTCAACGCGACGCTCACGCTCGGTACCAACTCGCGCAAACCGCGCGCAGCCTGACGAAACTTCTTCTCGCCCTCAGGCGTCAGCGGTCGGTCTTTATCATCCGGCCACTGGGCCGGGTCGGGCTCGTAGGCAATGCCATGCCGCACCAGGTACAGGTCCATGATCTGGGTGCCTCACCAAGATTGTGCCTGGTGCGCCGTGCCGGCGCGAATCAGGATTCGGCGTCGTGGATGACGTACAACCGCAGCACGTCGTCTTCGTGACGCAGCCAGCGCACGCGCACGTCCAGCGATCGCTCCCGGCCAGCCAGTGCTACTACGCTCGTGACCGCTTGCCCAACCAGCGACATGGGGCAAGCCAAGAGGTCCACCGCCGCGTCGTTGGCCCGTAAGATCTGGCCGGTCGCCGAGGTGACCAGGACCGCCACCGGCAGAACGTCCACCAGCGACCCGACTTGTGCCTCGACCAGTGCCAGGGTCAGGCGTGGACCATCCATCGGCGCACCTCCCATCGCCGGGCAGGTTACGCGACGAACCAACCGCCTCGGTTAACAGCCGGCGTGCAGTTCGTAAACAGAGTACGTTGGAATCGTGCAGCCGCCCGAAACCATCGGCGCTCTGGCCATCCAGGTGCTGGTCCACAACGCGGCGGCGTTCGAGGAGCACATGCCGGGCGCGCGCGCAGGCGAGGATCCGCTACACGTCCATCAAATGCGCGTGGCGACCCGCCGCATGCGCGCCGCGCTGCGCCTGTTCGGCGACCTCCTGCCAGCCGAAGCGAGCAGTTTGAACGACGAGCTGAAGTGGATCGCCGGTCAGCTCGGCGCGGCGCGCGATCTCGACGTCCAGGTGCGCCGCTTGCGCGAAACCGCTGCCGAGCTGGGCCTTACGGAAGCCCTGGTCCCGTATGGCGCCTGGCTCGAAGAGCAGCGCCAGCGGGCCCAGGCCGAGCTCGTCAGCGCCATCGAGTCGCCGCGCTTCGAGCAGCTCATGCAGCAGCTGCACCAACTGCAGGAGTGGTCACCCAACCCGGAAGTCGACGCACCGCTCTTCGACAACGCGCCCGAACGGTTGCGCGGCGCTTACCGTCAACTGCGCAAGCGCGCCAAACGCATCGACAAGCACGCGCCGGCCACAGATTTACACAAAGTGCGCATCGGGGCGAAGCGGCTGCGCTACGCGGCCGAGTTCTTCGAAGTTGCCTACGGCAAACCGGCGGAGCGGCTGGCCAAGCTGCTCGTTTTGCTCCAGGATCGGCTCGGGGATATGCAGGACGGCGTCGTCAGCGGTGAACACATTCACCAGGCGGTGCAAACTGAAGCCAGCGCCTGGCCGGCCGAAACTTCAATGGCGCTCGGTCGCGTGGTCCAGCGTGACGTGCAAGTCGCGAATCAGATCCGCAAAGGATTTCCGCGTCTCTATCGAGAAGTTAGAGACCAGGGATGGCGGCGACTCCGTCGCTCGTTGAATTGATCCGGTCGAGCCGGGCCATGTCCTGAACAACGGGCTCAATCACGTCCGCCAGGGCGCGAAACACCTCGGGAACCGGTCCCCGCGCATCGACCGTGGTAAAGCCGTGCTGTTCCGCCAGACGCCGAAATTCAGCAAGCAGACGCGTCTGGTGCTCGACGAAATTGTTGTACACGTCTGGGCTGGGCAGATAGTCCTGGCCCGATTCCCAATAGTCGAACCCGGTCGTGCTCAGCACGCGCGGCACCAGGTGTGGAATGTCGATGTCGAGGTAGACCACCAGATCGGGCACCAGCGCGAACCCGAACAGATTCTCGACCCACTCCTGCGACAAACCGCGGACTCTCGCGCGGGCCATCAGCGAAAAGATGTAGCGGTCGACCAGGGCGACCATGCCCGCACGCAGCGCCGGCAAAATCTGCCGCTCCAATCGATCCCAGAAATCGGTGGCGTACAGCAGATTCAGCGTCAGCGGATCGAGCGTGTTGCCGCGCTTGGCGCGCTCGATGCCCCGGCCCGCCAGGGCGGACCGACGCAAGCCGGTGTTGACGACGGCGTAGCCGCGCGCCTCGAGCCACTCCTTCAGCAATGCGACGTGCGTCGAGCGACCGACGCCGTCGGTGCCTTCGATTACGATCAGTCGGCCGGGCAGATCGGTCGATTCGATGCCCGGCGGGCGCTCGCCATAGAAGCGCGGGACGGTCACCCACCCGTACCAAGCGCACCGGTGTGCTCGGCCTGGCGATGGCCCAACAGACCGGCCACGCGCAGCGGATCTTCGGGTGGTGGGTTCGGCTGACGCATCGCCCCGTCCAGGTGCGGCCGCACGACCTCGCGCATGCGCTGCTGCTGATGGATCAGACTTTCGGTCGCGTCCATGCGCACCAGCCCAAATTCGCTGACCACACTCTCGTATTCGGCGCGGATCAACCCCTGGAACAACTGGAACGATTCATACGGATCGTTGCTCAGCCCGAGGTCGAGGCCGGCCTCGTAGTACTTCAACTCGGGCCGGCCAACGGAGATGCGCTTCATCGCTTCCTCGAGCGGCACGTCGAAGTAGAACGCCAATGTCGGCGGCACGGCGAACGAGTACAACCGCCGCAGCCAGGTGCGATTGACCCCGCGCACCGCGTCGCGGACGTAGGCCGTGTAGACATAGCGATCGGCCAGCACGATCGCGCCGGACTGCAGCGCGGGCATGATCTGGCTGTACGTGCGGCTCGCAAAGTCGGCGGCGTGAATCAGGCTGAACGACATCGGCGACAACAGCTGCATGCGCTTGCCACGGCGCGTGGTGCTCTTGACGATCGGCGACGAATTCCACTCGCTGAAGATCACCAGGTAGCCCTGGTTGACCAGCCATTTGCGGAGCAGATCGAGCTGCGTGCTCTTGCCCGAGCCGTCGATACCCTCGACGATGATCAGCCGGCCGGGCAGCTCGTCAGGTAGCTGCGGCTCATCGGGCAGCACGCGCAGTGGCTCCAAGGTCGAGGGTAAGACCGAAGGCGCGCTCAGCGCGGCTGGTCGGCGCCTCGAGGGGCCAGGCATCCACAACTGACGTAGCCAGCGAAACGTGGCCATTGCGCCGTTCAGGTAGGGCATTGTCGCCGTCTGCGCTACCGTACCTCACCAGCGCATCCGCCAGACCAACTGCGGCCGCGATCTGTTCGACGACCGGCTGATCGGCCGGACTCAGCAGCGGCGCGTAGGCTTTGACGCTTGCCTCGCGCTCGCCGACGGCCAACACCGCGGCTGAGATCAACGCGAGCGTGCGGTGCGAATAGCCATCGAGATTGGCGTCGGCCACGATGCGCGCCGAGTGAGCATGGCGGCGGTAATAGTCGATGCTGGCGCCGATATCCACCAGCTGGGCCGCGCACATGGCGGCCAACACTGCTTCGGGTGAGAACCCGGGCGCGAGCACCGCCAACAACCCTTCGAGCACCGCCGCGCGCCGCTCCGCCGCAACCGCATCCCACGCGGTGAACCGTCCGCCCAGCGAACGGACCGACGCGCGCTGGACGTCGCCCACCTGCGCCGCTTCATCGGTCACGCTGTGCAAGGCGATCCCTTCCCGCAGGCCGTAGCCGGCCACCGTGAAGTCAGCCGCCAGCAGGCGGTCCATAACTGCCTGGACCACCAGCGCCCCACCAACAATCGAGTCTGATCGATCGCCATTCAGGCCTGGTACGCGACCACGTTCACTCGCAGCCTGGCCAGCCAGCAGCGTGCCAGCGTCGTCCAACCTGCGCCGCTCGATAGTGTACCCATGCAACCGCGAGATCGGATAGTCACCACGCGTGCGCCGATCGACCTTGGCCAGGTTGCGCACCGTGCCACCGGTGCCGATCATGCGCTCGTCCGCCAGGAGCTGGCCTACGCCTTCCTTTTCCATCGTCTCGTACACGTGGGCTTTCAGGCTGCGCATCTCACCCCGCGTCGGCGGATCGGAGCCTAAGAAGCGGTCGTTCAAACGCAGCGCGCCGAGCTTCAGACTCCACGAGCGCTTGAGTCGCCGGTCGCGAAAATGGACCAGCTGCAGGCTGCCGCCGCCGACGTCCAGCACGATGCCGTGCTCAACGGGCAGCCCGTGCACGGCGCCGAGGAACCCGAACCGCGCTTCCTCCTCGCCATCGGCGATGTCGACAGGTATCCCCAGCTCACTGCGGGCGCGTTCAATCAGCTCTTCGCCATTGCTGGCTTCGCGCACCGCCGCGGTCGCCACGGCCACCGTTCGCTCCGCACCAGCACTCCGCGCCACGGCCAGAAAACCGCGCACGATGCACAGCGTGCGCTCGATCGTTTCAGGGTTGAGCAAGCCATCTCGGGTCACGTCACGAACGAGCCGCAGCGGACTGCGCGCATCGCCCAGCACATCCAGGTGCGCCGCCCCGTGGACGCGGGCGACCATTACCCGGCCGCTGTTGGACCCGATGTCAATGACCCCCAGAGTTTGGCTTGTGGCCACGCTACTAGTGTGCACGATTGCACTTCCCGGGCCGGGGCCTCACTCCTGGAAGACGTAGCCGATCCCACGCACGGTCTGGATGCGCCGCGGCGTGGTGGGATCGGGCTCGATTTTGCCGCGCAGCCAGCGCACGTGGACGTCCACGGTGCGGGTGTCGCCGACGTATTCATAGCCCCAGACGTTGCGCAGCAGCGCTTCGCGCGTCTGCAGCTGGCCAGGGTGGCGCATGAAATAGACGAGGAGATCGAATTCGCGACGCTTCAGCTGCAACGGCGCCGAGCCGCGCAGCGCCCGATGCGATCCAACGTCCACCAGCAAGTCGCCGAACGCCAACTGCAGCGGCGGCTCGTGGACCGCGGCGCCCATGTCCGCGCGGCGCAACTGCGCTTTGACCCGCGCCAACAGCTCGTGCATGCTGAACGGCTTGGTCAGATAGTCGTCGGCGCCGACTTCGAGACCGACCACTTTGTCGATCTCTTCGTCGCGCGCGGTGAGCATGAGAATGGGCATGTGCGCCACGCTGGGATTGGTCGTCTCGGCACGGACCGCCCGACACAGGTCGAGCCCGTCCATCCCATGCAGCATCAGATCAAGCACGACCAGCTCGGGCGGGTTGCCGCGGATCATGTCCAGCGCCTGCAGCCCGTTGGTCGACAGGCGAACCTCGTGCCCAGCGCGGGACAGGTTGTAGCGCAGCGTCTGCAGCAGCGACTCCTCGTCTTCGACGATCAGGATCTGCGCCATCGACTTAGCTCACAGTATCGTGGCGCGTGTTAACGGCACATGAACAGCATGTGATCAGTCGGCTATGAGCCATCAGCAAGACGCCTGACGGCTGATAGCTGACGGCTCGTCAAAACACCAGCGGGTCAGGGGCCGCCCGCGCCACACGTTGCGCCGCCTGCTCGGTGTCGATCACGTGGGCTACCGCGTTGATCAACGACAGGTGGGTGAACGCCTGCGGGAAGTTGCCCAGATGGCGCCCACTGCCCGGGTCGATTTCCTCGGCATACAGCGCCAGCGGACTCGCAAACGACAGCAGCTTTTCGCACAACTGGCGCGCGCGCATATGCTCGCCGATCTCCGACAGCGCCGACACCAGCCAGAACGAGCACAGGATGAACGTGCCCTCGTAGCCGCTGAGACCATCGTCGGTCTGCTCGACGCGGTAGCGCAGCACCAGACCATCCTGGGTCAATTCGTCGGCGATCGCGAACACCGTGGCGCGGATGCGCGGATCGTCGGGCGGCAGAAAACGCAACAGGACTATCATCAAAACCGACGCGTCCAGCGCAGTCGTGCCGTAGTGCTGGACGAAGACGCCCCGCTCATCCAGGCCGTGCGCGCAGATGTCGGCGTGGATCTCATCCGCCGCTTTCTGCCACTTGTCGGCTATGGCAACCTCGTCGCGCAGCCGCGCCAGGCGTGCGCCACGTTCGACCGCCACCCAGCACAACACTTTGGAGCTGGTGAAGTGCTTGGGCTCGCCCCGCACTTCCCACATGCCCTGGTCGGGCTCACGCCAGTGGTCGAGCGCCTGCTGCACTTGTCGTTGCAGGATGGGCCACCATCGCTCGTTGAAGTGATCGCGCGAGCTGGCGTGCAAGTACAGCGACTCAATCACCGCGCCCCACACGTCGTGCTGGCGCTGCTTGTACGCGGCATTGCCGATGCGCACCGGGTGCGCCCCTTCGTACCCGCCGAGATGGTCGAGGATGCGCTCTTCGAGCTCACGCTCGCCGTCGATGCCGTACAGGATTTGCAGCTTGGGATCCCGCTCGGCGATGTCGGCAATGAAATAGAAGTAGTCGTCGGCCTCCCAGTCGTAGCCCAGGGTGTAGAGCGCCCACAGGGTCAGCGACGAGTCACGGATCCAGCTGTAGCGGTAGTCCCAGTTGCGTTCGCCGCCGGGCGTGTCGGGCAGCGAGGTGGTCGCCGCGGCGATCACGGCGCCAGTGTTGGCGTACGTCAGACCTTTCAGCGTCAGCGCGCTCCGTTCCAGGTAGCTCCGCCAACGGTGATCGGGGAAGTTCCCGCGGGCGAGCCAGTGCTGCCAGTGGTGCGCCGTCCAGACCAGGCGGTTGTAGGCGTCCTGGAACGTCAGCGGCGGGGCAAGGTCGCCCCAGGTCAACGCGCAAAAGCGCGATTCGCCTTGCTTGATCAGTGTTCTTGCGGACGCGCGCGGGCCTTCAAAGCCCAAACGAATGTCGCTGGTCAGGGTCAGCGGCGGGCCGACGCCACTGGCTTCAGCCACCCCCTGGAAATAGCCCTTATCTGTATAGCGCCATTGGGCTCGCTCTCGGCCGTAGTCGAAGGCCGGCTCACAGTCGATCGTCAGCTGGACTTCGCCGTTGACGCAGCGCACCGTGCGGAGCAAGGTGTGCTCCGCCTCGTAATCGGTTGGCGCGCGGCGGTGCTCGCCGGCGGTTGCATTCTCGTGGTGCCATGGGCCCATGAGCAGGACGTCGCGGACGATGACCCAGCCGCCGTCGGCGCTCCAGCTGGTTTCGAGCACCATCGTGCCGGGGAGATAGCGCCGCGCTGCTGGGACGGCGACATCTGTCGGGCCGAAGCGAAAGCCACCGGCGGCGCGGTCGAGGATGGCGCCGAACACGCTCGGCGAGTCCATGCGCGGCAAGCACATCCACTCGACGTTGCCGCTTGGCGCGACGAGCGCCGTTACGTCGCAGTCTGACAGAAAGGCGTAGTCGGCGATGGGTGGAAAGGGCGATGAGATGCTCGACAGGTCGCCGAGCGCAAACGCCGCCTGCAGCGCCTGGCTCGCATCAGGTGGCTCCCAAGGCCGCACGGCCCTGCCGTTCGCCGAAGCCAACTCCGCCGCTTTCGGCGTGGCCACGCCAGGTTTGCCCTCAGTGGCTTGGGCGTCGTCAGGCATCGAGTCTGTCCGTAACAAAGAGTTGTAAGCGATTCGCCTCTGCTACGCGAGTCCGCAGCCCATTCGCCTCGCGCGAAGCGCGCCTCAAGCGGGGGGTCGCCGCGGGAAGGAGTGCGGAGCGAGGCACGAGCGGAGCAACGACTGGCGGCGGGGGGCGCAGCGCCCCCGACCCGGATTTTCCTCGGAGCGGGGCTGCAAGCTCTCCCAGATCCGTCCTTGGAACCTTGACACAGATGTGCTAAGGTTGCGTCCGTGCAGGGCCTCACCGTCCAGGAAGCCGCGGCCTCGACTGGTTGGTCGCCGCGGATGCTGCGGTATCTGGAACGTGTCGGGCTCTTGCCGACGCCCCGCTCCAAGAGCGGGTATCGGGTCTACGGCGCCGCAGAATTACAGCGTCTGCGGACCCTGCGCGAGCTCCTCGGGCGATTCGACATCGGTCTGGCCGATGTCGCCTTCGCCAAGCGCTTGCACGATACTCCTGAGCTAGCCGAAGCGGTCGCCGGCTGGCTCGAGTCCTGGCAAAAACCCAGCCCGCCCGTGACCGTACCTACCTCAGATTGGCTGCGCTTCGAGCAGGAAAAACTCCGCCGCCTGCTCGCGTCCGCGGCCGCATAGGGAGAGAACTCACCGTGACCATCGCTACCCAGGCTGAAAAGCGCGCCGACTACAAGGTCGCCGATCTGTCGCTGGCCGACTTCGGCCGCAAAGAGATCACCCTGGCCGAGCACGAGATGCCCGGCCTGATGTCGCTGCGCCGCGAATTCGGTCCGTCGCAGCCGCTGAAGGACGCGCGCATCTCGGGCTCGCTGCACATGACCATCCAGACCGCCGTGCTGATCGAGACGCTGGTTGCTCTCGGCGCCGAAGTCCGCTGGGCGTCGTGCAACATCTTTTCCACGCAGGACCACGCCGCCGCGGCCATTGCGGTTGCGGGTGTGCCCGTCTTCGCCTGGAAGGGCGAAACCCTCGAGGACTACTGGTGGTGCACCGAGCAGGCGCTGACGTGGCCCGACCACCACGGCCCGACAATGCTGCTCGACGACGGTGGTGACGCGACGATGCTCGTGTTGCGCGGCGCCGAGTACGAAGCCGCCGGCCGCGTACCCGCCCCCGCCGAGAGCGATTCGGAAGAGTTCACCGTCTTCCTCGGCCTGCTCCAGCGCTCACTCGCCGACGACAACAAGCGCTGGACCCGCGCTGCCCAGGGCATCGTCGGTGTTTCCGAGGAAACAACAACTGGCGTCCACCGCCTTTATGACCTGCAGGCCAAAGGCAAGCTGACGTTCCCAGCGATCAACGTCAACGACGCCGTGACCAAGAGCAAGTTCGACAACCTGTACGGCTGCCGCCACTCGCTGCTGGACGGCATCAATCGCGCGACCGACGTGATGCTGGCGGGCAAAGTCGCCGTGATCTGCGGCTATGGCGACGTGGGCAAGGGCTGCGCGGCGTCCCTACGCGGCCAGGGTGCGCGGGTCATCGTGACCGAGATCGACCCCATCTGCGCTCTGCAGGCGCTGATGGAAGGCTACGAAGTGCGCACGGTCGACGATGTGGTTGACTCGGCCGACATCTTCGTGACCGCCACGGGCAACCGCGACATCCTCACCGCCGCGCACATGGGCCGCATGAAGCACCAGGCGATCGTCGGCAACATTGGCCACTTCGACAACGAGATCGACATGGCCGGGCTGGCGCGCGTCCCCGGGGTGAAGAAGATCAACATCAAGCCCCAGGTCGACCAGTGGGTCTTCCCCGACGGCCACTCGATCATCGTTCTCTCGGAAGGGCGGCTACTGAACCTGGGCAACGCCACGGGCCACCCCAGCTTCGTGATGTCCAACTCGTTCTCCAACCAGGTGCTGGCCCAGATCGAGCTGTTCACCAAGGGCGACAAGTACGAGAACAAGGTCTACGTGCTACCCAAGCACCTCGACGAGAAGATTGCCCGGCTCCACGTCGAGGCGCTCGGTGCCAAGTTGACGACGCTGCGGCCGGAGCAAGCCGAGTACGTCAACGTGCCCATTGAGGGCCCGTACAAGTCGGACCACTACCGGTACTAAGATTCTTTCCCCCGGAGGGTGCCCCCTCCGGGGTAACTTCTGGCCTGATGCCAAGCAATGCGGTGCTGGGCGGGCCAACAGTCACCTCGATCGACGAATTGCCGGATCGGTTGACGGCGATCGATCAGGTTCTGTCGATAGCTGATGGGCTGGCTTGTTTCAACCGCATGTATCGACTGGTCACCGAGTCGGTCAAGCAGCGCGTCGGGGCCGGCTCTTTCGCGGATCCGGACTGGATGTCGCAGCTCGACATCGTCTTCGGCAACCTGTACCTCGATGCGGTGCGGGCGTCGGTCCTGCAGCCCGACCAGATGCCACGCGCCTGGGCGGCCCTGATCGACCGTCGCGCCGATACACGCGTGACGCCGCTCCAGTTCGCCCTGGCCGGCATGAACGCGCACATCAACCGGGACCTACCAGTTGCCGTCGTTACGACTTGCGTCACCCTGAACACGTCGCCCGACGCCAGCGCACATCACGCCGACTTTCAGCGCGTGAACACGGTCCTGGCACAGGTCGAGCCGACCATCCGCCAGATGTTCTCAGTTTCAATCCTGCAAGGCGCCGATCGGGCCGTCCCCGGTGTTCAGGATGTCGTCGCCAATTTCGACATGGTCAAGGCGCGCGAGACGGCTTGGGCCAACGCTACGACCCTCTGGGCGCTGCGACAGGTGTCGGCGGCCACCGCCGCGGATTTCCTGGATGGCCTGGATCACCTGGTGGGCTTTGCCGGCCGCGGGTTGCTGGTCCCAGTAATTTTCTAGGGCTGGCCCCAGCCGAGCACGCGCACGACCTCGCGCAAAATCGACAGGTCTTCGCGCGCCGGAATGACCAGCATCTCGAACGGCCGCAGGAAACCCAGCCGCGCACAGACGGCATCGCGAATCGGCACACTGTGCTCGCCGATGCCGCCGGTAAATACCAGCGCGTCCACGCCGTCGAGTGCGGTAGCCATCGCCCCAATCGTCGAGCCAACGCGGTGCACGAACATGTCCCGAGCCAGACGAGCGCGCGCTGAACTCTGATCCGCCGCCGCGAGCACTTCGCGCATGTCCGCCGAAACGCCCGACACGCCTTCGACGCCCGATTGCTCATTGAGCGCATGGTCCAGCTCGGACACGCTCACTCCTTGATGCTCCAGCAGATACAGCAAGAGGCCCGGATCGACTGAGCCCGATCGGCGCGCCATCATCAGCCCTTCCAGCGGCGTGAAGCCCATGCTCGTGTCGACCGAGCGGCCGTCGGCGACCGCGGTGACCGAGCAGCCCGCGCCCAGGTGACAGACGATCAATCGCCTCGGCTGCGCGCCGAGCAATTCCGTCGCCCGCCCCAGTGCATACTGAACGCTCAACCCATGAAAACCGAAGCGACGCAGGCCCCAGCGTTCCGTCCAATCCCAGGGCAGTGGGTAGATCGCTGCTGCTTCGGGCAGGCTGGCGTGAAAGGCCGTGTCAAAAGCCGCGACCTGCGGCACGTTTGGAAACCTGGCTGTGGCGGCCTCGATGCCGGCCAGCGCCACCGGATTGTGCAGCGGCGCGAGCTCCGCCAGCTCGCGAATTGCCTGCCGAACGCTGTCGTCGACCATTACCGCCTGCTGAAAGCGCCGACCGCCATGAACCACGCGATGGCCGATGGCGTCCACCGCCGTTACCTGCTCCAGGGCGGCCGCAATTTCGCGCTCGTGCCGGCCCTGTTCATGCCCTGTCCATGACGCGGCGCCTTCCTGCCGCACCGTTTCGCTGTCCGTCTCGAGCACCAGCCACTTCAGGCTGCTCGAGCCGGCGTTGAGAATGAGGACCTGCTGCATATGCCTGAGACCCTATCCGACGTGCTGCTCACGCGGATGCACGCATACTGGCGTGCCGCCAACTACGTGTCAGTCGGTCAGATCTATCTGCTCGACAACCCATTGCTGCGCGAGCCGCTGAAAGTCGAGCACACCAAGCCGCGTTTGCTCGGGC
>WNFC01008029.1_pt1 | contig 11626 bp, 7 predicted proteins | sample 5400541 | NCBI WGS metagenome assembly WNFC01 (sample SAMN13153342, study PRJNA577476) | soil metagenome | isolation source: 120 cm saprolite under Douglas fir tree site 2 hole 2 replicate 1 | place: USA:California | collected 2015-04-18
AGGCGACCGGTGCCGCTTCGCTCGCGGAACTGGTGGAGAAACTCGCAAAGCCACGGGCTATTTGGCTGATGGTTCCGGCAGCGGTTGTTGACGACACCATCGCTGATCTTCTGCCTCACCTCGAGGCAGGAGACATCCTCATCGACGGAGGGAACTCTTATTATGTGGACGACATCCGGCGGGCAAGGGAACTCACTCCCCGAAAGATCCACTATGTGGATGTGGGCACCAGCGGAGGTGTCTGGGGCCTGGAGCGAGGTTATTGCATGATGATTGGCGGCGAGACCGAGATCATCAAGCGACTCGACCCAATTTTCGCGACGCTCGCCCCCGGAATGGGTGAGGTTCCCCGCACTGTCGGCCGGGAGAAGATTGATGGCACCGCCGAGCAGGGTTACCTGCACTGCGGGCCAAATGGCGCCGGCCACTTCGTCAAGATGGTCCACAACGGAATGGAGTACGGAATCATGGCGGCATATGCGGAGGGGTTGGCTATTCTGCGTGCCGCCAACGTGGGTAAACAAGCAAGCGGCGCCGTAGATGCTGAAACCACGCCGCTGCGTGACCCCGAGCAATATCAGTACGACCTGAACCTGCGGGACATCGCGGAAGTGTGGCGGCGCGGAAGCGTGATCGCATCCTGGTTGCTCGACCTGACTGCCAACGCGCTGCTGCAGGACCCAAGTCTGTCGAAGTTTGCCGGCCATGTCTCGGATTCGGGCGAAGGACGGTGGACGATCAAAGCTGCGATCGACGAGGCAGTACCGGTGCCGGTTCTCACCAGCGCCCTTTACGGGCGATTCAGCTCGCGGGGCGAGGCTGACTTCGCCAACAAGCTCTTGTCCGCGATGCGATATCAATTCGGGGGACACATCGAAAAATCCGACACCAAGTCCAAAGTGGCTTAAGGAGACAACTGTGACGAACTCCCACTCCGATGCGCTCGTCTTTTTCGGCGCAACCGGCGACCTAGCCTACAAAAAGATCTTTCCCGCGTTGCAGGCAATGTTGAAACGCGGTCACCTCAATGTGCCGGTGATCGGCGTTGCCAAAGCTGGTTGGACGCTTGAGCAACTCCGCGCGCGCGCGCACGACAGCCTCGAAAAACATGGCGGAGTGGATTCCGCAGCCTTTGAGAAACTTTCTAGTTTGCTCCGCTATGTTGATGGAGACTACAACGATCCGGCTACATTTCGTGCGCTTGGCAAGGAACTGAAAGGAGCGCAGCGGCCAGCGCACTACCTCGCGATCCCGCCCACCATGTTCGAACCGGTGCTCGAGCAATTAGAGCACTGCGGCTGCACGACGGGGGCTCGGATCATCATCGAGAAGCCGTTCGGGCATGACTTGCCATCGGCGCAGCACCTCAACAGAGTCCTTCTCCGAAAGTTCGATGAAAGCGCAATCTTCCGGATCGACCACTATTTGGGCAAGCGGCCGGTGAATAACGTGGTCGCCTTCCGCTTCGCAAATGCGTTCGTGGAGGCATTCTGGAATCGCAACTATGTCGAGAGCGTGCAAATAACCATGGCAGAAGATTTCGGTGTCCAAGGCAGGGGTGCCTTCTATGATCAAACCGGCACCATCCGCGACGTGATCCAGAATCATCTTTTCCAGGTCCTTTGCAACCTGGCCATGGAAGCTCCTGTCAGATTGGACAGCGAATCCATTCGTGACGAGAAAGTTAAGGTCCTGAAGGCGATTCAGGCGCTGGAAGAGACAAATCTTGTTCGCGGGCAGTTCCGCGGCTATCTGCAAGAGAAAGGGGTTGCCCAGGACTCGAAGATGGAGACCTTCGCCGCCCTCAGGCTGGAAGTCAATTCCTGGCGTTGGCAGGGCGTTCCGTTCTACATCAGGGCAGGGAAGTGCCTTCCCGTGACCTGCACGGAAATCGTTTGCCGTCTGCGAAAGCCCCCGACTTTTATCCCTGCGGAGTTTCTCAATTCGAATTATCTCCGGTTCCGGATCAGCCCGGACGTGGCAATCGCCATGGGCATGACTGTCTTGGCCGCGGGTGACAGATTGGCCGGCCAGTCGGCGGAGATGATTGCCAGCCGGCAACCCAATGCGGAGGAGATGGATGCCTACGAGCGAGTACTGGGAGATGCCATGGCCGGAGACGCTACGCTGTTTGCACGAGAAGACTACGTTGAAGAAGCCTGGCGAATCGTAGATCCACTGCTCCAAAAGGCTACGCCCGTATACCCTTACCAGCCCAACAGTTGGGGGCCAAATGAAATGGAGCGAGTCACGCCGCCCGGAGGCTGGCAGAATCCTGTTGTTGCACACGAGACTTCAGCCCTGGCTGGCCAGGCTGCGTGAATTTCACAGGTGGAGAACGGGATGAGGATTGAATTATTTTCTGATGAGCAATCTACGGCGAGAGCGGCTGCGAAGTTTGTTGCCGCGGAAGCCGCCGCTGCAGTCGCTGCCCGCGGTCAGTTCGTGATGGCCGTCAGCGGCGGTCGAACCCCCTGGATCATGCTACGTGCACTGGGAAATGAGGAAGTTCCGTGGAAACGCATACATGTAGTGCAGGTGGACGAACGCCTCGCCCCGGCCGAACACCCGGATAGAAATCTCGTGCATGTTCGAGAAAATCTGCTTGATCACTCGCCAATTCGCCCGGAGCAGATCCATGCCATGCCCGTGGAATCCCCCGATCTCGAAGGCGCCGCCAGGCAGTATGCCTCGCAGTTGGGCGAGCTCGCTGGCTCGCCGCCACTGCTGGATCTGGTCCACCTGGGTCTTGGGCCAGACGGACATACCGCGTCTTTGGTGCCTGGGGAACCGGTACTCAATGTCACCGACGTTGATGTGGCTGTGACCGGTGTCTATCAAGGAAGGCGGCGAATGACATTGACGTATCCGATCATCAATCGCGCCCGGCGCATCCTGTGGCTGGTGACGGGTAATGAGAAAGTCGGCGCCCTTCTCCGTCTGCACAAAGGCGATCCCTCAATTCCGGCGGGACGGATTCTCCAAGGTCGGGCTGTGATTTTCGCTGATCGGGCGGCAGCAGGTCATCTGGCAGCCTAGGTCTTCGCTGAATGAGTAGCACTCCGGCTAAGAAATCTGCACCGAAGGAAGGGAAGATGCTCTTCCGCCGCACGCATACGCTCCACAACCCAAATTACAAGCACCGCTCTTTCTGGTTGCAAGAGATCGCTGGCGACGCCCCGGATGCACCTGCGCTTCAAGGCACATTCAAGACTGACATTGCCATCACAGGGGGCGGCTATGTCGGGCTGTGGACCGCGATTCGCATCAAAGAGCTGATGCCCGCCTGCGACGTAACCGTGCTTGAACAGGACATCTGCGGGGGTGGAGCGTCCGGTCGAAATGGCGGATTCGTATTATCGTGGATTCCCAAGTTCTCCAGTTTCAGCGCGCTTTTCGGAATCCAGGATGCGTTGCGAATGGCGAAGGACTCGGTGGCTGCGATTGGCGAGCTTGCAGATTTCGCGTCAAAGTATGGAATCGACGCCGACTTCCGCAGGGGAGGGTGGTTGTGGACCGCAACCAGCAAGGCTCAACTCGGTGCCTGGGACAGAGTGGTTCAGCTCTGTGAACGCAATGGACTCTCTGCTTTTCAAAGACTCGAACCGAAAGAGGTTGCTGCGCGGTCGGGCTCCAGCGTTCATCGCGCCGGAGTATATGCGTCGGAGGCCGCAATTGTTCAGCCCGCCGCTGTGGCGCGTGGTCTACGCCGTGTCGCCCTCGGACTCGGAGTCCGCATTTTCGAGCACACTTCGGTAAAGAAATTCACTCGAACTTCCCCGGTCAGAATTCACACCGAATCTGCAGCGGTCACGGCAGAAAAGTTGGTCATCGCTACCAACGCCTGGGCCGCAAACATCCGCGAACTCTCGCGGGCTATCACGGTGATTTCTAGCGACATGGTTGTAACCGAGCCCATGGCTCCGCAGTTGCAGGAAATAGGCTGGCAAAAAGATCTTTCCATCACCGATTCCCAAACTATGGTGGATTACTACCGCATTACGCGGGATGGCCGGGTTGCATTCGGAAAAGGTGGATGGACGATCGCATTGGGTGGAAATATCGGGCCTAATTTCGACCGGGAAACGATGCGCACGGCAGAGGTGATTGCGGACTTCCGCCGTTACTATCCTCGGCTGGAGCGGGTTGCGATCACTCACGACTGGTCTGGCCCAATCGACAGAACGCCAGATAGCCTTCCCTTGATTGGATATCTGGGCGGGAGAAAGAATATTTGTTACGGAATTGGATGGAGTGGTAATGGTGTAGGGCCGAGCGTCGTCGGAGGGAAAATTTTGGCTAGCCTCGCGTTGGAAAAGAACAATCAATGGAGCCAGTATCCTCTCGTGGGACGTAGAGCTGAGAGTTTCCCCCCCGAACCCATAAGGTTTATCGGAGCTCATCTGGTTCGGGCCGCCGTTGCCAGCAAGGAGAAAGCTGAGATTGAAGATCGCAAGCCATCGCCCTTAGCTGTGCGCGTTTCAAGATTCGCCCCGGCGGGACTTGAAGACAAATAAGCCGGACGGATTACAACTGAAACTAATACACATAACATTCGGAAGAGGCCCTGTTTATTCTCGAAGAGGCGGACACGCAGAGGTGGCAATTGCCCGAAGGAATAGGAGATCTGAAGCAAGTCCGTCGTCAACCCCGATTGGCATGTGACGAACTCTTGTCATAACTAGGACGCGGGCGCGTCCTTCTCCAGCAGCCGGAATCACCCCTTCAACCACTAACTGATTGATTTAGAGCCGAGGATTTCCCAAGCCGGTCGCCCTCAGACTGGAATAGCAAATGCACATACGCTGGGAAAGGGCCGCTGGATCCGATGCCAGCCAAATAGATGCATTGTCGGAAAAATGCAGCCCCCGAAAATAATAGGCTTCAGAGAGGCACAGTGAGCAGATTAACCCGTGGCGTGCTTCCCGGCGTCAATGCTTCAGGCGACTCTGCCCAGACGGTTGCGCCGACAAAACGCGCTACGTGGGAGCAGGTTGAGGGCCGCCCATTGCCGCTTGGTGTCACGTGGATCGAAAAGGAGCAGTCTTTCAACTTTGCCGTTCACGCTGAACACGCGGAGAGTGTCGCTCTATTGCTTTTTTCCGCAACCAATTTGGTGGACCCCGTCCTGACCTTCCGCTTCGACTTTCTGCGCAACAAATCCGGGCGGATATGGCATTGCCGGATTCCAATCACAGACATCGGTGAGGCTCGTTATTACGCATATTCAGTCTCGGGAGAAACAGCTCCTCAGCTTCACAGCTTCGACCCGCAAAAAGTTCTCGTTGACCCTTATGCGCAGTGCGTTCTCTTTCCGCCCGGCTTTGATCGCGAACTTGCAATGCGAGAAGGCCCAAACGCAGGCCGGGGGCCGTTGGGAGTGCTGATTGGTCACCGCCCGAAATTTGACTGGGGAGGGGATCGGCCGCCGCATCACGAGTCTGATGCAGTCATCTACGAACTTCACGTGAGGGGCTTCACCAAGAACCCCAACTCCGGCGTAGATGCATCTCGAGCCGGCACGTATGCCGGTCTGGTGGAGAAGATCCCTTACCTCCAAGAACTCGGGATAACCGTTGTCGAGCTGATGCCGATATTTCAGCGCGATCCACAAGAGGAGGACTACTGGGGCTGCATGCCTTTGAACTTCTTCGCGCCTCATGCGCAGTACGCGAGTACTCGCGACGACGATGAGCAGCACCTTGAATTTAGAAATATGGTAAAGGCACTTCATCAGGCTGGTATCGGGGTAGTTCTCGACGTGGTGTACAACCATACTTGCGAGGGTGATCACAGGGGACCAATCTACAGCTTCAAGGGTTTCGACGCCGCGGGCTATTACATGCTGTCCTCCGACTCCGCAAACCCTTACGCCAATTACTCCGGCACGGGCAACACCTTGAATTTCGGTCAAGGACACGTCCGCAAGATCGTGATGGACAGCCTGCGTTACTGGAAGCATGAAATGCATGTTGACGGATTCCGCTTTGATCTGGCGTCAGTATTTAGTCGCAATGCGGATGGATCTCTTAACTGGCGAGACGCTCCCATATTCAGTGAAATCGCCGCCGATCCGGAACTGGGTCAGCTACGTTTGATCGCAGAACCCTGGGACACCGGCGCTTATCAACTCGGTCGTGGATTCCCAGGCTTGACTTGGCTGCAGTGGAACGGACGGTTCCGCGATGACATTCGCCGTTTTGTTAAGGGAGACCCGGGGATGGTCCCTGACGTGATGCGTCGCCTCTATGGTAGCGATGATTTCTTTCCCGACAGTCTTGGCGAGGCTTATCACGCCTACCAGACTGTGAACTACGTGACCTCCCACGACGGCTTCAGCTTATACGATCTCGTCTCCTACGACCACAAGCGCAACTGGGCGAATGGTCACAATAATCAAGATGGCATGGACGAAAACTACTCTTGGAACTGCGGCCACGAAGGGGACGAGGGGACGACATCGGACGTATTGGCGCTGCGCCGAAAACAGATCAAGAACTTCTGCTGTTTGCTGTTGCTCTCGAACGGGACCCCAATGTTCCGAGCCGGGGACGAATTCTTGAATACGCAGTTTGGCAACAACAATCCCTACAACCAAGATAACGAAACCGGATGGCTGGACTGGAGCCAGCTGCGCTCGAATGCGGACGTCTTTCATTTCTTCAAGAGCATGATTGCATTCCGGAAAGCTCATCCGGCCCTGGGCCGCAGCAGGTTCTGGCGGGAGGATATCTCATGGTATGGAGCTGGTCCAACCGTCGATTTGTCCCATGACTCTCGCAGCCTCGCGTTCTGCCTACACGGCGCTTCTCAAGGCGACGATGATATCTACGCCATGATCAATTCGTACTGGGAAGAGTTGGAGTTCCACATTCAGGAAGGTGCGGCACAAGAATGGAGGAGAATTGTGGACACGGCGTTGCCGAGTCCCGACGATTTCTCGGAGCACGGATTGCCTCTGGAGCAGGCGAAATACTTAGTGGCTCCTAGATCCGTCGTTATCTTACTCCGACATCGGAAGCACGACCTGAGAACTGCGCCAACGGCACACCAGGAATCCAGTGGACGGAAACAAGGAAACCATTCAGAACGAGAGGGCGGTCTATGAGCCGACGACCGAGCGTCATCATCGTGGGGGGCGGATTTGGTGGTCTATGCGCAGCGCAGGCACTGAAGTCAGCGCCTGTTGACGTAACGCTGATCGATCGGAACAACTATCACCTGTTTCAGCCACTGCTCTATCAAGTCGCGACCGGGTCGCTTTCGGCCGGCGAGATTGCAGCCCCCCTGCGCAGCGTCTTGAGCCGTCAGAAGAATGCTCGCGTTCTGCTCGGCACTGTGCTGGATATTGATCCGCTATCGAAGCATGTGCTACTCGCTGATGGCGCCAGCTTCGAATACGACTGGCTGATTGTGGCAGCTGGTTCTCAAAGCGCCTACTACGGCCATGAAGCTTGGCGAGAATGGGCTCCGAGCCTGAAAAGCGTGGAAGAAGCCATAGATGTCCGGCACAAGATCCTCTACGCGTTCGAGGTCGCCGAGCGGATAGCCGACCCGGCTCAACGGCGCGCATGGCTCACCTTCGTCATCGTGGGTGCAGGCCCAACGGGTGTAGAGCTTGCCGGAGCCATTGCTGAGATCGCGCGACAGACGCTCAAGAATGATTTCCGGTCTATTGACCCGAAAGAAGCACAGATCATATTGATGGACGGGGCGCCGCGAGTGCTGCCACCCTTCCCGCAGGACCTGGCGGAGAAGGCGCAACGCTCGCTTGTGAAACTCGGTGTAGAAGTGCACACCGGTGTGATGGTGAAAGACATCGATAAGGAAGGTCTGACCATCCAGACCCATGAGGGCACGAATCGTCTGGAAGCCAGAACTGTTATTTGGGCTGGGGGCGTGACAGTGCCGCCATTGGGAAAAACTCTAGCGAGCCGCACGAAAGCGGAAACCGACAGAACCGGAAGAATCAAGGTAGGTCCTCAGCTCACCATTGCCGATTACCCAGAGCTCTACGTTATCGGAGATCTCGCGCTTGCTCTTGATGCGAATGGGGCTCCATTGCAGGGTGTTGCGCAGGTTGCGATGCAGCAGGGAACGTATGCCGCGAAGGCGATAGTTGCGAGAGTAAAGGGAGAACCGAAGCAGGAGGAGTTTAAGTATTTCGATAAGGGCAATCTGGCGGTGATTGGTCGGTGGTCAGCAGTGGCTAATGCCTTTGGCGTGCATTTGTCTGGACTGCCCGCTTGGCTGCTATGGGCGTTTATCCATCTGATGTACATAGTCCAGTTCCAGAGCCGCATTCTTGTTTTTATGCAGTGGGCAATCCAAGATCTGACCTTCAGTCGCGGGGCACGGCTCATTACCGGAACCGCAGCTACCGATTTCAACTTCAACAAAGAGCTGGCATCCGTCGGGAAGAAACCGGCAGACAGCGATAAGGTCGCTGTGAATTTCTAAGTCATCGGCAAGCTCCGGAGAATGGGCAGTGAGTTGCCAGAACCGAAGTTCAAGAGAAGCCATCAAACGCAAATGCAGGGCATGAAAAACTCGAACGGTCTGGGCGTGCTGCTCACCTTCATGGTTATCGTCTGGTCCGCGGGTATAGTCACCGCAAAGACTACCGCTCCACCTCTGAGTCCCACAAACATCTTCGCGCCTGTCTCCACACCGGCCAAGGCGATCTTTGGATTGTCTATCTTTGTACTTGCGGTGACGGCAGCAACATTCGTCGTCGTCTTTACCTTGCTGGCCTACTCCGTCGTGAAGTTCAGGAAACGGAGCAACGACGATGGCCGCGAGCCTCCCCAGGTCTACGGCAGTAATCAGGTTGAAGTCGCCTGGACCGTTATACCCATTCTCATCGTCGTGGCGCTGTTCATGGCAACGGCGCGCGTGATTGCAGATATCCAGAAGGCCTCACCGTCAGCCAATGCCGTCGACGTTGTTGCCATCGGCCACCAGTTTTGGTGGGAATATCGCTATCCCGGACTGCACGTCGTTACGGCAAACGAATTGCACGTGCCTGTAAGCGACCCGCAACATCCAACTCCGACTTTCATCAAGTTGTTGTCCGCCGATACGGACCACAGTTTCTGGGTGCCACGACTGGCGGGTAAGACGGACCTGATTCCTAACCACCCCAACAGTACGTGGATCGACCCGCACGAGGTAGGCCTCTACTTAGGCCAGTGCGCGCAGTATTGCGGGACACAACACGCCAAAATGCTTCTGCGTGTCTATGTTGAGCCCCGCGATGAGTTCGACCGCTGGATTCAATTGCAACGGCAGCCAGCATCCACGAGTGATGTTGTTGATGAGGGGCGACGGGTATTCGAGACCACTGCCTGCATCAACTGTCATGCGGTGGCGGGCACAGTGGCCAATGGGCGCTTCGGCCCCGATCTTACCCACTTAATGAGCCGGGAAACGATCGCAGCTGGGGCAGCGCTGAACACTCCCGACAATCTTCGGCTCTGGATTCAAAAGCCCGAGGCTATCAAGCCTGGATCTTTGATGCCCGCCATGGAGTTGACCGACCGCGAACTGGACGCGGTGACCGCGTATTTGGAGACGCTGAGGTGAGCACGCTGAGGATACGTCCCGATGTCAACTGATTCAATCACGTGGCCGCAAACCGAGACAGCGGCTCATCCCTTCGTGGATAGGCTGCACGATTGGGTGACGACCGTCGATCACAAGCGGCTGGGCATTATGTATCTCGGTTATGCGATGGTGTTTCTCGTGATTGGCGGGATTGAAGCGGGGATCATGCGCATCCAGCTTATCCGTGCGCACAATCACTTTGTCTCGCCACAGGTCTTCGATCGGATGTTCACTATGCACGGAACCACGATGATCTTCTTCGTGGTCATGCCCTTGGTGTTTGGGTTCGCCAATTACCTGATCCCTCTTATGATCGGTGCGCGTGACATGGCGTTTCCGCGGCTGAATGCTTTCAGTTTCTGGCTGACCGCATTCGGAGGCCTTCTTCTTTATTTCAGTCTGGTGGGAGCGAACGGTCTATACGGTGCGGGGAACGCGCCTGACGTCGGATGGTTCGCCTACGCGCCGTTGACCTCGCGGACGTTTTCGGTCGGACACAGTACTGATTTCTGGACGCTCAGCCTCTTGGTCTCGGGCTTTGGCAGCATAGGCACAGCAGTCAATATTCTGACCACGATCTTGTGTATGCGCTGCCCAGGGATGAGTCTGGCTAAAATGCCCTTGCTGGCGTGGCTCAACCTCGTCATGTCGGGCATGGTAGTCCTTGCCATCAGCCCGCTCACGGCAGCGCAGCTGATGTTGCTGGTCGATCGCTACCTCGGCGGCCACTTCTTCGACACCCAAGCTGGTGGCTCAGCGGTAATTTGGATGCACTTCTTTTGGGTCTTCGGCCATCCGGAAGTCTATGTTCTGGTTATTCCGGGATTCGCCTTTGCGTCCGAGATCATCCCGGTCTTCTCACGCAAGGCGATCTTCGGCTATCCCGTCATGGTAGCTGCCACAATTTGCATTGGGTTCATCGGCATGAGCGTGTGGGCCCATCACATGTTCACGGTAGGTATGAGCCCAAATGCCAACACGTTCTTCGTGCTGTCAACGATGGCTATTGCGGTCCCGACCGGAATTAAGATCTTCAACTGGCTGGCCACCATGTGGGGAGGGAAGATTGAGTTCAAGACACCAATGCTGTTCTGCGTTGGTTTTCTATTCCAGTTCCTGATTGCCGGTCTGACTGGGATCATGCTGGCTGCCGCACCTTTCGACTGGCAGCTGGGAAATTCATATTTCGTTGTTGCACACTTTCACTACGTGATCGTAGGCGCAATCTTGTTCACGATCTTCGGTGCCTTCTACTACTGGTTTCCGAAGATGTCGGGGAAGATGTACCGCGAAGCTCTGGGTAAGCTGCATTTCTGGCTCTTCCTCATCGGATTCCACTTGACGTTTGACTTCATGCACATCCCGGGCGTCCTGGGTATGCCGCGACGAATCTACACCTATGAGCCCGGCCGTGGCTGGGATGTGTGGAATCTCATTGTGACGATCGGCGTCTTGTTTCAAGCACTGGGTACCGTGGTTTTTGTCGCCAACCTGTTGTGGTCATACTTCAAGGGAAGAACTGCGGGCAGCGACCCATGGGACGCGTGGACGCTCGAGTGGTCTACACCTTCGCCGCCGCCTGCACATAACTTCTCCGTCATTCCAACGGTCAAGAGCCGTCGCCCGCTTTGGGATCTCAAGCATCCGGCCGATCCTGACTGGAAGTTCGAGTGAGCGCAACATACATCCCGCTGCAGCTGCAACCGGTCACGGCGCAACTTCCCTCGCGCGGGCGGGTCGCAATGTTCGTTCTGATCGCCGCTGAAGCCGCTATCTTTACGATTTTTGTCGTAGCTTACATCTTCTATATCGGCAAGAGTCTCACCGGTCCCGCGCCGCAAGACGTCCTCGCAGCACCGATCTTCTACGGTATTTGCCTTCTGTCGAGCAGTGTGACTATTCATCTCGCAGTCAACGCACTTCGCTTGGGGAACGTCAACATTTTCTCAACCTGGTGGTTCGCGACCATCGCTCTGGGCGTCATTTTTTTATATGGGACAGCCACCGAGTGGCACAGGCT
>WNFC01018089.1_pt1 | contig 11626 bp, 9 predicted proteins | sample 5400541 | NCBI WGS metagenome assembly WNFC01 (sample SAMN13153342, study PRJNA577476) | soil metagenome | isolation source: 120 cm saprolite under Douglas fir tree site 2 hole 2 replicate 1 | place: USA:California | collected 2015-04-18
TGCTCCATCCCATGCAAGCCGCTCACTAAGTCCGAGACGCTGGCCACCAGCGGCGTGCAGCGCGCGCACGAAGGCACGTGCGCGGAAAACTCCGCAAGTTCAGCGAGGTTAAACACTCCGTCGAGATAATCGCTAAGCCGCGCTTCCGTTTGTTCGCAAGTCCAACTCATACCGTATCCCATAGCCCTACTGCGGAACCCTTCATGACGGCCGCACTCCCATCTGCTGCAAGATGCGCGCCAATTCAATCCGCCCGCGGTTAATCCTTGATTTTACCGTGCCTTCCGGCACCGATAGAACCCGTTGTATCTCACCGTATTCCAATTGTTGCAAGTCCCGCAAAATCACTGCCTCCCGCAAATCCGGCGAGAGTTTGATCAGCGCCGCCTGCACCTGTCCGCTTAGCTCGCCCAGCAGTGCCTGCTCGTCCGGCCGCCGTGCCGTCGATTCCTTGTTCTCGACCACTGCCATCTTGTCGTCCAGCGAATCGGTCGCCCGGTCCCGTTTGCTTCGGCGGTAATGGTCGATCAGCAGGTTGCGCGTTACGCTGGTCACCCAAGTCGCAAACCCCCCGTGTGCCGACCGATAACTCGCCAGCGTCCGGTAAACCCGCAGAAAGACGTCCTGCGAGAGGTCCTCCGCCTCCGTGCCATTCCCCGTAAACCTATAGCAAATATTGAAGATGCGGCGCGAATGGCGGCGCACAAGCTCTTCCCAGGCCGAACCGTCGCCCTGGAGGCATTGCTGGACCAGTTGGGCATCCTGCTCCAACGTTTCATCAGCCTCGAATCCTGGTACGGTGACATGCGCGACCACCCCCGGTCAATTTTTCGTAAACCGTGGGCAGCCATCTCGGCCTGCCATACTATGGAACGAAAAGTGCCTGCGAAATGTTCCCTTTGGCACTAACCCCGTGGCCGGAAGGCAATCGCCGCATCTTACTCACCACGTCAGCGAAAGACAAGCGAACCCGTGCTCCCGGCCTTCTTTTTCGAGTAGGTCCGGAACTATGGGCTTACGGCGCGAATCACGGTGATCGATTTGAGCATTCTGACCCAGCGGGCCGGTCTTTTTTCGTGCGGCGCGACGAGCCGGAACGGACCTTGATTTGCTCCCAGCGGCGCGCCATCCATCGTGTCAGCCACGATCACCTGGGAATCGAGAATCCCGGAGTCCAGTTCGGCCAGCGAGAAGACAACTCGGTATCCGTCTGCTGCTTCCGCCACGATATAGGTAGCCATAGCTGGCCCGCGAAGATTCTCCCCCTGCGGCACGCCGGCCTTGCGAAGCAACTCTTCGACAAGGACGCCTTCATACGCTTCCGTTTTCTTGTCGTGAGGATTCATAACCGAAAGCTTCTTTCGCGGCATGTTCTTGAGGTCAGCGAGCGTCACAACCAGCGGCGTAGAGACCGCCCCGTTGATCCTGAGCTCAGCGGTGGCCGGTGCAGTTTGCGCGAACGGCGCGCGCTCTCCCGCAGCGATCAGGGCGAGCGGAATACTTAGAATCGTAAGAAGAGACACTCGGACTCTACGATCCATTATGCGGATTCTCCTTGCTGTTTGGAAATGTAGAAGAGAGGTCAGGCCTTTTCCAGCATCACTTCTGTGGCCTTGATCACCGCGGACACGGTATCACCTACCTTGAGCTTCATTTCGTCCGCGCTGCGTTTGGTTATTACGCTTTCGATCAGGTTCTTGCCCACGCTCACAACCACATGAGCCATGACGCCGCCGAACTGGATTTCGACAACTTTTCCTTCAAGCCGATTTCGCGCTGACAGAGTCACGCAGCAAAGCCTACGCCTAGTCGTCTAAAGAGTCCATACCGTTTGCCCTGGGTTTGAGTGTGGGGCCATAGATCCTTGGTCGCGCCAGGCTTTTTGCGTGGATTCTCGGCGTGGAATCCGTCTAAATTCGCCTAACGCATAAGCGGATTAATCCGGTTTGACATAACGATACGAACTGTATTGAATTAACTCTACGGAGGGCTCCGCGATGGTCTCCGCCGAGGTATCCAAATTGCCGGCGAGCTTGATCGCCGGTTTGCTTCGGGCAACAAGATCGGTTTGGCCGGCGTTCTTTGCGGCGCTTCTTGCCACTCTCGCTGGCGCGCTTCCGGTTTATGCGCAAGTCGTCGCGAGCATCACCGGTATCGTCACCGACCCGTCGGGCGCCCCAATTTCCGCAGCTGCGGTGACCGCCAAGAATCTCGAAACTGGAGCGGTCCGAAGCACCGCCACGGACGATGCGGGGCGCTACCTGGTCTTGTCGCTCGCCGTCGGGCAGTACGAAGTGCGAGTGACCAAGGCAGGCTTCAAGGAAGCAGTCCGCAGTGGCATTCAGCTCGCCATAGGCCAGGAAGCAAGGGTCGACCTGAACCTGCAAGTCGGCGCTGTCGAGACGCAAGTCATCGTCGCTTCCGATGTCTTGCTCGTTGCCACCACAACCAGCGACATCTCCGGCCTGGTCGGCGCCCGGCAAATTAAAGAACTCCCTCTCAACGGCCGCAGCTATGATCTGCTCCTTCAGCTCAATCCCGGCATCGTCAATCTCACATCGCTGAAAACCGGCGGCACAGGCATCTCCAATTCCACCACCGCTAACAACTTCGCCGTTTCCGGTAATCGCCCGCAGCAAAATCTGTTTCTGCTCAACGGCGTCGAGTACACCGGCGCCGCTGAGAACAACATGCAGCCCGGCGGCACGAGCGGTATGCTCCTGGGCGTCGACGCTGTGCGCGAGTTCAACGTGCAGCGCGACTCCTACAGCGCCGAATTCGGCAAGCATCCCGGCGGCCAAGTCATCATCGTCACGCAATCCGGCAGCAATCAGTGGCACGGCGCCCTTTTTGAATTCCTCCGCAACAACGCCCTCGATGCCCCCAATTTCTTCGACCAAGGCTCCGCTCCGCCATTTCAACGCAACCAGTTCGGCGCTTCCGCCGGCGGTCCCCTCCGAGCTAACAACACCTTCCTCTTCGTCAACTACGAAGGCTTCCGCCAGCATCTCCACCAGACTTCCGCCGCCTTCGTGCCCGACGCAGCCTCTCGCGGCGCCGCTGTTCCCAGCGTTCAGCCGCTGCTCAATCTCTGGCCCACACCGCCAGCCGGCGCTCCCGACTTCAACGGCATCGCCCAAGTGTTCAGCAGTCCACTGCAAACCATTCGCGAAGACTTCGGCACCGCCCGCATGGACCACATTTTTTCGGCGAAAGATTCCCTCGCTGCCATCTACACGGTAGACGACGGCGACGATTTCACCGCGACGCCGCTCGACCCCTTCAGCGCCGACATGGTCGCCTTGCGCGAGCAAGTTCTCAGCCTCGAAGAAACCCACGTGTTTTCGTCAACTTTGCTGAACACCGCCCGAATCGGCTTTTCCCGTGCCGGCTATTTCTTCACCGGAGAGCCAACGCCGGGCACTCCCGCCGCTAGCGTCCCCGGTTTTCTTCTCGGTCACCCCGTCGGCGCCGTGGTGGTCGGCGGCAGTGCTGCATCCAACCCACAAGCCTCCCTCGGCCTCGCCGGCAGCAACAATGGCAGCAACCTGCGCATCGCCAGGAATCTTTACACCTATGAAGATCGCCTGACGCTGACACACGGAAGGAATCAACTCAGTTTCGGCGCGTGGCTGCAGCAATTCCAGTCCAACGAGACCATTGCGCTGAGCCAGTTTGGACAAGCCACCTTCGCCAGCCTGCAGACATTTCTTCAGGGGACTGTAGGCACTTTTCTCTTCGACCCAGCCCCCACGAAAATGAACTGGCGCGCTTGGTTTGGCGCCCTTCATGCCGAAGATGTCATTCGCTGGAGCCCGAAATTAACGATCTCCCTCGGTTTTCGCGATGAAGCTTCCAACGGCTGGAACGAGCCGCACGGGCGTGCGGCCAATTACACGTTCAGCAACGGCGTGATCTCCAGCCAGCCACACATCGGAACCGCGCTGTTCACCGAGAACAACGCAAAATTTCTCCCACAACCGCGCGTCGGCATCGCTTGGAGCCCGCTCGGCGCAACGACCGTCTTCCGCGCCGGTTTCGGTATGTACAACGACCTGCAAGACGCCCTCGGCTACCGCACCGACCAAAACGCGCCGTTCAATCCGGTCTACAGCCTCGCCGCGCTTCCTGTGTCAAAGCTGCCCATTAACCCGGCCGCCGCTGTCCCCGCGGGCGCCAAGCTCGTCCCCGGTGGAGTCCAGCCCGACATGCAAACCCCGACGTTGATTTCCTGGTCCCTCCGCGTCGAGCACCAGCTTTCTCCGAACACAGCTTTGACCGTCGGCTACGTCGGCTCGCACGGCTATCACGAAATCGTCGGCGTCGACGCCAACGAGCCGTTCCCAACGATCTGCCCCGCGTCTCCCTGCCCGGCTAATTACCCGAGCACCTTCCCTGCTGGCTTGGCCAACATGCCCATCCCGGCGGGCACTTATTACATTCCTTTCGTTGCGCCCGCGACGCCGCGAGCCAATCCCGCCATCGCCAATACGTGGACGTGGTTCTCCCGCGGCGACAGCTCGTATCACGCACTGCAAGTTGATTTGCGGCGCCGCTTCAGCCGCGGTCTGTCCCTGCGCGGCGTTTACACCTGGTCGAAAACTCTCGACGACGGTGACTCCGTCAACCAGACCACCGCCAGTAACGCCCCCGGCCTTGTCTCCAATCCCTTCAATCTTCGTGCCGACAAGGGACTCGCTACCTTTGACGTCAAGAACGCTGCGGTCATCAACGCGCTCTACGCGCTGCCCTTCGGACATGGCCAGCCCCTGGCGAATGGCTTGCATGGGTGGAGCAGCAAGTTAGTCATCGGCTGGTCGGTCGCCGGGATTCTTACCGCGCAATCCGGCTTTCCCTTCACCCCGCAACTCAGCTACAACCCGTCCAACAATGGCGACACACGAAATCCCGTGCGCCCCTTCCTGAATCCTAATTTCAGCGGCCCAGTTGTCCTCGGCAATCCCAGTCAATGGTTCAATCCTGCTGCTTTCATCGCCCCGCCGACCAACAGCGGTTTTTACGGCAATGTCGGTCGCGATACCTACATTGGTCCGGGCCTCGCCACTTGGGATTTTTCCGTGCTGAAAGAAACCACCCTCCGCGAGCGCCTCAACCTGGAATTCCGGGCCGAAATCTTCAACCTTCTAAACCGCGCCAACTTCAACACCCCCAACCTCATCGTCTTCACGCCGCCCACCGCCGCCAATCCCTCCGGCCTGTCTGGCACCGCCGGCGCCGTCACCAGCACCTCCACCACCTCCCGCCAAATTCAGTTCGGGCTCAAACTACTCTGGTAGGGGACAAGCAGACTCGCTTGACGTATAACGTGCTGCGTGTTACGTTAAAAGGGTGATCCAGAGCTTCCGCTCCAAGGACACCGAAGAACTTTTCCGGTATCAGCGCACCAAACGCTTCGGCGCTTTTGAACGAGTTGCTTTGAGAAAGCTTTTGCAATTATACGCTGCGACGGAACTCATGTTCTGGCCTCTCCGCCCGGTAACCAGCTAGAAGCCCTGCGCGGGGATCGCAAGGGCCAACACTCAATTCGCATCAATCAGCAGTGGCGCACCTGTTTTGTTTGGAATGATGGGCACGCTTACGATGTGGAAATTGTCGACTATCATTAGGAGCCAGAGCTCATGAGCAAGCCCAGAACACTACTGCCTCCCGTCCATCCCGGAGAGATTCTCCGCGAGGATTTCATGAAGCCTCTGCGCCTTACCGTCAACAAATTGGCGCTCGAGTTGCATGTGCCAGCTACCCGTATCGGTGAAATCGTCCACGAGCGGCGCAGAGTTACCGCTGAGACCGCTCTGCGTCTCGCGCGATACTTCAAAACCAACCCCGAGTTCTGGCTTAACCTTCAGAATTTCTACGATCTGGAAATTACCCGGCGTTCTGGCGCGGAATCGGAGATCGAACGCCAGGTGCATCCGCTGAGCGCATCCATTTCGAGTTGATGCCCCTAATCCCTAGGATGACCTAGCATCCAAATTCCCAGCGCGAGAATAATGACCGACCCGATCGCGCGGTAGACTTCGCCAGCAACATCGCTGGCCCCGGCTCAAATCTGTTCCGGCACGATGTAAGGTGCGCGATAACTGCCACGCAGCAGGCGATTGGCTTCCTCATCGCCAATGACTTGCTCCTGCGCGGGATCGAATCGCAGCGTACGGCCAAGACGGTACGAGGCATTGGCCAGATGCACCAGCGTCGTCGAGATGTGCGCTTCCTCAATCGGCGAATGAATATCCTGGGCGCGGCGGCTCCGGACGCACTCAATGAAGTTCGCATAGTGGTCAGCAGAGCCCTTACCGGATGGCCCAGGTTCGGCCTGATCCGTTACCCACGTCTTGTATGCATCATATCCATCGATGGCCAGATAGCCGTTTGATCCGTAGAAAACGTTACCGACGGTGTTCGTCTTGGCATCTTTCGGTCCCATGGACTGTTGTTTGTCAGCAGGCTTTTTGTTCGCGTTGGCGGTGAGTCCCGCGGGGGGCACACCACTGGCCCCGTAAGCGCCAGTGCCGATCTCCGCCTCGTGATTGGTGATCCAGTGGCGGACTTCGAGCTCCATCATCTTGCGCTTGCCGTCCGGACCATCGAAACAGAAAGTAGCATTCAAGGTATTGGGTGTTTCCTGGTCATCGTCGAACATGAAGTGCCCGCCCATGGCGGACACAGACACCGGGAAGCCAACACCCAAGCCCCAGCGCGCGATGTCGATTTCGTGGATGGCCTGGTTGCCTACTTCGCCGTTTCCGGTGTCCCAGATCCAGTGCCAGTTGTAGTGAAAGCGATTGCGCGTGAACGGCTTCAGCGGTGCCGGCCCGGTCCACAGGTCGTAATTAACGCCAGCGGGAACGGCTTCAACCGTAGCGTGTCCGATCGATGGCCGCCACTTGTAGCAAATCGCGCGAGCCAAATAGACATCGCCGATCGTCCCGTCACTCAGATGCCGAATGGCTTCTAGCATGCCGGGGTTCGAGCGCGACTGGCTGCCGTGCTGGCAAATTCGGTTGTACTTCTTTACTGCGTGCACCAATTGCCGTCCTTCGAACGTATTGTGCGAGCACGGCTTTTCCACATACACGTCTTTCCCAGCCTGGCAGGCCCAGATGGCCATCAGCGAGTGCCAATGATTGGGCGTGGCAATCGAGATGGCGTCGATATCCTTGTCCTCCAGCAGCTTGCGCACATCGACGCACGCTTTTGCCTTTGCCAAACCCATCTTCTCCATGTCCCCGAGCCGCTGGTTCGACACGTTTTCATCCACGTCGCACAGTGTGACGATCTCCGTTCCTGGCACGCGCGCAAAACCGCGAAGGTGATCGTTGCCGCGGCCTCGCACTCCGCAAATTGCCACCCGGACACGATCGTTCGCGCCGAGGATCTTGCCGCCCAGCGCAAGTGTCGCTGCTCCCACAGTTATCGCTTTTCCCGTCGTCTTAAGAAATTCACGCCGTTCGATGGGCATAGTTGCTCTCCTTTGATTCGAAGGCATTTCTGCAAGCCGCAGTATATCCTCCTCGTGCGTGCGTGGGCACTAGGCCGCGCATCCGCGGAGAACTTGCTAGCTTAAGCGAACGTTCCATGCTGAAAGCAGCCGCATTGACTGCGGCTTGTGGTGATGGACCAAGCCATTTCATTCGATCCCTCGCGGAGTGTGGCCCACCCGCCTTGGTCGAACTGAGGAGGCTTGGTTACGCTGAATACCTCCGCGCATTTCAGCCCCTCGGGTTAACCGTGACGGTCAGAAATAGAATCGGAGACCCATCTCCAGCGAGCGATTCCCGCCGTCCACACCCTTGACCTTGCCGAAGCTATTGTTCGTAATGTCCGTATTCGGATTAGAAAATTGGGGCGTATTGGTCACGCTGAACGCTTCCAGTCTGAGCTCCAATCCCACGTACCGCGCCATGTTACCCTGCACGCCATTGGCGCTGGCTGGACAATTTACTGCAACACCGTTTGCCAATGTTGGTACCGCAGCCCCCACCGGGCAAAACGCCGAAGTATCGAACCAGAAGTTGTTGTCTATTCCGCCCAGCGTATGGAAGGGAGCGACCTGGATAGGCGTTTGCGTCGTCCCACTGGCAGCCAGCGAGGTCCCACTGGCTGTGAAATGCAAGGGGGTGCCGCTCATTCGCGTGACTATGCCGCTGACGCCCCAATTACCCAGGAGCCAATACCCCGCGCCCGACCGCAGCCAGTGTTTGCCCTGGCCGAATGGCAGCTCGTAGACGAAGCTTTGCACAAAAGTGTGTAGCCGGTTGCGGCTCAGGACCGCGTAATTGCGCGAGAAATTAAGGTAGTTGAGATCGCCGGCACCATCGTCTGCCCCGAAGCGCGTTGTAGTTCGAGGTCGTGGGCTTGAACAGGAAATTGGAGCTTCCTGTGCGCGCTGAAGTGGTAACCAGCGCACCATTACTGATTACTGCTCCGAAGGCGTTGCACAGTGGACGTGTGCTGAAGCCCTGCACGCAATTGTTGCCCTGAATGTCAACGCCGACAATCTTGGGAGTCCCATTGCTGTTGGTGCAAAAACCTTTGATGTTAAGGGCGACTTCCTGTGCGGTGCACAAGGATGGCGCCAGGGCCGCATTCAAGTTATAGGCCATCGGAATTTTCACGCCATGATTGCCCACGTAGGCGACCTCCAGGGCAAAGCTCTTTGGCAGCGCACGCTGAATGGCAAGGTTCCACGATTCCACATACGGCTGCTGGAAGTGCTTGTCCACGACCGTGTACGTCTCGCCCGGGCGAGGTGTAACCAGTCCCCCCGGCAAAACGGCGATGCTCGGGGCGGCCGGAATGCCAGTCGCCATGTTGGCCGGGCCACCTTGTAGCGTAGGTAGCGCATTGCCGGTGGCCTGAGTCGAGTCCTGGTTAGAACGGAGGGGGTAGTTGAATGCGTACTGGTTGTTCGTGAACGGCGCGTAGCTGATGCCAAAGGCGCCACGCAGCACCGTTTGCTCGGTAAGACGATAGGCCAAGCCAAACCGCGGCGCGAAGTAGTGCAGGTAGGTTTCGCGGCCCAAGTTCAAGGGGTTGCCGCCAACCCCGGCCTGCACCAGCGTGTTGTTCGTAGGATCGTAATTCGACCAGCGACCGGGATGGCTGGGAGTGGGCGGCAAATAGAATTCCCACCGCAGGCCGGCGTCCACGGTCAGCTTGTTCGTGGCATGCCACGTATCCTGGCCAAAGAAGAAAAGTTCGGTCTCGCGCCAGGACCCGGAGATGGGAGCTATATCGCGGCCAACTTCGGTCGGAGTGTCAAGCAGAAAGGCGGCAAAGTTATTGGCGATGCTCGTTTTTGCGCCGGAGATGGAGGTCGTGCCGCTGCCGAAGCGGAAGAGTCCGCGCGGGCTGAACGTTTGGCCTTGTACCAGGTCGTCGCGCAGTCGCCGGATGTCCGCGCCCCACTTGAAGGCGTGGTTATTGTGAATTTTTGTCCAAATGTTCACTAAGTTGATGTTAGTTTCCCCGCGGTCCCACGGTTGCGAGGCGGAGTACCCCACCATCAGGCTGGAGCCGTTGGCTCCGAAGCCTCCCTGCACGTCAATGGAGACCATGCCGCTAGTGAATGCATTGTCCAGGTTGGCGCCTTGGATGCCCAATTGCGCAGCCGCATTGCTGCCGTAGTCGGTCTGGCGGGCCACGTTGCGATAATGGCTGATCCCGCCGCGCACCTCTGTGACCAGCGTGGGCGAAAAGATATGCGTCTCGTTGATCGCCCCGCTCTGCACATGTTGCACTCCAGTGCCCATGAAAGCGCCTCCGGGGCCGGGGCCGCCGGAGTTGCTGAAGGCGCTGCCGTAGAGCGGCGATTGCAAAACGTTCTGCACGGAACGGCTGAAGCGGAAGTCCAGCCGATCGTTGCTCGTCCAGTTGTGGTCGATCTTCACGTCAAAGGAAGTCGGGTTCTTCCTGAGCTGCGTGTTCAGCGAGAGGTTATTAGAGAGCGCCGTGGACTGCGCGGGTGGCACCAGATTCAGGATTTTGAGCGCGATCGGGCTGAACAACTGCGAAGGGATCTTGGCGCAGTTCGTTCCCCCGGTCTGGATGCCCTGGGCATTCGGGACCACCGGATTGCCGGTTGCGTCGCATTTAAACGGCGTCCGGTTAGTGCCGTCGGGACTGGTGAACGGGTTGTATATCAGGCTCCCGCCGGCAGACAGATCGCCGTTGCGGAACGCCGCGGTGGGTACGGTGACCAGATTGAACTGCCCGCGGACGTCGCTGATGTGCAGAACATCCACGAAGAAAAAGGTCTTGTTCTTAATAATCGGGCCGCCAAAGCTCCCGCCATAGTAGTTGTACGTGGTGCGTGCCAGCGGGTTGGGCGGGCGGTTGAAATAGCTGCGCGCAGCCAGCGCGCTCACACGGTTCCAAATTCGGCCGTGTAGTTGCTGGTACTCACGTCCACGGTCTGAATGGCTTCCGCGGGCGGGATGTAAATTTGCAACAAGCCGGTGCGCTCGTCGTCGTTCACGCCCTCGATCATCAACTCGTTGAACTCGCGGGACTGGCCGTTCACTTCGGTGGAGAGGCTATCCTGGGCGTTGAAAAATTCGGAGTGGTCGCGATGGGGCCTCACGGTCCCTGGAACTAGAGCGAGCAGGCCCTGGAAGTTGCGAACGGGTCCGCCGATCGGCAGTTCTAGTAGCTGCTCGAGTTCTATCTTTTCCGCGATATCAGCACGATCGGTCTGAAGTGTTGGAACTTCGCTAGTAACGAGGATTGTTTCCGATGCTGCTCCGGGTTGAAGTTGCAGATCGACGCGAATAGTGCTGTTTACCACCAGCTCCACGCCGCGCCGCGTTTCTTGCCGGAATCCGGGATGCTTAACGGTCACCTCATACACACCGGGCGGAAGGGTGGGAAATTCATAGTTGCCGCTGTCGTTAGTCGTTGTGCTGCGCCCGACGCCGGTGGCTATCTCCGTAATCGTGACGTTTGCCCCCCCCACTGTTGCTCCGCTGAGATCCGTCACAGTACCGAGCAGAGTTGCATTGACCGCTTGACCTGCGACTCGCGCCGAAAATCCGAAGAGAATTGTTGCTATCAGCAGGGCCACACCGAGGTAGCCGAGTCTGCTCAGACCGCCTGCTGCAGGCACTGCGAGGCCTTGGTTATTCATCGCGGGAGAATTACGCTGGCCAATGAGCCAAGCGAAGAAAGAACTAGAGAGTTTTTTCATCACACACCCCACTCGCTTCGAGAAAGCTCCAGAGGGACTGGAACTGGTTCCATACCCTAACCGAGCAAAAAGTGCCTGTCAAGTCGAAATCTTGAAAAACGACTTCGCCACTCCACTTTTTTGATTTCTTGCCGGAAGTGCACCCACGGCCGGCCTGGCGCATAGTCTAGTGTCATCGTTCTCATGGTGTGCTAAGCTTGGCGCAGGGAAGAGGCTCGAGGACGTTGCCGCCGCGAACCGAAGGCGAGGCGCGAAGGCGACGCGAACCCCAATTGCAATGGAAGCGGTTCCAGCAAAAACCACCATTCGCGAGGTAGCCCGCGCCGCGGGTGTAGGCATCGGAACGATTTCACGCGTGCTAAATTCCAGCTCGCAAGTAAGCCGGAAAACGCGCGCGCGCGTTCTGGATGCCATCCGCCG
>WNFC01008032.1_pt1 | contig 11625 bp, 9 predicted proteins | sample 5400541 | NCBI WGS metagenome assembly WNFC01 (sample SAMN13153342, study PRJNA577476) | soil metagenome | isolation source: 120 cm saprolite under Douglas fir tree site 2 hole 2 replicate 1 | place: USA:California | collected 2015-04-18
GCCGTAATTCAACTCGAAAATTTTCGAGAGAGCCGGATCTCGTGTCCGGCTCTTTTTTTTACGACAGCATCGCGCGGACGTGAGCCGTCACGGCAGTGAAGTCGAGCGGCTTGAAAAGAATGCCGCGCACAAACGCCCGGTCGAGATTGCGCAGCGCCTTCGAGTCCGCCGATGTCATGACCATCACGCGCTCCGGTCGCTGTTCGCTCGCGTGTCGAAGATGGGAGACGACTTGCGCGCCGTCGCCGTCGGGCAATTGCCAATCGAGCAGCACGACGTCGTAACGCCACTGATCGAGAAGTCGAATGGCTTCGGATGCGGTCAAAGCGATGTCGGCGCGCACGCCATCGACGATCAATTTTCTGACGATCGCCCCTCGCTCGCTGGGATCATTGTCGACGACCAGGACACCGCGAATCCGTCCGCCCATGGGAACCACCTTGCTCTCTGCGATCTCGAATCTATTCCGGATTTGCGAATTACGCAAATTATCCGGCGAGCTCGACGAAGAATGCGCAGTTGCGGCCAGCGTGCTTACCGTCGTAGAGCGCGCGGTCGGCGGCCGCGAACAAATCGTGATTCTCTTTCATGCGCGTCGCAGTACACACGCCGATGGTCACGGTGACCGTCAACTCTCCGCCATCCGCCGCTACGGGAGCCGAGCGCACACGCGCCAGCACGTTGTTGGCTACGCGTCGAGCGGCGCTGGCGTCGCCGCCCGCCAGCAGAATCGCAAACTCGTCGCCGCCCCAGCGCGCCGCGGCGTCGTCGATGCGTTTGGCGACCCGCAAGGCATTCGCGATGTGCAGCAGGGCCTCATTGCCGGCGCCGTGACCGTGCTGGTCGTTGATCCGCTTGAGATGATCGACGTCTACAAGCAGTAGCGAAAGCGGCTGACCGGTTCGCACAGCCCGCTCGGTGGCGCGTTCATATCGATTGCGAAAAGCGCGCTCGTTGACAAGTCCGGTGAGTGGATCGTGTTCGGAGAGCGTCTGGTAAAAGGCTTCGGCGCGGCGGAGCCGCTCGGCGCGATCGCCGGCGGCATATCCCGCAATCGCAAAAACCGCCGACGATCCGATCAGTTGATAGAGATAGAAGAATTGATTGGCGCGCACATCCGCCAGCGGCGCGCTGCGCACCGACTCGAAGAGAATGACGCGAGTGACGAAAGCTCCAATGGGCGCACCCCCGCCCAGGAGCAGACCAATCGCGAGGTAGGTCGAACGGAGCGTCCGGCGCTTCACGCTGGGAGAGCGGGCATCCTGCCCCCAATGATCGGGCATCCTGCCCGATCACTCCAGGAATGCCCGCCGAGCGAGACGCTTGGCGGGTGCGGGCGAGACGCCCGCGCTCCTCTCAGAAAGTCACCCGCACGCCCAGGCGCGCCGACGTCGGCGGCGTGCGCAGAACCGCCTTCTTGTAGCCCGGATTGACCGGCGTCGGCGAGTCGTTGTCGGCCTCCTGGAATCCCCAGCGCTCGTCCAGCAGGACCGGACGCTGGGCGTTGAAAATGTTGAAGACGTCCAGGAGCAGATTCACCTTCGCTTTTCCGGCGGCAATCGGATATCCGAAATGCACGTCGGCGTCGTAGTTGCTCGGAGTGCGGCCCTCTACGCCGCGCGGAGTCAGGAAGAATTCGTAACGGCCATACGCATCCGAGTAACCGTATCGCGTGAGAGGCGTCCCGCTGCGCCAATATGCCGACCAGCCGACGGACAGGGCGAACGGCGTGAAGTAAACGCCGGAAAACTTCACCTGATGCCGGCGATCGTTGGAGAGCGGTCCGTGATTGGTGATCGTGCTCAGATCTTTTCCGTTGGTGAAGAAATCGTAGTAGTCGTACGCCGCGGAGATATTCGGATCGGCGCCGACGTTGGTGAACGGCGCGTACTCGCCGTCGTAATTGCCGTCGAGCTTGGACCACAGATACGACGCCATCCATTGCCAGTTATTCGAGAAGCGGCGGCTGGCGTCGAACTGCACGCCTTTGAACGTTCGCTTTGGCTTCGGAGCGGGATACGTCGTGGAGTAATCGAGCGTGAAGATTTGCTTCATGATTCCCTGCCCCGGATTCCCAATGCAGTATGTCCCGTCGTCGGAGCAGAGGAAGTCTTCCACCACGCGGCCGTAGTTCCGATAAATGCCCTTCACGCCGACCGAGAGGTTCGACGCAATCTCCTTCTCGCCCCCCAGGATCACCTCGGTGATGTACTGGTTTTTGATGTTCGGATCGGAAGGCTCGGTGAAGCCGCCGAGGATGGCGGAGGGCGTCTTCAGATCGCGCTCGGCGTTGGCGTCCGGGGTGTTGCTGGTTGGATTGTAATTAATGATGCGCGGCTGCCGCTCGTACGAGAACGAGCGGATGACGAGATCCATCGGAATCTCTTCGTAGAAGCGGCCGGCGGATCCGAAGATCTTCATGCGGTGCGCGTGGCTCGGATCCCACACGAATCCGAGCCGCGGAGCGAAGTCCTTCTTCATGTCGATCTGCGTCACGCCGGAGGCGTCGATGATCTGCTGCCGGTCCCAGCGCACTCCGTAATTCAGCTCGAACTGACCGGCGACCTGCTGACGGGCCTGCAGGTAAGCGCTGGTGATCTTGTGCTCGGGGGAGGCAACCAGCGCCGAAAGGGGAGCATTGGCCAGCGTGGCATCGGGAGTGGTCCAGTAAAAGTGCCGGTAAATGGGCTTGCTGGCGTTGGCCGGATTGGCAAAAACGTCAACTTGTTGACCACCTGACATCCGCTTGATCACCTGGGCCTTCTCGGTCTCGAATTCGACGCCCGCTTTCATCTCCAGTGCACCGATGAGGCGCAACGCCGACGCACCGTAATGCTTGCGATCGAAGCTCTTGTTCTGGATCAGGCCGAATCCGCCGGTCTGGAAGAAATCGTTCTCCGCGTCGCGATACTGGATGGCATCGCCGGCCGGCGTCGCCGGCCCGACCGAATTGCTCTCGCGATGGCGCGCGGCCTGCGCGGCCATCACCCAGTTCGACGCGAACGATCCTTCGTAGCGCAGGGCGTAATCGCGTCCGCCAAAATCCTGACGGCCGAGGTAGGTGCTCGGGTCGCCGTTGAGAGTGTGATTGGCGTCGTTGATCGCGCCGGTATCGACGCGCGGATCCTGCAGGAAGGTTCCGATCAGCGACTGGCTCGGCGCGAGGTTGTACGTCAGTTTTCCCGATCCGAGATTGCGGCGGCTCTTCGAAGTGACGATCTGCCCTTCGCGAGGTCCGCTCGGGAGGCCGCTGTCGAGGGAATTGTCGACGCGATCGAACGCTCCGAAAAACCACAGCCTGTCCTTCAGGATGTAGCCGCCGATGTCCAGGCCGTAGTCCTTTCGCGTGAAGCCGCTCAATGTTCCGGCAGTCGAAACGACCGATTTGGCATTCGACTGCAGCGAGTCGCTGTCGTAGTAGCCGAAGACATCGGCGCTGAAGGCGTTTCCGCCGGACTTCGTGATCACGTTCACGATGCCGCCGGTCGACCGGCCGAATTCCGCTTCGTATCCGCCGGTCTTCACGTCGATTTCGCTGATGAATTCGAAATTCAGCTCCTTACCCTGAAAGCCGTATTCGACATTGGTGGTGTTCACGCCGTCGATGAAGAACGCGTTCTCGGCGCCGGAAGAGCCGTAGACGCTGATCGTCGATTGCGACGGATTGCCCGGATTGGCATCCGACGAAACGCCCGGCGTGACCTGCACGACGGATGCGTAGTTGCGGCCGCTCGGCAGTGTCTCGATCGAGCGGGTATTGAGATTCGTGCCGAGCGTGGTGGAGGTGGTGTCGAGCACTGGAGCAGTTGCGCTGACCACGATTTCCGCGCTGACCGCGGCCGGCTTCATGGCGATGTCGAGAGAGGTGTCTTTGCCGAGGGAGACCGGTACGCTCTTGCGGGTCTCGGGAGAGAGACCTTCCAGTCGAAATGTCGCTGTGTACTCGCCGGGCGGCAGGATCGCGAATCGATATTCTCCGCCGGCGTCGCTCATCGCGGTGCGCGTCCCCTGAAGCGCGGGACTTCTGACTTCGACCGTGACGCCCGGAAGAGCACCGCCATTGGCGTCGGTGATCCTTCCGGAGAGATTGCCCGTGGTTTGCGCGAAGAGTGACGTGGTGACGAGGAGAAGAACGAAGGAGAACCGGAGTCGGGACATGGGACCTCCTGCGGACGATTTTTTGTAAGCATACCGCGGAGGAGAGCGGGCGTCTCACCCGCAATCGCCGAGCGTCCCGCTCGGCGATCCTCTCTTGTGACCGGGCGGGACGCCCGATCACTGCGGCCAGGATGGCCGCGCTCCTATTCGTAACAGGAAGATCAAATCTCTTCAGCGGCTCGCGGCCACGAGAAAGGACGTCGTGATCCACCATGGCGACTGCAATCAGGTTCTGCTGGACGAAGTATTTCCTCGATGCCGTTATGAGGACTTTGCGCGCGATCAGAGCCAGTGCGATGAACGATTTCTTTTTCATGATGCTGATGAAAACGTCCGCTCGCCGGTCGATGTTGCGTTCTTGAAACGAGGTGCACCCCGGTGTCACGAACTGCACAAAAAAAGGGAGGCTGTTGGGCCTCCCCTGATTGGCGAAATGCCGCCTGAACCTTACTGCTGGCTGCGCTTCTGAAAATGCTCGGCGCGCTTGGCTTGAATGGCCTTGAACTGTGCCTGCTGATCAGGAGTGAGGATCGAGAGGATCTTCGCGTCCTGAGCTTCGCGGAGTTGCTTCATCTGGGCCTTCTGCGACTCGACGGTCGGCTTCAGCGCGTCGAGCTTGGCCGTGTCGTTGGCCTCCTTCGCAGCGCGGACATCCTTCATCGTCTGTCGGAAGGACTGGAAGAAAGCAGCGTTCTCTTTGCGGAAGTTCGCATTGAGATCGCGAAGCTGCTGCTTTTGGGCATCCGTGAGGTTCAGCTTCTGGGCGAGTTTCTCGCCGTAGGCGCCGTGGCCTCGATGGCCGCCCCAACCCTTTCCATCCTGCGGCATGGCGATCGCCAGCGACGCGCTGACGGCCACCGCGGCCGCTACGATAAACCACTTCTTCGTGTTCATTCCTTGTCTCCTTATGCTGGCTTGTCCATGGGTGGTTTTGCCAGCGCACGTATAACGACGCGCAAAAGAGCCCTTCTGTTTCCGGGAAAACACGAACTGCACCGCCGTGTAACGAATGGCATTCGACGGCGCTAGTGTCACCCCTCGCTCCCGCTCGAAGCGACAACTATTGCATGATGACGCTGCCCATGACTTCGCACACCCGCCTGAGCGCGCGCGAGCTCGCGATCATCTTCGCGTTCTGGACCTCGCTGGCGACGGTCTCGGCCGTCAACCAGCTCGTGGATCCTAGGGGTTACGGCGTTCGGGTGATGTCGCCGGCGGGTCCGATCGCCATGGCTTACATCGAGTCGTGGTTGTGGGCGGCCTTCACGCCTGTGATTTTCTCGCTCGCCAGCCGATTGAGCATCCGCTCGCGCTGGTTCGTCCAGGTTCCGATTCTCCTGGCGGCGGGATTCGCGATTGCGGTGATCGTCTACCTGATTCTCACCTACGCGCGCATTGAGATTTTCGAGATAACGCGCCGCGGCGGCGTGGGATTCATGCCGCTGCGCGAAATCGGCCGCTTCCGTTTCGCGAACCAGGTTCTCGTTTTTTGCGCGGTGCTGGCTGCCGGATACGCCCGCGAATATTTTCTGCGCGATCGGGACCGCCAGCGCGAGGCCGGCGCGCTGCAGGCGCAGCTCGCGGATGCCCGTCTGGAGGCGCTGCGCGCGCAGATCAATCCGCACTTTCTGTTCAACACACTCAACGCCGTGGCGGCGCTGGTCGAGCGCGATCCGGCCGGAGCGCGCCGCATGATCGCGCGGCTCAGCGAATTGTTGCGCTACACCATCGACAGCCGTGGCAGCGCGACAGTTCCGCTGCGCGAGGAGCTCGAGTTTCTCGAGCGGTACATCGAGATCATGGAGATCCGCTTTCAGGGGCGCCTGCGGGCGTCGACGAAAATCGATGCCGGGGCGCTCGACGTTCCGGTTCCGAGCCTGATCCTGCAGCCGATCGTCGAGAATGCGCTCGAGCACGGCGCCAGCCGGGCGGCGGGCGACGGGAAGATCGAAATCGAGGCGCGCCGCGACGGCGGCCGGCTGGTGCTGTCGGTCCGAGACAACGGGCGGGGCGTGCGGGAGGGGGAGGGGGGCATCGGCCTGAGCAACACTCGCGCGCGGCTGGAGCAGCTCTACGGATCCGCCGCCTCGCTCACTCTGGCCTCCGCTCCGGATGGCGGCGCTATAGCAACCATTACTATACCGATGCATGGCTGATCTCCGCGTGGTCATCGCCGACGACGAGCCCCTCGCGCGCCAGCGCATCGAGGATCTGTTGGCGCGGGAACGCGGGATCGATGTCGCCGGAACGGCCTCCACCGGCGACGAAGCGATCGAGATCATTCGCCGCACGAAGCCCGATCTCGTTTTTCTCGACGTCCAGATGCCTGCCAAGAGCGGCCTGGAGGTCGTGGAAGCGATCGGCGCAGACGCCATGCCGGCCACCATCTTTGTCACAGCGTTCGATCGCTTCGCGCTGAAGGCATTCGACGTCGCTGCGATCGATTATCTCCTCAAGCCGTTCGATGACGAGCGATTCGCGCAGGCGCTGAAGCGCGCGCGCAAGTCGATCGACTCGAAAGAGTTCGAGCGGATGACGCGCCGGCTGCTACAGTTTCTCGATCAGGAGCGGCCGAAATTTCTCGAGCAGATCGCAGTCGAATCGCGCGGTCAGGTTCGGGTCGTTCCGGTCGCCGACATCGACTACATCACCGCCAGCGGGCCATACGCCGAGCTGCATGTCGGCGACAAGACCTACGCTGTGCGGGAACGCATGCAGACGATCGAAGAGCAGCTCGATCCGCAGGTCTTTTTCCGAATTCATCGCTCGGCAATCGTCCGCCTCGATCGCATCGACACCTTGCTGCACAGGCGTGGAGGCGACTACGCCGTCCGGCTGAAAAACGGAACAAAGCTCGACGTCAGCCGCTCCCGGCGCGACGCACTGCAACAGCTCCTCGGAATCACGTGAGCGACGTCGGTTGCTCACTCGCAACCGCGGCTCGCTTCGGCGGCAGCCGCGGCGCCGGGAAAAAGCGCGTGAGCCGCGCGCGCATGCGCGCAGCGGTCCTTTCGACTGCCGCTCCGCGCCAGGCGTAACTGCAGACGGTAATTCCCAGGATCGATCCGCGCTGCGCTGACGAGCGATGCTCGACTGCTGCGCGTTGCGTAGATGTCCATCGCGATCAACTGCGTCGCGCTCCTGGCGGCGCCGATGATCGCAAACAGAATCACGGCAAATACGATCCAGCTTCGCACCGGCCGTGTGCCTGCCAAAAATGGAATCCACAAGGCACCGATCGCTGCCCACACGAGAAATGCCGGCACGGCGAGGAGAAGCACAGCATCGAAGAGGCCGGCGACGAACGCGCCGGCAACGGTCGCCAGGAGCGTCGCCGCCAACCATCCCGACTCCGCGTCGAGTGCGCGAACGAGTTGTCGTACCGCATCGAACGCGATGAAGACGAAGACCAGCGCGAGCAGTAGCGCAGCGGGAACGCCGCGCTCGGCGATGAACGCGATCCAATCGCTGCTCGGCCACGGATTCAATGTCATGCCCGGCTCCGATTCATTCATGGATGGATCGTGCGGCAGCGCGTGCGCGGGGTACTCCACCGCCCAATTCCCCGGGCCGACGCCGAGGAGTGCGTGATGCGCTGACATCCGAAGCGATTGCGAATACTGAACGAGTCTTCCGCGTCCGCTGCCGCGTTGATAGTCAGCCATGCGCTGAACGGATTCGAGATAGGGATTGTCGCTGCGCCAGCGAAGCGTGTTCGGAATCAGCAGCGCTGCCGCGACGCCGGCGCAAGCGGAGATGATGATCGCGGGAGCGCGACGCCATGTGCGGCCATCGCGCCGCAGGGAGCTCGAGAACAGGATCGCAATGACGTAAATCAAGGCGACCACCGCAAACGCCAGCCACGCTCCGCGCGAGCGCGTGAGCGCGAGAGTGCCGGTCACGATCGCCACGCCGATAAGGCTCGGAAAAAGGCGGCGCGTGAACGCGGCCAGGACGATCAACGGGAATCCGAACGCCGCGATATGCGCGATGAAGTTGCGGTTACCCAGCGTCCCGCCTGGCACGCGACTCTCCGAAAAGATCGGAATCTCGAGACCATACGCCTGTAGCAGTGACGTGACGGCGGCGATCACGACCGCCAGCGCGAGGGCGCCCAGGAGCGGGCGAGAGAGGCCGGCTTCACGTAGATCGCGCGAGACCCAGAAGATCACGAGGCCGGACGCGCCAATCGTCAATGTGCGCAGCGCCAACCAGCGATTGGTCGCCAATGCAGTCGACAACGCCGAGAGCAGCAGATAGCACAGCAACAGAAGATCGACGCGCGTGCGGGTCAATCGCGAGATCGCGCCAAACGCGAGAAGTCCCGCCAACACCGCGGCCACGTGAAGAACCAGCTCTTTGGGGACGAAAAAGCGATCGAGCTCGAACGCATTGAACGTCGCTGCGACCAGCACGGCCGCGATTGCACCGATCTGCAACACCCGGAGCGCGGAGGTGAGAGCCCTCACTGTCTTTATCTCTCCGGCATCACCATAATGAATCATGCTCCGCCGGCTATCCTCGGCATTGGTGTTGTTATTGGTATCGGCGCCGGCCATCGCGGCGACGCAGGGCGGTGCGATCCCTGTGCCGCTCCCGCTATTTCCGGCGAACAACTGGTGGAACACGGACGTCAGCGCGGCGCCGCTCGACGCGAGCTCCGCCGCGTTCATCATGTTCATCGACAATGGCACGCCGAGGAAGCTCCATCCCGATTGGGGCGGCGACAACGCCCCTCCCGGCAGCACGCTCTACGGGTTCCCGTTCATCATCGTCGACGGCTCACAGGCCAAGAGGACAGTGACATTCGATCCCGAGGCCGCTGCCGAGAGCGATGGCGTCGGCACGCCGTTCTATCCGATTCCAGATGAGGCGATCACGCAGTACGCCTGGATCGAACAAGGTCCACCCGGGAATGTGGCGGTAGGAGGCGATCGGCACATGCTGATCGTCGACAAGACCAACAACCTCCTGTACGAGCTCTACAACGTTTTCTACAACGGAGCCAACTGGAGCGCCTACTCGGGTGCATTTTTCGACATGAACACGAACACCCGGCGGCCGGATGGTTGGACCTCCGCCGACGCTGCCGGCCTTGCGATTCTTCCGGGGCTGGTGCGATACGACGAAGCCTACGGGCCGAACGAGATCGGCCACGCGTTTCGCTTCACTGTGCGCGCCACCAACAATTACTACGTTTATCCGGCGTCGCACGTCGCTGGAAATAATACGAGCGCGTTGCCGATGGGGGCGCGGCTCCGCCTGAAGGCGAGCAAAAACACGTTGCCGATTTCTGCCGATCCCGGTATTCAGAAGATTTTCACGGCCTTCAAAAAGTACGGCCTGATCGTCGCTGACAATGGCTCGGACATGTACATAAGCGGCACGTATGACAACCGCTGGGACATGGGCGCTCTCAACACGGCGTTCAATATGCTGACCGCGGACGATTTCGAAGTCGTGCAGCGCGGCTGGCAGCCGCCGATGTCATTTATCCTCACGCTGCCCGCGGCGATGGGAGCGGGTGATACCGCGACCGGAACACTCACCGCCTACAATTCGAGCTACAACGTCGCGACCGGATACACAGGGACTGTGCATTTCATGAGCACGGACGGATCGGCGACGCTTCCGATGGACTACACGTTCACCGTCGGAGATGCCGGTGTGCATACCTTTCCCGCCGGTTTCATCCTGCGAACTGTTGGCGGTCAGACGGTGTACGCGACCGACCTCGCCGACGCGACCATCACAAGCGCGCGAAACGTGATCGTCGGTCCGCCCACGCCAACCGGATTGGTCGCCACCGCGACCACAGGCACGAATGTGAATCTTTTGTGGAATCCGTCAATGGGCGCCTCTCAATATGAGGTCATACGCGCGTCGGCCGGCAGCGCTTACTCTTCGCTGGCGACTGTTGCGAGCACGAGCTACCCGGACAGCAGCGTCACAGCACTCAACACCTACGTCTACAAAGTGAGAGCGATCGACGGGTCGTTGCGCTTGTCTCCATTCAGCGTTCCGGATGCGGCCACGACCATGTTCTTTACCGACGATCCGCTGGTCGTGAACACGACCATCATGAAGGCGGTGCACATCACGGAGCTGCGACAGGCCGTCAACTTCATGCGCGCGGCCGCCAATCTCGGCGCGGCTTCGTTCACCGATGTGAGCCTCTCCGGAGTGGCGGCGAAAGCGGTGCACATCGACGAGCTCCGCACCGCCCTCTCCCAGGCCCGATCGGCCCTCGGCCTTCCTACCACCAGCTTTACGGACGCAACGCTGTTAGGCACGGTCGTGAAGGCGGCGCATGTTCAGGAATTGCGCAGCGGCGTAAAGTAGCGGATATGATCGCAGGATCATGACTCTCGGCATGTCACTCTCCACCTTCACACTCGTGCACGTCGTGTTGAGCCTCGTCGGGATCTTTTCGGGATTGATCGTGGTGTTTGGGTTGCTGTCCGGGAAGCGGCTCGAAGGTTGGACCGCGCTCTTTCTGGTGACCACTGTGGCGACCAGCGTCACCGGTTTCGGTTTTCCGTTCCACGGATTCCTGCCACCGCACTACGTGGGTATCGTCTCGCTGGTGGTGCTCGTGGTGGCGATCATCGCGCGGTATCCGATGCGCCTCGCAGGAGCCTGGCGGTGGATCTATGTGATGACTGCGATGATCGCGCTCTACTTCAACGTCTTCGTCGGGGTCGTACAGGCTTTCCAGAAAGTGCCGGCTCTGCGAGCGATCGCGCCCCATCAGAACGAGCCGCCATTCGTGGCCGCGCAACTCGTCGTCCTGCTGCTTTTCGTGGTGCTGGCGGTAATGGCCGAGAAGCGATTCCGCATCGCGCCGCTTCACGCAGCTTGAGGGATGGGCTGGACAGCAAGAGAGCGTCGCATTCTGTCGAAGCTGCGAAGTCCGGCGCACATCCAGCGGTTTCTCGATGAGTTGCCGTACGACGAAAAGGGCGGCGCCGTTTCGCCACGCGTCGTCATGCGCAGCGGCAAAGCGCAGTGCTATAGCGGGGTTTTGTTCGCCTGCGCCGCGCTGCGCGAGCTGGGCCATCCGGCGCGCCTAATGTGGATCGACGCGGTCACGGACGACGGCCACTGCCTGGCGCTTTATCAGAGCGGCGACGTGTGGGGGAGCATCGCAAAATCGAATTACACCACTCTCCGCTCTCGCGAGCCGGTCTATCCCTACGTGGCCCTCGGCTTGAGCTACTTCGAAGGCTATTTCAATCGCTATGGAAAACGGACCATGCGCTCCTTCACCGTTCCAGTGGAGCTCGAAAGATTCGAGCCTCGGGGCTGGCGATTCGACGAAGGATCGCTCGGCTACATCGATCGTGCGATCGACTCGGCTCCGCGCGCCTGGGTACTTCCGCGCGGCACCGCCGGCCGGCTGAGTGCCGTGAGCGAGCAGTTGCGAAACGCAGGACTCCTCGGATCGCGAACCGAAGGTTTGTGGCG
>WNFC01008033.1_pt1 | contig 11625 bp, 12 predicted proteins | sample 5400541 | NCBI WGS metagenome assembly WNFC01 (sample SAMN13153342, study PRJNA577476) | soil metagenome | isolation source: 120 cm saprolite under Douglas fir tree site 2 hole 2 replicate 1 | place: USA:California | collected 2015-04-18
AGGCAGTGCCGGGGCGTAGCGCAGCCTGGTAGCGCACTTGCTTGGGGTGCAAGTGGTCGCTGGTTCAAATCCAGTCGCCCCGACCATCTGAAGCCCCCGATCTTCCTCGGTCAATCGAGAGGGGTCGGGGGCTTCAACTTTTGGGATCGAGCCCGTTGGCAGCAAATTGGCAGCAAACGTGCGCGAAAGTGCCTCGCGCATGTCGTCCAGATCGACGTGCGTGTAGATGGCGAGCGTGGTGTCGACATCGGCGTGCCTGAGAATCTGCTGAGCGACCTTCGGATGCACGCTCGCCTTCGCGAGCAGCGTCGCGCACGTGTGGCGCAGCGAATGGAACGAGAGCGGGCGGGGCAGGGGTCGCAGCCAGAGCGCACGACCGTCCTTGGGGCACCGGCGCTGCGCGCTGTCGGACGCGCGCTCTACATGCCCGCAGCGGGACTTGCGGCACCGATGCTCGTACCCTTCGACGATGCCGGCGCGGCCGAGCGCCCGACGCAGGACAGCCGTAACATCGAGGTCGAGGCTCCGCTGTTCCCCGTCCGCCTTCGGGAAGAGCCACTCGGAGCGTGACCAGCGAACGGCGGTCTCGAGATAGGGCCGCAGCGGCTCCGGGATCGGCAGCGTGACCGTGCGCCCTCCTTTCGTCGTGTCAGCGTCGCGGCTGCGAGCCACGGTCAACGTGCCCGCGACCAGGTCAACGTCCTCCTTCCGGAGCGCGATGAGTTCACCACGGCGGAGGCCGAGGAAGACGGCCGTCGCGAACATCGGGCGCCACTCGGGCGCGAGTACTGCAAGGAGCGCCGGAACGTCCTCGGCAACGAGCGTCCGGGGCTTGCGCTTCGGTTCCTTGAACTTCGGCAGCTCGTCCCGGTTGACCGGGTTCGGGCGCGCCCACCACCCGACGGACGGCAGCGACGCGATCGCGTACAGCCGGCGCGCGTACGCTCGCAGATGGTTTAGGCTCGATGGCGAAAGCTCTTCGACCTTCGAGAGAAGGAGCGGCCCAAGCGCCGCCGCAGCGCCACCGAGCGGGAGCTTGCCGAGGGTAGGGCGAAGGTGCTTCTCGACCATCGGCATGATGGTCTGCGATTGGAGTCGCTGGCCATAGCGTGCGCACCAGAGGTCCATCAGCTCGCCAAAGGTCCGACGCATGTTTTGGGAGCTCGGCGCGAGACCGTCGCGCTGGCGGTCTGCAAACTGCTGCGCCTCGAGCGCTTCTCGCTGCGCTGCCGGCTTCGTTGAAGCCTTCGCAGGCCGATCACGCCAGATCCCGGTTGCGTCCCGCACGCGGAACCACCAGGCGCCGCGCTTCTTGTAGACGGAGGCCATCTGTCACTTCCCTCGCAGGCCAAGCCTGCTACGCAGCGTAACGCGGGACTCAGACACTTCCTCGAGCCACTGAAGCGAGCCCGGAACGAGCCCACTCCCTGATGCGCGCGGGCTCGAAGCGAATCAGTCCGCCGACGCGGAGGTGCGGGATCTCGGCACGCTCGACTCGCATGTACACCCAGCTTCGCGACGTTTTCAGGAAGCGAGCGACGTCGATCGCGTCCCAGAGGTCATCGTCGCGGCGGCGACGATCGCGCTCCGGGCTTACCGAATCGCTCATAGTGCGTCTCCTCCTGGTTCATCACTCATCGCGACTTCTTGCGCCCCGCGGCTCCAGAGATCAGCTGCCGATATCGTGCGTCGAGAAGAGAGTAGAAGTAGTTCTCGCGCGAGACCTTCAGATCTTTGATGTCTTGCTCGAGTGTCTCGGCCATCGGGGGTGGAAGCCGAGAGAAGAAGTAGACCTCCAGAGCCTCCTCGACCGACCGCACATATGCGAGCCCGCGTTTGGCGCCCTCCTGACGCGCTCGATTGAGAAGCGTTGCCGGAAGACGGAAGGTTGCCGTTTCGCGTTCGGTGGTCGGTGTCTTGGCCATGGATCGATTGCACCCTTATGTATGTACTGATAGCATGCAGTTAAGGCGTGAGCAAGACCGGCATTCGGTGTGACCGACCGAGCAGCGTCGCCGGCGACGGAAGTCATCAGCAGGGTGGTTCGCCGCCTCATCAGGAAGGTCATCAGCACAGGTACGAGTTCGCGAACCACCCTGCTGACGAGGCGGCTGATGAGTTTGGACCGCGGAAGTCCGTGGTTTTGCGAGGAAGAGCTGGCCACCCCGCCCCCCGCCAATGAGGGCGAGATCGCGGGCGAGGCCGCCCCCGACCCCTCGCTCCCAACGACCTGATCGAGGGGTCGGGGGCAGCCTCGAAGCTTGGTCCAATTGGCGGGGGGCGGGGTGGCCAGTTGGGAGGGGGTGCAGAAGGGAGCTGGGAGGGTCAGTAGTTGAAGGAGAGCAGAGAAGAGACTTGAGGTAAGTGAAAAGAGACGAAAAGGAACAAGAGGGGAGAGAAGCGGGAAGAGACGGAAAGCCCGACGTCGATCGTGCTCTCAAAGGGAGGGGTAAGGAGCTGATGGGGCATGTAGCGACGGCGATCACGGTCCCACAACTGAAAACGATCGTGTTCGTCAGGTCGCAATGGAAAAGAGGGAGGGGAGCGAGCGGCAAAGAGGGGCCGGTCGGACATGCTGAAAGGCGGCTGATGAAGAAAAATGGGCGACAGTGCGGCGGTCGACGAATTGGATGCGGCACCGGCGGGACGACACGGCAAACCGGCACACGGGTAGCATGTCGCGGACGATTCTGAGGGGCGCTGCGGCGGATGGGCCGCGTCTGCGCATGGGAACGATATGCGGCGCGTGCCCTTGTACGTCGTCGCCAGTCAGAGCGCTGAAGCGCGGCGGCAGCCAGCCCCAAGGCGACAAGGACAAGTTGGAGGAACCGCCGCCGTCGACCGTTTCCGGCGAATCATGGCCAGCGGGCCTTCCTCGCGGTACGCTGCACGAGAGAACGGTACCGACCCGGAGGGCCTGTGATCGAAAGCATCGAGGTAACGGGTTTCCGCACGCTGCACGAAGTAAAGATTCCGTTCGCGCGGGACATTACTGTGCTCGTCGGTGCGAACAATAGCGGCAAGTCGAACGTCATTTCTCTGCTCTCGTTACTTGGATCCAGTGCCACAACGGGTGACTTCCCGGGCGCCATTGCTCGCCTCGGCGGAGCAGAATCAGCGATCACCAGAGGCCGCACTCCCGACGCCCTGCGGATCACCGTCACGTTCGCTGACGGCGACACTCGCGCCAGATACGAGCTCGGATTAACTGAGCTCGAGGACATTTCCTACAACGCCCCGGGCGGCCAGTCCGGTTCCGCTTCGCGACAGGGAGGCACCTTCCCAATGCCTGGCGGAGGGACGATCCATGGTCCAATCGGCGCCGGATTGCGTTTTTGGGGTTTGCAGCCGAACGCTCCGAGAGCCATAAGTGCTTTGCATTCTACTCTCTCTGGAGTGACCGCTCGGGATTTCTCGGTGCCTTCACTTAGAGAGCCGAGCGTCGCGCGTGCCGGTGCGCAATTGGAACCCGATGGCCGGAATTTGGGCGCCGTCCTTGACGATCTCACTCCAGAGTTACGCGATGCGGTCGAGCGTGACGTGCGGGCATCCGCGACAGAGATCTCACATGTACTCGCGCGGAATGCTCTCGAGCCAGGGAAAAAGGTCGTCGCCGTCCAAGAACGAAACGGCAACCTTTTCACGGCTAGCGACATGTCGGATGGCCTCCTACTCTTGATCGCGTTGACGGTCTCTTCTGCATTGGCCGGCAAAAGACCATCCGTCTTGGCCATCGAGGAACCCGAGCGCGGAATCCATCCCCGCCGCTTACGCGATTTGCTGGATGTGTTGAAGTCTGTAGCGAAGCGCGGAACCCAAGTAGTGCTCACCACACACTCGCCACAACTATTAGATGAGTTTCGCGATCAACCGGAGAGCGTCCTTATTTTGGACCGAGATGATGCAGGCACTCACGTCACGAGACTCTTGGATCGCCAGGAGTGGGCGACCGAGCTGCAGGGCAAGCCGCTCGGAGAGATCTGGTACTCAGGCATTCTCGGCGGCGTTCCTCGGAAATGAAGTTCGCATTTTGTGTAGAGGACGAGACTGACGAGGCGATATTCGCCGCGATCCTGGGGAAGATTCTCGGCGCTGATATCACTCCTGACGATCAGACGTACCGGTTTCCGCCCGGCGGATGGACGCAAGCCCTCAGATTGGCGTACCTCGTTGCGCGGCGCGCATATCACGGAGGATTGGATGGAGCGGTTTTCGCCATAGACAACGATGGAGCGATTGAGCATGAGATGGCTCATTCGCGGGTTACAGATTGTCGCGTCTGTCAACTCAAGGTGGCTGCAAGCATTGACGACCCGCTATCTTGGCCACGTCCGGCGTTGCCTCCGCTGCGATACTTCTTTGCTGTCCCAGTCCAAGCGGTCGAAACATGGCTTCTGCTTGTAAGAGGTCACGTCTTTCAGGGTCGTCCTGAAGGTATCGGCGTAGACGCAACTGGTCGGCGGCTATTGAAACGATGGCTCTATGGCGATGAGAACCCAAGGCGCGAACGCATGCTAGAGGTCGCAATACCGCTCGCCGCACAACTTGAGCCCGATGTTCTTGCCAGCGCTAGCCGCAGCTTCGCGGACCTCTTTACGCAGCGCTAGTAAGGTTTATCAGGGCGTCTTCTGCGATCGCAATCGCCTCATCAAAAGAATAAAGCAAATCAGCCGTGAGCTTCGACACATAGGTGCGCAGCGCCGTGGCAAGAGTCACCATCATCGTATGGGCCACAGCCTGATTTGCAGTGTCTTGCTGGACCACCCCCTGGCTTGCACGCACCGTTCGTGCCCTGCCGAACACACTGCATAGCATGGCTATCGCCAAGCTTCTCGTGGCATCTCCGAAGAACTCGAACGGTGTACCAGCCTGACGCAGGTGAAACGCGAGTCGGTTCGCCTCATCCGCGAGCGTTTTTAGCCGTTGACGTCGAAGCCAGAGAAGATTCTCGACCGCGAGCCCACCCACCGGGACTTCCCGCGTCGTCACTATGCCTAGGCGAGCTAGCACAAACGTATACCTGGCATGCTGCTGCGGGCTGGTCGACTCGAAGCCGACGCCGTGAATATCGTGTCCTGCCTCGAGATCCGACTGCAGGACACGGTAGAATCCATCACCCTGAAGCTCTTGTCGCAGTGACAGGACAAATGTTGATTCGATGATGGGCAGCCGGTACTGCTCCACTCTTCGTCCGTTGATCGTGCCAGTTGAGCTTAGTAGCAAGTGAGACCAGTCAACCTCCAAGCGGTTTGCCTTCACGAACTGTTCGACGCTCTCTTTTGAGTCATCGCTCGTGTACCTGACGAAGCGGTTTCCTTCGCTTTCATCGATGAAGGGAGCCATGGGGGGCCTGTTCGTGGGTTCGAGTATACTGCTGCGGAGGCGAGTTCGGCGATCTGAGCCGCATCGCGGACGCGCTCTGGGTAGGAAGGCCAGCATGTGCCTGACGGTACCACCAACTCGCCCGCCGGTCGGCCCAATTTCAGCGGTTCGGTGACGTCCAGTGTGCCGCGCGAGAACGAAGCTTCCCCCAGCGCCACGGCCACCGGGCAGCGATTTCCCCGCGGTGCGGCGGACCTGTACGATTGGGATTTCCCATCTCGCCCACGGCAGTAGCCCGACCAACATTCCTCGCGGGACCGAACCCGTGAGTCCGGGCCACGTGGCCGAAGATGCGGTTGCACAGGAATCACACGCACGTCAGTAGACCCCACGTGGGTGGCTTCGCTTCCAAGGTCGTCCTGAGGCTCGGCAGCGTTCACGTATCGGCAGCTCGACTACTGGGCCCGGACCGGCCTGATCGGCTCCTCGATCCGGAAAGCCGCTGGCCGTCGCTCGCGGAGGGTCTACTCTATCCAGGACCTGGTCACGCTTCGAGTCGTGGCGCGGCTCCTCGACGCTGGTGTGTCGCTGCAAGCCGTCCGGCGCGCCGTTGCGTACCTCAATCGGCATGGAGAACATCCGCTGAGTACCCTCGGGCTCGTCGCGAAAGGGAACCGCATCTTCGTTCTCATGGGACGCTCATCGAAGATGATCGAAGCGACGGCCCATGGGCAGGTTGTCATCGCGATCGACATACAGCCGATCGTGAAGGACCTTCGGGCCGACGTGACGGAGCTCAGAGCGCCACGCGAAATCGACGTGCGAGCGCGCGGCCGCGGCTACCGCGCGGTGCTTACCCCGGATCTCGAGGTGGGGGGTTACACGATCGAGGTGCCGGAGCTGCCCGGCTGCATGACTGAAGCGGACACGCTTCCGGAAGCGAGGCGCATGGCGCGCGAGGCAATCGAAGCCTGGCTCGACGCCGTTGCGCGCCAGTACGCTCACACACGCGCTCACGCGAGGTAGCGGGCGACCCGCGCCGGGGAGGGCTACAGTCGTCGCGCTGCGGATGATCAAGGCGCTCGTGCGCCTGGCTGGTCAGTCGACCACGCGAATGGAACGAGCCACCACGGCCTCACCAGGCCGGGGCACCGTCCCATTACCATCCCGGTCAAGAAGGGCAGAACGCTGAAGGAAGGCACCGCGCGCGCGATCCTCCGTCAGGCTAGCGTTTCGGAAGACGAGTTCTTCGACGTCTACTGACGCCGGTTGCGCCTCGCGCCGATGAATGCTGCAAGATCGATCGGGTGGGACGCGAATGCAATGCAGAACCCGAACGTGCCGAAGCTACCCTTCGTCGCGCAGCCGGTACACGGTCGCGGTACAGACGCGGAGCTGCGAGGCGACCTCACGAACGGTCAGGAGCGACAGCGTCCGTTCACGTGGTAGCAACCGGGTAGCGAAATCCTCGCGGTCCCGTGGGAAGAGCGTGGTCCGTTGGGATCTGGGCTCCGCGCTAACCGTGCGATTCGATGAGGCTTGGGGTGATTCAGGGAGGGTTGTGGACGCCCCTTTTGTGCAGACTCCGAAGCCGAAGTACGCCGTTTCGATTCAGACCGCGTTGCGCGCCGTCACGCGGGGCAAACGAGTTGCTCCGCGACATGCTGGATCACTCGCCAGCGTCCACTTCGCCTCAGGAAACCTGGGTGATACGTCCGGAAGGAGAACTTCGGCAGGAGTTCGTGGCGAACCAACGAACACTCGGCACTGCTGAATCCTGGTACGTTCTCAAAGCGCATGCCCTCGAGCATTCGCGACAGATGCGAGTCGTACCGGCCCGTAAAGAGCACGACAGCCCTCGGTCGAATCACCGAGAGTTCGAATGGAAGGAGGTTGAAGGCGTTGCGTAGGCAGTCCGCAACCCGGTCCGTCGGTGGGCCACCTTCCTCATCAAGCTTAAACACGTTCGTCCAAGCGAGGCCCTTCGGAAAAGGGCCCAGATTCATCGCGCCATGAAGCGCCTTCACGGCATTCCAGAATGGGCTTGAGTATGAATCGGCGGTCCATTCCGCGTAGTATCCGAGGAGTTTCGTGACCGGCAGGGTCTCAACGTCGAGCGAGAGATCTCCGTCGCCCCATCCCTTGGTCTCTTGGCCGACAATAAGAAGTCCACCAACAGCCTGCGTAACGTCGATATCTACGAGGAGAGGGAAAGAAAGGCTCGCCGTCGGTGCCAACCTGCGCAGCGCCGAACGGAGCTCTGGCCATCTACGAGCATACTCGGCGAGGAGCTGTTCCTGCTCACGAGTCAAGCAAACGCTCCATCGTGGCGCCCGACGGCGGAGTACGCGCTCTGAAACCATACCCAAGCGCGGCGGCACTGTCACGCGCCGCGCCGCAACCCGTCCGAGGGCCAGCGCAGCCGAGGTCTAGGGTGCGGTCCCGGCGATGATAGCAGCGAGATCGGCCGGTCGGAATCGGATGACGTTCACGATACGTACGTGCGGCAGCGTTCCGTCGGCCGTCCACTTGTATACGGTTGCGGCGCAGACGCCGAGCCGAGCCGCGACTTGGCGGACCGTGAGGAGCCGCTCGGTCCCGCTGGCTAGCGCGTGCGGAATGGACGATGGCGGTGGCAGCACATTGGCAGCAAAATTTCTGTGAAGGGTGCCGGATCCTTGTGACGGTTGGACCGCGGCGCCGCTCTCGTCTCCTGTAATTACGCAAGGTTGGTGATGGCTGGTGATTGTTGGACGACTCGGATCCTCGGTTGGCGTGCAAGTGGTCGCTGGTTCAAATCCAGTCGCCCCGACCATCCGAGGGGCCCGGTCCTCAGAGGTGAATGCCCCTGGAGCCGGGCCCTTCGATTATCTGCACGTGACGGTCTCTGGACGTTCGCAGGTAACGGCTCAGGTGACAGGCGAACGCTTGGGAGTCAGTGGCACGGCGTCCCGCCGAACCGCGAAGCTGAACTGGAGTGTGCGGTCGCGGTACTCGTAGGTGATCTCGCGCATGCCGAGCTCGCCGACGAAGTCCTTCGCGAGAAACGCGGAGAGTTGCGCCAGGCCGTCGGAGAGAACCGCATCGATGTCGGCCGGCATCGGGTTGGTCAGGATCACGGTCGCGACGCCCGACACGCCGTCCTGCTCGAAGGCGAACTTGAACAGAAGCAGCTGCTCGCCGCCCTTCGCCTTCGAGAAGATGCGCTTCAACACGGCCTTGAACGCGTCGAACCCGTCGGCCCCGAGCTTCTGCAGGAACCCGCCCGCGAGCTGGGAGATCGCCCAGAGGCCGAAGACGGTCAGAACGCTGATCTGCTCGACGGACTTGTTGAATTCCTGTTTGACGCGGCCACCGAGGATCTTCGCCAACTCTTCGACGTTCGCGCGGTCGGCCCGGTCTTTGTAGCTGCGGTCAAACATGACGGCGAAGTTGCGTTCGACGTCCGGCTCCTTGCGATCCTCGCTCAGCGGGATCTCGTCGCCATTCTCGAAGAGCTCGAATTCGCTCTCGACGGCGAACGACTCGTCCGGGCGGCGCACCAGCTTCGCTGCGACCACCCTGCCGACGGGGGGATTGCGCGGGTCGTGCTCGAGCACGACCGGCATCCAGCCGTCGTTCATCTGGTCCACAAGTGCCCGAAGGCTTTGCTCGGTAAGCTGGTCACCATCGGCGTCGACCGCCGAGGTTGCCACCACGCCCGTTGCTCGCCTCATCTCACTGCCTCCGTTTCCGCATGCGCTGCTACGCCTTCTCGTAGTCGCGGACCCAGCCGGCTCCCGCGGCCCTCGCGACCTCGTGGAGCACGACGCAGACCAGGCTGTAGAGCGCCTCGGACGTGTGCTCGTTGATCGGCAGCTGCTGTTGGCGGACCTCGCGATGCGGGTGGATCAGGTCGCGGTGGTCGATCACCGTCTGGGCGACGGGGCCGAGCGCCCGACCGAGCAGCGGAACCAGCCCCGACGCGAGTTGGTCGCTCGTCGCGACGGCGAGGAGGTCGGGGAGGCTGGCGTCGTCGGGGAACCGCTTGTTTGCGTTGCCCTTCCGGACGCGCTTGAAGAGGGCCTCGGCGAGGTCCCGCCGCTTGTCGAGCACGTCCACCAAGGCGCCTTCGAGGATGCTTCCGCCAAGGACGAGCACCGACTTGTGCAGACCCGCTTCGCGGGCGCTCTCGATCTCGTTCGCATCCCGCCGGAGGATTTCTGCGAGCGCCGCGTCCATGCTGTAGCTCTTCTCCAAGTCGCCGAGGAGCGCGCCCAACCGACGATCCTTGCCGCCGCGCGGGATTGCGGAAGGTTCCCGGCCTTCAAGGTTCCGCTCCCCGAACCAGGCCAACGGCTCGAGGACCGGCGGTGGCCGGTTGAGCTCCGCCCGGATGGCCGCGATGAAGTCGTCGACCTCCCCCGTGTCTGCGGCCGGCGTCATCAGCGCCTCGGCGTTCTGCGCCGTCGTCCACTGCCACACTTGGCGATCCATCGTCGCGTTCGGCGCGAGCTTCGCGAGCCGGATGACGAAGTCGAAGAACTGGCGTTCGAGCCCATCCGCAGCCTCGTCCGAAGGTCGGCGTACCTCCGGAATCGTGGCCTTCACCTCCGGCCAGGAGAAGGTTCGGAACTCCGCGTCGTCGGAGCTCTTCGCGATCCAGGTCCGCAGCACGGCCAGGAGGACCGCTCTGGCGCGTCCCGCGTGCGAGGACTCGAGGAGGCCGTCGAAGGTGAGGGCGTACTCGTCGTCGAGCTTCTGGGGCGTTCCCCAGCGGGTCAGGTGCGTGGGCACGAGACGGTCTAGGTTGGCGGCGAGAGCATCCAGCGGGATGACGCCCTTGGAGGCGCGGCGCAGGAACTTGCCGCTCACGCAGTTCCCGCGCGTCGTGTCGACTACCGCACCGGTGACCAACGCGAGGATGTCCCCCTGGGTCTGCGACAGCATGTGGAGAAGCCTACACGAGATGGCCGACAGAAACGGGCCACCTTGCTTTCTCGGCGCTGCCTCCGCCGGATTTTCCCTCGTCGCGACGCGTGCGCGCCGGGCCGAACCTGGCCGCGCCAGAAACGCCGGTTTCCGAGAGCATTGGGTCGATCCGCTCGAAGATCTCGCCGGTCAGCTGGCTACGACCGTTTTCTGGGGCGCTCAGGCGTCGACCGCGAACGCCTTATGGACAAGGCCTGCACGCCGCGCTCCACAAACACCTCCGTGGCAGCACTTCGCGTCAGTCGCGTGCGTCCTTGACCCGCCGAAAACTGTCGGCGATGTCGTGAGTCATTCCGCGTCCACGTAGGGGGCCTCACAGGGTGCGTTCGCGTGTCGGCTCTCACTACCTATGGACCACCGATTCTCAAAACCATTCCCGCACCCCGGTCCACGTCCGCGACGCGAAGCTGATTTGCCCTACGCCGCTCCCTTTTGTCCAGCCTTGAGCCCCGGCTTGAGCCGCTTGCGGTATGACTCGCCGTCGACGACGAGGTCGTAGGCGTTGCTCGTGAAGCGGTCGATCGCGCTCTGCGCACGCACCGGATCCGCGAAAGTCGCGAGCCACTCGTCGGGGCCGCGGTTCGAGGTGACGACGATGGAGCCGGCGCGGTGGCGCTCGGTGAAGATCTCGTACGCGTCGCGGCTCTCGGTCGCGTCCAGCGCGTCGAGGCCGAAGTCGTCGATGATGAGCAGCTCTACGGCCATGAGCTTTCGCAGCTCCTGCTCGTGCGTGTTGTCGAGACGCGCGTGCTTGAGCGTCTTGAGCAGCTGGTCCGAGCGCAGCGCGAGCGCCGAGCGGCCGCGGCGGCAGGCGATGTGGCCGAGGGCGTGCGCCAGGAAGGTCTTGCCGACGCCGACCGGCCCGACGATCGCGACGTGCGCGTTGGCTTCGAGGAAGCGCAGCGAGACGAGCTCGTTCCACAGCGCCCGGTCGTACGTGACCTTGGCGGTAGCGTCCCAGCGCTCGAGCTGCATCTCCGGGTCGAGGTGGCCGCGCTCGGCGCGCAGGCCGGCGGCGCGGCCATCGCGGCGGCTGATCTCGTCGGCGAGGACGAGCAGCAGCAGGTCCTGGTGGGCCATCTTCTGCTGGCGCGCGAGCGCGAGCCGCTCGGGCAGCGTGTCGAGCACGGGCGAGAGCTTGAGCCGCTTGAGAGCGGTCTTGAGGTCGGGGCTGATCGTGTCGGTGGTCATGCGTCTTCTCCTTCGGTGTCGCGCTCGCGGGATGCGAGCGGGAGGGCGTACTGCGCGGCCGGCCGCAGGTGGCGCGCGAGTGGAATCACGTTGGCGGGAGGCGACGGCTGCTGCGGCGGGGCCGCGCGCTTGAGCATCCGC
>WNFC01026133.1_pt1 | contig 11623 bp, 12 predicted proteins | sample 5400541 | NCBI WGS metagenome assembly WNFC01 (sample SAMN13153342, study PRJNA577476) | soil metagenome | isolation source: 120 cm saprolite under Douglas fir tree site 2 hole 2 replicate 1 | place: USA:California | collected 2015-04-18
GCGCGAAGGGAAGGTGTGCATGGCCAGCACCACCCCGGTGGCCTCGAACTCGCGCCACAGGGGGTCGAACTCGGCCAGGGTGGGATAGCGCCCGTTCCAGAAGCAGGGGCGCACCGCCGCCGCCTTGAAGCCCAGCTTGGCGACCCGCTGGAGCTCCGCGATCGACGCCTCGACGCTCTGCAAGGGCAGGACCGCGCAGGGAAACAGCCGCCTCTTGTCGGCGGCGCAGTAGTCGAGCACCCAGTTGTTGTAGGCCTGGGCCAGCACCGTCGCCGCCTCGGCGCTGCGCACCAGCGCCAGCCGTACGAACCACGTGGGGAACAGCATCACCTGGTCGGTGCCCAGCGCGTCCATGTCCTTGAGCCGCGCCTGCGGGTCGCGGCAGCCGAGCAGGCGCCCGAACTTCCTCTGCCATGCCGCGGTGCCGGGCGTGAGCTTGCCCACCTCCTTCTTGTCCCAGCGCGCCCAGCCGACCTCGGCGGCATTGGAGCGCTCGCGCGCGGCCGGGACCACGCGCCCGTTGATGAACAGCAGGTCGCTGTCGGTGTGGAAGCAGAATTGCGTCTTCACCCAGGCACGGCTCCTGGCCGGGACGTACTCGTCCCATATCGCGGGCGGCTCGACGATGTGGCTGTCGCAGTCGAAGACCGGGAAGTCCTTGCGTACGCTCGTGGCCACGGTGAGCCCTCCTGTCTCTTTCAATGTCGGAAGAGGCATTCTATTATCCGGGTCACGCATGAACAAGACGCCGGGGATCGAGCGGTTCTCGCTGGCCGGGCGCGTGGTGCTGGTCACCGGCGCGACGCGGGGGCTGGGCCTCGAGATCGCGCGCGGCATGGCGGCGGCCGGCGCCGCGGTTGGGATCAACGGCCGCGACCCGGCGCGCGCCGCCGAGGTCGCGAACCGTATCCCGAACGCCTTTCCCGCCCCCTTCGACATCACCGACATGAGCGCGGGGGCCGCGGCGATGGGCGCGATCGTGGCGCGGCACGGCCGCCTCGACTGCCTCGTCAACAACGCGGCCGTGCGCGACCGCCGGGCCCTGGAGGACATCGCGGCCGAGGACTTCCGCCGCCTGATCGAAACCAATCTGGTGGCGCAGTACGAGCTCTCTCGCGTGGCCGCGCGGCACATGGCGGCGCGCGGCCAGGGGCGACTCGTCTTCGTCACCTCGATGGTGGGGCCGCGGTCGTTTCAGGGCGACCCGGCCTACACCGCGTCGAAGGGCGGGCTCGAGGCCCTGATGCGCGCGCTCGCGGTGGAGCTGGGTCCGAAGGGGATCACGGCCAACGCGATCGCGCCCGGGTTCTTCCTGACCGACGGGAACGCCCCGTTCTTCTCCCAGCCGCGCGTCGTCGAGCTGGCGCGGCGCATCCCGCTGCAACGCTTCGGCCGGCCCGACGAGCTGGTGGGGCCCGCCATCTTCCTCGCCTCCGACGCCGCGTCCTACATCACGGGCCAGGTCCTGACCGTCGACGCGGGCCTGTCGGTCGCGCTCTAGCGAGAGCTGATCATCAGACGTTTCGTGTCGCCAGCGGATGCAGCACATCGATCGCCCAGCCCACGTCCAGCCGCTCCCCCAGCCACCCGGCGAGTCCAGTGCGCGCATGGAGCCTGAGCCCCTGCTCCGCGTGCTGCGCCCGGAGTGCCGCGACCGGATCGGCCGGCACAGTAGCCGGCGCGGGCACCTCAGGCAGCGGCCGACCGTCTGGTCGCCGGAACTGGAGCGCGCCGTCGGGCCCCGGGACGACCTGGTAGCCATCCTCGTGCACCGCGCGGTGATGGCGGCGACAGAGTAACGCGAGGTTCGACAGCGTGGTCGGGCCGCCCTGCGCCCAGTGCCGCACGTGATGCCCCTGGCCGAACCGGGCGTTGCACCCCGGGAAGCGACAACTCTGGTCCCGATGCTGTAGCGCCCGCCGCAGCGCCGGGGGGATCGTCCGCGTCCGGGCTCCGACCTCCACCACCCGCCCCTCCGCGTCGTGCCGCATCACCACCCGGCTCGCGTCGCACGCCAGCCGCTGCGACGTTCCCGCGGGAACGTGGCCCCCCTCTTCCAGCACGGATTGGCCGGGTTGCTCCGGATCCGCCAGCACGGCGGCGTCCACGTGGACCACTACCTGGTACCGCTCGCCCGGGGCCCCGGGATCGAGCTCGTGATGCAGCGCCGTCTCGGCCAGCAGCGCCAGCGCGTCCGCCTGCTGCTGGGCCCGGGTCGGGGCCTCCATGGCCGGGTCGGATGCGGGCGCGACGATGGCACGGCGCCGCTGGTACAGCGTCTCGCGCGCCGCGTCCAGCGCCCGCACGAGCAGGGCCCCCACCTCCGGCGTCAGGCGCCCGCGCAGCACCACGGTGCCGTCCTCATCCTGGTAGACGTGGAGCGCGCGGCCGGCGTACTGTCGCGTGGCCTCGCGGGCTTCAGCCTGCCGGTCCACCCGGCGCCAGCCTCGCACGATGCGCTCCACGTGGACCGCCGTCCCCGCCCGCCCCACCGCCAGCAGTCGGGCCTCGGTCTCCGGAGTCGCCACGCGGGTGATGGCGCGCACCTTGGCGTAGGAGAGCTCGCCGCGGGCGAGCGCCTCGGCCAGGGCTGGCAGCGTCCCCAGGGCGCGGGCCACCCGGACCCTCTCGCGGGCGGCCCCCGGCTCGAGTCCCACGCGCCAGGACAGCCACGCGGCGCACGAGCGGAAGCCGGTGTTCCAACCGCCGCGCGCGTCGAACTCGCGGGCCGTCGCCGCCTCGAGGTGCGCCGAGAGCTCGGCGATCTGGTCGCCGAGGCGATCCAGCTCCGCGATGCGCTGCGGCGTGGGCTGCAACGTGGTGGGAGAGTCCGGCGGGCGTGTCTGCATGGCGAGTCCTCCCTCTGCTGGAACGACTCTAACCCCAGGTTCCGGGGAGGTCTGAGATCGCCGCGCTCAGCCCGCGTTCCATCAGCCGGCCCGAGCCGGGGCGCGGCCACCTGCAGAAGCCTGTCAAGCGGAAAGAGCTTTACGAAACTTTACCTCCCAGACAGGCTCCGTTTACCCGGCGCGCGCAGGCTGAGTGAAAGGAGATCAGCCATGACCGACACGACCGAAACCCCGCAGCCTCCCGTCCCTCCCGCGGACAACCCGCGCCGCCGCTTCTTCCGGCGGGCCGCCATCGCCACCGTCATCGTCACCCTGGCGACCGGGGTCGGCCTCAAGGCCTTCGCCCACGGCCACGGATTCGGCGGATGGCATCGCGGCGGCTTCATGGGGGCCCAGCTCGATCCCGCCAAGCTGGACGAGCACCTCGAGCCCAGCGTCGACCGGGCCGCGCTCGAGGCCCTGCGGGCCGATCAGCTCCAGATGGCCGAGCAGGCGTCGCGCCGCTTCACCCAGGCGCTCGCCGACGCGGCCGACGTGCTCACGCCCGAGCAGCGGAAGCAGCTCGCCGAGCGAGCGGGGCGCTGGCACGGGCGCCGCGGGTAGACTGGGGGTGTGGCACCCAGCATCCTGTTAGTCGAGGACGACCGCCGCCTCGCCGAGATGGTCTCCGAGTATCTCGGCGAGGCGGGCTTCTCGGTGTCGGTCGCGGGGGACGGCCGGACCGGGCTCGCGCGTCTGGCCGCCGAGCCCTGCGATGCGCTGGTGCTCGACCTCATGCTGCCCGACATGGACGGCCTCGAGGTGTGCCGGCAGCTCCGCGCGTTCTCCGACGTACCGGTGCTCATGCTGACCGCGCGCGGGGATGCGATGGACCGCGTCGTCGGGCTGGAGATCGGCGCCGACGACTACCTCCCCAAGCCCTTCGAGCCCCGGGAGCTGCTGGCCCGCCTGCGCGCGATCCTGCGGCGGTGGGATCGGACCCGCTCGTCCAATGTCCTGCGCTTCGGGCGGCTCGAGATCGATCGGGACGCGCGGGGCGTGCGCGTGGATGGAACCGAGCGGGCGCTCACCGGCCATCAGTTCGCGCTCCTGGTCGCGCTGGCGGAGCGGGCGGGGCGCGTGCTGTCCCGCGATACCTTGATGGATCTGGTCAAAGGGGAAGAGCTCGAGGCCTTCGACCGCTCGATCGACGTCCACGTCTCGCGCATCCGCGCCGCCATCGAGGACGACCCGAAGCGGCCGCGCCGCCTCCTCACCGTGCGCGGAGCCGGGTACGTGTTCGCCCGGCAGCAGGACTGATGCGCCGTCTCTACCTCCGCATCTATCTGGCAGTTCTAGTCAGCCTTGTGGCCTTCGCGCTGGTGGCGGGCGCCCTCTGGCGCCATCTGGGTGACGGCCGCGGCTACGCCTTCGAGGTCGCGGGCGTGCTCGCCCAGAACGTGCTGCCGCCCGCCGACGCGCCCGCGCCCGCGCAGCAGGCCGCGCTGGAGCGTCTCGCCGCGAATCTCCGCGCCGACGTCGCGCTGTTCGCCCCCGATCGTACCCCGCTGGCGGCCGTCGGGGCGCCGCTGCCGCCCCCCGACCCGGGCCGGGAGCGCGGGGGATGGCTGCGGGCGTGGGGCCCGCCGGCGGGCGTGATCCATCTGCGCGACGGCCGGTGGCTCGTGGGACGCGTGCGCTCCGAGCACCGGCCGACCGGGGCGACGCTCTTCGTCACGCTCGGGCTGCTGGCGCTTGCGGTCGGCGTCGGCGCCTATCCGGTCGTGCGCCGATTGACCACGCGGCTGGAGCGGCTGCAGGCCGGGGTCGAGTCACTCGGCGCGGGCGACCTCTCGTCCCGGGTGCCGATCGAAGGCCGGGACGAGGTGGCGCGCCTCGCCGAGAGCTTCAACCGCGCCGCGGGCCGGATCGAGGAGCTGGTGGGCGCGCACAAGACGCTCCTCGCCAATGCCTCGCACGAGCTGCGCACCCCGCTCACCCGCATCCGCATGGCGGTGGAGCTCCTGAAGACGGACGCCGACCCCAGGCGCAAGCTCGACCTGGAGCGAGACATCGCGGAGCTCGACACGCTGATCGAGGAGATCCTGCTCGCCAGCCGCCTCGATGCCGTCACCACGCTGAACGTGGACGAGGACGTGGACCTGCTCGCGCTCGCCAGCGAGGAGTGCGCGCGCTACGAGCAGGCCGCGCTCGAGGGCCAGCCGGTGACGGTGCGCGGCGACCCGCGCCTGCTGCGGCGGATGATCCGCAACCTGCTGGAGAACGCCCAACGCCACGGCGCCCCGCCGATCGACGTGCGCGTGCGGGACGCCGGCGGCGGATCGGTCGAGCTTACCGTCTGCGACCACGGCCCCGGCATTGCCGATGCCGAGCGCGAGGACGCGTTCCGGCCGTTCCGTCGGGTCGGCGGGCCGGAGGCGAGCACCGGGGCAGGGCTGGGGCTCGCCCTGGTGCGGCAGATCGCGCGGCGCCACGGAGGGGAGGCGCGCTACCTGGGCCGGGTGCAGTCGAAAAGCTGCTTCGTCGTGAGCCTGCCGGGGGCTGCTACCTTGGCGACTTCCTAGGACGGTCCCCCGGGACGCTGGCGCGACGACGGGCCACCGCGCTCTCCATGTCGGCCGGCAGGGGCGCGCAGAATTCCGTGTACTCGCCGGTCGCCGGGTGCACGAAGCCGAGCACGGCCGCGTGGAGCATCGGACGGCCCAGCGTAGGATCGGTCGGGCCCGCACCATAGCTCGCGTCGCCGAGGACCGCGTGGCCGATCGAGGCCAGGTGCACGCGAATCTGATGCATGCGGCCCGTGCGCGGGCGCGCCTCGACCAGGGTCGCCTCGGGCCCGAGGCGCTCGTCCACGCGAAACTCCGTCACCGCCCGGCGCGGGGCCGCCGAGCGCGCCGAGACCCGGCGCCGATCGCGCGTGTCACGTCCCAGCGCCCGGTCGATCAGCCCGCCCCGCCGGACCGCTCCGGCCACCAGCGCCAGGTACACGCGGTGAACGGAGTGGGCACGGAACTGGCGCGAGAGATCGCGGTGGGCCGCATCGGTCTTCGCGATCACGAGGACCCCACTCGTGCCCTTGTCGAGGCGATGGACCAGGCCGGGCCGGAGCCGTCGCCCATCGCCACCCCCCCCGGGGCTCGGCGCCGTCACGGTGGCCGACGTGGTGCACCAGCGCGTTGAGCAGGGTGCCCGTCCAGTGGCCGGGGCCGGGGTGCATCACGAGACCGGCCGGCTTGTCGACCACCAGGAGCTCCGCGTCCTCGTGGAGCACGTGCAGCGCGAGGGGCTCGGGCTCGACCGCCGGGGGCTCACGAACCGGCACGTGACAGGTGATCACGTCGCCCGGGCGGATCAGTCGGGCGGGCTTGGCCGGCCGGCCATTGACGCTGATCAGCCCGCCGTCGATCCACCGCTGGGCGGCCGCCCGCGACAGGTGGGCGGTCTGCGTGCTCACGAAGACGTCGAGCCGCCGCGGGGCCTGCCCCGCGGACACCGTCGTCACCCGCTGCATCGCAGCCGTCAGGCGCCCAGCATCATCGCCGCCGCCTTCTCCGCGATCATGATGGTCGGCGCGTTGGTGTTGCCGCCGATGAGCGTGGGCATAACGGAGGCGTCCACGACCCGCAGCCCGTCGAGCCCGTGCACCCGGAGCGAAAGGTCCACCACCGCCAGCTCGTCGGTGCCCATCTTGCAGGTGCCCACCGGATGGAAGATGGTGCCCGAGGCCCGGTCGCGCACGTAGGTGGCGATCTCCGCGTCGCTCCGGGCCTCGCTGCCGGGGCCCAGCTCTCGCCCCAGGATGTCGCCGAGCGGCTTGGCGCGGAAGATCTCCCGCAGCGTCCGGATCCCGTCGACGAACTGCGGCAGGTCGGACGGCGCGCTCAGATAGGCCGGATCGATCAGCGGCTGATCGAGCGGATCGGTAGAGGCCAGCGTGATCTGCCCGCGGCTGGCCGGCCGGTTGACGTAGAACGCGCAGGTGATGCCGTGGCAGTAGGGCTGGAAGGCCTCGAGCGGCGCTTCGGTGAGGCAGTACGGCAGGAAGAACCCCTGCAGGTTGGGCGGGCCGCTCGAGCCGCCGGTCCTGAGAAAGGCGCCCGCCTCCGCGATATTCGAGGTGAAGAGCCCCTGGCCGGTGGCCTCGTACTCGGCCTGAACCGCCGCGAGCTGCTCGGGCGTGGCCCCGTAGAGCGAGAACGGCACCGTGATCTCGTTGCGGAGGAACGTCCCGAGGTGATCCTGCAGGTTCTGGCCGACGCCGGGTAGATCCGCGACCACGGGGACGCCGACGGCCCGGAGATGCTCGGCGGGCCCGATCCCGGACAGCATGAGGAGCTGCGGGGAGTTGATGCTGCCCCCGCACAGCACCACTTCGCGCGACGCGGCGGCCAGAGCCGACTGCCCGCGACAGACGTACTCGACACCGACCGCGCGGCGCCCCTCCACGCGGATGCGACAGGTCAGCGCGTTGGTGATGACGGTCAGATTCGGGCGTTCCCGGGCCGGCCGCAGGAACGCGCTGGCGGTGCTCCAGCGCCGCCCGTCCTTCTGGGTGAGCTGGTAGAAGCCGCAGCCGTCCTGGCTGGTGCCGTTGAAGTCGGCGTTCGCGGGCACGCCGGTCTCCTGGGCCGCCGCCACGAACATCTCGGACAGCGGATGGCGGAATCGGTGGTCCGCCACGTTGAGCGGGCCGCCGCGGCCGTGAAACCGGTCGTCCAGCCGCTCGTTGTGCTCGGACTTCCGGAAGAACGGCAGCACGTCTTCGTAGCTCCAGCCCTTGTTGCCGAGCTGGGCCCAGTGGTCGTAGTCCGCGGCGTGGCCCCGGATGTAGATCATGTAGTTGATCGAGCTCGACCCGCCGAGCGTGCGGCCGCGCGGCCACGCGAAGCGCCGCAGGTTGCAGTGGAGCTGGGGCACGGTGCGATACCGCCAGTCATGGGGCCCGTCCGGCAGGAACCCCATCATCGCGGGCGTGTGGATGAAGGGCGAGACGTCGGGGCCACCCGCCTCGAGCAGCAAGACCCGCGTGGCGGGGTCGGCCGAGAGACGATTCGCGAGGACGCATCCGGCGGAGCCGGCACCCACGATCACGTAGTCGTACATGGGAGGCCTCCCGAGTGGCAGCCAACCCCGCCCTTGACAGCCTGCCGCCGGCATTGTATCAGGGGCCATCACCTCCGTCGTTACTCGCCTCGTCGTGTTCGGTGCCGCGGTCGGAAGCCTAGCGCTTTTGGCTGGCGCGGTGATGGCCCAATCCAAAGCGCCGGTGCCAGTCCCGGCGATACCAGCGCCGCCGACGCCAGTTGCGCCGACGCCAGCCAAGCCCGCGCCAGCCTCGCCGACGCCGGCCCCGCAGACCCCGGCGCCGCCGGCGCCTGAGGCGCCCGTCCGTGCCCAGGAGCCCGCGCGGCCCCAGGAACCCGAGAGCACGGATGGCTCGGCGGCGGTCGACTGGCTCCTGAAGGGACGACGGTAGGCGCCCTCGGGCTGAACCTCTTCGGCGACGGGCTGCGCGACCTGCTCGACCCCAAGATGCAGGGCCTCCGCAGCGTCACGCAGGACTGACTATGGGAGCTCGACCGTCTTGACGTAGACTCCCGGCGAGCCGGCGGCGTGCTTCATGTTCTTCCGCATCTGCTCGTTCACCGGCGAGGCGTCCCGCTGGGCCATCCACGCGGGGCTCTCCGAAACCTTGGGGTGCTCGAACTCGTAGAGCGTCAGGTAAGTGGGCGTGCCCTCGACCGCGCGGTAGCGCCGGCCGCGGATCACCCCGGGCACCTTCTCGTAGTTGGGCACGTAGATCGTGTTGTACCAGTTGTTGAACTCGCGATCGACCGCAGGCGGCACGTCCATGCGCCCGATCTGGAGCACCGGCGCCATCGGGGCCCCGGCGATGGTGGGCGTCAGCGCCTGCGGATGAATCATCGTGTACACGTTCCGGATGAAGGTGGTCGCGATCGTTCCCGGCCCGGACCGTTTCGTCCACTCGGTGGGATTGGCCTGGACCTTCTTATAGGCCGGAGTCTCCAGCACCGCCGCGCTCTCCAGCTCGTAGTAGGCGAGGTGCTTCGGCCCGCCCTTGACGGCCTCGTAGCGGGCGCCGCTCAGGAAGCCGGGGATCGCCATGCGCTCCGGGAGATGCTCCTCGTTGTACCAGCGGTTGAAGTCGTCTTCCTTGTTCGCCGGCACGTCCGCCCACACCATCAGAAGCCCGGTGCCCTTCTTGTGCGCCATTGCGTTTTCCCCCCTTGTGCCCCGCCGCTGGAGACGGCTCGGTGGCTGGATGCGGTGACACGCTAGGCGCGGCCAGGACGGTTGTCAACGTCGTAGAGCCTTCCCCCAGAGCACTGCGACGACCGCGAGGCTCTCCAGTCCCACCAGACACCAGAGCACCGGCTGGTAGCTCCCCAGCGCGTCGTGCAACAGGCCCATCAGGCCGGGGCCGAGTGCGACGCCGGCCTGGGCGGTCGCGGCCACCAGTCCGAACACGGTGCCGAAGGAGCGCTGGCCGAACTCTTCGCGGGCCAAGAGGGGGGGCAGGGTGATCAGGTTGCCGACGCCCAGGCCGAAGACGAGACTGCCGGCCACGAAGACCGCGGTCGAGGGCCACGTCGCCATCACGGCGAGGGCCACGCCCTGGGCGCCGATGTTGAAGGCGGATACGTTGCGGAGGCTCCAGCAGGCTGATCTGGTGGACGATGAAGCCCACCTGGGCGGCCAGCGCGAGGGCGAACGGCACCATCAGCGTCCACAGGAGTGGCACGCGCAGCACCTCACGTCGCGTCCAGAGACGGGCTTGCCCCATCCCCTCGTCGGCGGGGCCCGTCGCGCCGTGGCGCTGCAGCTCGACGGCGACCTCGTGAGCGGAAGGACGGCCGCGGATGACGAGGAGGACGAGCGGCAGGCCGATCACGAGGGAGGCCGCGCCGGCCGCCGCCGTGGCGAACTGGAAGCCTCGATGCTGGACCAGGGTAACCAGGATCGGCACGAGCACCATGCCGCCCACGCTGGCCCCGGTGAGCGCGAGGGTCATGGCGAGGCCTTGGCGGCGGCCGAACCAGGGCAGGATCGTGCTGCTGATGCCGGTCAAGCTGAGGCAGGACCAGGACGTCGCCATCACCAGGTAGACGGCGAAGAGCTGTCAGGAGGCGGTGATCAGGCCGAGCGCGGCCACCGCGGCCGCCATGGTGACGACGCCGTAGGTGAGCACGCCGCGGGGGCCGTGGCGGTCGATGAAACCGCCGACCAGCACGATGCAGCCGGCGCTGACCGCGTAGTAGACCGTAAGCTCGCGATGATGCCGCAGGCGATGACGACGGACCAGCCGCGGTAGAAGGGCACGGTATCGTTATACGGGACGCGCGGGAGAAACGGGTGGAACCGGCCCCTCGACACCGTCCCCTCACCCTGCCCTCTCCCCAGGGGGAGAGGGTGAATCAGGGAGGAGGGTGAGGTATGCTTCTGGCCGAACCCCCGAGCAAGGAGACCGCCCGTGAAGCTCGACGTGTCCATGCTGACCCACGATCTCAAGACCCTTCCCGACTACGCCCGGAAGGTCGAGGCCATGGGCTACGACTGCCTGTGGTCGTCGGAGACCCAGCACGACCCGTACCTGCCGCTGGCCGTCGCCGCGACCTCGACGTCGCGCATCAAGCTCGGCACCAATATCGCGACGGTGTTCTCGCGCAGTCCGATGATCACCGCGCACATCGCCTGGGACCTGCAGAAGGCCTCTGCCGGGCGGTTCACGCTGGGGCTGGGCACCCAGGTGAAGGCCCACAACGAGCGGCGCTTCTCGGTGAAGTTCGAGTCGCCGGGGCCCAAGATGGCGGAGGCCATCCGCGCCATCCGGACGATCTGGGACTGCTGGCAGAACGGCACTAAGCTCGCCTTCAAGGGGCAGTTCTACACCTTCGACGTGATGACGCCGTTCTTCAACCCGGGCCCGATCGAGCATCCGAAGATCCCGGTCTACATCGCGGCGGTGAACCCGCTCATGTGCCGAATCGCGGGCGAGCTGTGCGACGGCATGCACGTGCACCCGTTCAACAGTCCCAAATACCTCCGCGAGATCGTCCACCCTGCGGTGGAGGAGGGCCTGAAGCGCTCCGGGCGCTCCCGCAAGGACTTCACCTACGCGACGGCCACGTTCGTGGTGGTGGGCGACACCGAGAAGGAGCGGGCCGCGCAGGCCCAGACCGTGAAGCAGCAGCTCGCCTTCTACGGCTCCACGCGCACCTACCAGCCGGTGCTGGCCGCGCACGGCTGGGAGGACGTCACCGGCCAGCTCCACCGCAAGTCGGTGGAGGGCGACTGGAAGGGCATGGCCGACCTGATCACCGACGAGATGCTCGACACCTACGCGGTGACGGCCACCTATGACAACCTGCACGCGAAGATCCTCGAGCGGTATCAGGGCCTCTTGGATCGCACGGGGCTCTATCAGCCCTATCAGCCGAATCTGAACGATCCGCGCCTGCCCGCGATGGTGCGCGCGTTCAACGGATAACCACCCCTCGACACCAGGTCCCCTCACCCTACCCTCTCCCCTGAGGGGAGAGGGTTTCGAGAACCCCTGAGGGAGAGGGTTTCGCGCTCCCCCTGAGGGGAGAGGATTTCGAGAACCCTCGCCCCAGGAGGGGGAGAGGGCAGGGTGAGGGGGAGGAGAGGACAAAGATGACCGACAAGGTGCAGGTGGAGATCAAGGGCGACGTCGCGACCATCATGCTGAACAAGCCCGAGCGGCTGAACGCGCTCGACAACGAGATGTGGCA
>WNFC01008039.1_pt1 | contig 11622 bp, 13 predicted proteins | sample 5400541 | NCBI WGS metagenome assembly WNFC01 (sample SAMN13153342, study PRJNA577476) | soil metagenome | isolation source: 120 cm saprolite under Douglas fir tree site 2 hole 2 replicate 1 | place: USA:California | collected 2015-04-18
CACGAAGGCGAACTAGGCACCGATCCTCGCCCAATTGGAGGTCTGTAGGGGTGCTTGATGCGGTGGCGCACAATATGAAATATCCAAGACTATCTGGGGTATTTGGGGCGTTGTTGGCCGCTGCACGGTAGCGAGTACGAATGGGACTATGCATGGTATCATGTTTCTAGAACATCATGCAGCGTAACAGCAGTAACAGCACAAGCAATATCTTACGTTGTGCATATGGTTATAGAGGATACGCCACTGGCGCGGAGTAGTGAAGTAGTCACACGACCAGATGAGAGACTGCACGAGCCAAAACGTAGATGGGGAGGGGGCACGCAGACGGATGGGCACTTGACAGGACAAAAAAGGACTGACACAAACGAAGTCGTTCAGGAAGAAACAAGCCCCAGCAGTCCGCACGTAAGGCGGCTGAAGCAGTGGAATAATCAAGGTCGGGACACGCTTTCAAGCTTCAATGCTTCCGGGTATTGGGTATTGTAAATAAGTAAATATAACACCTCCATCAATTGATGGGAGATGTCGCCAATCGTGAGGGAAAAGGAGTCCAAGTTTACCGGTCAGTCGATCGAGCCGGTTTGGGGTGACTTCGAAATAGCTTCACTGGCATCGTGCAGTGAAGACAAGTGGCAGAAGATTTGTGGAAGACCGCCCTATCGATGATGTAGAAACCGAGATCAAAGAAAGTTGTTCATTCTCGCCCAGGGTGGATATCTTTACCTCGATGGCCCTGTTTGGGGGTAGTCAGCAAGAAATCAAGTTAGCAGGGGGTGTCAAAAAAGAGTAAGTTACGATGAAAGCGTTGCGTATGAATCAGCGATTGACATTCCTAGATTGCCGCAGGCCCACGACTAGGATTAAATCGACACGAGAGCTTAAGATAGTCACAGCCAAGAGGTCATTAAAGTAACACAGGTCAGAGCAACCACTGGCAGAAGGAGAGGACCGGACGGGAATCTTCCTACGGATAGACATCATTGTCTGAATTAAGGGGCCTGGCGTGATGCGGCGCAACCAATTGAGTGCAAGCGCCGTGTCGGCGATTTGCGGACACTGTTGAAATGAGTGTGTGGAGTGTGGAGTGAACAACCTAGACCGCGCCCAAGCATCCGGCTAGATATAAGATACCCCCGGCCATGTACCATCCGGATATTCGCACACAGCACGCGGTCCGAGATGGATTGCGAAGAACGTTCTACCCCCTTAAGTACATATTAAAGAGACCGCCCTTCATCTTACTGGTTTAGTTCAGCGCCCCAAAACGGTCAAAAGGTCAAAAACAACCTGTTTCGCCATTCCTTACTACTTGCCTCGATTCCCGCGCTTCCCACGACGTAGCATACATCGTCTCGTCTTCTCACATGATGGTCCTTTCTCACATGTGGCGTCTTTCCAGAGTGCGCGTAGTAAGCGCATCTACGCCGCTTGAATGCAGAGGGTGCGCACCAGAAGGGACGTAGGCGCGTAGTGTCCACTGGCATGCCCGGAGCGTGCAAGGCTCCGGAGGACTTGGGTATCGTCGTGAGTGAGATGGCTGCAATTTCAATCGTTACTAAATATTACTAAATCCCTGACAGGTAGGGCTTACCCCGCGGAGTAAGCACGCCGGGGTCGTACACAATCCTCTTCTCAAGGTGTTCGACAACGACTACTTTTAGGATATTCCTTTCGATTCTCTTCATTTCTTTATTATTCCAGTAGCTACTTTATGTAGAGCGTAAAAGTAGCTCTCCTTGAGCGAGAAATCAAGTTCTTTGCTTTTCTCTCTCTCGGCGTCTCTCCTTTCATATCTTCACAACACTACCATGCTCCCTGAAACTCACACAAATCTGCCTTTCAATTGCAACAGGAATTATAGCACACACAGAGAGGCGATCTTGGTAATGACAGCTACGAGTCAACCACAGATGGGCCTTCCCGAGTACAGTACCGTATTGTGGGGAGGTGAGAGGTGCCCGGCCATACCCAAGCCGGGAGTCCAGGCAATTTCGTTTGGCAATTTCGTTTGGCTACGTCAACTGAGACACATTTTATTGCAAACGAAACGAGTCAAACGACCCGACTCTCTCGACTGGCCCGTCGAGCCATGTCGAGTATAACGTGTCGCTCGGGAGTCGGGATGGTGCACGATCAAGTCGGTCTGCCGCTGCATGATAAGGAGTTGTCGGACTTGGATGTACAGCAACATTTCAACGCGTGGCTGGGTACGAGAACGAGAGAGTCTGAGAGACATGCAAGAGATTCTGTTGTTCTTATACGCAAAGGACGTGATAAGAGAGATGTCGGCAGTACCGAACCGCAAGATCGGGATCGGATCGTGACGCAGCCATGACGTCGCGCGCGAAGGCTACTGTATTCCCATTTCAATTGGATTCGTTCCCTACTCGGATTCAGATCAAGTTCATACTGCTACAGTATGGACATATTTAGGTACAATACGGTTTTGGCTTCCGAAGACTGAACACCAGCTCGGAGGTCAGTGACCGGTCTCTCAGGCTGCTTCGTCAATCACTGGCACGTTACTTACATCTATCTAACCCCGAATCTCTGTCCTACAGTGATTTTGCTTGTATCGGACGTCCATAGTCCTCTTCTAGTTTCCCTGCGCAGTCGACAATTGACAGTTGACTACATAAAATACTTGCTTTTCTGGCGAAGACGGCAACACGACTCTACAAGGAAGTCAGACATGGAAGCAAAGATTAATGCCTCCTCGAACGTCTCGTCATATAAAGAAGACGGTCGCAAGCGTCGTGGGTTGATGTGCCCTTCATTCGTATACATAACACAAGACACCACTTGTAGTGTTCAGTACATCTCCGATCGTGACCTCCGGGAACATCCCATCCGCCGGCATGGTTGAATTTAGCTACGCAAACAAATCAAGATGAATATTTTTAACAAAAAAAAGACTGGTACTTACGTCTAGGAAAGGAGGACCACCGTTGGGGTATTGTTGATACGTTTGCAAGCTTTGGAGGGCTTGCACAGAGCCACCAAAAAAGCTATTGGCATTCATGGGGTGACGATGTTGCCAGTCAAACCATACTTTATCAACCATCTATAATCGATCACAGTACGTACTATCTTAGCGCCAACACGACGACCTTATATATATGTCGATCACTTACTGCATGATGCATAAAGAAAAGTGGTTCTGCAAGATACAACAACGTCAAAGCATGCAGGAAGGTAGTCGAACGGAACCGGACGCACCGTTTGGTGACCATGTAGGGCCCTCCGTGCAATTTTCTGGAGCATTTTTGGGGCAAAATCCACCTAGATCGCTAGATGCCACGTAGGGTGAGAAGTGCCAGGGTTTATGTGACTCTGAATTAGCTTACCCGCCCACGATCAAGTGGACAGCACTGTGCGCGCCCTAATGTTACTCAGAATGAGGAAACCCGGGCGCATTAAAAGGTCACTGTCTACGCTCTTACCTCGAAAGCCTCGAACGCTGCTTGGAAGCCCTTGTAATCCCCTGCTGAAGTTTCGAGAACTGCCTCAATTTCAGGGGCCGAAAACGATGAGTTGCCCTCCTTCTCTGGATCCGTGATGAAGAATGGAGACGGGAGCTCAAATGGCCGGAGCGTGAAGTTGCGGCGTAGAATGTGCGATGATGGGTAGGAAAGATGCAGTTCACTGAAGCCTCCATCAACCACGCTGAAGTCGTCGTTCGGGTCACCCCAGCCGCCTAATCCGCTCATGGGGTCGGAGTCCTTCCAGAACGACGATTCATAGAAGTCAGGTGCATCTACGTGGAGATGAGAAGTTGAAACGGAACGAGGACGAAAATGGATGACCGATAGTCCAGTTCCAATACGGCGATACACCGGTATAACCACACTTGTTCTTGAGTGACTCTTCGAAGACGTGTACGTACCAGCGGTGCCAAGGAAGGAATAGCCCTGTCCAATGTATCTGGAGGAGCGTCTGTTGCATATCAATGAGTCTCGACAGGTTTCATTCCGGACGTACCCTGGTATTCAGGTCCATATGTATGTACACCAGATCTATGGAAACGCAATCAAAAACCCCAAAAGGGAGGAAAGGGACCGGTTCATACCATCATAATAGGAACCTGACGCGTTGACAGGGGGGATTAGCGATACCGAGGGGTCCACTGATGGGGTCAGAGCTGGGTCATGAGGCAGGTGTGACAGGCACTGCAGTCCGAAGGGTCGCATGAGTATGATATCTATGTGAGAGGAGTGGCTCCTACGCACGTTGACAGCCAGAATCCAATCCGTTTTCTCCTGGGTACTGAACGCTCGCCACTCCCTGCGTATGGCTGGCTTAGTGCAGGAGCACGATTCATCAGAGCAAGACACGCCGACTGCGGACCAAAGGATGGCCAGAGCGACGAAAAGGAGCCTCAGGACGAACATAGCTAGGCGGGATGCGGAGATGTCGGTGACAACTCCCAGTGAATTTATAGCCCTTGACTCATGAGAGTGCGTCTCATTGGATGTTTTTTTCTGCCCCGCAGGAGACGTGTGGTGACAAATGAGGGACCGCCAATACTAATAGCAAGTCACGGAGCGGCCGCCTAACATAGGCGGCGTCCGGTGATCGTGGGTGCAGGAAACCGTTCGTGGGACGAATGAACTGAACTTCTGAAGAGCAACGCCGATAAAGGAAGTATCACTGTCAAACATGGGTTTTGGGAAAGCGTCAGTGTGCGACAAATGGGCGGGCGCTGTCCGAGTATCGGACAGCATGAGCGCTGATGTATCCACTGGGAGCAATCGATACAGATTCATTCCGACGAGTGTTTCAAAAAGCCGGACGCAGGAAATGCCATGCAGCCCAAAGATCAGAAACCCTACCGAGCTCACCAGAAATCGAAACTGTGCCAGTAATGAAGCTTATGAAGCTCTGAGAAAGTACTTCAGGAGAACGGGGAAGTTTCTATAGGTCCCGGCTCTCAGTTGTTCAGCCTGTTCCCCGTTCGGCAATAGAGATTCAAGAGAATAAGCTAGCAAGAAGATCATGTAGTTAAGCGTATCGTTGGAAAGAGAAATCGAACTCACATGGCTCGCACGTGTCGCGTGAAGTGCTGTAACCCGAAATGTTTATCCCCTCGGACGGGATGCAATTACATAACAGCAGCATAGATACCACTTGCCAACGCGGGCATTTGACCCACAATAAACACCCTCCTGCACTTTCGTCACCCCGCGTGAATCCTACACTAAAGGCCTCGGGTGAGAGAAATCAGAGGGAGGCCAGAGAGTGTTTGTGTTGTCGCCCCTGACGTAAGCGACGCGACCACGTGCGAATGAATTGCACCTCAGAACCGTCCAAAACGGCCTTTTCACCTCGACAACATCGCAATGGAAGTTGATCCAACATCGCCAATGAACTCACAACCCTATACGATCCTTCGGATCAAGCGAAAACGAAATGAAGAACCTCTAGATGCTCTAGGCAAGCTTTTCCGTGTGATCGCCCTAGCCGGGGAATGAAGAAAAAGGCATAGTCATCGAGGCCGGCGTGCGCCGAAAGAAACGTGGAGGACTAGATATCTTCCAGTTCGCCGAAACGGTAGAACCGGAAGCTTGGGGCGACCGTGCAAAGGATCTCCCGGTGCGCCTGCCAAGCCTGCGTTCCTTCATCCTGTTCTACAGCTTCGTCCTCCTCCAGGACCGCATCTCTGCTCTTGAGCGAGAGCAAGCCCTGAAGGCGGGAAAGCAGGAAGCCCATGACGACACACCCTTACCCCAGCTCAAGCGGCCTGACCTTTCAAGGCAATATACGGTCGTCCTTGACGACAAACCTCCAACTCCCAGCTCCCCGTCACCGTAAGAAATGTCAACTCTATGAATGGGATCGAAGCTAACTGATGTCTCTGCGATAGCCCCTCAGTCATACCCGCAAAGGACGAAGCAGACAACGTCCAGCTCGACTATAAATTGTATGACGCTGTTCTCAAGTCTGATGCATCCTCCCCCGTAGATCCAGCGATGGAGAAGTTTCTACCTCTGCTCGAAGAATACCTCACCAGTGCGTCTCAGCCTTACTACGGTTTCGAAAAATGCGACGCCTCCATACTGTTTGACGACAGTTCATGACATGAAACCCATTGCTTCGCGCGCCGCGGAATCCACTGGGTCTCTTACGCCCTCGGGCTCCCGTTCATTTGCTCCAGTGCCAATCGCTACTCCAGTCCCGATTCTGTCGAGTGATGACCCAGACTATGTCTGGGATGTGTTTTACCATCGCTCGGGACTGCTTAGTGATCGCGACGCCGCCGCAAACATTGGGACCGTGTATGTCCTCCCCGATATCTCTTAAAGGGTCTCAGCGATGACTTTTGGGCCTGCAGGACGGGTCTCCCTGGGCCATTAGCAGATGCGTATGCCTCCGCGTCCGAGTCAGAGGAAGAGGACGAAGCGGATGAAGACTCGAATGGTGCGTAATATTTCCTATTGAATGCTATTAAGTACGATCAGCGGCTACTTGGGTCGTGCAGCAGAAGAGTATTACAAAAATGATTACCCTGATGAGGAGAGTTCGGACTATGACGCCTCAGAAGGCGACGACGGTGCGTATCCCTGCGTATCTTTCCCCTCTTTTTTTCTGGAAGCAGCTTCGCGTACCTGTAGACGCCTTTCACGATGATTCTGATGGGTACGACCATTACGATTGGCGCTGAGGCGCGGTATAATCTTGTTCCCTGGAAGAATTAGAGGACTTTCTCAGACCTGGCTCGCCATGCGTTAAGCACAACATGCACCGCACGTAATCCCATGTAACCTAAGTGTCCCAGTCATTCAGCACATAAATCAGATTCCAGCTTCCATTCAGCCACGCATTCGTCGCGTACAAGATTTTCTTTCACCTCAGCTGGGTATGGAATATCCGGTTTTGCCTCTTGCCCGATGAAGCCGTGCACGGAAATACCATATAAGCAAAAGATCTCATAAATATAGCCACGCGCAGTGACTGATTCCCCTCCCCCGATTTGACCCTACATGAGCTTCATTCGTTCTACCGTGACTGACCCCGTTGGAGCCTAGAATGTGAGTGTGCGCCCTATCGGACCTGTAGTGACATACCTCATGCAACATGCAGTACGCCTACTGTATTTATGTCCTTCCGGCTAAAAACTTTTACACCTGCACCTCACGTCATTGGCACCTCGGTTTCCCGTGAACTTCTTCAGAAGATGGCCGGCACTCAACATCCCCCGCTCTCGTTACTCTAAAATAGTGCGAGCACGGTGGCTCTCGTACTCTTTGCGACGAGTCTATGTTCCAATTCCCGGCATGGTCATGTCGCCGCCCGATTCCTCGGATCAATGATTGCTTTGCCGCTTGATCAGATGTTCGTGTATTTATTAGGAGCTCTATATGCTCCATCTTGACTTCTGTGCTCTGGTTCTTGGTGGTTGAATCAAGAGGGGACATGCGTGTCTTTGATACAGGACAGAGTTGGCGGGACTGCACGCGCCAATCGTATCCATCTTGGTTGTAGGCCAGACGAAGACGAAACTCGACGGGCGTGCTCTTTTCCTCAGCTGCAGTACTCAATGGCCGAAGCTACCAGCAATGGCTTCTACACGCGAGGAAGGGGAGCCATGGTCCATGAAACGCGTACAGCTCTTCCTTGGATGTCTACTTTATCGTCACATTTGAATTTTTCGCCTATGATGGCATCGAGACTTCTTCTCTGTGTTTGATGTTGGGTTATTCTGATGGCACCCGCACGTCGGACAGGAAATTGCATTGTGAAACCGTCGCACTTGCTGAGGGGCTTCGCGGAAGTATTTCACACGTGAGACGTTGGTCTGGCAAGGTTGGGACGTTGTCAGGATAGCGAGGCGTTGGAAAAAAGCTCGTCCGAGTCGGGGAGCGAGTGGCCAAAAGGCTGAGATGTCCAGTCCGAGTCACAGCCTGGCAGGCTCTCCGGGAGCACTCGGTCCATGGTCACACGTACAAACATTATCAGGTAGCACCTTGGAGATTGGCTGTGCAATCACGGCAGAAGGAATCATGATCATGATTAATGCCCTGAGAGATGAAACGAAGTAGCACGAATTAGTAAGCGGTGCGTTACGGCCCGCCGTGCCTCGGACCGCGGTCTCCCGACCCCCGGCATCCATCCAAAAAAACTTTTTTCAAATCCAAATACAAATCGTAAAAAAATTGGAGCATCCTGATTTCTGGAGGTGGATACCTTCAACCCAGCACCGTATGAGAAACCAAAGGAAAAGAAATAAAAAACCATGGCCCAAGGCGAGTAAGGTTAGATGACTCATGGGACTCCTAGTGCGTCGCCGTCCAGGGTTCCGACACATCTCATGACAAGGCTAGCCACTACTTCAATTTCCGGTGCCTACCCCTACCATGGGAACTGCATGATATTTTCTTTCTATTTTTGTCGTCGGGCGGGGGGGTACAGCATCGAGGGGCAGTATTTCATTGATACACTGCAAGCCAGTACATGGGCCGGACGACAGAGATAGTAGGTCGTGCGGTAGACACGATGATGGATCTCCTCAAGCTTGAATGCTACCACGACTGGCAGAGGGCTCAGATACGAGGGCTGATACTTAAACCATTGCCACGAGGGCACTGAGGAAGGTGGTGGATTGGATGGTGGAGCACTGCCCATTTGTAGCCCCGTGACTGATAGCAACTCCTTTTCAGGACATCCGAAGACGCTGCAAGGGGCTCAGATGACAAGATAAATGGATGGCTCAAGTGGACTAAGGTTCACCGGTTGGGTCCTGGCCCAAACTTGCAGTCCGGAAGACTACCTCTAATTTAAATCTCTAAAAGAAATACGACCCCCCATCACACGCTTAGTGTGGAACGTGGAATATATACAGAAGCCCCTTTCAAGTTCTAACTGATTCAATGTGGATCCATACCTGGGTCAATAACAGCGCTACGATCCAGAACTTCGAGATCCTAGAATCCACTGACTGATTTCATAGTCTAAAATAACAGTCAACCACCAGACGGAGCTCTCGCGCGCTTAGGCCACTCACAAAAGGAGACGCGGTGGGCCTGTCGAGGATGCTCAACTCCTCGGCAGAGAACGGTAAGCGCGAGACCACCAAAGTCCTCAGCGGGATCAGGAACAGGATGATGATGGGGAACCCAACCGCGGCTGGCAATAACCACACAAACACCGAACGCGATGGAAGGGTTCATTCGGCCCGTCCAAGGTCAACGCGTGGAAAGGGGCGTACCGATCGTCTGCGTGATCGCAAAGGTCGCGCCAAAGGCCAGGAGTTGCACCGCAACGAAAAGAAGGACGCGCGTTTTGCGCACGCGTCGGAGTGGCTCGCTGTGTGGCGTCATCGTGCGGTCCGTGAGGAAGTAGAGAATCTTTTGGGTGATTCCGTTTCCTGAGAGCTCATCGAGGCCCATGTACCAACTAGCGAATCCGACCATCAGCCTCCGTTCCGGATAAAGGTCACACGCGGAAGGCAAGCAGCAGAGCTACGTACAATAAGCCCGCGAGCACGCCTATGATGTGATGTGAGGGCGTCAGCGGAATACAAGCGCACGAAGAATCGGATCGTGCACCTTGGGGGACCAAATTCAGCACGTGCAGGAATGGCTTGGTGAGCAGCACGAGACATAGCGAACCCTGCGCGAGGTTCGAGACACGCTGTTCGACGACCGCAATCGGCACCTCGCGCACGTGCGCACCGCCCTCATCGTCTCGGAATATGCCTTCATCTTTCGGCGCAAGCCGATGCACGAGGAGAGCGCGCGTGTGGATCGGCGCCTGCGGGATGAGACCGTTGGGCGCCGGGACACCGAGGAGGCCCGCGAGGAACGTCGTAAGACCGAGGAGAGCAAAATCGTAGTGGAACCCAGCAGGCTTGCGGAGCGGAAATTGGGATCCTTGCGCGATCAACGACTGCGCGAGGCCGACGACGACGTCCCCTCGTTCGTCGGCATCAGATGAGAGAGTAAGGGGACGGAGTGACGCACGGAGACGTTGTGGTCGAAGAAAAAAAGGACCCAGAGGATGAATCCGAACGGAAGCGCAAGTGCGACCCACTTCCCGTCGAGTTCCCAGAAGCGAACGAGCCAGGGACGTCCATGCGCGGGCTGAAATGCTCCGCCGACGGGGAGCGTCAGCGGGAGCGCATTGTGGAAACGGCCCCAATATGCCATGGCAGAGGACGCGATGAGGGCGAGCGGCATGCCGTAGTCAGCACAGAAGCGACGCACGTGCCTGTGGAAAAGCGCCGAACGGGAAAGAAATTTGAAGAGGAACGCGGTGACGAGCATCAGGAGGGCGAGAATGACCGAGACGAGTGCTGCACCAGATGACGTGGAGGTTGGGTCGTCGAACTGGTGCGTGACAACTTGGATGCCGTATTGGATGTACGTACATGCGACGTAGAAGCCAAAGGTATCGCAGGAGAAGAGCGTGACATAGTGCAAGAAGTTGCACCCTAGATTGTACCAAAAATTTGAGATAATCATACGAACGAAGTGTAGCGCGGTGGCACTGACAATTGAGCGCAGCTGTGACCCAGTGGAATATTGCGCCCCATAGGTAGACCCAGCCAACGAAGTGCAGGTAATCGGGCGAGCCGGACCGACCTTCAAGAACTTTGAAGATGGTCTGGTTCAGAATGGTAATGGGGCCTTTGAGAGTTGAGTGGCTCTTTGGGAGACGAATCTACAATCGGAAGACCACAGACCTGTCACGCCGGCGATGCATAAAGGTTGGGCCCCAAAGATAGAGAAGATGAAAGATGCCATGAAGGAGGAGAGTAGAACTTCAGATACACCGTATTGCTGTGTGGATTCTATCAAGTGCAAGGAGAATGCGATTCCAGGGAGCACACTGACAACGCGGTCAACTGAACAGATTCGTAAAGGCTGACTACGGAAGTCGCCAAAGGAGGAAAAAAATGGTATTAGGGGACGGAACTCACTTCGCAAAAAAGACTAGGGTAGTGGCTGGGAGAACCCTATAATTCCATGCGTCCTTCCAGTCGCTCCAGTACAAGGGTGCGCGGGCACGTATGTCCCGCAAGATGCCCCCGCCAACTTTGATTTTGGGCAAACCCGACGCATGCAAACGGGCTTTGACTCTAGTTCTGGGCCTATCGAGTGTCATCGCAGATGCATATGTCGCAGATGATGAGGAGATCGGAGTCTCTTCCATGCCCCCAGGGGGAGTTAGCTGCCCATTGGGCGACTCGGCCGCCTGCATCCTGCGGTAGTTGGTGTAGGGTTCAACTTGAAGTTGAAGTTGTGGCCGCGGAACATTAAAGTAGTTGCCACTCGGCCCGTCAGAACCGGCCCTCGGCCTTCGGCTTCTTCCCCGCCCTAAGTAAGCGTCGTTTGAGGAGTGCTTGACGCTAACAGCGCTAACATCCCTACTCTCAACACGATGGTTTTCCTCTATCACGTCTGTGAGCCGAATTCGACCTTCCCTTGGACTCCGTTTACTTATAGTACAATACCCAGAGTGCGCGAGCTGGGCTGAGGTGGAGGTGGGGGTGGACCACCAAGCATGCTATTTGGTGAGACCGCGGTACTGTACGCCGCATAGCAAAAGACGGGCATCAAGCGCGAGCAACACGCATGATCAGAGAACGGGACAGGGCAGATGCCAGTGGAGAAGCGTAGA
>WNFC01008040.1_pt1 | contig 11622 bp, 9 predicted proteins | sample 5400541 | NCBI WGS metagenome assembly WNFC01 (sample SAMN13153342, study PRJNA577476) | soil metagenome | isolation source: 120 cm saprolite under Douglas fir tree site 2 hole 2 replicate 1 | place: USA:California | collected 2015-04-18
CATCCTACATCGGCCTTCTGAGTGGACTGGTCTTCTCGATCGTACTCGTATACCTGCTGATCGTAGTCAACTTTCAGTCCTGGCTCGATCCTTTCATCATGATTTCCGCGCTGCCCGCAGCTCTTGCCGGGATTGCCTGGTTTTTGTTCATAACGCACACGACTCTGAGCGTGCCAGCGCTGATGGGAGCCATCATGTGCATGGGCGTCGCAACCTCAAACAGCATCCTGGTGGTGAGCTTTGCCACGGAGAAAATGACGGAAGGAATGGATTCCGTCAGCGCCGCACTGGAGGCGGGATTCACGCGTTTTCGCCCGGTGCTGATGACTGCTCTGGCCATGATCATCGGCATGGTGCCGATGGCTCTGGGACTCGGGGACGGCGGTGAACAAAATGCTCCCCTGGGCCGGGCAGTCATCGGTGGACTGATTTTCGCGACCGCTTCGACGCTGTTGTTTGTCCCGGCATTTTTCAGCGTTCTGCAGGGTAAACGCCGGCATTCAGCCCAGGTGGAGAGAGCACGTTAGGAACAAGCGGTATGGAGAAATTCATGTTACCTCAAACGGAACATTCTCAAACTGAAGATACACGACAAATCGGCGCGCAAATACGCCCGTTGAATGGTGTCGGAGCACGAAGGCCTTCGCGCAAATCATGGGTTGTCCTCGGGATTGCGGTGATTGCAGTTGCCGCGCTCTTGGTTTCAGGTATCTGGTCCCGTGTCAAGGCTCGCACCACCCTAAACGCAGAGACTGCTCAAGCGGCCCTCCCCGCCGTGTCGGTTGTTTCGCCCAAACAAACTGCGCCCGCCGACGAAATCATCCTTCCTGGAAATGTACAACCATTCATCACTTCACCTATTTACGCCCGCACCAATGGTTATCTGAAGAAGTGGTATTTCGATATTGGTGCGCACGTCAAACAGGGCCAATTACTTGCTGTGATCCAAACGCCAGAAGTCGATCAGCAACTCCAGCAAGCCCGCAGCAATCTGTTAACCGCGCAGGCGAACCTCGATCTCGCTGCCATTACCAAAACCCGCTATCAGGGACTTTTAAAAACTAACGCGGTTTCCCAGCAGGACGTCGATAATGCAGTCGGTACCTACAATGCAAATAAAGCAATTGTCGAAGCAGACAAGGCAACCGTAGAGCAGTACACGGCACTGGTGTCTTTTGAAAAGATCTACGCGCCCTTCGATGGTGTGATTACGGCCCGAAATACCGATATCGGTGACCTCATTAATTCCGGGAGCACTAGCAATGTGAAGACCGATCTCTTCCACATCGCTCAACCGGGAAAGTTGCGCGTCTATGTAAACGTCCCTGAGGAATACTCGCAAGGGATCAAAGTCGGCATGACCGCAGATCTCAATCTGACCGAGTTTCCCGGGCGCAAATTTCAGGGAAAGCTGGTGCGCACCGCCGAAGCCATCAATATGGCAACCCGTACGTTGTTGATTGAGATAGATGTGGACAACCCTACCGGCACGCTGCTTACGGGCTCTTATGCAGAGGTCCATTTGGCCGTGCCAACCCGTGCCTCTACTTTCCTGCTTCCAGTCAATACTCTGCTATTTCGCACGGAGGGCTTACGCGTCGGCGTTGTGAGAGACGGGAAGGTCGTGCTTGCTACTGTGACGCCCGGGCACGATTTTGGCGATCAGATAGAGATCATCTCTGGCCTCAAGGCAAACGATCAGGTCATCATCAACCCACCGGACTCAATCGTTTCCGGACAGGCAGTTCAAATTGTTCAGGCAACATTGCCGGGGGATAGCAAGTGAAACGTCCTCAAAAGATGATTTCGGTCAACAATTCGCGGCAGGCCCGGTGTGTGACTGGTCTGCTCGCGCTCGCGGTGCTTTCGTTGAGCGGATGCGTGGTTGGACCCAAGTACCATCCTCCCGCGGTGCAGTCTCCTCCCGCCTATAAAGAGGTAGGGGACTGGAAGCCCGCTCAACCCAATGACCAGAATCTTGGCGGTAATTGGTGGACCATTTTTCAGGATCCTCAGCTTGATGCGCTCGAGCAACAGATCAACGTCGGCAATCAGAACCTGAAGGTGGCAGAAGCACAGTTCCGGCAAGCGCGAGCGGCTCTACGGTATAACCGGGCTGACTATTATCCGACTGTGACGATCGCGCCATCGGCGACTCGGACGCGGGTGTCGGCCCACCGCCCGCCTCCGAATGGGATTTTTAACGGCATCACCGAGAACGACTTTGTGCTGCCGGTCGATGTTTCCTATCAGGCCGACGTCTGGGGACGAGTTCGAAAAACCGTGGAGTCCTACCGAGAGCAAGCGCAAGCCAGCGCAGCAGACCTGGCCACGGTCAATTTGAGCATGCACGCCGATCTGGCTATTGATTACTTTCAGGCCCGCAGCCTGGACGCCGAGGAACAGCTTCTGAACACTACGGTCAAACAGTACGAGCAGGCCCTGGAATTGAACCAGAGCCGTTTCGAGGGAGGGGTTGCCTCGGAAGTGGAAGTTGAGCAGGCTAAGACGATACTTCAGACGACTCGCGCGCAAGCCATTGATGTGGGTGTGCAGCGTGCGCAGTTCGAACACGCGGTTGCAATTCTTATTGGGAAGCCTCCTGCGGAATTCAGTCTTCCTCCGCTGCCTCTTACCGCACCTCCTCCACACGTTCCTATCAGCGTGCCCTCCGAACTGCTGGAAAGGCGCCCGGATATTGCCGCCGCGGAGAGGCGCGTGGCAAGCGCCAACGCCCAGATCGGAGTTGCGAAATCGGCGTACTACCCCGCGATCAGTTTGGCGGCCTCGGGAGGATTTGAAAGCTCCACCATCACGACCCTGCTCAATGGGCCGAGCGGCCTGTGGTCCTTTGGATTTTCTGCCGTGGGGACCGTGTTTGACGTGGGAAGACGACGGGCGCTGACGGACCAGGCGCGTGCAGCGTATGACGCTCAAGTGGCTGTTTATCGCGAGGACGTACTGACTGGATTCCAACAGGTGGAAGACAATCTCGCGGTGGTGAGAATTCTGGAAAATGAGGCCAAGGTACAGGATGAAGCTGTAGCGGCAGCCGAGCGTTCGCTCGACCTCTCGGTCACTCGTTACAAAGGGGGAGTCACAAGTTACCTCGAGGTAATCACCGCGCAAAATGCCGCGCTTGCCGATCAGGTGACCGCAGTCAATATCCTCGGACGGCGCATGGCGAACACGGTGCTCCTGATTCAGGCTCTAGGCGGCGGATGGGACCGATCAAGTTTGCCGGAGCGGCCGGAATGCTGCGGCAAGCTGGCGAGTGGCAGTTCCAATTGATGGGGCCGGGTTCGCGGGCACCAAGATCCTCACAGAGTCGTCCGTCGATTACGTCAACAACTTCTTCGCTGTCTGTCGCGAGTGGTTCGAAACCACGATCCTAATGAGTTCCGACGTCATTACGATGCCTGAGACCAAAACGTGAGATCCGACTTGAGGTCCCCCGTCTAATCTGTCTTCCCGCGCCGGGCGCATTAGGGCGTGTGAAGCTCGAAGACCGTGCCTGTACCGAGTAGCATTGCATCGCCAGAGGTCGTCCCGTAGAAGTTGCCATTGGGTCCTAAGAGCAGTCCAGCCATGGGCTCGTCGCCATCCGGGTAACCCTGGAAGCTGTGGACGACCTGCTCCTGCCAGCCCGTGCCATTCGGCGTCAGTCGGAAGATGGTACCGTAATACACGCTGACGGAACCGCCTTGAGAGGTCGTACCGTACAGGTTGCCTTTCGTGTCAAAACCAACTCTGGCATAAGGATACTGGCCATCGTTGCCACCTTGGAAGCTGTAGAGAACCCGCTCCGTCCAGCTACCGGCATTCCGAGTCAGCCTGAAGACAGTACCGCAGGCTGCCTGGAAACACTTGCCGGAGGGACCGCCGTGAGCAGTCGTCCCGTAAAGGTTCCCGTTCGCGTCGAGGGTTAGGCTGGCCGAAGGATTGGCACCGTCACTACCCCCCAGGAAGCTGTGCAGGACGCTCTCGGTCCAGGATCGGCCCTGATTGGACGACGAAAGCCGGAAGACGGTGCCCAGATTAGCTGCGCCACCCGCGCTGGTCACCCTGACGTGCCGTCTAGGACAGTAACACCGTAGAGGTTGCCTTTCGCATCCATGGCAAGGCGTCCGACCGGGATATAGCCGTCGCCATTGTCCTGGAAGTTGTACAGAGTCGTCTTCGTCCACGCGCCTCCTCCCTGAGCTGGCGGAGAAAGCTGGAAAACGGTGCCGCAGCCTGCATTGAAATTACCCGAGGCGCGGATGGTCGCGTTGCCGCCTGCGGTGGTTGTGCCGTAGAGGTTACCGTTTTTGTCAAGCCGAAGAGGGGCTTGCGGCCACTCACCGTCCCCGCTGGGTCCGAGGAAGTTGTAGAGGATTGTCTCGGTCCAAGCCCCGCCTGTGGTCGAGGGCGGGCTTAGACGAAACACCGTACCACACGTAATAGGACCATCCGCAGTGGCGCAGGTCCCGGTGCCACCGTACTTGGTCGTGCCATAGAGGTTGCCCTTCGCGTCCATGATGAGGTCAGCATACGAGCTCACGCCATCAGGAGCACCTTGGAAGTTGTAGATCACTCTCTCTTGCGCGTTAGCTAAGAGAGATGGTCCCAAAATAACTATGGCCACAGTGAGAATCAGCACAGGGGTAGATCGCAAAAGGCGTCGAGCGTTCATGTCGGGACCTCGCTTCGAATGTTTGAAATGGAACGAGTAGTACTTTAGGCTCGCAGTTCAGCTCGGGGAGAGCAGCAAAACTATAGCATACTCACATTAAGTACTAGTATCGGTGTCACGGGGCAGGTCCGATCACGTACACAGAGACGCTGGAGGAGATATCCCAGAGGAGGTGTGAATTGGAAACTAGATGCCCCAGCATCAACTGGCGGCAGTTTAGAGGCTATGCGACACTGTGACTACACACAGAAGGGCGCAACTGATAGCAGAACTGACCGTAGTGTTTATCAAGGTTTTGCCCCAGAGGGAGCTGGTCGTCAAAACTAGGGCGAGTGGCTTCCTGCAGTCACGCTCGCTGGCCGGGATGGCGAAATTGGCAGACGCAGCGGACTTAAAATCCGCAGGTCCCAAAGGACTGTGGGGGTTCGATTCCCCCTCCCGGCACCAGTCGTCTTTCCCACAGAGTTACCAACCGACAAAGCGACCAAAGCATGGCGTGTCCCTTCGTTATAGAGACGGCCCGAAGCGTGGCCGGTGTTCAAAGTCACCAAATCGTGCGCTAAACTTCAGTCCGCTCCATTGACAATGCTCTGGTTCAACGGAAAAAACGCATAGTCTGTCTTATAATGAGCCGCTTGTACGAGATTTGTTTCTTCTCAACTCAAAGACGCTTCTGATTTTGCTATGGCGGTTGATGGCATGAAGGTGAAGCCGGGCATGGAAGTGGCAAGCCTGACTGACGTCGGCCGCCAGCGTGAAAATAACGAAGACTCGTGCCTTTACTGGGAACCGGAGTGCGACGACGAGTTCGAGCGCAAGGGCCGCCTGGCCGTCGTTGCCGACGGCATGGGTGGCTACGAAGGCGGTCAGGAGGCCAGCCGCCTCGCGGTCGAAACCGTGCTCGAGGTTTACGACAAGGCCTTCCGTACCGATCCCCAAGCTACCTTGGTTGAAGCCTTTGCCGTGGCGCACAAACGCATACAGGAATACGCCGAAGATCATGCTGAATTTCAGGGGATGGGCACAACCTGTACCGCGCTCGCGGTGGTTGCGCGCCAACTTTATTTTGCCCATGTCGGCGACAGCCGCCTCTACCTGGTTCGCGGCGGCGAAATTTCGCGTCTTACCCGCGATCACACATATGTGGGCCGATTGGTCGAGAGTGGCATCGTACGCGCTGAAGACGCCGAGACCCATCCTCAGCGTCACATTCTTACGGCGGCTCTGGGCTCGGGAAGTGAAGTAGCGGTCGACTTCCCGCAGCAAGCGCTTGTTGTGGAGCAAGGCGACACCCTCATACTCTGCACCGACGGTTTGTGGGGGTTGGTGACCGATCAGGAAATACTTAGGGCCGTCCACGGCCAGCTTGCCGCAGCTTCGTGCCGATCCCTGGTCGCGATGGCGTTGCAAAGGGGTGGGCCGGACAATATCACGGTCCAGGTGCTTCGGGTTCGCTTCGCCGGTTGACGGTCGATGCCGACAGCGAACGCCCGGTTTTCCACAAGTAGGCTGGCTTTTCGCTTCTGAACTGCAATGAAATGCACATCCGCAGTGACCATCAGCTGATCAAAGTCGAGTAAGTTGCTCAAGATAAAGGACTATAGGGGGCATTTCAATGACTGCGGGTATGGCATTTTGCGTGCTTTGTCTTTATGCCAATAAAGTCTATTAGTTCAATGGAGTTTATGGCATAATGCCCAACTTATGAAGATCTCCCAAAAAGGACTCTACGCCCTGCAAGCCATGATGATGCTCGCGCGCCACTACCATCAGGGCGCCATCAGGATCCGCGACGTCGCTTACGAGGAGAATCTTCCGGAAAAGTTCCTCGAACTAATCCTGTTGGAACTCAAGAACGCCCGCATCGTCGAGAGTGTCCGGGGTGCGAAGGGTGGCTACCATCTTCGCCGCGACCCAGCGGAGATCCGATTGAGCGAGATCATCCGGCTGATTGATGGCGCCCTGGCTCCTTTCGGGGATGCCGAGCAATTGCGCGTCCTGATTGATAGGGATCTGCCGCACCGGGCGCTTTATCAGGTCTTTCTAGACGTTCGCGACGCCGCAGCTCATATCCTCGACAACACAACTCTGGCCGATTTGATCGTCGACCCTGCTCCACGAACTTCCAAAGGAGCTAAAAAGCACCAGCACCAAAAGAAGAAAAAGGAATCGGCCAGCGTCCTCCCCATGGTCGTCGGAGGCCAAAAAGGGTGAAGAGACAATTCTTTCGCTTCGTTGGGCTGGCGTTGTCGCTGGCCGTGTCGCTTTCGAGTTGGGCGCAAGGGAACGTCACCACCATTCGTGTGGGTGCATTCCCCAACATCACGCATTCGCAGGCCATGGTTGGAAAGGCTACCGGGTTCTTTGAGAAGGCCTTAGGCCCGGGAGTGAAGATTGAGTGGAAGACTTTCAATGCCGGGCCGGCGGCCATCGAAGCTTTATTCGCGGGGGCAATTGACATGACTTATGTCGGGCCAAATCCTGCGATTCAAGGTTACGTTCGCTCCAATGGCGAGGCTTTGCGCGTTGTTGCTGGAGCCACCAGCGGCGGCGCAGCCTTGGTGGTCCGCAATGATTCCGGCATTCAGAAGCCCGACGACTTTCATGGCAAGAAAGTCGCTTCGCCCCAGCAAGGGAATACCCAGGACGTCGCATTGCGCGCGTGGTTGCTGGCGCACGGCCTGAAGTCGATCGACAAGGGCGGCGACGTGCAGGTGCTTCCCATGGCCAATCCAGATCAACTAACGCTGTTTCTAAAGAAAGAACTGGACGCTGCCTGGGCCCCCGAGCCGTGGGCTACACGCCTGATCCGGGAAGGGAACGGCCGTCTGTTTCTTGACGAACGCGACCTGTGGCCACAAGGACAGTTCATTACCTGCCATCTCATCGCCAGCACCAAGTTTCTGCATGATAACCCTGAACTGGTGAAGAGGTGGATTCGGGCCCACGTGGAACTGACCGACTGGATTAACGGTCACCTGCCGGAAGCCAAGAAGGCACTCAATCAGCAGATCCAGTCAGAGACCAGCAAGGCACTTCCGCCGGCAGAGCTGGACGAGGCGTTTGCCCGACTACAAGTCACTTACGATCCCTTGCGACCGTCATTGCTGACTGCGGCAAAGTCAGCGTTTGAGGCTGGTTTTCTGGGACGTCAGATGCCTGACCTGTCTCGGCTCTACGACCTCACTCTGCTGAACCAGGTTCTGGCAGAAAAAAGAAAAAAGGCGATTCAATGAGCTCGAACCCACAAAATTTGTCAGTCCCGATTCCGCTTCCCGTTGATCATCGCGGCCCGGTACGTGCCAACGGCTCGCGAGGAAAAACGAATGTGGCGATTGTGCGCCCGGCTCACCTGATTTCGTCCGATGTTCCTAAGGTCGGACTTAGCGATATTTGTCTGAGTTATCGGACCCAGGGCGGCGAACGACTGTTGGCTCTCGACCACATCAATCTGCAGGTGAAGGCAGGAGAGTTTCTGTGCATCGTCGGACCTTCCGGCTGCGGCAAATCGACACTCCTTCATTTGATCGCGGGCCTGCACCAACCGACTTCCGGCCAGGTGCTGGTCGACGGCAAGCCGATCCATGGCCCTGGCACCGACCGCATCCTGATTTTTCAGGAACTCGGATTATTCCCGTGGCTTACAGTCGGCCAGAATGTCGAGTTCGGCATGAAGATGAAAGGTATAGGCAAGGCCGAGAGGGAAGAGAAGACTCGATACTTTTTGCGCCTGGTGCATCTGGCCCAATTCAAAGACAGCTACACCCATCAACTTTCGGGAGGCATGCGCCAGCGTGTGGCCTTGGCTCGAGCTCTTGCCACTGAGCCAGATGTCCTGCTGATGGACGAACCCTTCGCTGCGCTCGATGCCCAGACTCGTGACCTGCTGCACGACGAACTGGAGCGCATCTGGGCTGAGACCGGGCGCACTATCATCTTCGTCACGCACAACGTGCGCGAGGCAGTACGCCTTGGCGATCGCGTAACCCTGCTTACCTTCAGGCCCGGCCGCGTAAAAAGGGAATTCCAGGTTGACTTGCCGCGGCCACGGCATCTGGAAGATGTGGACGTAGCACGCGCGGCGCGCCAGATTCTCGATGAATTGCGCGAGGAAATCAACCGCTCGCTTGAGGTTGAATACCACGACGGAGTGAAGCCGCATGTCGAACCAGGAGTGCAACAACAATGAAGCGTGCCGCCCGCTACATCATCTTTTACGCTGCCTTATTCGGCCTGTGGGCGCTTCTCGCCAAGCTGAAGATTTGGCCGCCCTACTTGTTTCCGACACCGTGGGGTGTGGCCGACGAGCTCTACAACGGTTTTCGTGACCACAGCTACTGGATTGCCATCGCCGTCAGTATGAAACGTGTATTGCTCGGGTATGTAATTTCGGTTGTACTCGGCATGATTCTCGGATTGGGTGTCGCCAGCAACAAGTTTCTCGAAGAGACCATGGGCGGGTTGCTCGTGAGTCTCCAGAGTTTGCCCAGTATCTGCTGGTGGCCGCTGGCGCTACTTTGGTTCGGTTTCAACCAGAACGCAATTCTCTTCGTGGTCGTCATGGGGTCGCTGCTCTCTGTCACCATCGCCATGGAAGACGGCCGCAAGCAGATGCCCAAGATCTATGGTATGGCGGGGCGCAATCTGGGAGCCCGTGGATTCCAGTTATTTTGGCACGTGCTCTTGCCTGCCAGCCTCCCTTACATTGTCACCGGTCTGAAGCAGGGTTGGGCCTTTGCCTGGCGCTCCCTGATCACAGCCGAAATGCTGTATGTCAGCCTGGGGCTGGGGCAGGTACTGATGATGGGGCGCGAGACCAGCAATACGGACGCCGTGATTGCCGTCATGATTTTGATCATTGGCCTTGGTTACATTGTGGATGGCGTGATTTTCAAATCGCTGGAGCGCCGCCTGCAGCACAAATGGGGACTGACGCCCTCCACCTAGGACCTCCCGGCGTGAAAAACAATACGAGGGCCCACACACTGAAATGATTCGAAGGGGATAGAAATTGAGGAAGAGAGAGGCGGCATCGAATCTCTACTATGCTAATTGGTATTGTCTATAATTGGCGACTGTGTGAGTTAGCAGCAGCCGCGCCGCACAGAATGTCCCAAGCCTTTTCTTCGCTTCCAAGTCTTTCATCAGATATTCATCAGTCTGTAACAGTTCTTTAACATGCTGGACGGTACAAGAAGATTATCAACTCAGCTCACAGGAATGAAGGATCCGATCGAAAGTAGACCCCGGCCCTATCAGTGCAGGGTGACGTCTGCGGTTGCTCGGGCTTGCAGAGGTGATTCGAAGAAAGGGCGGAATGATGCCCACGATTAGAAAAATTCTGTCGATCCCCCCAAGATGAAAACATTTGCTTTAAGACAAAACGCAAAAGGAGAGGACTGTATCTTTATGAAAGCAACAAGACTATTGTGCACGGCTCTAACGCTGGCGGCCCTTACTGCTGGTTCATGGGCTCAGACCGGGACCACGCCCGCGGCTAAGAAGAAGCACCGGGCCCCCGTTGTGCCGGCGCAACCGGCCGTTACCGCGGCTGACGTTCAGTCGTTGAAGGACGCGATTGCGGCGCAGCAGCAGCAGATTCAACAGCTCACTCAGCAGTTGCAGCAGAACCAGCAGGCCTGGCAGCAGGCGCAGCAGCAACTGCAGCAGGCCCAGTCCACAGCCGCGGATGCGCAACAGAAGGCCGCTTCCGTACAGGCTGCATCCGACCAGCAGCAGAGCACCGTGTCCAAGCTGTCTAGCGATGTAGCAGATGTGAAAACCACGGTAACAAACAGTGTTACCTCGGGCCAGGAAGAGCAGAAACGCGTCTCGGCTCTCGAGTCTGCATTTGGACGCTTCCGTTTCTCGGGTGACATGCGAGTGCGCGGTGAGGATTTCTTCCAGAGGGGCGTGCCCGATCGCAACCGGGCTCGTATTCGCGCGCGCTTCGGAATTGACGGCCAGCTGAACGAGGACTTTATCGGTGGTATCTACCTCGCATCTGGTACTCTTGGCGACCCTACCACGACCAACGAAACCCTGACCAACTTCTTTGACCGAAAGACCATCGCCATCGATCGCGGCTACATCGCCTACAACCCAGTGGCGCACAAGTGGTTGTCGCTGACCGGCGGCAAGTTCGCTTTCCCCTGGCAGCGTACCTCGCTGACCTTCGATCCAGACATCAACCCAGAGGGCTTCGATGCGAAGCTTTCCTTTGACGTACATGCCGGACCGGTTCGCAATCTCACCGTGCAGGGCATGCAGTTGCTCCTTAACGAAGTGTCGAAAGGGCCAGATTCATACGCGACTGGAGGAAACGCTTCGGCCAAGCTGGATTTCGGCTTCTGGACCCTGACTCCGTCGTACACGTTGCTGAACTGGCATTTGGCGGACGCACTCCTGCAGGCCTCGGCGTTTGCGGTTCAGGCGACTTCAACCGGGACCACTTCCACGACCGGTGGCGTGATCACTACCACAGGGTCAGGCCAAACTCCGGGAGAAGGCCCGGGCTGCCAGCCGATTTTCGGTTTCGACACAGTCCCGCCTTGCGTGTTCGCGCCCAACGGCATGACCAATGCAACCTTTACTACGGTCAACTCGGCGGGGACCGCGGTAACTCCGCACTTCCTCTCTCACTTCCTATACTCCGACGTTATCCTTAACAACCAGTTCAAGACCGGCATCCCACGCTTGCCGGTGAACCTGTTGCTGGAATTCGAGGAAAACCTCAACGCTGCTGCCCATCCTCTGGACACCAAAGGGAAGGCGACCGGTTTCGGCAAGCAGAACAAGGGGTACGGGCTCGACTTCAGCTTGGGTCAAACACAGAAGAAGAACGACGTGCAGTTCGGTTATTCCTGGTGGCGCATCGAGCAGGATGCCATCATCGCGTCGTTCGGAGAAAGCGATCAGCGCGCTCCCACCAACATTCTGCAGAATCG
>WNFC01008041.1_pt1 | contig 11622 bp, 7 predicted proteins | sample 5400541 | NCBI WGS metagenome assembly WNFC01 (sample SAMN13153342, study PRJNA577476) | soil metagenome | isolation source: 120 cm saprolite under Douglas fir tree site 2 hole 2 replicate 1 | place: USA:California | collected 2015-04-18
CGATTAAGGTCTCCGGTTTGACGATCATCAATGCCGCTCTCCAGTTGAATAGTTGAGACCACAGCACCAAGGAGAACCGCGCTGCGTCGGTGAGCTTGCGGGGCTGAACCTGGTGTTCCTGGTAGAACGCCAACTGTTTGCGCAGGAACAGCACCTCGGCACTCAATTCCGCCCGTGACGAGACCGCCAACCACAGAAACTGAATGCCCTGGCCGGCTGTAGTAATAAGGATAGAAAGGAATGATCGGAGGAGCTGTGCGGTCCTGCGCATGAACGGTTGGCGACAAAACCTTCAAGTTGCGGCTGGAAGCTGACAGTTTACGTCAGCGTCGCTCGCGAAAGTTGCACCTCTTTATGTGCGTACGGACTTCTTGCGGAGCAGGCGTAGCACTTTTGCCGTCGCCGTACACTACCCCGGCTTTGAATTGACTCCGGCCTTGAACCGCCCTAAGATGGCTCGAATCCCCGGTTCCCCCCACAACCGCGGGCTGGCATCCCAGTGTCCATGATCGGCCAGACTGTCTCCCATTACCGCATCCTCGAACTGCTCGGTGGCGGTGGGATGGGCGTGGTGTACAAGGCCGAAGACACTCTTCTCGGCCGATTTGTCGCGCTGAAATTCCTCCCCGACGATTCTTCCCAAGATCCTCAGGCTCTCGAGCGCTTCCGGCGAGAGGCCCGTGCTGCTTCGTCCCTGAACCATTCCAACATCTGCACCATCCACGAAATTGGCCAGCACGACGGGCACTTGTTCATCGTGATGGAGTGCCTCGGTGGCGAGACTCTGAAGCATCTGATTCAGTCTCCGATGGAGCTCGATCGTCTGCTCACCTTGTCGATCGAAGTCGCCGACGCGCTCGACGCTGCGCACAGCAAGGGAATTGTTCACCGCGACATCAAGCCCGCGAACATTTTTGTAACCGACCGTGGCCACGCCAAGATTCTTGATTTCGGACTGGCGAAAGTCTCACGCGCCGCCCGGCCGACCAGCGGCGACTCGCAGACACTGGCCGACGCGACCAACCTCGACCTCACCAGTCCCGGCACTGCAGTAGGCACTGTGGCCTACATGTCGCCCGAGCAACTGCGCGGGAAAGAACTCGATGCGCGCACCGATCTTTTCTCCTTCGGGGTGGTGCTTTACGAAATGGCGACTGGTGTTCTGCCCTTCCGCGGAGAAACCGCGGCGGTCATCTCGGAGGCGATCCTGAATCGGAACCCGACTGCTGCCGTCCGCCTGAATCCCGAACTTCCCCCAAAGCTCGAAGAAATCATCAGCAAGTCACTTGAGAAAGATCGCGACCTGCGCTGCCAGACTGCCGCCGAGTTACGCGCCGACTTAAAGCGCTTCAAGCGTTCCGTAGATTCCAGCCGCAATTCGGTCGTGACAGAGGCGGCTCAGGCTGTACCGTCAGCCGATGCGCCCGCTTTCCGTCCGCAGCAGGCACCGTCCAGGAAGAAATCTCTCGCGACGCTGATTTTTGCTTTTGGCCTGCTCCTCGCGGCAGCGGTCGGCCTCTATGCGGGCAAGTTGTTCTTCGCGGCCGCGCCGCTGGAGCCGCCGCTTTACCGCCAGCTGACTTTTCGCCGGGGAAGTATCCGCTCGGCGCGCTTCGCGCCCGATGGCCAGACTATCCTGTACAGCGCCGCCTGGCAGGGAAATCCCGTCGACGTATTCACTGCGCGTCCGGAAGCGCCGGAGTCGCGCTCCATGGGCCTCAGCCGCACGCAACTTATGTCGATATCTTCCACGTCCGAGATGGCGGTCTTGCTCGACAGCAAGGCCATCGCCACGTGGGTGACCATGGGTACGCTAGCGCGCGCCCCTTTGGCTGGCGGAGCGCCTCGCGAAATTCTCGAAAATGTTCAGTGGGCGGACTGGTCCCCCGACGGGTCTAGCTTCCTGATCGTTCGCGACTTTGGGGGGATGAACCGCCTCGAATATCCCATCGGGAAACCGCTTTACCGGACCGGCGGGTGGATCGGCCATCCCCGCATTTCTTCCAAGGGCGATCTGATCGCTTTCGCGGATCATCCCCTACAGGGGGACGACCGCGGCACCCTGAGTGTGGTTGATTTATCCGGGGAGCGGAAAGTTCTCACCGAAGACATGTTCACTATCCAAGGGGTGGCATGGTCGGCGGGGGGCAAGGAGATTTGGTTTACAGCGAGCAGGTCCGGCACTGATCGTACCCTTTATGCGGTCACGCTGGACGGCAAACTGCGTACTATCGCGCGCTTGCCCGGCGCTCTGATGCTTCTCGATATTGCCAAGGACGGCCGCGTGCTTCTGGTACGCGCCAGTTGGCGCCGCGAACTCATGGGCTTCGGTCCGGACGGGAAACAGCGCGAACTGTCGTGGTTGGATTACACCTATCCCGGAGAGCTCTCGGCCGATGGCAAGACCCTACTCTTTGACGAGGAAGGCGGTGGCGGATCCCTCGCCTACTCGAAGTCCGGGGGATACACCTACGGCGTCTACATTCGCAAGACCGACGGCTCTCCCGCCATTCTGTTGGGAGAAGGCAACGCGCTGGCCTTATCGCCCGACGGCAAATGGGCGATCACGGAAACGCAAGTCTCGCCTACCCAACTAAAGCTCCTGCCCACAGGCGCAGGCCAATCCAAGGACCTCACCCACGACTCCATCAACCACAATTGGGCTCACTGGTTTGCTGACGGCAAACGCATCATGTTTTCGGGCAATGAACCGGGCAAGGGAGAGAAGCTCTACGTCCACGAACTTGACTCGGGCAAAAGCCATGCGATCACTCCGGAGGGTGTCAACGGAAACTCGTTCGCGATTTCTCCCGATTCCCTATCCGTTGCCGCCATTGGTCCCGACCAGCGCGACTACCTGTACCCCGTCAATGGCGGTGAGGCACGTCTGATCCCCGGGCTCAGCCTTGGCGAGCAACCCATCACTTGGAGCGCGGACGGAAATTCTCTCTACGTCTACCAGCCGGGCGAGCTGCCGGCCCGGGTCTATCGCGTAGATCTGCAAACCGGGCGGCGTACGTTTTGGAAAGAACTCATGCCCACCGATCCCGCCGGCGTCGAAAACATCGGCCCCATCCTCATAACCCCCGACGCCAAAACCTGCGTGTTTGGCTACCACCGCATGCTCGCGGATTTGTATCTGGTAGAAGGGCTGAAGTAGAAAGATGAACTTTGGCAAAATGTTGGTTGAACAAATATTTCAACCGTTGCAGCCGCTGAGTGGGATCGTTCAGCTCATGGGTTGGAGCGAACTTTACGTTCTCGCAGACAGAACAATATCCCCGCAGAGGTAAATTGCCTGCTCCACCCATGATTCGCAGACAGGGGTTCTTCACGGCTCTGGTTTGACGGTTCACTCGCCTGTCCCCGTATCGTTATCTCATCTGCCTCGTGTACCAAACCGAGCCTGGAGTAAGCCAGTTATACCCTTCGCCCCAGCAGGCCTGGGTGTGGTCGAGATAATCAATCGTGAGATCGAAATAATCGCCGAACGGAAATCTAAAGCCATCACTGAAGATGTAGGAATACCCGGCGACATAAGTCGAAAGCGTAGTTTCTGTTGACCAAGTCGTGCCTCCGTCGCCAGACGTCTGGTAGTAAACATTCCAGTGTGGGTTGTTGCGTTGATCCATCCAGGCAATGCGGACATCGCCGGGCCCGCCAGCAACGACTGCGGGAAATGCGTGGTCCACACCCGTCGGAGCGGACGAAACGTCGAATTTCGGCGCCCAGTTGACACCATCGAGGGAGCTGGAGAAATAAATCCGCTCCGGACCAAAATCCACCGTACCTGCATTCCATAGCAGATACAGTTTTCCCGCCGCGTCCGAGGTCATAGCGGTGCCCGGCCCCAAAAAAGCCCAGCCGCAAGAGTACGCCGAGCAATTTGGGGGAGCGCCGGAAACATCGACCAAGGTCTGACTCCAGGTTGCCCCGCCATCGCTCGATTTGCTCACGTAGATATTTACCGGACCTTTGGCACCGCCATTCTGGGTGTAGCCCTCCCATGCGTAATACACGTTGCCAGCGTTATCGATTGCCGCTCCTCCGGTCAGAGACCAGCCAAATTGGGCGTTCTGGTTTACCTTGGCAGAGGTAAACGTCTGGCCACCATCATGCGACGAGGAAACCCAGACCGTCTGTGCGTGGTTATAACCTACATAAACGTCCTGGCCGTGAATAACCAGTATGTCCTTGTCTGTTCCGGCCTTAGTCTGATTCGCCATCACCGTGTTCCACGTCTGTCCAAAGTCGACGGACTTGGCCACGTCGATTACGCTTTTATTGTTTTGCAGCCAGGATGCATACACGGTCTTTCCGTCTACCGGATCGACCTTGATCTGCACGTCGATTTGTCCCGATCCCGGAGGTGCGATGATGCGGGGCGACAACCATGTGCTGCCGTTGTCGTTGCTCATAACGAGAAACATGGTAGGACTGGGACATGTCGGACAACCGGGGATGGTGGTTTGGGTGGCATTCGTGTACTGGGGAATAAGGATGTAAACGCGTCCGTATCCGTCCGCGGCAATCGAAGGCTCCCATTGGTCACCCACCGTGAATCCCACTCTGGTTTGCGGTTGAAAAATCGGATGGGCATCTGCCGTCAGCCGCACGCTAGCAAGCGTAAGAGCGACCAAACAAACACAAATGCTGCAGAGCTTATTGGTTGGAGCGGGCATGATCGGAGGCCTCCACATTGTCTCAGTCGCCGCGGACTCTAAAGAGCGGGGAGAGTATAGACCATCTCCGAACGCTAAGGACACAGCCTATTTTATGACTGTTGGTCAGGGTGTCATCATGACATGCCAAGGTCGCCAACAATCCGAGCTGCCCTCGTCAGTCGTGCTTTAGCTCTTCGATAAGCCTACTGCGAGTCAGGTGCGGAAACGGGCGGAAATCTGCAGCAATGTCGGGCTGTGCCACTACCCTCCGATCCCAACCATAATCGGCGCTGATGTGGGCGCGGCCGAGCCTGACCCGGGCTCGACTGTGACGGCGAAGGTCTTGGCCTCAGTCCCCGGTGGAAGTGGTGGCTTGATCAGAGCTGCGCTGCCATGTGTATCGGGCCTGAAGAGACCAGCCGGAATCGGTGCGCCACTTGTCGGAATCAACCACAATTCATAGGTCTTCTGCGGCGGGAGCTCTGGCATGTTGCTGGCAAGGAACACCAGAGTACTGGTGCTGCGCAAGTAGATCGCCTTGCCTTGCGGTTGAGGAGGAATCTTACCTGCGACCAGCGTGAAATGCACGGCGTCAGCAGAGGTCAATGTTGCGAGGAGCTCTTTCGCCTGAAGCAACTGCTTTTGTTGTCCTGCGGAATTAGCTTCGAGGGCGGCGACGCGCTGTCGCAGATCCGTGTTCTGATGCAGCAACAGCAATATCATCGCAACCGCTGCAGCCGCAGCGGCCCATTCCAATGCAATCCACCACGGTTTGCGATTCACGAGGCGAACCGGGATCCGTCGAGGTTCCTTTGCGATTGCCGCCATGAGGCGCTCGCGGGAACGCAAAGGAGGCCTTGGCCCACTGGCCGAAAGAGCTAGGAGCGCTAAATCTCCCTGCAACTGCGCCAGTTCATGCCGGCAGTCCGGACAGTCTTCCAGATGCTTCTCCACAGCCCGGCGTTCCTCACCTTGTAGCGCTCCCAGCGCATACAGCGAGAGATCATCCGCGAATTGTTCGTGCACGCTCATGGGTTGAAAGCTTTGCGCAAGGTCAGTAGACCAGCGCGAATGCGGGTCTTTATGGTTCCAAGAGGCTCGCCGGTCTTTTCCGCAATCTCGGTATGAGTAAGCCCTTCGAAGAAGGCCATTTCCAATGCAGAACGCTGTGGTAGAGGCATGCCTCCCAAGGTAGCTCGAATTTTTTCGAGCGTGCGGCTCCATTCGGCAGCGCCGGCAAGGTCCGGTTCGATGGATACGACGACATCGGTAATCTCCGCTTCCGGTCGGCGCTTGCGAAGGGAATCGATCGCCCGGTTCCGCGTGATCACTGCCAGCCATCCCGGCAGACTGCCACGAGTCGCATCGAACGTATCTGGACTACGCCAGAGTCGCATGAAAACTTCCTGCAGAATATCCTCCGCCGCTCCAGTATCGCCCAGAACTCTCAGCGCCACTGAGTAAACGATGGGAGAGTAGCGCTCATAGAGCTGCGCCATGGCATGCCCATCGCCAGAGCGAATCGCCGACACCAGCATGTCGTCGGACGAAACCACGATAGGGGTAGCTCGAGACAAGCCAGTATCTCTTCCTTTCTAAGTACGGTTGGCAGCCGTCAGCGGATTGCGTTTCCCGGTATTCATGAATGAAGATAGAGTTCGTCGGACTCGGATCTCATTCGTAGATCCGAGACCGGAATCGCCAGCGATTGAATGCGTTCATAGCAGACCCGTGAGCCTGCTACTCGGCCGATGACGGATTGCTTAAGATGCGAAGAGCAAGCCCATAGCGACCCCTCTGGTGCCGTCATACAACCGCGCTAGAGCGTGCTAATACCCGGCAGCGACCCCGAGCAGGAGCGCAGACCACGAGCGCTCGCCCTCGCACCAGTTGGCAGCGGGATGGTGGCTACGACGCATACCATGGTAACAGGACATACGAATTCGCCCAGTGGGTTGGACTCTCCAATTTGAGAAGAAATTTTGCTGATCTGGTTGGGGAGTCGGCAAAGACAAGGCGCCCCTTGTCAGGAGCGCCCATTGGCGAAATCGGTGGAACCTTCTAATTGGGCAGGACCACCGTATCAACCACGTGAATCACCCCGTTCGACTGGAAAACATTGGGGATGGTTACGGTTGAGACACCGCCTTTTTCATCCTTCAACACAATACTCTTGCCCTGCATCATTACGACCAGCGTCCCGCCACCAACCGCCAACCGTCTTTAGGTTCGCCTGGCCGCCGCCAGCCTTGATTTGTTCCTTCAGGTCCCGCGCACTCAACCTTCCAAGGACGACATGATAAACAAGGACCTTGGTCAAAGCCTGCTTGTTCTCCGGCTTCAACAGGTTCTCGACCGTGCTCGCAGGCAGTTTCGCGAACGCCTGATTGGTTGGAGCAAAAACCGTAAACGGGCCGGGACCCTTTAATGTGTCCACCAAGCCTGCCGCCTTCACCGCCGTTACGAGCGTGGTGTGATCCGCAGAGTTGACGGCGTTATCGATAGTGTCCATGGTCGGATACATTTCCTGCCCACCAACTACGGGATTCTTGGAACCAGCCATCGCCGAACTAGCGGCAAGGGCCACGACGCTCAGCAACAAAAAACAGCAATTTTCTTCTTCATGATCTCTCCTTGGATTTGAACTCCTTCGATGAGAGATACGTATTGTCGCGCTCGCTGGATTGGCAGACAGATTGAAAATCCCAAGAATTGCTCAGGTTCGCTTTCAAACGTTCGTCGAGATAGGGTGCGTCGATTTTTGCTCATATACGACACAGGCTGACAATCGGATTGCTGCAAGCGAGAAAAATCCTCAAACGATGAATGTCTCGCAAAAATTTGATGCCCCACAAATCTGACTCCAGCGCTACTGCGTACTTGAGTTCGTAGACGGATCCAATCGTAACCGCTGAGGCGTGGCGCCGCGCAGCAGTGGCGAATCTCGCGATGGGCAACGTCCACCAAACCTAACTCCCGAGAGGAAACTTCCATGAAGCGACTGAATGCGATAATGGCCTTCGCCATGGCGCTGATGGTGCTGGTTCCAGCCAGCCTGTTTGCGTCCAGTCATCGCGAGGCCCCGATCTCCGCACTCGACCACAGCGCGGACGTGACTGACTGGTACGCCTTTATCAGCTACGATCACCCCGACCGCGTTACCATGATCCTCAACGTTGACGGGTTCCTCGAGCCCTCCAACGGTCCCAACTACTTTCCTTTTGATCCCAACGTTCGTTATGTCATGAACGTCGACAACAACCAGGATGGAAAAACTGACATCAGTTTCCAATTCCGCTTCAACACGCAGATCCGTCAGCCCGGAGTCTTCACCGGCTTTGTGGGCGGAATCGGAGGTTTTCCCCAAATTACTGCGCTGGATGGTGCCGGCTCAGAAGGCCTGAGCTTGCGACAGACCTATACCGTAACGATGATCAAGAACGGTGTTGCTACCGATCTGACCAACGGGCAAACACTGTTTGCTGTGCCGTCCAATGTCGGACCACTCACCATGCCCAAGTATCGGGACCTTTTCAACCAGGGTATCTATGACCTCGGCAATGGGGTCCGGGTATTTGCTGGAACAGTGGATGATCCTTTCTATATCGATCTTGGCGCTGCTTTTGATTCCTTCAACTTTCGCATGGGCGTGGGAGGGATCCTGACCCCTGCGGTGGACGCGGACGACACTCACAACTACGCGCCGGACGCGGTGGCTGGCTTCAACGTCAACTCTATCGTGCTGGAAGTTCCTATCACCATGCTGACGGTAGACGGCAAGTTCCATACCGCTGGCGAGAAGCAAGCAGTAATCGGCACTTACGGGGAAACCGACCGCCAGCGGATCACCATTCGCCGCCTCAATGGGCAAGTAGACAGCAAAGGCGCGTGGCGTCAGGTGAACCGTGAAGGCAATTCACTGATTAATGAGTTGATCATCGGAACCGGCTCGAAGGACCTGTTTAGTGTCTCCGATCCGGAGAAAGATGGGCAGTTCGCCAACTTCTTCCTCGATCCGTTGCTGGCGCACCTCTACTCTTCGATTCTCAATATTCCCATTCCGCCGGCGCCTCGTACCGACCTGCTTCCGCTGGTTCAGTACATGGCGCCGATTTGTCCAGGGTGCGGTCCGAACGACGCGGGCCCGGTCGCTGACCTGCTGCGGCTAAATACTGGTATCCCTCCGACTCCAGTAGGCAGCCAGAAGCGTCTTGGTTTCTTGGCGGGTGATCTTGCCGGATTCCCGCAGGGAAGGCGGCCTATCGACGATGTCGTTGACATCGCCTCACGCGCCGTCGTCGGCATCCTCGTCGATCCGGTGAAGTACGGTGCGCGCGTTGGTGACGGCGTCAACACCAACGAAGTGGGCTATGGAAAAACGTTCCCTTACGTCCTTCCTGCTCATAGCGGTCGTGACAGCCATCACACAGGCCCTGGACAGAAGAGCTGCAGTGGTCAATCCAATGGTATCTGTCCTGTGAAGTAAGCCTCAATCTTGGCCGCTGCCCGAGAGGCGGCGGCCATGAATTCTTATCCAGACAAGCGAGGAATAATATGACGAAACTGGCTGTTCTCCTGCTGACGCTTATGGCCGCTCTGGCAGCGGTCGCACAAACCACAACTCTCTCGGCCGACACAACACTCTCTCCCGCCGAGCGGAGCATGGCTCAAGCCAATCGGCTCATTGAGAAGAATCCGAAGAACTTCGAAGCCTACAACGTTCTGGCCCTGGCGCTTTCTCGCCGCGCGAGAGAAACCTCCGATGTCATCTTTTACGCGCAGGCCGAGGAGGTTTTGAAGAAATCCTTCGAAATCTCGCCGGGCAACTTCGATGGAGAAAGAATCCATGTTTGGCTGCTGTTGGGGAAACACGAGTTCGCAGCCGCTCGCGAAGAAGCGCGCAAGCTCAACAAGACAATGCCCGATGACGTGATGGTTTACGGATTTCTTACCGACGCCAACATCGAACTGGGGAACTACAAGGAAGCGGAAGACTCGGCCCAGTTGATGCTGGATCTTCGCCCCGGGAACCTTCCAGGACTCACGCGTGCCGCTTATCTCCGCGAACTGTCTGGCGACCTTGATGGATCGGTCGAACTGATGAACATGGCCTATCAGTCCACGCCGCCAAGCGAAGGAGAAGACCGGGCTTGGATTCTCAGCCAGATCGGTCACTCGCAGCTCATGTCTGGGAAGATCAACGACGCGGACAACACATTGCAGCAGGCGCTGGCACTCTTCCCCGGATATCACTATGCGCTGGGGAATCTCGCCAAAGTCCGAATAGAGCAGAAGCGATATGAAGATGCGGTCAATCTTCTCCAGCAGCGCTATGACGCGGCCGCACACGCAGAGAATCTCTACGACTTGGCGGAAGCTTTGGAACTCCTTGGCCACGCAGATCAAGCCAAGAATGCCTTTGAAGAATTTGAGACTAAGTCACGTCTCGAAAGTGTCCGTGCCGACAATTCCAACCGCGAACTGATTTTCTTCTACGCCGACCATGCCCACCTGCCGGCAAAGGCCCTGGAGGTTGCCCAAACAGAATACGCCCGGAGGCACGACGTGTTCACGCTCGACGCCTATGCCTGGGCTCTTCACGTGAACGGACGGGACACCGAAGCTCGCACGCAAATCGCAGCAGCACTCGCTGTAGGTCTTCGCGATGCCAAATTGCTTCGCCACGCCGGAGAGATTGCCTTGAGTACCGGCGACCGGGCCGCCGCGGAACGGTATTTGCTCGATTCCACGAAAATGAATGCTCCTGGGTCGAGCCAGGCGCGGGAACTGCTGGCCAGCCTTTCCGCACCCACGAAGAACTGACCATGCGAAACGCGCTCTTCATTATTACCGCGATAGCCATGAGCGTCCCTATCGGCTGCTTGCATGCTGAAGATGCCGTGGCCGGATCAAATCCTGCCACGGCACCTCAGCCGGGCGTGGCCACGGACGCTCGCGCTGGAAGGTTCGTTTTGAGTGGCCATGTGGTCGCTGCAGATGGAGAACCCATCAATAAGGCTGAGGTGCAACTGGGGAGCACAACGGTTAGCACGGATGCGAAAGGCAGCTTCCAGTTGCTCGCTCCCTCAGGAGACGGCAAGATCTCGATTTCCGCGAGTGCTTACACGCCGTTGGCCGTTCCGGTTTCAATCTCCGCTGATACCGATTTGAAAGTCGAGCTGCAGCTTTCCGCCACGACAACCGTCAGCGCACAAGTGGAGAGTTCAATTTCTTCCGCTTTAGCGCAAATCCATGAGTCTGACGAGTTGCTGCAAGCACAGCCCAGTCAGCCCGGCGTCCCCGTGTCTTTGCCGGGTTATCCCTCAGAAACCGCATCCGGCGGCGTGAAAGCGCCCCAGTATTTTGCTCCTGGTGTGGCGGGAGATCACGGCGAGCCGATTGCCCAATATATTCGCGTTGGTGACTTCTTGTTTCCTAACAATCTACCGGCCAACGCGCACGGCAACGGTTATGCCGATCCCAATCTGCTGATACCAAATGCGATCGGTTTTGTGGAATCAGATGCAGGAGCATTTGATGTGCGACACGGTAATAACGCGGTCGATCTTGCCGTGTCTTACAGTTTGGTCCCGAGGCTGGAACCCTTTGTTCAGATTTCCAAGGACCCGCGCAATTACGATTTTGTTTCCGGATGGAGCCCTGGCAATCCGCATACGGGTGCGTGGCTCGGGATGGAAGTCGCTGGCGGCGACGGTTTTCTCAATCTCCTTGAGCACCGCCATCAGTACAAAGTCAATGGCCAACGCGATTACACCTTCGGCCATCACCTGTTGACGTTGTTCGGGGCCGGTTATTACGGAGAGTCCCGCATCCCCGGCCTCGCACCCATTGCGATGCGAGTCCTGCAAGACACAATCGATCCTCGCCAGTCCGACCGCACGCATACAGCTTTGTTCATAGCTTCCGATACGTGGCAGATCACGGATCGGCAACAGCT
>WNFC01008043.1_pt1 | contig 11622 bp, 8 predicted proteins | sample 5400541 | NCBI WGS metagenome assembly WNFC01 (sample SAMN13153342, study PRJNA577476) | soil metagenome | isolation source: 120 cm saprolite under Douglas fir tree site 2 hole 2 replicate 1 | place: USA:California | collected 2015-04-18
CCGAACTTGGTCGCGATCACCACCCGATCGCGGACGGAGGCAAGCGCTTCGCCCACCAGTTCTTCATTGGTGAACGGACCGTACGCTTCAGCGGTGTCGAAGAGGGTCACGCCGCGTTCGACGGCGTTCCGGATCAGTAAGATCATCTCCTGCTTATCTGGAAACGGAGCGTACGAAAAGCTCATTCCCATACAGCCGAGCCCGAGAGCCGAGACTTCCAGGTTGCTGTCGCCAAGTGTTCGCTTCTGCATTGGTTTCTCCTGAAGGTGCCTTAGGGCTTCACCATCACCTTGATCGCCTTGCGCTCGTTCATCGCCCGGTAGCCGTCGGGAACCTCGTCGAGGGTGATGACCCGGTCGAGGACGCGGCCGGGTTCGATCCTGCCCTCGAGGACGTCCGGGAGCAGCTCCTCGATGTACGCGCGGACCGGAGCGGGGGCCGCCGCTGACATGACGTTGTTGTAGAACGGTTCCCACTATTCTGTTGCAGCCATTGAGGGAGAAGTCGTTTTCGCAGGGTTGAGGGGTCTCCGTTGGCAGGGGCTCGGGTTTTGGCGCGCCACACCATTGACGAACCCGCACATCGTCGTGGGTCAGGTCGTGCATTCCCCAGCATGAAACGGATCGAACCTCAGCAGCGGGTGACATGAGCTCGCGGCGAAGACGGCAAGCTGCAGAGATTCCGCGTGTTAGCGGGGCCCCTCTGGATCAGGTAATCGAGGTTCGAACCCTCGAGGGGCAGTCAACCGCTGTGGATCGTTCACGTCCCGTATTTGTCGTGGAACTTGTTCGTGAGGAGCGCAATCGGATCGTATGTCCGCTTCGCCCTGAACCAGCGGTCGATCTCCGGGTAGGCGCGCCGCAACTGCGCCGGTGCGTAGAAGAGCTGGTAGGGCAAGTAGTAGGTGCCGTTGAGCCCCAGCGCGACGTCGATCAACTCCTGGGTCGTCCGCTGCAGCACGCGGCTCTCCGTCTCGTTGAATCCCTGGTTGAAGTACAGCACGATGCCGAACATGTCTTGCTTCGCATAAGGCAACGCCGTGACCGCGTCCTTGTGTACGACCCGGATAGTGACGTTCAGCAGGTTGGCGCCGTTGCGTTGGACGACGGTTCTTAAGTCGTCCACGAACGCACCCATCTCGTCATAGGGGACGAAGTACTCCTGCAGGATGTCGGTGTCCCGCAGTCGGTTCTCGAGGTAGTGCATCGAGTCATACATCTCCTGATTGCGGGACACAAGACAGCCGTCCTTGGGGGTCATCGCCTGATTGCGCGAGACACAGGCGTGGAGCCGCGGCTCGAGGCTCTTCTCGAGCGCCCAGCGGAGACGTCGGCCTAGGCCTCCGGTCTTTGAGAAGTTGATCACCAAGCGCTCGAGCGCGTCGTGGGAGTCGGGGGTGAGCGGCGGGATGGGGCCGCCGTATCCCGTGCGTTCGTAGATGTGAATCGCCGCTTCCCGCAAGTACGTCGAGGGGGAGACCGAGAGGCGCCCGTACACCAGGCCAACGGCATCATTTCCGTCGACACGCGTCTTGTAGTAGTCCGCAAACTCCTGGTAGTCCATATAGTCCGTGCGCAACTCGTACATCTCGTTGTCGACCACCTCGAGGTCGACGTCGAGAATCACACCGAACAACCCGTAGCCGCCCAGCACGTGGCGGAACAGCTCGGCGTTGAGTGTGGGCGTGGCAGTCCTCACTTGTCCGTCACTCAGCATCACGCGCAGCGCCCGGACGGTCGGCGCGATGGGGCCGGGCCGGTGGGCGATGCCGTGCGCGTTCACACTCAACGTGCCGCCGACGGTGAAGATATTGATCGACTGCATCGCCTTGACCGAGAGCCCCTCTCGATCGAGCAGCTGCTGCACATCTGCCCACACGGTGCCGCTCTGCACGTTCACGATCTTACGAGTCTTGTCCAGTGTGATCCGGTGCAAGCCCCGCATGTCGAGGACCAGACCGTCCTTCACGAACGTCTGCCCTCCCATGCTGTGCCGCTGGCCGGCGGCGGTGACCTTGAGGCCGCTTTCCCGGGCGAACCGCAAGGCGTTCCCGACGTCCGCTTCGCTTGTGACCTTGACGATACCGTAAACGGGGGTACGGTTGAGATGGCTGGCATCGTTGATGAACCCGCCGCGCTGCTCGAACGGCACGGCGGGGTTGGCCGGGCGTGGTGCGAGGCGCGTCGGGGGGGCCGGCTCCACGGGGGGCGGGAAGACGAAGTCGGACTCCTTCTCCCCGGTGGGCGCCGCGGCGTACTGCACGACCTTGCGTATGGTCACAAGGAGGGATGCTGCGATCGCGGAGGCTAGCGCGAGGAGCACCGTCCGTCGCTTCGGACTGAATGCGCGTGGGCTCATTTCTCGGCCTTTGGGGAGGCTAGACGCCGATGCCAACCAAGTTAACGACCATTCAGAAGTGTGCCTGGGGGTTCGCGGCGCTGTTCCTCGGGGTTTACCTGCTCGACTACGTCCCGGGCATCATGGATGAGCACGGCAAGATGTTCGGGTTGTTCTCGATGAGCCGGATCGTGGACCTCGGCCACCTGCTCGCCGGTGCGCTGGCGATCGTTGCCGCCTTGTCCTCGCCCACGGTCACCCGATTCTACTTCTACGTGCTCGGAGTCGCGTATTCGATCGACGTCGTGACGTATTTTGTCTCGCACCTGCAGGCCATCAGCCTTACAACCAACGTCCTCGTAAATCTGCCGCACATCCTGATCTTGGGCGCCGCTTTTTGGATCGCGACGAAGGTCGATCGGACGCGCACGGAATCGGCGGCTCCCGCGTAGCCGCCTTCCTGCGAGGTCCCGCCGTCCACGCGGTCGCGCGGAGGCTCCTTCCCGTCGCGAAGGTGCTCCTGCTTCTCCTCATCGCGTGGATTTGCATCGGCGTGCTCACCGTGTCCGTCATCGAGCTCCGATGTCGAGGGGGGCCGGCACGCCCGGAATCACCCCCGCGCTCGCCGCAGCACACGGCGCTCACGGCCGATCTTCCGGACTATGCCCGGCCGGAGGAGGACACGTACCTCAGTTATCCCGAGTGGTATATCGTCTGGAGCTACGAGGAGAAGGCCGCGTTCCAGGCGACGCACCTGCCGAGCGGATTCCCGTACTTCGGCGCTATCGGCCAGTACTGGAGCGGCTACTGCTCCGTCAACCGGCTGGTGCAGGGGCGCTATCCTTTCAACATCGGCGACCACGTGATGCTCGTCGTTATCGGCACGAGCTTCACGGTGGAATACGCTCTCAAGGCCGCCTACGAGAACACCGTCGGCAGGGTAAGTGAGTGGCTCAGTTCACACCAAGCGGTGGAAGAGGACGCGTATGCCTCGCGCGTGGCGCAGCAGTACGCCGATTTCGTGCTCGTCCGGCCGTTCTACGAGTTCTCGTTTTTCAAGCGTTTCACGGGGCTCTGGCGCGAGCCCGCGTGGTGGGGACCGCACGTTGTGCGCAAGTGGGAGCGCAGGCTCTTTCTCAGCGTTGACTACGTCGGCGAGGCGTTCTACTGCGAGCTCATCCAGTTGGCGACGCACCTGACGTACGGAGTGGCGGGCAGTGACACCTACGCCTGGATCGAGAACGCCCGGGATTCAGTCTTCGCTGCGAACCCGCACGTCCGGCGCGTAAAGGCGGCGGGGCGCGACGGGTATCTCGTGATCATCCCCCGCTACCACGAGTTCACGCCCACGGCGCTAAGACTGGCGCAGCGAGGGGTGCGGTTCGCGGACGTGGCGGGGAACAGCGAGATCCTCGTTTCGGCGCTCGCGCCGCGCGCGTTCAGCTACGACCTCGCTGAAGGAAAGGCGTTGTTTTCCGCCGATATCCTGACGCAGCCGCAACGCAAGCGGCTGGTGCTTGAGGCGCCCGTGCAGGCACTACACAGGCTCCTGGCGGTGCTACAGCAGCGAGGCCTGGAAGTCGAGCATATTTACGATTACTGAAACGTCTCGAGTGGCATCCGCGGACGGATGATCGCCCTGGATACCCTCCGTCGCTGGGGCACAGTGTTGCGCCTCGAACTGATGCGCGAAAGCGTGTTCATGGCCTGTCGCGTCGTGATCGGGTACGACGATGCCCGGGCGATGGTCACCCTACAGGACCCATCGTTCGGACCCGCTTGGGAGGTCAGCTACCGGGACTTCGATAGGATGTGGACCTTCGAGACACCCCCGCCTCGTCCTGAGGAGGGCGCTGGCCAATGGGAGGTCGACGCGACTAGGCGATGGCCAGCTGGGGCGACGCCGGGCCAAAGGAGAACGAGATGAATGACACCGCGACGACATATCGGAGTCGGGCCGCATTGTGGCTGGGAGTCGGCGTGTTGGCGGCCCTTCACGGTTTGGGGATCTACGGGTACGTCACACGGAACGTCCTGAAGCACGCCTGGTTGTGGGAGAACCCAGACTACATGCTGTACTTGTACGCCGCGTACTATCACCTGCACATGATCGTGCTCGCCGGACACCTCTACGTGTGGGGTCCGTACCTCATCTTGCGCCGCTACCACGCGCGCTGGTGGTCGCTCTACTACGTCAGCCTCGCGAGCGCCTATGTCTTCACGTTGATTCCGCTGTTGTCCGTGCAGCGCGTCGCGGCGATCTACGGAGCGCTCGCGTACCGCGTGATCGAGGTCCACCTCCTCCTGCTGCTCTTGTACGTCGTCTTCTACTTTACCAAGTCGCGAACTCGCGCGACTATCGCGGGGTTGCACCTCTTCGCGGGATTCCCCATTGCGGCGCTCTTCTTCCTCACGCGCGCGCTGCCGCACCCTGAGGTGGGCACCATCCTCATCGCTATCCTCATGCTGCACGCTCTCGCTGCCTGGTACGTGGCGCGAGGCAAGGGCCCGGTGGCGGCGGCGGCGGCCGACCCGGTGCGGCCGAGTGGGCAGCAAACCTGGCCGGTATGGGTGGTCAATGGCGCGCTGCTCAGCGTCATCGCCGCGGCGACGCTGCTGAATTTTCAGCTCAACCTGCTGTACGGCAGACAGATGTTGCTCGGCATTCTGGAGAAGACGGGCTATCCCCCGCGCGTGGACCCAGGAGCGGCGACATCGGCAGCACCGACACCTGAACAACTCAGATTCCGCACCATTGACGGCTCGTGGAACAATCTGAGTCATCCGGAGGTGGGTAAGGCTGGGACCCCGTTAGGTCGGTACCTGCCGGCAGCCGCTGCGACACCGCAAGACCTCTATCGGGAGCCGTCCGTGCTCAGGGTGAGCGAACGGCTGCTCAAGCAGAAACAGTTCATTCCGGCCGCGACGTCCAACGGGACCATCAGCGCGCTTGCCTTCGCGTGGGTGAACTTCTTCGTCCACGACTTCTACGCCCGGGGCACCGAGTTTTCGCGAACGGCGACTGCGCAGTACAAGCTGCCCGTCGGTGACGGCAGGTACGTCTACATGAGCAAGCTGCCGGACTACCCGGACGGCAAAGGGGGATCGCATCGTTCCAACGCGACGCACTGGTTTGACGCGTCGCAGGTCTACGGGTCGGAGGAGGCGTGGGCGCATCAGCTCCGCACGACAACCACGACGGGTGCGCTCGGCGCCAAGCTGCGGGTGTGCGACGACGGTCTGCTGCCGAAATACCAGCCGGGGAAGCGCTCCGCACCCCCCCTCGACCTGTTCTGCGGGCCTGCGGGTGTGCCCGCCTACGGCCCGGCCGTGTTCCTTACCGGCGACTCGCCGCGTTCGTCGCTGCACATCGGCCTCTTGGTGTTCCACCACCTGTGGGCGCACGAGCACAACTACATCGTAGATCAGCTGGCGGAACGCTATTCCGCGATGACGAACGACGAGCTGTATGGCACGGCGCGGCTCATCGTCGCGGCCGAGATCGCCAAGATTCACACGGTGGAGTGGACGGCGCAAATGGCGGGGGATCCGGTCTCTGCCGATTTCGTCCGCCGCATCTGGGACCAGCGTGTGGGCGATCCCACGGCCTATCGGCCGGACCGGGCGTATGCGGTGTCAGAGGAGTTTCTGGCATCCTACGTCCTGCACGAGATCGTGCCACCCGTGTTCAGCATCGTCGACACCGCGGGGCGGGAGGTCGAACGGCTCGCCTTCGTGAACGACCTGTTCGGATTGGGAGGACAGCAGAAGCTCGAGCAGTACGGGCCGGCCCAACTGTTCAATTCGTTCGGGCGCAACCCGATGGGGTTGATCTATCCGTGGAACGTGTCCGAGCAGTTCCGGCGGTTCCGGGGGTTCGAGCCCCTCGTCCACGCGCGGCCCGCCGACGACGCCGGATATCTGGACCTCGCGGCGATTCCGCTGGCTCGGGAGCGCGATGCTAGGGTCCCGAAGTACAACGATCTCCGGGAGGCGGTGAATGAACCGCGCTTGACCAGCATCGACGAAATCTCCAACGATCCGGCGGTCGTCGCGGCGCTCAAGGAGCTGTATGCCAGCGTTGACGACATCGAGTACGGCGTCGGCTTTAAGGCCGAGAGTCGGCCCTCCACGTGGGCCCTCACCACCACGCAAGTGGCCACCTTTTTACCCGTGGTCGTCTACCGACTGCTGGCCGATCGATTCTACACCAAGGACTATCGGCCCGAGATCTACACACCCTACGGGATCGAGCGCCTGCGAACGGTCAAGCTGTACGACGTCATCCAACACCACTTCCCGTCGGTAGTCCTGCCGCCGCGGGATGCTCGCATCTTCTTCCTGTGGTAACGCTAGGCCTCCCGGGCACGCTGCCCGAGACGAGACACGGAACGGAGTCGACGGAAAGGGGCGAGCCATGGCCGACGTGATCAAATCCCTGTTTCGTCCCCTACGGATCAGGATCCCGTACGTGATCGACGTGATCTTCATCTCCGACCCGGAGCACATCAAGCGCATCGAGGCATCGGGAGATGTCGACCGCCTGCATCGGTTCGACACGGCGACCCTGCCGTGGTGGGTGCGGTTCTACTTCAGGGCGACGCGGTTCCATGATGAGCAGCGCGACTTGTGGTTCTTGGCGCTCGAAGGGGCTGCCGATCCCAGCTATGGCAAGCGACACGCCTACCTGCGCGCAAAGCTAGGGACGGGCTATACCAAAGCCGATGTCGAGAGAATCGCAGGACTATTGAAGACCAATACCGCCGAGGACGTCTTCGCACATGAGCTGGTTCAAGTGGTCAACCGACGCTTTCTCGGCGAGGAGATCCCAATGGCCGTTACCAAGGCGGCAAAGGAAACGCTCCAAACGTTCGGCGAGGCTCTGCTTCCTTGGAAGTACATCCACGCTGCACGATCGCAGCGGTACGTGGCGAATTACTGCGCGCGAACCCTGCCTCCGGACGTGCAGGTTCTCGATATCGCTCACAACATCGGGACGGTAGTGAAGACGCTGACGCGCGCGCTCAGGATGGTGCAGGATAACCTCGAGACACCAGTTGAAGAGATCTTCACCTCGCACCCGCTGACGCTCGAGGCGCCGCGCATAGCGGTGCGGTCCTCGAAACTCGATGGCCTCCTGTGGTTCCCCACACGGGCAGGCTGGACCGTCCTGATATTCAAGATCGGAACAGCGGCCACCAAGACCAAGGACTTGTTCTTTACCTTCGGCACGGGTCGCTCGGCGCGAGCCTGCGTGTTTATGGATTTCTTTCTGGCATTCGTGAGTGACGTGCAGCGGGCATTGCGCGAGACTGACTCCGACCGCAGCCGCGCATAGCCGCTCGATTTGTGGTCCCGATAACCGCGGAGGACGCGGCATAGGTGGGACTCGGCTGCTGGCCACCTTCTGTCCTTACAGGCTTCCACACACCGAAGTTACGACAACCAGTAGCCATGAGGCGATGTTCTGGGCAGCAGTACACGTTGTGATCGGCCGAGCTCGTGTCATCCGGAGGCCATCATGGTCATAGACGCAGCCTACGTTGGACTGTTGCTCGTACTGCAGGTGAGCACGCTCCCAGCACAGAGCGCAGCGAACGCTGTCTACGACCGCGTGATTCTCGGCGGCCGTGTCATGGATCCGGCCGCCAAGCTCGATGCGGTCCGAAGTATCGGGCTCTTGGGCGGACGAATCGCCGTCATCACGACCCAAGCCATAAGCGGCCGGGACACCGTCGACGCCCGCGGCCTCGTCGTCGCCCCTGGCTTCATCGACCTTCACGCTCACGGACAGACGCCCGACACATATCGGTTCTATTCGCTGGACGGCGTGACGACGTCGCTCGAGCTCGAGCTCGGCACGTCGGATGTCGCTGCCTGGTACCGCGAGCGAAGTGCCGGCGAGCGAATCAACTATGGCGTCAGCATCGGCCATATCAAAGTCAGGATGGCGGTTCTGCACGATTCCGGCAGCGTGATGCCGGTGAGCGACGGAGCCTATCGCGCTGCGTCGCCTGCACAGATAGGCGAGATCGCGAAACGCATTGAGATTGGTCTCAGCGAGGGCGCGGTCAGCATCGGCGCAGGGTTTCCGTACACGCCGGCGGCAACGCGAGATGAGCTGTTGGCCGCGTTCCGTGTCGCCGCAAAGACGAAAACACCAATACACGTGCACATTCGCCCTGGCGTCGCCGGTCTTAAGGAAGCGCTTTCGCTCGCCGGCGAAACCAATGCTCCATTGCATGTGGTACACATCAATAGTGCCGGCCTTGCCGAAACGCCGGTGATGCTCGAGATGATCAATGAGGCGCGAGCTCACGGACACGACGTGACGACGGAGGCGTATCCATATGATGCCGGAATGACGGAGATTCAATCCGCCACCATACAAGACACTTATCGAGCCGCTCCCGATGAGCGTCTGGGCGAGCTGGAATGGCCGGGAACGGGCGAGCGGTTGAATCGCGAGAGCTTCGAGCGGTATCGCCGGCTGGGCGGACCAGTTGTGATCCATACCAACACGGAGCAGATGGTCGCCGTGGCGATAAACAGCCCACTCACCATCATTGCGAGCGACGCATACTGGCAGAACGGCACGGGGCATCCGCGGACAACGGGAACCTTCGCAAAGGTGCTTGGCCGCTACGTACGCGAGGCCCACTCACTCTCGTTGATGGAAGCAATCCGCAAGATGACGCTGATGCCGGCGCAACGACTCGAGGCGCGAGTGCCGGCGATGCGGCAGAAGGGACGCCTGCGTGTGGGCGCGGACGCGGATATTACGATCTTTGACTCAGCGACGGTGGTGGATCGCTCGACGTACCGAGAACCGTCACTGTCGCCTGTTGGCATTCAGCACGTGATCGTGAACGGTGTGTCAGTGGTCGCGAACGGGCGGGCAGTCGAGGACGTCGCACCGGGAAAGGCGGTACGGGCACCAAGATGACCGATCCTCGCGACCCGTCTCGCCGCGCCTTCCTGGCCGCGTCGGCGATCAGTCTCGTCGGGCTCGCGCGTGGCGCGGAGAGTCGCGCGTTGCGCGACGAGGCGCAGGCGGATGGTGATCTCCTCTACGTTGGGACGTATACCGACGGCGGCCGGTCTGAGGGGATCTATCTCGTCCGCATGGACCGCCGCTCCGGACAACTGCGGCGAGTCGGCTCGGTGGCCGCCGGGGCGAACCCGTCGTTCCTCGCTGTCCACCCCAACGGGCGCGTGCTCTACGCCGTCAACGAGCTGGAGAAGTACAAAGAGAGAGCGACTGGTGCGGTGAGCGCCTTCGCGATCGACGGAGACACCGGCGCGCTCACTCGACTGAACGAGCAGCCGTCGGAAGGTGGCGCGCCCTGCTACCTGAGCGTGGATCGTAGCGCGCAAGTCGTGCTCGTAGCCAACTATGTCGGTGGAAGCGTCGCGCTGCTCCCAATCCAGCCGAATGGAGCACTCGCCCCGGCCGCGCACGTAGTTCAGCACACGGGAAGAGGACCGAACGCCGAGCGTCAGGCAGCGCCGCATGCCCACTGCATCCTTCCCGATCCCTCGAACCGCTTCGCGCTCGCCGTGGATCTCGGCGTCGATCGGGTGTTCGTCTACCATCTCGACTTGGGCGGCAAATCGCTGCGCCACGTCGAGGGGCGGGGCGGCGACGCTGTCATGCGCCCCGGCGCCGGCCCGCGCCACATCGCCTTCCACCCAGCGCTGCCCCTGGTGTTCGTCGCCAATGAGCTCGATTCCACGGTGGCCACGCTTCGCTTCGACGCCGAGCGCGGCGCACTTTCCCCGCTCGACGCAGTTTCGACCGTCCCGGCTGGGTGGACCGGCACGAATTACCCGGCCGACATCCACGTCGCAGCATCTGGCCGCACGTTGTACGTGTCGAACCGCGGCCACAACAGTATCGCCGTGTTCTCCGTGGCGGAATCAACGGGCGCGCTCGTGCTCGACCAGGTCGTCGCCACAGACGGCGATTGGCCGCGCAACTTCAGCCTGGATCCGACCGGGCGGTGGCTGCTCGTCGCCAATCAGCGGTCCGACTCCGTTGTCGTGTTCGGGCGCGATCCGGAGAACGGCAGACTGACAGCCACGGGCCCGCGGATCGCGATACCCAGTCCGGTCTGCCTGCGGTTCCTGGCGCCGCCGCTGCCTCATTGATCTCGGAGACGCCCGTTCATTCGGAGGCGCAGGATCTCCGGCGCGTCATCGGGCTCGCCGGCGGGATGGCGCTGATCGTCGGCATCACGATCGGTAGCGGGATCTTCCGCACCCCCCCCACGATCGCCGGGCTCGTCCCGAATCCGCTCGTCATCATGGGACTCTGGACGGCCTTCGGTCTGATCAGCATCTGCGGAGCGCTCGCGGTGGCGGAGCTGAGTTCGCTGCTGCCGCGGGCGGGCGGCGTATACGTGTTCTTGCGCGAGGCATATGGCGATGCCGCCGCGTTCGTATTTGGCTGGTTGTATCTCCTGGTCACGACGCCCACCACGGTTGCCGCGCTTTCCGTCGTCTTCGCAGAATTCCTGCTCAACCTGCTCGGCAGGTCGGCGGGCGCCGCGACCGTACAGATGATCGCGATCGCCGCCATCATCACGCTTACGTGCGCCAACGTGCGTGGGGCGCGAGTCGGGGCAGCCGTGAGCGAAGTGACCACGCTGGTCAAGGTGACCGCGCTGGCGGCGATTATCCTCGGCGCGTCTCTGTTGGGGGACGGCAGTCTGTCCCACCTTACCCAGCGCGGCGCTGTGCAGGGCGGCGGGCTGGCGCGCGCGTGCGCAGCGGTCATCTGGACCTACGACGGCTGGATTGCCGTCAGCATGATCGCGGGCGAGGTCGTGGCACCCGAGCGACTGATGAAGCGGATCATCATCGTGGGGATGCTGGTCATCGTCACGCTGTACATCGGCGCGAACCTGGCCTACCTGTACCTGATGCCGATCGGCATCATGGCGCAGCAAAAGGAAGCCATCGCGCGCACGGTCATGACGGCCATTGCCGGACCCACCGGTGGCGTCCTCATGATGCTCGCGATCATGACGAGCGTTTTCGGCGCGCTCAACGGCAACTTACTCGCCAAGCCGCGCGTCCCCTACGCGATGGCGCGCGACGGCCTGATCTTTTCGTTTCTCAAGAACACCCATCAGCGCTGGTCCACGCCGTGGGCGGCGCTGCTGATCCAGGGGGCCGTCGCGATCATCATGGTCCTCGTCCTCAGGGATTTCGACACGCTCACGACCTACTTCGTGGTGGTCGAGTGGGCCGCCCTGATTTTTGCCGTCGCCGCGGTGTTCG
>WNFC01020254.1_pt1 | contig 11622 bp, 8 predicted proteins | sample 5400541 | NCBI WGS metagenome assembly WNFC01 (sample SAMN13153342, study PRJNA577476) | soil metagenome | isolation source: 120 cm saprolite under Douglas fir tree site 2 hole 2 replicate 1 | place: USA:California | collected 2015-04-18
TCCGTAGCCGAGTCCGCCTAGCACAAGGGCGAGAAGGTTGCGCAGCCATGGCACGAGCAAGACTGCGAAGCCCATGCCGAAGCCGAGCGATAGGACGATGTGGATCGTCAGGCCCAGCACGGGCTCGGTCGGCGTCAGCACGGGCGCGCTGGATGCGTGGAAGATGGTCGAGATGGCGTACAGCGGGGAGGTCCCCGGCTTGCCCTGGCTCACTGCGAACCACATCTCCGCGAGCATGAACGCCATACCGGCGACGATCCCGGCGATCGCCCCGCGGGCCAGCAGTCCGCCGACGTCAAACGGGCGCTGTTCCGGCTCGCTGATCGTGTGCGGCATGTGCAGGTGCGGCGCATGGGGCCGCTCATGAAGGATTGCCATAGTTCTCTCGCCGTCCCTATCGCGAGGAAGTCGCCTGAGGCGGGTGGCATGGCGGACCGGCAGACTCTTCCGCCAGTCCGCCGCTGCCCTGACGGCCTTGTCCCGGGCTCCCGCGGCTTTAGTGCTTACATACCCACCAGGCAGGAACCCAGCGGCCGCGCCCTCACATTCCGATGGGGAGCTGCACCCTCGGCAGCTGCGGCCTAGAGCACTCGTGTGCTCGCGTTCAGCGGTGCTAGCGGTTCGGGCGAGGCGAGCGGGGTCGTGGATGCTGATCGCGCGGCACTGAGGGTGATTAGGGCGGGCTGCGTCAGGCGACTTGCGAACGGCTTCGCCGATCACGCGATGCTCAGGGTGCTGAGGTGGGCTGCTTCTTGTATCTGGTGCGCGCCTTGTCGGTTCCTGGCCGGCGGCCAGGTTCCATGAGTCAGCCTCATGAAGGATGTGGGCCCCGTTCGCCCGTATGAGGGCCATCAATCGGGACTCGATCTCGCTTGCTGATCCGTACTGCCACCCAGGGCGGCGACCTGCGGCATCACCTGCCGATGTCACCAGCGATGCTCAGCGCGGGCAGCATTTTGCCATTATCTGTCGTGTTGCTGACAATGCTTTTGCTTTCGCTCCCCACGCGCAGTGTGGTCGGCGACAGGGCTAGCCCGGGAAGGCTTGTGGTGAGGTCAATGCGGGTGGACGTCAGTGCCGAGGCAGCGGCGTTCGTACGCGCCCATGGCGGAAGGCTGTGGGTGTGGGCTGCACGGCCACGCCGGTGCTGCCAGGGGACGCCAGCCTACATGCATGCGGCGACGGAGCCACCACCTGATTTGTCAGCGTTCCATCCCGTCCCAGCTGACGGGCTGGAGGTTTGCTTCCGCGCCTCCGCAGGCCGGTTTCCTGACGTCCTGGAGATCGGCCTGCGGGGCAGGCGCCGACCCCGGGTCGAGGCTTACTGGGACGGCTGCCTGATCGCGCTGTGAATCGTTACGAGCCTCAGGCTCGGCCTGTCATATCAGGCGCGCTCACCGCGCGACCGCGACCGCCTGCCAGAAGCCAGGGTGAGCGGCGAGCAGCGATTGGAGGCGTGCGACACGTCGGGTGGAGGTTCAGCAGCCGGCTCGTCCCGCGCTCCTGCGGCGCAGATTATCGTTGGCGCCTGCGGTTGAATTGCCGCGTACCGGCCAGGCAACACAGTCGCTATCTGTTGCCAGCCTGATGTCATGATCATGGCCGCCCATCGGCAGATGCTGATGATCATCGACGGTGATGCTGCGATCGGTGTCCCAACCATAGATTCTGCGAGGCAAAGGGTCCCGTGGGCGGGGCTACGTGCATATCTCCGGGCCGCCCTGCTCGAGCGCCCGATATGCCCGGGTTCCCCGTGGTCGGATGACCATGGGCATCCAACCGTCGCAGCTGGACAGCCCCGGCCACCTCAGGCCAGCTGAGATTCGACCTGCGCCACGATCGCACGACTGGATCGCCGCCCCCTCGCAAGCAGCACCAGCTCTCGGGCCCGGCGGAGCGGGCTGCGAGGACAAGCTGGCCCAGATCGACCGGCGACCCCGCCCCACCGCAACAGTGAAGCTGGGCATGCCCGCCATCACCGCGCCCATCGGCTGACGCAGAGCCAATGAGTGCCCTTCTGAGATGATAAAGGCGATTCGTCTAGTTCAGCGAATGCGATGAACTCGTCACCACCACGAACTCGCCGGCTCAACCGGCTACCCTACCTCCGAGGTGATGCCCATCAGCTAACCCCCGGGCAGATCTGCTGGCCATCACCGGGCACAACCGATGGCCGCCAGCGGGCAGAACTCATGTCCGCCGCTGGGGATTTCCCGATGTCCCCTGACACCTCAAGCGCATGCTTGTGGCATCGGCGACTCGCACCCCCGAGGCACCGGGACCACCCGTGCCCGTATCCGGTCTGAGCGGGGCTGATGCTGCGGGCGCTGCCGTTCGCGATCATCGCGGTGACCGGACTTTGTCATTTGCCTGACGGTTTCAGCGCGCCGGACGACGTGGCGGCGTCAACTAGGACAACGGAGAGCGGGCCCGACCTCTCGCGGATGGTGAATGAGCCGGGCGGCGGGTAGAGACTCGGCAATTGGGGGGTTGCCTCGAGTCTGCCTGTCGTCCCAATACCTGGTGAGCAGAAGCACGTGGCCGGATCCGCCAGGCGAAACCTCGGACGGACGATCGCCTGCTCAAACTGCATGGCCTGCACGCGAGCGGGCATAGATAGGCCACCGGGCCGAGAAAGAGCTAGCGGCAACGGGATCAGTGCCGCTTCCGGCGGTCCGCCCTGCCGGAGCGGGCGGGCGCCGGTTCGAGCGGGGATGGCGCCGCCGTCGAGGCCGCCTCGATCGTCGGAAGCGTCGTCTTCGCGTGAGCGAAGGAAAGCCGCCAGCGCGATCCCGGTGACCGACGCGGCGACGATGGGCGCGATCACAAGGTCCAAGCCGCCGACGAAGACGCGGCGCCGTCCCCAGCCGCGGCTCCCGTCGGCCAGCAGCCGACGCTCGCGGCGACCCACCAGCGCGCCGCCGAGAACCTGGTCCTCGGCACCAGCCATTGCAGTGTGCCGATTACGACCTCGGCCGTTGTGCCCGCGACCGCGCCTTGCGCGATCTGTGCCGCCAGTCCTGCGGTATCGCCAAGCCCGACGGCTATGGCCAGCGCCATGCCGACCCCGAACCCCACCCCCGTCGCCAGCGCGCAGCGCCCTGCCTCACCCAGGGCTCGGCGGAGAACGCGTTGCCGGACAGCCCGATGACCAGGCCGGGCCCGGTCATGATGATGAGCAGGAATGCATCTGCGGGTTTCCCGATGATCGAGTAGAGGGCGACGGACGCCGCGAATGCCAGCACCACGCCGACGGCGGTCGCGGCCACCCACCAGAGCCAGAGCCTTGATGCGGTCCACGGCCTCGTGGCTGTGCCCGTGTCGTCCATCACCGTTCCCTCCTTCCGCGCATTTCCACGCATTCCGCGGGTGCCGATGGCGCAAAGGACGGATGTTCAGGTGGAGTAAGGCTCGGCTGGCGTCATGAGCTCAGGCGGACCTCGACGTGGGAAACGTGGGGATCCCGATCTCGGCCATCCGGCACGGGTGGTTCACGTACCGCCTCCTGGCTTCTCCGTGCCGACGTTCCATCGTGCGCTCAGCGGGCGCATCGCAGCCGGACTCGCCGTGCCGACCGTCGCGTCTCACCAGCCTGACGGGCACCTCGGCCGGCGCTGGCAACGGCAGGGCGTTGGCTCGGCGGTTCGGCGCTAATTATGATGGCCTTTTCGGAAGAGGCACATGTCAGTTACCACTCCCACGTCGGGCGGCGCGGGCGTCCAGCAGACACGCGATGGCGGCGGCGGGCTGCGGCGCGGCTGGGGTGTCAGCCCTGAGCGGCAGCAGGCGATCGCTGACTATGTGAGCAGTTTGGTCCCACCGGCTGGCCGTCTGGCGCCCGCGCAGCTCCGGGCTGTCACCGCGGGGCTGGCGCAGCGCCGCGATCTGTGGGCCGATCTTGTCGTGCACGACCCTGACGTGCGCTGGTACCTGCCGCTGCTCCGGTCCAATTCCTGCGACATCTGGCTGCTCGCATGGGTAGGCGGGCAGGACACCGACTGGCACGACCATGGCGGGTCATCGGGGTCGTTCGCTGCAGCCCAGGGCTGGCTGACCGAGCAGTATCGGGTGCCGAGCGGCCAGCGGATCGCGCGGCGGCGGCTGCGCGCCGGCGAGTCCGTGGCATTCGGGCCGGCACACGTCCACGATGTCGCGCATGGCGGCGGCGGGCCCGCGTCGAGCGTGCACGCCTACTCGCCGCCGCTGGTGGCGATGACCTACTATGCCGCCACCGACCATGGCCTGATGGCACGGGAGACGGTGGCCGTCGACGGCCCCGAGGGCGGGAGGGGCCGCGGCGGTCCCGACACCGCGCTCGCTGCAGCCTCCGCTGCGAGGCTCACCTCCGGATCCCTGCCAGGCCGCGCGGCCAGCATCGACGAGTTGCTGGCCGAGGCCCGCAGCGGCCTGACGCGACTGCGCCCGGAGGCGGCATTCGCCGCTGTCACCGACGGCGCGATCCTGGTCGACATCCGTCCGCTGGAGCAGCGGACCGTTGAGGGCGAGGTCCCGGGCGCGATAGTCATCGGCCGCAACGTGCTGGAGTGGCGGCTGGACCCGCGCAGTGACGCCCGCATCCCGGCCCTCGCCCGGGCGGACGCGCGGATCATCGTCATGTGCTCCGAGGGATATGCCTCCACGCTGGCGGCGGCCACCCTGCGGCGGATTGGCCTGCATGGGGCCACCGACCTGGACGGCGGCGTCCAGGCATGGAAAGCGGCAGGCCTGCCCACCCGGCCTGCCCGCTCGCCCGGATGAACCACCCTGGCGTCGGGGAGTGCGGCGACTGCTTACCGCGGCTAACGGCGACCTGGCCCGCCTGGCCGAGGCGGCCGGAACCGGTCCGTTACTATTACCTGCCGGCCATGCTCGCCGGCAATTGCCGCGTCCGGTAGCCCCGAGCGCCTGCCGCCAGCGGGCCGCAGCAAGCACTCAGCGCGGAACGCCGATACTCTGCGCTTGGAGTTCCGGGTCGCTCCGAGTCGGTCCTGTCGCACCGATCACCCAGTCCTGTCGGTCGTGACCGACCGTCCTGCCGCCCTGCAAGGAGTCCAGGCGTCCCGGCTTCGCTTGACGACAGAACGCTACCGGCGGGTATGGCGCGGCCCAGGGGATCAGTCGGCCAGGCGGTCGTGGGGTCGTTGTCAGGATTCCAAGTACTTGATAGCGGCGATGACCCGGCGGTTGTCCTCGTCGGAGGGGCGGGCCCGAGCTTGGAGAAGACTCTGGCTACATGTTCGCCACGACGCCCGGTGCGAACACCACGGTCGCGCGAGACGGTACCGTGCTCGACCCCGAGGTCGTTCGCCGGCTGCTTGGAGCCCGCCGCCGCGCCGACTCCGTGGCCACGCACACACCACGCGTACAAGAGGTGCTCTCGCTCATGGCCCTGGGCCGCTTTTGGGACTACGGCGACGGAGCGTGACGCGCAGGGTCCTCCGGAGGTTCCTGCCCACGGCGGGCGGTCGGCTCGCGAACGATCGTCATGGCGCCTTGCCCGAAGGTGATGGCACGGCAGTGCGGCTGCGCGCTGACGGCGAAACTGGCCGGCCGCTACGACACTGACCCGGCCAGGGAAGATGATGAGCGTATGCGCAGTCGCTGGCTGGTGATTGGGGCGGCAGTCTGGACCGCTGGGTACGGAGGAGTCTGTCTTGCCGTCATCGCCGGGCAGGGCAGTGCCCCGGCGTGGTGGTACGTGGCGCTGCTTGTTGGTGCCGCTGGGTCGCTGGTTGTCGCATCCGCTGGACAAAGGCGCAGGCCGATCTTGATCGTGGCGGCGGCCGTGCTCGCCGTTGCCGCCCTGGCCGGGGTTCTCTCGATCGGGATGCTGCTGGTTCCGGCGGTCGTGGCCGCGGCCGTGGCGGCCGCGGGACCTTCCCGGCGCCGGCAATCCGGCCAGCCAGCCATCTAGCGGCTATCGCCGGAAGGCCGCGACGCCTGCCTGACGGGTAAGCGTGGCCTGGACAGATCGCACCTTGATCGCGGCGCCGGAACGCCTGCCGCCACCGCTCAGATCCCGGGGCTGCAAAGTCAGGTGCTGCATGCGGCTCGCGGGCGGCCGTCTACGCCGTTGAGCCGCGGCAGCCAGCGGGGCACGTCCGCCAGGTAGGCGCGGTACTCGCCGCCGAAGCGTTCCAGCAGCCGCTGCTCTTCCCACCGCACCATCCCTGCGAAGGCGGCGCACTCGACGGCCAGCCCCGCCCAGACAGCCGGGCGGCCGTAGAACAGCGCCCATCCCAGCCAGACGACAGCAACTCCGGCATACAACGGATGCGGCACAGCCGATACGGGCCGCGCCGCAGCAGGTACCGCGGCGTGAGCCCCGATCCCAGCGCCCACCCCTGCGGCGCCGCCCCGCCATGGGCCGCCAACGCCCACGCCATCAGCCCGGCACCCGCCGCCACCGTCACAAGCCCGGTGCCCCGGGTGGCGGGCCCGCTGGCAGACGCCCCGGCCCAGCCGCCCAGCACCGACGACTCGAAGGGCACAACGGCGTGCATCGCCACGGCCCCGAGCGTCCAGACGAGCAGGCCAGCCGGCCTCGGGATCCGCTTCACATCGCGAGCGTCGCACGACGGCGTGACCCTGGCCCAGTGCCCTCTGCGCGGCGAGAGCGGATGGCTGGCTGCCATGCTGCGTCTTCCGGATGCGCACGCTGGAACGCTGGGCGTGGCAATTACGACGGCCCGGCCGCCCAGACTGCCAATTCGGTGCATAGTGCGGGCCTTGCCAATTGGCGCCGCGTCGATACCGAACGAGCCGTACGCGCGCGTCAATGCGTCTCGCGGCTGGTCACTGCCCGTGATCCGGCCCGAGCCTCGACTAGCGTCCTGCGCGGGTGTCACACCGGCAACGGGTCCTCGCGATCCGCTGTGGGCCCACCTGTCGGATCATGCGAACGAGGTTTCGTGCAGCTCATGGCAGTCGTCGAGCAGGCTCTGCTCGCCAAGACCGGAAAAATTGACCTCGCTCACGCCCAGCAGCTTGGCCGCCTGCTGCTGCTCGCCCGGTCCCGGCCGGTGGTTTCTCATCGGAGGTCGGCATAATCGGTATGCCGACGGCATAAGCAGCAGTGCCGCAGGACGACGACGGCCCGCGCCTTCGCCGGCAGCGTCGCCAGCGCGCTCAGCACGAGCATCCGGATCTCCGCGCAGCCGCCGGGTAGCCAGGCCGGCGCCGAACTGGGCCAAGAAGCCCTGGCGGGCGCTCCCGGACAGACATGCCAGACAGATTCCCAGGCTCGCGGCCAGCGATCCGCGTGACCCCCGGCGCGGCTTGCGGGACGTGCGGCCGTCCTGCACTTAACTTGAGCTATTCGTCTTCTTGGAACATACGTGTTCTGGAGGTAGCTTGGCGCCATGACCGCATCCCGGACTCCGGCCACCGCCGAGGAGCTGCGCGGTGCCGGCCTGAGGGTGACGGCCGCCCGCGTCGCGCTTCTGGAGACCGTCCGGGACGGTGACCACCTCGCGATCGCATCGGCCATGTCTCCCTGCAAACCGTGTATGACGCCCTCGACGCGCTCGCCGTGGCCGGACTCGTGCGCCGGATCGAGCCGGCCGGCAGCCCGGCCCGGTTCGAGGGACGCGTCAGGGACAACCACCACCACGTCGTGTGCCGGTCGTGCGGTGTCGTCACTGACGTGGCCTGCGCGGTCGGCGAGGCGCCCTGCCTGACCGCGTCCGACGACCACGGCTTCTTGATCGACGAGGCCGAGGTCATCTACTGGGGACTGTGCCCCGGCTGTTCCACGGCCCGCAGTTCTGACCACACTGATCCGCCCTAGTCCCGGAGGGATTCCCGATGTCTGAGAGCCACGATGCAGCCGTCGAAACGAGTGCGCAGAGCGGGGGATGCCCGGTCGCGGGCGGAGGCCTCACGCACCCCACCATGGGTGACGCCAACCGTGACTGGTGGCCGAACAGACTCAACCTGAAGATCCTCGCCAAGAACCCTGCCGCGGCCAACCCCATGGGCGGGGAGTTCAACTACGCCGAGGAGTTCAAGACCCTCGACCTCCCCGCCGTGAAACGGGACATCGCGCAGGTGCTGACGACCTCGCAGGAGTGGTGGCCGGCCGACTTCGGCCACTACGGCCCGCTCATCATCCGGATGGCGTGGCACGCCGCGGGTACCTACCGGATCCACGACGGCCGCGGCGGCGCCGGATCCGGCCAGCAGCGCTTCGCCCCTCTCGACAGCTGGCCGGATAACGTGAGCCTCGACAAGGCCCGCCGGCTGCTGTGGCCGGTCAAGAAGAAGTACGGCAAGAAGATCTCGTGGGCCGACCTCATGGTCCTGGCCGGCAACGTCGCCCTTGAGTCGATGGGCTTCACGACGTTCGGCTTCGGCGGCGGCCGCGTGGACGCCTGGGAACCCGACGAGGACGTCTACTGGGGTCCGGAAACCACCTGGCTGGCCGACGAGCGCTACACCGGTGACAGGGAGCTTGAGGAACCTCTCGCCGCGGTCCAGATGGGCCTGATCTACGTCAACCCGCAGGGCCCGAACGGCAATCCGGACCCGATCGCCGCGGCCCGCGACATCCGCGAGTCGTTCCGCCGGATGGCGATGAACGACGAGGAGACGGTCGCGCTGATCGCGGGCGGTCACACCTTCGGCAAGACCCATGGCGCGGTCCCGGAGAGCTACATCGGCCCGGATCCGGAGGCTGCCCCGCTCGAGGAGCAGGGCCTGGGCTGGAAGAACAGCTACGGCACCGGCGCGGGCGCGGACGCGTGGACCAGCGGCCTCGAGGGCATCTGGACGAACACGCCTACAACGTGGGACAACAGCTTCTTCCGGATACTGTTCGGCTACGAGTGGGAGCCGTTCAAGAGCCCGGCCGGCGCGTGGCAGTGGCGGCCGAAAGACGGCGCCGGGGCGGCTACCGTTCCCGACGCCCATGACGCGTCGAAGCGGCACGCGCCGACGATGCTGACGACCGACCTCTCGCTGCGCATGGACCCCGTGTACGAGCCGATCTCGCGGCGTTTCATGGCGGACCAGGACGCGTTCGCGGACGCCTTCGCCCGCGCCTGGTTCAAGCTGACCCACCGCGACATGGGCCCGGTCGCGCGCTACCTCGGGCCCGAGGTCCCGTCCGAGGCGCTGATCTGGCAGGACCCCGTTCCGGCGGCGGACCACGAGCTCGTTGACGCCGCGGACATCGCCGCCCTCAAGAGCCAGGTCCTCGCCTCGGGCCTGTCGGTCTCGCAGCTGGTCTCCACCGCGTGGGCGGCGGCCTCGTCGTTCCGCGGCAGCGACAAGCGCGGCGGCGCCAACGGTGCGCGCGTCCGCCTCGAGCCGCAGAGTGGGTGGGAGGTCAACGACCCCGCCCAGGTGGCGACGGTGCTGCGCACGCTGGAGGGGATCCGGGATTCGTTCAACGCCGCCCAGGCCGGCGGCGAGAAGCTCTCGCTCGCCGACCTGATCGTGCTCGCCGGCTGTGCGGGTGTCGAGCAGGCCGCCAGCGACGCCGGCTTCGACGTCGAGGTCCCCTTCGCACCGGGCCGCACCGACGCGTCGCCGGATCAGACCGACGTGGACTCGTTCGCCGTGCTCGAGCCGGCCGCCGACGGGTTCCGCAACTACCTCGGGAAGGGCAACCGGCTGCCGGCCGAGTACCTGCTGGTCGACAAGGCGAACCTGCTGAACCTGAGCGCCCCGGAGATGACGGTGCTCGTCGGGGGGCTCCGCGCCCTCGGCACGAACTACCAGCAGTCGCCGCTCGGCGTCTTCACCACGACCCCCGGGTCCTTGACCAACGACTTCTTCGTCAATCTCCTGGACATGGGCACGACGTGGAAGCCGACGTCCGAGGACGCGACCACGTTCGAGGGTCGTGACTCCGCCACCGGCGCGGTCAGGTGGACCGGCAGCCGTGTCGACCTCGTGTTCGGGTCGAACTCCGAGCTGCGCGCTCTGGCGGAGGTCTACGCGAGCGACGACGCGAAGGAGAAGTTCGTGACCGACTTCGTCGCGGCGTGGGCCAAGGTGATGAACCTCGACCGGTTCGACCTCGTCTGATCATGACGTCCAGGCCGGCCCGCGCCAGCCGGCCCCGACGTCCTCTGCCCAGACGATCTCGGCATCGTCCGCCTCGAGCGACGTCGACAGGTTTGCCGTCAAGCAGCGGCCGAGCCGTGTGCCTGCCCGCGCGGTCAGGGCCTCCGGGAAGGCACTGCCGGCACAGTCCCTTGAACGTGGCAGCGGCCTCATCGATCAGGCAACCGGCGTCGTCCACCGGATCCAGGCCGGCCGCTTGCAGCGACTTCTCTCCGCATCGCCGCGACGCCGATGTCTGGCACCTGGAGCTCAACGATGCCGCGCTGACCTGATCAGCTCTATCGCTCCGGGGCGCGCCTTCGCCGGCTGCCGGGGCCTGAGCAGCGAGCTGGCGGCGGGCAAATTGAGGATCGATGTGGGCCTGCAGCCGGTCTCCAGCCGGATCAACGGCTGCCGATGCCGGAGCAATGCCGTCTTGCGGGTCGTCAGGCCCTGCGGGTACTGCGGCCAGCGGCTGACGCCGGGACCGCTGAGGCGGGCGGCATGCAACGTCGGCGGTACCTGGACTGGCCGTGCTAGGCGACCTGAATCTCCCGGTGATCTGGAGCCGGGACCGCACGGGCCAACGCGTGATAGGGCGCCGGGTTCAGTGCTTCCCATAGCGCGTCGGCGACGTCCCGGCAGCCCGGTACCGGCCCGGCGGGCTTTGGCCAGGGCACGGGAGAACACGCTGGCGGCGGCTGCCGGCAGGTCCGGGCCGCGATGACGTTGGTGGCCACGGCGGCTGGTGGCAGGTGCGCGTCAGAACGCCGCCATGCCCTGATCCCGTCGGAACTGGGCCGAACCGCGGGAGCAGGGTCGTCCACCGTCGCCATGGCGGTGCGGGGAACGGATATGCCCCCGGACGCTGCTGGCGAGCAACGGAGACGGCGCTGCGAGGAGAAATCCCGATCCGGCGGTACCGTCTTGCCAAACGCTCGCGCGACTGCCCGGTGCGGTGCAGGATGGGTGCATGGTGGCAGAGTACATGCGGACCGGTCCCGAGACCGCCAGGCAGGTCAGCGAGCTGGCCGCGCTCCAGCAGCAGATGCGGCAGATCGCCGCGCAGGTAGAGCAGATGGCTGCACAGGTGCGGCAGGCGGCCGAGCGGATCGAGCAGATCTGGCAGCACATTCAGTAGGCAGCGGCATGCCAGCGCAGCAGCGCCGATATCGTGATCAGCTGAGTGACGCCCGCGCGGAAGAGCGCGCGCCCCGACCTGGCGGAGCTTCGCCGGCTGCTGGAACACCGCTACCGGATCAGAACGTCGAACAGGGCCTGGCCGATCCGAGATTTGCGCCGCCCTGATGGAGCCGCAGTGAGCACAAGTCATATACCAATCACCGGCGTACAGATCGAGCCGTACGGGTGCGCCGTGTTAACACAATCGATGACGCAGCGTGACCATTTGGGTGATCGCCAGCCTTGATCGCCTGTGGGGTGCCAGAAGTCTGCCTGGCCTGTGAGCTGCTGCGATGGCCAAGGTCAGCCATAGGGCATCATGATCAGCCGTGTCCCTCCGCCTGCTCTACCTCATCTTCGTCCGGCTTTGTGGCTGGCTGGTCCTGCTCG
>WNFC01048364.1_pt1 | contig 11621 bp, 7 predicted proteins | sample 5400541 | NCBI WGS metagenome assembly WNFC01 (sample SAMN13153342, study PRJNA577476) | soil metagenome | isolation source: 120 cm saprolite under Douglas fir tree site 2 hole 2 replicate 1 | place: USA:California | collected 2015-04-18
CCAAAGTCGCATCCGACCAAGCCAAGCCACGCGGCCTCGTGTGGGTTCCAGCCGGCAGCGAACAGCGATTCCTCGCCACGCTGCCAGTGCGAAAGATTCCTGGCATCGGCGAAGTAACGGAGCGCGCGCTACGCGCTCTGGGCATTGAAACCGTCGAGCAGATTGCCGCCATGCCACAGGAAACACTGGAAGGCATTTTCGGCCAATGGGGCACGGCGCTCTATCGCAAGTCGCGCGGCGGCGATTCCTACGAATTTGTGATCGACGCCGAGCCGAAATCGATTTCACACAATCATACCTTCGGCGAAGACACCGGCGACGTCGAAGCCCTTTCCGCCATGCTCAGCCACCTCTCACAAAAAGCGTGCAAGCGCCTGCGCGAAGCCGGCCTGGCCACGCGAACGCTCACTCTGACAATCCGCTATGCCGGTTTCGAGACACACACGCGCTCCAAAACCTTCGGAGAGCCCACGCGGCTGGATTCCGACATTTTTGCGGTGTTCCAGGAACTTTTTCGAATCCATCGCGACGTGAAAAGAAAAGTGCGGCTGCTCGGAGTCAGCCTCAGCGGGTTGACTCATGGCGGGGAACAACTCGATTTGCTGGATGCCGAGCGGCGCGCCAAACTGGAAAAGCTGACCAGCGCCACGGACCGTCTCCGCGACCGCTTTGGTTTCGGCAAAGTGCAATTCGGTGGTTCCCTTCGCCACGATGAATCCGGGCACGATCGTGACGATTCGTGACTTGCAGCGAATCCTCATCTGGATGTCCTATACTCTATCTTCCGTGAGCAACCATCCATGAGCGCGCCTCCCATTCCCGGTGTCTCCTCTTCACCCCCGCGGCCAAGTGCGATGAATCGCCTGCGCCATTTCTGGCAGCGCGTCAGCGAAGGCCGCCAGATCGACGATCTCTGGTCGCAGTTCGCCGCCGATGCGCGCGCCGGCTACGGCTTCTACATGAAGGAGTCGGACGCGGAAGAACTGCAAGGCCATCGCGGCATCCGGCGCTGGTTCCGGATTGGCAAGATTCTTTTCTGGTCGTTGTTGATGAAGCTGACACCGGCTCGCCGAGTCCTGCTGCTCGTGTCACTGCTGTTGCTCGTGATGTCCGGACCCAAGTTTCGCTTCACAAATAATGTCGCCTTTGACGTAAATTTCGAAACTGTCGCAGCCTTGGTTTTTCTGCTCCTGCTCTCGCTGGAATTGGCGGACAAAGTCACCATGAAGCGCGACCTGGAGATTGCGCGGGAGATTCAAACATGGCTGGTGCCTTCGCAGCCGCCGGAAGTCCTGGGCGCAAACATCGCTTTCGCCACACGTCCGCAGAATTCCGTAGCCGGCGATTATTACGATGCGTTCTATCCGAACCCAGAAGATCGCGAGAAGCTGATGGTGGTGATCGCTGATGTAGCGGGCAAGAGCGTTCCCGCCGCGCTGCTTATGGCCACTCTGCAAGCAAGCCTACGGACCATCGCTGGGGAGAATGCCCCGCTCGCGGATCTCGTGGGGCGGCTGAATCGCTATGCCTGCGCGCACAGCCTGAATGGTTTGCGCTTTACGACCGCCGTTCTTTCGGAATACAACCCGACGACGCGAAGACTGATCTACGTCAACGCCGGGCACAACGCCCCGATTCTCCGTCACGCGAATGGCGCCATTGAAACTCTGGAAGTCGGCGGCATGCCGCTTGGCATCCGATCAAACGTTTCGTACGAGACCGCTTCCGTGGAGCTCAAACCGGGCGACGCGCTGATTTTTTTCACCGATGGCGTCGTCGAGGCCTTCAATGAATCGGGCGAAGAATTTGGAAACGAGCGCTGGCTCAGCGCCATTCGCAACTTGCCGGATTGGGATGCGCAGCAAACACTTCAGGTCCTGATGAAACAAGTGGACGAATTTGTCGGAGCTACGCGCCAGTCCGACGATATCACTTGTCTCGTCTTCCGCAGCCGATAGTCCTCGGTCAGCACACTCGGACGCACGGCTCTCCCTTCGTGGCCCAGTTTGTCGCATAATCACACCGTGACGCCACGCGAAATGGCCAACTCGATCTGCGATACGCTGCGCCGCAACGGTTATCAGACGCTGCTCGTGGGAGGGTGTGTGCGCGACCTGCTGCTCGGCCGCGAACCAGCCGACTACGACGTAACCACCGACGCGACTCCCGAACAGGTGATGGCGCTTTTTCCAGAGAGCGTCACGGTTGGCGCGCAATTCGGCGTGATTCTGATTCCGCGTGACGGAGTGAGAGTTGAGGTTGCCACCTTCCGCTCGGATGCAGGCTACAGCGACGGCCGCCACCCGGACAGCGTGGTTTATTCGAAGGCGCCGCAGGAAGATGTGCAGCGCCGCGACTTTACCATCAACGGTTTGTTGATGCGCCACGACACCGGCGAAGTCCTCGACTATGTCGACGGGCACGAGATCCATCAAGTTTCGCCAGAGCGTCTTAGCGACGAACTAACAAAAATGCTCACTGAGGGCGCCGCCCGGCAAGCGTTCGAACTGCTGGACGAAACATGGCTCCTCCAGCAAGTCCTTCCCGAAATCGGAGCCATGAAGGGCGTCGAGCAGCCTCCGCAATTTCACCCCGAGGGCGACGTGTGGATTCACACGAGCATGATGCTTGAGGGACTTCCCAAAGATACGTCTCCGACACTGGCTTGGGGAGCCCTGCTCCATGATGTCGGGAAGCCACCGACGTTCCAGTCCGCGGCGGAGACCGGCGACCGCATTCGTTTCAACCATCACGTGGAAGTCGGCGTGCGCATGGCTGAAGCTATCTGTCTGCGATTGCGCTTCTCCAATGAGGAAACCGAGCAGATCCTTGCGCTGGTGGACAATCACATGAAGTTCGGCGCGGTCGAGGAAATGCGCGCCGCAACGCTGAAAAAGTTTGTGCGGCTCCCGCGCTTCGAGGAGCATCTGGCGTTGCACCGGCTCGATTGCCTCTCAAGCCACCGGAATCTGGACTCCTACGAATTCGTCCGTAGGTTTCTCGAAATGACGCCTCCCGAGCAGGTCCGGCCAGAGCGTCTTTTGAATGGCGATGACTTGCAGGAAATGGGATTCCAGCCCGGCCCCCTGTTTTCGCAGATACTCCAGGCACTGGAAGACGCCCAGTTGGAGGGGCAGATTCGGACTCGGGAGGAGGCCCAAACCTGCGTTTTGAGCAAATTTGCCTCGAAAGAGCGAAAAGTATCAAGTAAATGAGGCCCCTGGTCGATGGGGAGGATGCGGTCTGTCGGCATTTGAAGTACGGGCTCTATTTGTAATATGATGAAAACAAATGCTTTACATAAATACTTGCAGACGGCACGGAATCTCGATAGAATATGAGTGTTTGATACTAAGATTTTATGCTAGCAACTTTCATACTTTTAGGCACCGTTTCTGCCTTACTTGCATCTAAGATGGTACCGCGCAGCTTTGAGCCGCGCAGGTGACTAGGGGACATCATGGCTGAGAAAAAATTTGTCGTGCCAGAGATTCTTCCCATCCTTCCGGTCCGCGACACTGTCCTGTTTCCGGGCGCTGTCCTGCCTCTGACCGTGGGACGCGAGAGTTCTCTGGCGTTAGTGAATAGTTTGCAGGGCGACGAGAAGCTCTTGGGAGTGGTCGCGCAGCTCGATCCGCGAATCGAGGATCCTGCAGCCGCCGACCTTCACAAGCTTGGAACGCTGGCCAAGGTCCATAAGACCGTAAAAATGCCGAACGGCAACGTGGTCATCTTCCTGGAAGGCCTCCAGCGCATTCAAGTGCTGGAGCTAATCGGCTTGCGTCCGTTTTTGCAGGCTCGCGTGCAAGCGGAGCCGGACATTATCGGCGAAGCGGATACGGAACTCGAAGCGCTGCAGCGCAATGCGCAAGATCTTTTCCGCGACGTGGTAAGCCACTCGCCGCAGCTTTCGGACGACTTGCAGACCGCGGCGATGAACATCGATCATCCCGGCCGCTTGACGGATTTCATTGCCGGCACGCTGCCGTCGCTTTCCACGCTGTTGCGGCAGGAATTGATCGAAACCTCCAGCGTGCGCAAGCGGCTGGAAACACTGATTCGCGAACTATCGAAGGAACTCGAGGTTCTGGAGCTTCGCTCGAAAATTCACGAGCAGGTGCAGGAGCAGGTGAGCCAGAACCAACGCGAGTACCTCCTGCGCGAACAGATGAAAGCCATTCAGAAAGAACTCGGCGAATCCGACGATTCGATGCAGGAGATCGACGAGCTTCGCAAGAAAGTGGAAGAAGCCGGCATGACTGCCGAAGCCAAGAAGGAGTGCGACCGCGAGCTGAAGCGGCTGTCGAAAATGACGCCGGCTTCCGCGGAGTACATGGTTTCGCGCACGTATCTCGAATGGATGACTTCCCTGCCGTGGAGCAAATCTTCGGGCAGCTCGGAAATCAACATCGCGAAAGCGCACGAGATTCTGGACGAAGACCACTACGATTTACAAAAAGTGAAGGAGCGCATTCTCGATTATCTTGCTGTGAAGAAACTGCAGCCAGGGATGAAGGGCCCGATCCTTTGCTTCGTGGGCCCTCCAGGCGTGGGTAAGACTTCGCTAGGCAAGTCGATTGCCCGTTCATTAGGACGCAAGTTCGTGCGCATCGCCCTTGGCGGGATGCACGACGAAGCGGAAATCCGCGGCCATCGGCGCACCTATATCGGCGCGCTGCCCGGACAAATTATCCAAGGGTTGAAGCGCGGGGAAACGAACGATCCGGTGATGATGCTGGACGAAGTGGACAAGCTCGGGCGCGATTTCCGCGGCGATCCTTCATCGGCGCTGATGGAAGTGCTCGACCCGGAGCAAAACAACGCATTCCGCGATCACTATCTGGATGTGCAGTTCGACCTCTCGAAAGTGCTGTTCATCGCCACGGCCAACTGGATGGATCCCATCCCGGAGCCGTTGCGTGACCGCATGGAGATCATCGAACTGCCCGGCTACACGGGAGAAGAGAAACTGCACATTGCGCACAAGTATCTGATCCCGAAGCAGGCCAAGGAACACGGCCTGAAAGTCGGCGAGCAAATCGACTTCACCGACGAAGGTCTGCGCGAAATCATTCACAGCTTCACGCGCGAAGCGGGCGTGCGCAACCTGGAGCGAGAGATCGCCACCATTACTCGGAAACAGGCGCGGCGCATCGCCGAAGACAAAACGGAAAAGATGGTCGTGACACCGGAAGTAGTCCGCAAATTCCTGGGCGTGCCGAAATTCCGCACCGAGAAGGAAGTCGAGGAACGTGTCAAGCGGCCCGGCGTTGCCGTCGGACTGGTCTGGACACCGGTGGGCGGCGACATCATCTTCATCGAAGCCACGCGCATGCGCGGCGGCAAGCAGTTCACCATGACCGGGCATCTGGGCGAAGTCATGCAGGAATCGATGACCGCAGCACTGACGTGGACGCGCGCGAATGGCGAGCGCTATGGCATCGATCCGGACTTCTTCCGCAAGCAGGACATTCACATCCACGTGCCTTCGGGAGCAGTACCGAAGGACGGCCCGTCCGCAGGGGCGGCGATGGTAACGGCACTCGTGAGCTTGCTCAGCGGGCGTTCGGTGAAAGACCGCCTGGCGATGACTGGCGAGATGACACTCTCGGGCGTGGTCCTGCCCATCGGCGGGGTGAAAGAAAAAGTGCTGGGCGCGAAGCGGGCGGGCATCACGCACGTCCTGCTGCCTGCGGACAACGAGCCGAACGTCGTCGCGGATCTCACTCCGGAGATTCTCGGCGACATCAAGATCACCTACGTGCGGACGCTGGACGAAGTCCTGGAGCACGCGCTCCAGAAGGAAGCGGTTACGCCGCCGATCGTGCCGCAGCCGGAGCCAAAACCGAAGCGCGTAGGCCCGGAAAGCCCCAGAGCGATTCACTAAGACCGCGTGCCGTTTCTGTAGGGGCACGATATATCGTGCCCTGCATAGGAAGTGTTACCAGGCCCCCGAAAATCGGGGGCCTTTTCATTTCAGGCGGCACCAGGCGGCCGGGAAACAAACTCCTGCTAACATGCTTCGTGGATCATGCCGCGCGAAAAGCCAGCAATGTTAGCTGCACCAGAGGATCTCGCCAAACGAATTTCGGAGGCCCTGCTGCGAGAGCGCGTTGTGCCACGCTTCGTGGATTCTTACGTTGTCGAAAACGGCCGCCATGCTCTGCAGGTCCACGCTTCGCTATACCGCGATCTCCTGGCGCTGTTACAACGGGAGGCGCTGCTGGCTTTGACGGTACGAGCGCTGGCCATCGTCTGCAACGAGCCGCAGCCCGCGGGCCGAGCCAAACCTCGTCCCATGTTACGGCGGGATGCCACCGCGTTCCGCAGGAAATTCCTGGCCTCGCTAACGCGCCGCCAGGGCTGGACCGCGGGCGATGCGCTCGATTTTCAGCGAGACTTGCAACTGTATGAAGAACTTCTGGCGCGTGCGGCAGCGAAAGGGCGCGCGCGAAAACCCTTTGAAGCAGCGGACCATCCCTTCGTCGACCGTTGCGCCTTTCTGCTGGATTCGTCGTTCATGGAAAACGCGCGCCTGGCCGCGAGCCGAGCACTAACGGAATTGGAGGGCCTCGCCGCCCAAGTATGCGTAGCCGAGAAGTCTGAGAGCAAGCCGGCTTGGAAGAACTAATCGTCAAGAACTCTGGCATTGAATAGAGCCTGTCCTGCCAAAGCACTGTGGAGCGCGAAGAGCGCAAGCGCGATGATGGTCAGCATTCCCGCAATCGCTCCTGAGGCATACCAGCGGCTGAGATGCGTGGTCATTGGGAAGGTGACGAGCATGTTCTGCACCACAAGTCCGACCACCAAGGGACCACCAAGGCAAGCAACCCAAAGCGCCGAAGAATCAGGTAGATGGAAAGCCAGATGATCACCGAAGCCAACAACGTCACCCAGAAGTAATCGCCACCGGTGTTCGTGATGGCACCTAGGAAGACGATTACGATGGCCGCGATCCAGTCCTTCCTTAACAAGAGCCTCACCAGGAAAAGAAGAAAAAAAATCCCCAGCGAGTAAAGCACGAAGACCCACGTGTAGGCAAAGAGAGAGCCGAGCGTTTGTCGCACGCCGAGCAAGGATTCCATCGATGGAGTGCCCGGCTGAGGCGGCAGGCGTCCCAGGAGCGGAAGAAGAACATTGTCCACGGACTCAAACACTCCGAGCAAAACACCATAAGTCATGCCAATCAAGACGTCGCGGCCAACCAGCGGATCGCGAATCTTCCCGCCAATCAAACGCACCCAGCCAATCAACGTATGTGGATCGCGCCGGCGGACAAACGGCTCCAGTCCGAAATAAAGCATCCGCGCGAAGGTTGAGACGAGGAACGCCCAGGCCAGTGCGAGCACGATCGTCCGAAATTCACCCAAGGAAGCAAGGTGATGCGCCTGCAGCGCCCACATCGCAAGAAACACAAAGAAGAGAAAATTGGCCAAACTCCAGGAGCCGGCCTCGTCTCCGCGCTTTTGCTTGACGTTTCTTTTAACAATCAAGATGCTCCCGAATAGCACAGCCCCGAACAGCACGATTCCGATAATACTGGCTAATTTTTGATGAGCGGATGCAGGATGCAGCCGGTCACGGTACGGGTTGGCCCAAGGAAACAAAACCCGGAAATAAACGGGCTTCCCTCGATAAGCCGCGGCCTCCACGCGTTCTGTCACTTGAATCGGCGTGGTGATCTCACGAGTCCATGCCGCTCGCGAGTCGGAATATAAGAGATCCGACCACTCGGGCGTAGCAGAGGTGAACTTGGACGGATCGAGACCCGCAGCAGAGAACAGCGGGGACCAATCTGGCGGAGGAGAAGGGCCGCTGGGCGGATCGCGCTCCGGCGGAATGCGTTTGAAAAGCAGCAACCGGCCTTGGGTATCCAGGAATACGCTGATCATGCCGGTTACACTGGACGGCGGCTCCCATGGCGTGATGACACCCGAGCCGATAGAGTTGAAGAAATTGTCCGACTGCATCTCCCGCGGGCTTTGGCGATACCAGAAGAGAATCGTGGCGGGACGATCTGAGCCCAGACGCTGCCAGCGCGTTTGCGATTTGTCGCGTTCCTGAATGTAGTTGAGGTAATCATAGTCCGTGAAGAACCCATGAGCGGCGTCCGCCGGCGTTTCCTTGAATCCAAGCTGTTGAACAATTTCCTGCGAACGCGCGAGAAGGACATCGGCCGGTTTTTCGAGCGGCGTGAGATTTTGCACTCGGTATCTGTCCGCCAGCATCATGTGCGCAACGAGGCCCAGCAGCACGGTTCCAATCAGCGCCAGACCTAACCAAGGCTTGATCCCTTCGGTACCTCCCGCTGCAGCGACCATTTGCGGCGACGGAGTCTCGCCCGCAGCCAGCGCTGCGGCTAGAGGATCGCCACCGGGGAGTGCAGCCGCGACTTGCAGCGCCGTGGCCGGACGTTTTTCCGGGTCGGTTTCGAGACAGCGCAAAATCACGCGTTCGATCAATGGATCGAGGTCGCGCACCAGCGTCGAAGGGTTGGTGATCGTCCCAGACTCACGCAATTTCATCAATTCCGGAAGCGCGGAAGCCTCGAAGGCGCGCTTGCCCGTCAGGATTTCATAGAGAATGAGGCCGAGCGAATAGATATCGCTTTTCGTGCTGACATCGCGGCCGGCAAGCTGCTCGGGGGACATGTAGGCCGGCGTTCCCGCGCGAACGTTAGCACTCTTAATACTCGAGGCGATGCCAGCGAGGCCAAAATCGGTGATGCGGATCTTGCCGGCTCCGTCGAGCATCACATTCGCGGGTTTCAGGTCGCGGTGGATGACGCCGCGTTCGTGCGCCGTCGCAAGACCAGCGCAGACTTGCCTGGCAATCTCCGTGGCTTTGTCCGGCGAGAGCCTGCCAATCCGGCGAACGACCGAAGCAAGATCCTCTCCATCGACATACTCCATGGTTAGGAAAAGAGTTCCGTCCGCATCGCCGATGTCAAACATGCGGCAGACGTTGGGATGAGAGACCTGCCGGGCGGTGCGCACTTCGGCGTGAAACCGGGCAAGCGCGGCGGCATCCTGAGAAAGCGCCGCAGGGAGAAATTTCAAAGCCACGACCTGTTCCAGAGTTAGGTCCTCGGCACGGTAAACCTCGCCCATTCCTCCTCGCCCCGCCAGGGCCACGACGCGATAGCGTTCCGCGATGATTTGCCCTGGTGTAAAGCGGCCGCCGCCAATGGGGTCGGAACTCGACATGGGATTGCTGCTAACAGGTGTGCGCGGAGTTCGCGGGGAAAGATGTGGTGGCGGAGTCTTTCGCGGAGCAGCAGGCGTTGGTGCGATGGTTGCGCCTTCGAGGCTGGCTTCATCCCCAAGCAAAGTAGCGCCCGAATCCGTATCGACCGCTTCTCCGCACGAGGAGCAGAACCTTCCAGTGGCGGAAATCTTTGCACCGCACTTTGCGCAGAACATGGGAGGCGGGGATTCTACCATTGGTTCTTGGCTCTCTGCGACGCGTCAGCGCAGCCGGCTACGAAATGCGCTCAACCTGGACAGCTGTCCCGTACGCGAGCACCTCGGTGACGCCTTGCATCACCTCGGTGGCGTCGTAGCGCATTCCGATGACCGCGTTTGCTCCGTGCTCGGCGGCATGCTGCAGCAACAGCTCGAACGCATCTTCGCGCGTCTTCTCGCAAAGATTCGTCAGAATGGTGATGTTTCCGCCGACAATGGTTTGCAGAGCCGCGCCGAGATTTCCGATCACGCTCCGCGAGCGCACGATAATCACCCGATAGCCCGGTATTTCCAGGCCGGATGTAACCATTCCTGTATCCACTCGTGGCATTTCTGCTCTCCTTAAGGCGGACGTTTACCGGTGCGATTCTAACCGTTCAAACGCCCCTGTGCGAGCAATGTTCCTCTGCTATCCTCAGAAACGTGGAGACCCTTTTTTATTCCCTGGCCTTTCTGCAGATACTACTGGGGGCGTACCTCATATGGCAGGCCTTGCAATGGCTCGGCTATGTGCGGCGGCGTCTGCACGCCGATCCGGGATTCTACTCGCCGCGTGTGGCCGTTCTTTGTCCTTGCAAGGGCATCGAACCCGGTCTGGAGCGAAACCTCGTGTCGCTTACAGAGTTCGTTAGGCAAACTTACGAAATCTTCATCATCCTGGCTTCAGAGTCAGATCCAGCGCGCAGCATTGTCGAACGGGTAGCCAAGAGTTCGCGAGTGAAAGTCCATGTGGTCATCGCGGGAAGCCCGAGCGGTTGCGGCGAAAAGGTGAACAACTTGCGGGTAGCGGTCGAACAACTGCCGCCGGAATTTGAAGTACTCGTCTTTGCAGATTCCGACGGCCGTCCAGGTAAGAGCTGGCTGCATCACATGGTGGCTCCGCTGGGAGACGTGAAGATTGGCGCGACAACCACCATGCGCTGGATGGTTCCCAATCGCAGCAATCTGCCGACCGCCATACTCGCCGCATGGAATGCGCCCGTGGTTACCATGCTCAGCGAAAAAGGGAGAAACTTCTGCTGGGGCGGAGGCACGGCCATCCGGCGAGACGTCTTCGAGCAATCTGGCGTCATGGACGTATGGAGAGGCTCGGTCAGCGACGATTATTCTCTGACGCGCATGCTGGAGCGCGCGAACCGCTCGATTGTTTTCGTGCCAGAATGCTTGACGCTTTCCTATGTTGAGACCGATTTGCAGGGACTGCTGGAGTTCACCAACCGTCAGGTCCTGATCACTCGAGTATACGCAGATCGAGTTTGGGGCCCCGCAGCCCTCACGCATCTTCTCTACTGCCTGACAATTGTATTCGGGGTGATTCTGATCTTGAGCAACATTTTCGAGCAAAGACCCGCTTTTCACATCGTCACGCTCACCTTTCTTCCCATGCTGCTTTCGGCGATTCGGAGCTCCATTCGTCTCATCGGTGTGACCGAGGCGCTTCCCGCCGGAAAATCCGAGATCATGGGACAAGCTTGGATTTACATCGTGTTAACAGTCTTCATCCCATTCCTTTACCTGATAAATTTTGTGAACTCTCTATTCACACGCAAGATTCGCTGGCGCGGTATGGCCTACGAATTGATTGGCCAGGAGCAAACACGAATCGTTCCTTTTTGAAACGCGCCCCGTTCCTGGATCGGCTCGCGTTACTTTTCCACAGGGCATTAAGTAACTTCCGGCCGTTACGAATCCACCTTGGGTAAAGACCTTAGTGCAATATCAGGGAAAAACTTCGTGCGCTGTGCAATTCCTACCGTCAAATGGGCACGAATTCGTCCGGACGTTGGCGTAAGTCCTCAATTTTTGAGCAAGTTGCATATTCTTTCATTCGGAAGAATATTTGCACAGAAGGAAGGTTCGGCAAGAACCATCTTAGGCAGGTCTTCAGGGTATCCGTGGGGGACTGGCTTTTGTCGATCAGCAAGTAGGAGTCGCCGAGGCTTCAGCCCTCTTATTGGCTTCTTGCCTGACTGTCTGCCCAATCTGGGGAACGCGCCTCGTCGAGGGGCGAAGAAACATAAAACATTTTAGCTTCGGTTCCGTCACGAGGCTGCATTCTGAGGGGGTGCACGTGAAGGTCTTCCGCAGAAGTGATCATTCACAGCAATTATCCAATTCCCGCCAAGCCCTTCCTCGCGATGTTTTCTTTTTCTATGA
>WNFC01008044.1_pt1 | contig 11620 bp, 14 predicted proteins | sample 5400541 | NCBI WGS metagenome assembly WNFC01 (sample SAMN13153342, study PRJNA577476) | soil metagenome | isolation source: 120 cm saprolite under Douglas fir tree site 2 hole 2 replicate 1 | place: USA:California | collected 2015-04-18
GCGGCCTGGATCTGGTGCGCGGCGGCTTCCAACCGACCCCAAGCCCTCGCTAGCGCGGGACAGCGCGCCACGCTCGCCGGGCGTGATCGTCAAGCTGGCGCGCGCCGACGCTGGCCTCTCCGTGGTTCAGGCCGGTGCCCGAGGGGCCGCTGCTCAGGCATGCCCGTAAGCTCTCAGCAGGCGGGCGGTGTCGCCGCCATCGATCACGCGAGCCATCTGTGGCCGAAGTGTGCAGCGCGTCCCCGCGGCAGGGCTGCCTGCGTGCAGACCACGGGCGGCGACGACCATGGCTGCATCTTCACAGCGCGCGAAATCGAGCACCAGCTGGCCGTCGAACACCGCCTGGTTATGCGCGTAGAGTTTCGCCCACCGCGGCCGCACTGTGGCGTGAAATTCGACATGAGCCGCGATCAATGCAGATGCCGCCGGCCGCCAGCGGATCACCAACGATGGCGGGCTGGACGTCGAAAGCGTTAGATCGAGCGAGGCCGCCAGCAATGGCCCCCACCCAGCCGGTGAACCGGGCGCCCCGCGGTTGCCCCGCCCAGCATGGACCGGCGAAGGGCTGAATCAGGCATGGTGGTAGTCGCACCGCGCCAGCGCGTCAGCCATCTTGTAGGCGATCTGCATGCCGATGCGGTTTGCGAAGTTGATCTTGAGCGGATCCGGGCGTCGCTGAATCGCGGCTTCTTGGCGGATGGTGGATCTGAGGAGCGCCGCCACCATCGCCCCGGTCAAAGAATCAGGCACCGCCGCGGGGCAGCAGTCAACGAGTCGCCAGTGCAGTCCGAGCTTGGGCACCGATCTGAACGCCTCGACGACGGAGATGCACGCGCAGGCTTGGCCGCCAAGCGCGGTCAGCAGCCTCTCGGCCTCCCGCGCAAGGGTGTGACCGTCCAGTCAGCGGTCCCGACGGCGCCAACCAGCCAGGGCTTGTCTACAGGTCGAGGTCGCAACAGTCCGCGCCGGTCATGCGCAACCTTCGCGTGGGGCGTCGTTGCAGATCTGCCAGGCTCAGCGACAGTACCTGGCCGAGACGGCCACTAATGTTCAGTCGCCACGTGGCGGGGTCCAGGTGCGGCACGTCGTAATGGGTCAGCGTGTAGTGCAGCCCGGTCGGCGTGCGGTCGTAGCTCAAGCCCTCCAGCAGGATGGCGTGGTTACGGAAGGCCAACTGGAGCTCCTCGGGATAGAAGCGTGGGTCCGGCTCCAATCCGCTGGCGTCTCCCACGCGGGATAGCTCAGGTAGCGCCGGTGGCGTGGTCATGATCGGTACTTTCGCACGGCCGTTTCGGGACCCGCATCCCTAATGAGATGAGGGTTGCTTGTCGCACACTCCGCTGCACTACCAGCGAAAGGGCAGGCAAGCTCGGATGGGTCTTTTCAGCAGCATGCGCATCTCGGGGTCGGCGTTGACCGCTCAGCGTCTGCGGATGGACGTCATCGCCGGCAACATCGCCAACGCGGACACCACGCGAGTGAACGGTCAGCGCCAGCCCTACCAACGCCAGCAAGTCGTCTTCCAGCCGCTGGCCGCGGCGGCCAACTCGAGCGGCGAGGGCCTGCAGGTCACGGCAGTCATCAAAGACCAGCAAGCGCCGCGCATGGTGTACGAGCCGGCCAACGCGGATGCTGACCCGAACACGGGGATGGTCGCCTACCCCAATGTCGACACCACCACGGAAATGACCGACATGCTGTCTGCCAGTCGCGCCTACGAGGCCAACGCGACGGTCCTGAACTCGATCAAACAGATGGCCCAACGGTCAATTGACCTTGGCCGAGCCTAAACCAACGAGGAGTTTCTGAATGCCGATCAGCATTGGTGGACTGTCGCCACTCACGCCCACGCTCCCGTCTTCAAGCGGCGCCTCTGGCACACCCGCTGGTGCCGACTTCGGCTCGGCCCTCAAGCAAGCCGTCGGCGCACTCGGCGAGCTCAGCGGCAAGGCTGACGCCTCGTCCCTGGCCCTGGCCAAGGGCGAGCCGATCGACATCCATGAGGTCATGCTCAACACCGAACAGGCCAGCCTCGGCTTCTCGATGGCGCTCCAGGTCCGCAACAAGCTGATCGACGCGTATCAAGAAGTCATGCGCATGAGCGTCTGATTTCTGACTTCTGACTTCTTACTTCTGCCATGGATAGTCTTCAACCCGTACTCCAACCTTTCCAGCGCATCTGGTCGGGCCTGAGCCGCGGTCAGCGGATCGGCTTCGGCGTCGTCGCGACAGCCCTGATCGGGCTGCTGTTCATCGTCAGCACTGTCGGCCACAGCGCCGACACTGCGATTGCGTTCTCGGGGCTGAGCACCGACGACATGGCGGCGATCGTGACCAAGCTCAAGGACGCCAAGATCCCCTACGAACTGAGCGACGGCGGCGTCATCCGCGTGCCGAGCGGCCAGGTTCAGGATGCCCGCCTGGCCACCGCGGGCATGGGCCTGGGCGGCAAGCCCGCCACCGGTTCAGGGTTCGAGCTCTTCAACCAGCCATCGTTCGGCCAGACAGAATTCACCCAGAAGGTCAACTATCAGCGCGCGCTCGAGAACGAGCTCGCCCGCAGCATCGACCAGATGGCTGCCGTGGAATCGTCGCGCGTCCATCTGGTGATGCCTCAGCAAACACTGTTCACCTCGCAGCAGAAGGACACGACGGCGTCGGTCATGCTGAAGCTCAAGCCAGGCCGGCGTCTCGATAGCGCCCAGTCGCGCTCGATCAGCAACCTGGTTGCGGGCAGCGTCGAGGGTCTCAAGCCACAGAACCTGACCATCGTCGACATCAACGGCAACACCCTGACTCCAGATGACAACGGGAACCTGACGGGTCTGAGCAGCAAGCAGCTGGAAGCGCAGCGCACGTACGAAACGACCACCGAGAACAACCTGCAGGCGATGCTCGATCGCGTGCTCGGCAGCGGCAAAGCCAACGTCCGCGTCAGCGCTCTCATGAACTGGGACCAGACCGAGCAAACCAGCGAAACCTTCACCCCATCGGACCCGACCCAGACGCCGATTCGCACCAGCCATGACATCACCGAGACGACCAACGGCGGCGCGGGTGCCGCGGCGGCCGGCGGTGTGCCTGGCGCAGCGTCCAACAACGGCGCTGTGCCGACGTATCAAGGTGGCACCGGGACCACCGCTAGTACATCCAAGACAGACAACCAGACCACGTACGAGCTGAACAAATCGGTTCAGAAGGTGGTTCGCGCGCCGGGCTCGGTCACCCGCCTCAGCGTCTCGGTCATGCTCGACGACGATCCCAATAATCCCAACGCGGCGCTCCGTCAGAGTGTCCAGGACGCGGTCAACGCGGCGGCGGGGATCGACCCCACCCGCGGTGATGTGCTGACCGTCACGTCGCTGACCTTCAATCAGACCGATCTGTTGGCCACCCAGGCGGCCATGGCCGACGCGGCCCAAAAAGAGCAGCTGATGACCTACCTGCACCTGGCCGCGCTGGCTCTCGGGCCGCTGGTCATGTTGGGGGTCCTGTTCTTCATCTTGACCCGCGGTCGCCGTAAGTCATCCGCGCAGATGATCGCCATCGCCGAGGCGACAGCGGCGGCTCCGGCGCCCGTCGAGGTTCCTGACCCGGCCCCCAAGGCGCCAGGTCGACCTGGCAAACCGGTCGTTTCGCAGCCCATCGTCGAAGATCCGCAAAAGGTCTACATCCGCGACCAGATCCAACTACTCGGCAAATCCAACCCAGCCACCGTCGCCCAGCTCATCCAAACCTGGATGGACGAGGACCGCAGGAACTAACCCACCATGGCCCAACTCATCGGATCCAAAAGCTTGAAAGGTCGTCAGAAGGCGGCCGCGTTGCTCATCGCTATGGGCGCCGAAGTCTCGTCCGACGTGCTCAAGCACTTCAAGGAAAGCGACATTGAGACGCTGACCTTCGAGATTTTTCAGCTCGAGAAGATCAGCGAGGAGACCAAGGGCCAGGTACTCGAAGAGTGCTACCACATGGCCGTCGCGCGGGACTTCATCACCTCGGGTGGCGCCGACTATGCCCGCGACATGCTGGTGCGGGCGCTGGGTAAGGACCGAGCTCAGGAGATCATCGAACGCATGGCGGCGTCGCGCCGCCCGACGCGCTTCAGCTTCGCGCGCGATTCAGACCCGGCTCAGTTGGCCCAGTTCATGGGTGCCGAGCACCCCCAAACGATCGCCCTGATCCTGTCCCACCTGCAGGCCACGCAGGCCGCGCAGACGATGGTCCACCTGGCGCCCGAGCTGCGGACCGAAGTCGCCCTGCGGATTGCCACGATGGATCGCACCCCCCCAGAGGTCGTCGAGCAGGTCGAAGAGGTGCTGAAGCGCAAGCTCAGCACGGTGATCAGCCGCGACTTCACGTCGGTCGGCGGCACCCAGTTCCTGGTCAACATGTTGACCACGGTTGACCGGGGTACAGAGAAGCAGATCCTCGAGTTCCTGGACGGCGCCAACGCCGAGTTGGCCGCCGAAGTCCGCAAGTTGATGTTCGTCTTCGACGATCTGGTTCGTCTGGACGACCGTTCGCTGCAGCGCGTGCTGCGCGAGGTCGACAGCAAGGACCTGTCGCTGGCGATGCGCGGTACGGGCGAGGAGCTACAGGAACGGATCTTCCGCAATCAGTCGACTCGCGCGGCGCAGGCTCTCCGCGAAGAGATGGAGATCGGCGGTCCGGTGCGCTTGCGCCAGGTCGAAGAAGCCCAGCAGCGCATCGTCAACATCGTGCGCCGCCTGGAAGACTCCGAAGAGATCGTGGTTCAGCGCGGTGGCGAGGACGTCCTTGTCTAACCTCCTCCGCGCGAACTCGGTCGCGGTCATGGAGCACCGCCCGGCCGGCCACCCCGTCTCGATGCCGCGTCTCTTTGGGACGCGGCTCCTGCGCGGCGACAGCGTGGGCGTGCTCAAGCCCGTTCCGCTGGCGGCGCCGCTCACCGGCGCGCCAATCGGTCCGGAGTCGATCTTTGGCGATCTCGAGCCGGCGCGCGCGCCGGCACCGGTCGAGCTGGCGGAAATTGAAGAAGCCGCCCGTGTGCAGGGCTACGCGGCCGGTTTCGAAGAGGGTCGCGCCGCGGGCGTCGCCGCGGCGGAAGAAGCGATGAGCCGCTCGGTCCAACGCCTGGCGGCGCTGCTGAACGGCATCCACGAGAGCCACGCATCGTTCTTTCGCTCGGCAGAACGCCAGGTCGTTGATCTGGCTCTGCAGATCGCCGGGAAGGTGGTCGAGCGCGAAGTCGAAAACATGCCCGACATGGCCATCAACGTCATCCGCGCCGCGTTGGAAGAGATGGATGCGCGTACCGCGGTTCGTGTCCGCGTCAACCCGGCCGACGAAGAGCTCTTGCGCCGCCGCTGGTCGCAGGTGGTGCCGCCGGGCATCGGCGCTGACCGGATCGAGCTGCAGCAGGACGAGCGCGTGCAGTCTGGCGGCGCGATCATCGAAACGACCAGCGGTCAGGTTGATGCCCAGCTCGAGTCCAAGCTGGCTCAGCTCGGCAACGCGCTGTGGACATTCGTGATGGACGTGAGCACAGCTCAAGACAAGGACGGCACGGATGCTTGATTTGAGCGCTCATCGCCAGCTTGTGGCGCAAAGCTCGGGCCTGCGCTACCAGGGCAAAGTCGTCCAGGTCGTCGGACTGAGCATCGAAGTTGAAGGACTGCGACTGCCGCTTGGTGAGATCTGTCATCTGTATCCCGAGCGCGCCACGGCCGGCGCTTCGCGCATCACCGCCGAGGTCGTCGGCTTTCGCGACGAACGGCTGATCCTGATGCCCTTCGCCGAGACGCACGGCGTACGTCCCGGCACGGCGGTGTACCCCAGCGGGCGCGGATTCGCGGTGCCCGTCGGCGAAGAGCTGCTCGGTCGCGTGATCGACGGGCTGGCCCGCCCGATCGACGGCAAGGGTCCGCTCAACACGTCGCGCACGGCGCGCATCACGGACGCACCACCTGGCCCGCTCGGGCGCATGCCGATCCGCACACCGATGGCGACTGGCATTCGTGCGCTCGACGGGATGCTGACGTGCGGCAAAGGCCAACGTCTGGGCATCTTTGCCGGCTCGGGTGTTGGCAAGAGCACGCTGCTGGGCATGATTGCGCGCAACTGCGAGGCGGACGTGAACGTCATCGGCTTGATCGGCGAGCGCGGCCGTGAAGTCCAGGAATTCATCGATCACGATCTCGGTCCGGAGGGTTTGGCTCGATCGGTAGTCGTGGTCTCGACGTCCGATCAACCAGCCTTGCAGCGCCTGAAAGGCGCCTGGGTGGCAACGGCCATTGCTGAGTGGTTTCGCAGCCATGGCCAGCAGGTCACGTTGATGATGGACTCGGTCACTCGCTTTGCGATGGCCCAGCGCGAGATCGGTCTGACCGTCGGCGAGCCGCCAGTTGCGCGCGGGTACCCCCCGTCTGTCTTCGCCATGCTGCCGCGACTCCTGGAGCGGGCCGGCACCGCGGAGAAGGGCAGCATCACCGGGCTGTACACGGTGCTCGCCGAGGGCGACGACATGCAGGATCCGATTGCCGACACGGTGCGCAGCATTCTCGACGGCCACATCGTCCTGTCGCGCGCGCTCGCCCAGGAGAACCACTACCCGGCGATCGACGTCTTGCAAAGCGTCAGCCGGCTGTTCACCGCCTTGTCGACACCTGAGCATCTGTCAGCGGCGGCAATCGTTCGAGACGCGATGTTTGCCTACCAGCAGGCGCGCGACCTGATCAACATCGGCGCGTACGTTGCCGGTTCGAATCCACAGATCGACCGTGCACTGCGGATGCAGCCGCACATTCAACGCTTTCTGCGCCAGCCGGCCGATACGGCGACGGATCTGGCCGACACGCTAGCGCGTGTGTGGTCAATCGCCACAGAAGAGGGCAACGATGCCGCGGCGGCCTGACACAGCGCTCGAAGTCGCGCTCGGACAGCGCCAGCGGGTGCTGCAGGACGCCCAGCAAGTGTTCTCCGACCATGAGCGCGCCGTACACGAGCTTGCACGCTTGCTCGCCGCGGCCCAGGCGCGGGTGCAGCTGGTCTTGCATCAGATCGACGCCGCCCAACGACCCGTCGCAGGTGTGCCACTGCCGGTGGCCATGCTCGCCGATCTCGAGCGATTGCTCGACTGGTGTGAGGTACAGGTCCTGGTGCAACGAGAGCACATGGTCGAAGCGCGGGCCGAGGCTGAAGTCGCGCGTGGCGCAGTCGCCGCCGCGCACCAGCAGGTGCGCGCGCTCGAGCTGGTGCTCGCGGCGCGGGCCGCCGAACGAGAAGAGAAACTGCGTCGGGCCGAGCTGGTGTTAGCTGATGAGACCGCCGCCCGCGTGCATACCCGCAACGCGGTGCCCCGATGACGACAAACAACGCGCCCATCTTGCGCTCGGCCGCGCTACAGAAGGCGTTGGCGCTGGCCCCAGTGTCAGCTCCTGTGCGGCGGCCCGGCGCGGCAGCGCTCTTTGCGTCCACGCTGTCCGCGGCGAGTCAGTCGCGGTCGAATACGAGCGCCGTGCCATTCCAGAGTCTCATTGAGAGCGCGGCTCAAAAATACGGTGTGCGGCCGGCCCTATTGGCAGCGGTCGTCAAGCAGGAGTCGAACTTCAACCCCAACGCGAAGTCGGGCGTCGGCGCCAAGGGTCTCACCCAGCTGATGGACGCGACCGCGCGCGGCCTGGGTGTGACTGATCCCTTCGATCCGGCCCAAAGTCTCGATGGAGGCGCCCGTTTTCTGGGCGGTTTATTGAAGCAATTCAAGGGCAACGAAAGCCTCGCATTGGCCGCGTACAACGCGGGTCCCGGTGCCGTGCAGAAATATGGCGGTATTCCGCCGTACCAAGAGACACAGCGATACGTACCAAAGGTACTGGGGTACGCGGCGCAGTTCGGTCGAATATGGGCGGGCTCATGACCAGTTCTTCGAATGTGAATTTCAGCGGCGCCGACAGCTACCTCCAGGCGGCCATGTCCGGCCTGGCGGCCCGCCAACGCGCGATTGCCAACAACATCGCCAACGCCGACACACCGAACTTCAAAGCATCTGAAGTTCGCTTCGAAGACGCACTGAAAACGGCCATCAGCCGTGGTCAAGGAAACTCCACGATCGACCAGTCGTCGCTCAATCGCTCGGTGAGTCGGTCTTCACTGCTCGACGCCACGTCCTCGCGTGCCGACGGCAACAACGTCGATATCGACCGCGAGATGGAAATGCTGGGGGAAGCGAACCTCAACTACAGCGCCCTGACGCAGGTGATGACGAGTCGCATCGCCACCTTACGCAACGTCATCAACGGTCGGTAATCGGCGGAGGGAACGTGCCACAGGCTTTTTCAGTCTCGACCTCAGTCTCGGTTGTGCCCGCTGCACCGGCGGTTCCATCAGCTCCTGCCGCCACCGCTGCCGGGGGCCCAGTTGGCGCGGCGCGGCCGAACGACAATGCCGGCCCCGCCGACTTTCTCGGTCAGCTCAAAACCGCATTGAAGAATCTCACCAAGGCGGTGACGCAGCCCAATCTGGCTCCCGAAGCAACGACGCAGATTGCCCTCGCGCAAGCGCCCGCCACCGACGCGCCAGCAGCTCACGCGGACCTGAAGGACGCGCCGCCGGTCGACCACGCGGCCGATGCGCTGCCTGACGTCCTCGCCGCGCTTGGTTTTGTGCCGGTGCCGATCGCGTTCGCACCGCTGCCCACGGTCCCCAGCTCTCCCGCGCCCGCCGACACAGGCAAATTGCCCGACGCTGCCGCGCCAGTGCCCGCTGTACTGCCCCAATCCGCTCAGCCAGAGGCACCTCAGCCCACACCCGCTGTTCCGCAGGCCGTGGCCCAACCCCCAGCCCAGGTCGAGCTGGCGGGGCTACCTCTGCCCGAAGCCCAGCTGCCGATGCCCGAAGCTCTGTCGCAGGCGGTCGCAGCGGCCCAAACTCCACGGACAAAGACATCGGTCGCCGCGCCCAAAACCGACGCACCCGCGCCGACCGATCCGACCATTCCGACGTCGCCCACCACGACGACCGATCTCACGCCGCTGACACCCGGGCCTGCCATCGCCGTTCCCCAGGGCCAGCCCGCCCTGCACCCCGCCGCGGCCACAGGCTCGACGTTCGTCCCGCCGCAGGTGATCGCCCCCGCGCAACATGGTGCCCACCAGAACGCTTCCCAGCAGGGCAGCGCCGAAGATCGCCAACAGCCGTCGTCGCCCAAAGCAAAGCGCATCGGCGACGGCCCGTCAGGGCCGCCAACGCCTGCCCCGATTGACTCGGCCCTCGCCGCCGCCGCGGGTTCAACCGTCTCAAGTAGCCCAATGGTCTTACCGCCACAGGTGCGGCCGGCCGAAGTCGTCTCTCAGATCGCGCACCAGGCCGACCTGTATCGGCTGCCTGGCAATCGCGGCGTACGCATCCAACTGCACCCCGAGGACCTCGGTGGGGTTGAAGTCAGCCTGCGCTACGGCGTTGGTGGTGCGCTGCAGCTGCACATCAACGTTGAGCACGCCGCCACCGGTTCACTTGTCCAGGCCGGTTGGACGGAGCTGCGCGACGCCCTGGCGACTCAGGGCATCAGCCCGGACCGCATGGTCATGAGCGTGACCGCGCCGAACGCCAGCAGCCAGCTCGACTTTTCGAGCGGCGGCAATGGCCGTCAGACCGACCCGGGCACCGCCGGTTTCGCGCAGAGCCAGTCTGGCCAGCAGCGCCAGGACACGCCGGAACAGACCGGCCAACGTGGCTGGAATGGCGCCGTTGAACCAATTTCACCCGCCGACGACAGCCCGCGCGTCGCTTCGACGACCGCGGCGACCTCGCGCATCGATTACCGCGCCTGAGCCGCGGGAAAGGTCTCTTGTGCAGCTATGACCGACATCTCATCAGCGACGTTTCTGAACCAGGTCCAGGTACCCCAGACGGCTGCAAAAACGTCGACGGTGCCGACGACGACTGACAAGACCAAGTCGCTTGGCAAGCAGGATTTCCTGAAACTGCTCATGGCGCAGCTTCAAAACCAGGATCCAATGAAGCCCATGGACGATACGCAAATGATCGCCCAGATGGCCCAATTCAGCGCGCTGGAAGCCTCCCAACAGCTCAACGCGACCATGCAGACGAGCAACAACATGCAAACCGTCCTCCAGGCGGGCGCACTCATTGGCAAGTACATTCAAGCCAACCAATCTGACGGAACGAGCACCACCGGTGCGGTGACCTCAGTTGGTCTCACCACGACGAACGGCGTCACTTCGCCCACGATTCAGATCAATGGCAAAGACGTCGACTACAGCACGATCACCAAAGTTAGCAGCACCCCCATAACCACGGCTTAAAGCCCGTCAAGGAGTAATACTCACATGATGCGATCGATGTTTGCCGCCATTTCCGGTCTGAAAAACCATCAGACCTTCATGGACGTGGTGGGTAATAACATTGCCAACGTCAACACGACCGGCTTCAAGCAGTCGCGCGTGACGTTCCAGGACATTCTGAGCCAGACCCTGCGCGGCGCTAGCGGTCCCCAGGGCGGCCGTGGCGGTGTGAACGCCGAGCAAATCGGCCTCGGCGTGCTGGTCAGCGGCATTGACACCATCCAGAGCCAGGGCACCCTGCAGTCGACCGGCAAGTCGACCGACATGGCCATCCAGGGCGATGGCTACTTCGTCATGAGCGACGGCAAGCAGAACATGTTCACCCGTGACGGCGCCTTCGATTTAGCCCTCGACGGCACGCTCGCCAGCGCGAGCAGCGGTCTGCACGTGCTGGGCTGGCAGGCTAACCCGATCACTGGCGTGATCAACACCACCGTTCCGCCGACCAACGTCGCCGTGCCCATCGGCTCGGGAATGACCGGCAAGATGTCGACGACGCTGACGGTCAACGGCAACCTGGATTCGAACAACCTGGGTGGGGCCGCCAACGCGGTGACGCTCAGCGCTACGGTCTATGACGCACAGGGCAACGCCGTCCCGGTGACCTGGACCTTCACCAAGTCGGCGGCCAACACGTGGGGTGCCGTGCCAACAACCACGGCCGCGGGCGTGACTGTCGCCGGCAGCAGCACGATCACGTTCAACGGCGCGGGTAAGGTCGCCACGGGCGGTGCCGGGACCCTGACGCTCACGCTGACGAACGGCGCGACCAGCCCTGAGCCGGTCACCGTCGACTTCAGCCAGATGACCCAGCTTGCATCGACGCCGTCGGATCTCAGCTCGAATACTGACGGCGCGTCGGCTGGTTCGCTGACCAGCTTCACGGTTGGCCAGGCGGGCGACATCACTGGCGTCTACTCGAACGGCTACAAGCAGCCGTTGGGTCAGATCGCCATGGCCAGTTTCTCCAACCCGAGCGGTCTGACCAAGGCGGGCGGCAACCTGTTCCAGGCGTCGGCCAACTCGGGCACGGCCAACATCGGCATCCCGGGCGCTTCGGGCCGCGGATCGATCGCGACGGGCTTCCTCGAAGGCTCCAACGTCGACCTGGCCCAACAGTTCACCAACATGATCATGGCCGAGCGCGGCTTCCAGGCTAACTCCAAAGTGATCACCACGTCCGACGAGATCCTGATGGACCTCGTCAACCTCAAGCACTAAAACTAGCCAGGTAAACCTGAAAGCGCGCGAAGCGTGAACAAAATTTTCATTACCCG
>WNFC01008046.1_pt1 | contig 11619 bp, 9 predicted proteins | sample 5400541 | NCBI WGS metagenome assembly WNFC01 (sample SAMN13153342, study PRJNA577476) | soil metagenome | isolation source: 120 cm saprolite under Douglas fir tree site 2 hole 2 replicate 1 | place: USA:California | collected 2015-04-18
CGGAGCTTTTTGGCAAAATCACCGGGTGTAGCAAAGGCAAAGGCGGCTCTATGCATATGTGGAGCAATGAACTGGGACTCATGGGAGGCAATGCAATCGTAGCCGCACAGATGCCGATAGCCGCGGGGGTAGCGTTTGCCATGCAATATCAGGGCCTCGATACCATTGTGGCTTGCTTTTTTGGTGATGGGGCTGTTGATGAAGGGGCTTTCCACGAATCGCTTAACCTGGCTTCCATCTGGAAATTACCTGTCGTCTATATCTGCGAAAATAATCAGTACTCGATGGGCATGTCTGTTCAGAAGGCCTGGGCGGTTGATTCTCTACTCCCACGTGCTGCAGCCTATAATATGCCCGGCGAACAGGTGGATGGAATGGATGTAATTAAGGTTTATGAAGCTGCGAAACGCGCTGTTGAGTATGCGCGTAGCGGACATGGCCCTACATTGCTTGAGATCAAAACTTATCGTTTCCGAGGTCATTCCATGACAGATCCCGCCTATTACCGCAGTCGTGAAGAAGAGCAACAATGGCGAACCTCGCGGGACCCCATCGGATTTTTTGAGAAGAAGTTACTCGATCTTGACCTGGCAACTCAAGCTCAACTTGACGAGAACGACGCCAGGGCCACTCAGATAGCAGAGGATGCCGCCGAATTTGCCGAGAATAGTCCCGACCCGGAGCTGAAAGAACTGTATACCGACGTTATGGTTGATAATTCCACCGCGCTCAGCTACCGTTACGAGAGGAAATAAAAAAGATCTTAAACATGCATGAAGTGCCTCACACACATGCATGAGAGGAGTATATTAGCATGCGTACCATTACATATCGTGACGCACTTCGAGAGGCCATTCGTGAAGAGATGCAGCGCGATGAGCGCATTTTCATTCTAGGCGAAGATATCGCCGGCTATGGCGGTACCTATGCCGTTTCTAAAGGACTGTTTGAAGAATTTGGCGAAAAGCGCGTGCGCGATACCCCTCTAGCGGAAGAAGTTATTACGGGCGCGGCCATTGGCGCAGCTCTTGGGGGTTTGCGTCCTATTCTCGAGCTGATGACCATCAACTTTAGTCTACTTGCCAGCGATTTACTGGTCAACAGCGCGGCCAAATTCCATTACATGTTCGGTGGGCAACCAGAAATACCCCTTGTTGTGCGGATGCCAGGAGGCGGAGGAGCACAGCGGGGGGCACAGCACTCTCAAATGTTGGAGTCCTGGTATGCGCATATTCCCGGTCTCAAAGTTGTTATGCCCGCTACTCCCTACGATGCCAAGGGTATGCTCAAATCGGCAGTGCGCGACCCTAACCCGGTGCTGTTCATTGAACATGAACTACTCTACAATGTGAAAGGCGAGGTCCCCGACGAAGGCATTGAATACACGCTACCACTCGATCGAGGAGAGGTGAAACGTGAGGGCCAGCACGTGACGATTATTACCTTCTCACGTATGTTGCATGTAACACTACAAGCTGCAGAAGAGCTTGCAAACGAAGGCATCCAGGCAGAAGTAATCGATCTTAGAAGTATCCGTCCCCTTGACATCGACCTGATCATCGACTCGGTGAAGAAGACAAATCGCGTCGTAATTGCCGAAGAGGGGTGGAAATACTATGGAACAGGTCAGGGCCTGGCTGCACTGATTTATGAATTTGCCTTTGATTACATGGATGCGCCGATTCAGCACGTCAATAGCGCCGATGTGCCGATGCCCTACTCTAAAGTGTTGGAACGCGATGCTTTGCCCAGGAAAAGCGATATTGTGAACGCTGTAAAAGCCATTGTGCCCCAGGCGCTGGTTCATGCTTAATGCGGAGCGAAACGATGAAAACTGTTGAAATGCCCAAAATGGGCGATACGATGGAAGAAGGCAAGATTCTTCGCTGGATCAAACACGAGGGTGATCCGGTAAATAAAGGCGAGTCACTCGCAGAGGTCGAGACAGATAAGGTTAATATTGAGATAGAGGCATTTGCCAGTGGTGTGCTGCGAAAGATTCTGGTCCCCGAAGGCGCGTCTGCGCCAATTGGCGCAGGTATTGCATTGATTGGTGCGCCCGATGAGCCACTACCTGGGCAACTAGATGGTAACGGGTCTGCTAAAGCTGCCGCTACTACTCCAGTGGAGATGGAGAAAGGCGCGAAAACATCTGAGGCTCCTGCGCAGAAGCCAGAAGGACTTCTGAGAGAGGGATCTGCAGGGTACTTGCAAACAACTCCCCAACTGGCGAGTGCCCAATCAGCGACCATCACGGAAAGCCAGGGCCGCATCTTTATCTCCCCTATTGCGCGTCGCCTGGCGGAAGAGCATCAATTGGACTATACCCGTATTCAGGGTACAGGACCTAATGGGCGCATCATTAAGATGGATATCGAGGCAACGCTGGCGCAGAGGCAGGCAATACCGGCAACGCCAATACCAGTCCAGGTGCCAGTACCAGAAGCCGCGCCTTCAGCCATAGAGACCGGTGAGGTGATAGAGATACCGCTCACTGCTATGCGCCGCACTATTGCAAAGCGTCTCAGCCAGAGCATGCAGACAGCGCCGCACTTCTATGTAACAAGCGTCATCGACACCGGGAAGCTTGCTGACTTGCGACGACAGATCAATGAGTACGCACAGAAAGAGCCAGTGCCTGTAAAAGTTAGCTTCAACGATCTGATCGTTAAAGCAGTAGCACTCGCATTGGTGCGCATGCCGCAGGTCAACGTCTCGTTTGCGGAGGATCGCTTGTTACTGAAAAAGCAGGTGCATATTGGTATGGCGGTGGCGCTCGAACAAGGTCTGATCGTACCTGTCATACGCAACACCGACCAGCGGCGTATTCTCGACATCGCACGTGAGTCGCAACGGCTGGCCGAGTTAGCACGCACAGGTAAGTTGCGCCCGGAGGATTTTAGCGGCGGCACCTTTACTGTCAGTAACATGGGTATGTTTGATGTGGATAGTTTCACCGCCGTCATCAATCCACCGGAGTCCGCTATTCTGGCAGTTGGCTCGATCACGCCGACGCCTGTGGTCGTAGATGGTCAGGTAGTCGTGCGTGATCGCCTGAAAGTGACACTCTCATCTGACCACCGTGCTATCGATGGGGCAACTGCCGCGCGGTTCTTGCAGGAAGTCAAGCGACTGTTGGAGGAGCCATTTGGCTTACTACTGTAGATGGAAGAGGTGTTTATGGCTACACGTACCATCAATGGCGTAACACTGGCACTGATGCGAGGAAATATTGTTGAAGTGCAGGTGGATGCCATTGTCAACGCAGCAAACTCAGGACTACGAGGTGGAGGAGGCGTCGATGGCGCGATTCACCGCACTGGCGGACCGAGCATTATGGAAGAATGCCGTAAGATTGGTGGTTGTCCCACAGGCAGCGCCGTGACAACGACTGCCGGGAAATTGCCTGCGAAATATGTCTTCCATGCTGTTGGTCCCATCTATAGCGGCAGTCGCGACGATGAACGCCTGCTAACAAGCGCTTATCAGAGTTGTCTCAACCTCGCCGAGCAATACCAGGTCAAGAGTATTGCCTTCCCTTCGCTCAGCACAGGCATATATGGCTATCCGTTAGAGTTAGCCGCCCCAATTGCACTACGTACGATCATCGAACATATTCAGAAGCCCACAAACTTGCAACAGGTACTGATGGTGTTGTTTGGGGAGAGTGCGTACAAAGTGCATGAGCAGGCGCTGAACGAACTGGTATGAGCATGACACACATATGAGAAATGAACTATTAGTATGGTTCGCGCGTGAGGGCCTCCTGCTACAGAATGTCACAACATCAGCAGAGGACCCGGAGCACAACGAAGTTAAGGTCACAGTCAAAGCACCTATAATAACACTGAGCAAGAATAGAGATGACTTCCGGGAATGTCCCGATCCTGTACTCTTTGGCTATCCCGAATCCTGCCTCGACATGATGACCCTGGACGATTTCAACAGCTTTGTGTACCAATGGTTTGAAAAGGCTGTAGCTGCCGGTATGGGTCGCTGCTTTGTCTGCAACCAGGTGCTCGACATGGGTAACGAGAAACCCTGGGATGCTGTCTTCGTCACCAAAGAGTTGTATTGCTGGTTGATCGTACATTACGATTGCAAGCGCTACCTCAGCCGTGATCTCAAAGGGCGCAATCCTTTTGAAGTGACACTGCACCCACCCGAGTTTTTTGATATGCGTTTAACTTGATAGAGGATGGCATTGTATGGATAAGAATCAAGTTGCTAATTTACTGGATGAAATCGCTTCCCTACTTGAATTGAAAGAGGGTAGCAATCCGTTCGAAGTGCGCGCCTACCAGAACGCAGCCCGCGCCGTGAACGGACTTGATGGCGACATCGAACAACTGGTTCGCCAGGGCAAACTTAAAGGCGTATCAGGGCTAGGATCAACGAGCATCAAACGTATCGAAGAGGCTGTCGAGACAGGACATATCGCCCTCTACGACGAACTGGTTGAGACTACACCTCCTATCAAACTTGAAATGATGCGCATTCCAGGGGTAGGGCCAAAGAAAATCAATGTCATCTATAATCAGTTGCACGTCAATAGCATCCCCGATTTAGTGCAAGCGTGTGAGGAGAACAAGGTGGCAGACCTGCCAGGCTTTGGCAAGAAAACACAGGACAAGATTTTGCAGGGCATCGCATTTCTTGCCCAACATGCTGGCCGTTTTCTCTATCCAGTGGCCGAAGAGGAAGCCTCGCATATTTATGCAGCGCTAAGAGAAATGCCAGAGATTGTGCGCCTACAAGTAGCGGGTAGCCTGCGCCGCCGACGTGAGACAATAGGAGATATTGATATGGTGGCCAGTGTTGCCGATTCCGCCAGTGATGACGTCAGGCGCAAGATCATGGATGTTTTCACCAGCCGGCCCTCTGTCCAGGCTATCACCGGAAAAGGCGAAACAAAATCCAGTGTTGTACTTAGCAGCGGTATGAATATGGATTTGCGTGTTGTCAACGACAGCCAGTTCCCGTATACCCTCCATCACTTTACAGGCTCCAAAGAACACCAAATTCCTCTACGCAGGCGTGCGCTCAGTATGAACATGACGATCAACGATTATGGGCTTTTCAGAGGGAAAGAACCGCATTTAGAACTCGTTCCTTGCAAGGATGAAACGGATATTTATGCCGCTCTTGGCATGGCCTATATCGAACCAGAGTTACGTGAGGACATGGGTGAGATCGAGGCAGCCATCAATGCTACTCTACCAGTGTTGGTGCAGGAAAGTGATTTACGCGGTGTACTGCATGTGCATTCAACCTGGAGCGACGGGCAAAATACTATACGTGAAATGGCTGAAGCATGTGTTATGCGTGGATTTACCTATCTAGGCCTCACCGACCATAGCAAAACAGCAGCCTATGCAGGTGGATTGAATGAGGAAGACTTACGCCGCCAGCACGAAGAGATTGACCTGCTGAATAAAGAATACGCTGGTCGCATACGTATCCTCAAAGGAACTGAATGCGACATACTACGTGACGGGTCGCTTGATTTTACTGATGATGTACTTGCAACGCTGGATTTCGTAGTCGCCTCAATTCATAGCCTGTTCAATCTTTCACCCGAAGAACAGACACAACGCATGCTGCGCGCTATCTCCAATCGCTATGTCGATATTATTGGGCACCCTACTGGACGCATTCTACTTGGTAGAGAAGGATATACACTGGATTTAGATGCGGTGATTGATGCCGCTGCTGAGCATGGCGTTTGTATCGAGATTAATGCCCACCCATCACGCCTGGATCTGGATTGGCGTTATCTGCATCGCGCAAGGGACAAGGGAATCAAGATACCGATTGATCCCGATGCACATGTCATCAGTGGTTTAGATGATATGCGTTATGGCATCGGTATTGCACGCAAAGGCTGGTTACAAGCCAGCGACGTACTCAATACGATGTCAACCGACGCCTTGTTAGACTTCTTCAGCAGTAGAAGGAACAGCTAGGCTTGTTACCATAAAGGATAGAGGCACGTAGTATCAGTATGGTAAAATAAGCAGAGAAGTTACTAACATATGCGATAATGAGAGCGTGAAATAGACAAGGTAGAGTAGAGGTGCATACAGGAAGCGCACCCATCTAAAGAAAGAGTGCTATAAATGACACAAGAAACAGTATTACAAATTAGTCCACGTGTAGTTATGGGAAAAGCTACGAAGCGGTTACGCAAGTCAGGCATTATTCCAGCCAATATTTCTGGTCACAAGGAAGAGTCACAGACTGTTCAAGTAGAAGCCCTTGCCTTTGAAGCACTGAAGCGAGCGCATGGTGCAACAGGTATTATTACATTGCGTTTGTCCGATAGCAACCGCGCTCAGACGGCGTTGGTACGTCGAGTACAACGTGATCCTCGCTCGGGTAAAATTCTGCATATAGACTTCTCCCGCGTGAGCTTAACCGAACGTATTACGATGAAAGTTCCGCTGCGTTTTGTCGGTGAGGCCCCGGCTGTAAAGGACGAGGGTGGCGTCTTGCTTCATCTCCTGGATACGCTCGAAGTGGAATGTACCGCGAGTGATATTGTTGACTACATCGAAGTCGACATCTCTCCGCTGACTGAAATTGACTCCATGTTGCATGCAGAGGATGTCCAGCTACCCACGAATTTTACGCTCATTACCGACCCGAAAGAGGGCATAGCAAAGGTCGCAGCCACACGCGTCGAGAAGGTTGAGGAAGCTGCGGAAGAAACTGCTGCTCCTGCCGAGGCTCCTGCTGCTGAGGAAACGAGCGAAGCTACTACAGAAGCTACAACAAAGGAATAACAGGGATTGAATCTTTCAGGATGATTGCTCATGTACGCTGGCGGGGATAAACCCCGCCACTACATTTTTTAGAAGGTAACGAGAGGGGATATGCAATCGTCCTGAACTTAACGATGAATACCCACATGCATTCAGCATTCATAGAAGGCTGCTGTCGCGGTCTTATACGAATGCAATGAAATAGATGCTGGAAATGAGCGATAGACATGCGTATAATGATCGTTACTGATCAGTATCCCCCAATGATCGGTGGTGTACCAACGGTCACCCAGGGACTTGCGGTTGATTTTGCTAATCGTGGAGACCAGGTATGGGTCGTCGCGCCTAGCTATGGTCAGCGCGATGTTCACCGCCTTGAGCATAAGGTACACGTTTATCGCTTCTCTTCATTTGAATGGCCCACCTATGAAGAGCTCCGCATCCCATTCTTGCCGATTCTTCCATTCCGCAGGCTCTTGAAAAAGGTTGACCCTGATATTATCCATATTCACTCGCCGGTCGTCCTGGGCAATATTGCTCAGATTGTGGCTGGTAGTTTACGCAAACCAGTTGTTGTCACAAATCACTATTTGCCCATAAATATGGGCCGCTCTCTCTCTTTGGATCCATTATTCGGCAAGACTTTTATAACTGTGTCGTACAGTTATCTGGTGCATTTTTGTAATCGAAGCGAATATGTAACGGCTCCAACAATGACGGCTCTAAATCTGCTTTATGAACATGGACTGCGCGCCCCCGCTCAGGCTATCTCCAACGGTGTAGATCTGAAGAAGTTTTCGCCGGGTGACCGTGATAAGCGGTTACGGCAACACTTCAAGCTGCCGCAAGATCGCCCGCTCATCCTCTCTGTCAATCGCCTGAGTCTGGAAAAACGTATCGATGTACTTATTGACGCAGCTGCAAAGATGACACGAGATGCACACATTGCCATTGCCAGTACTGGCCCTGCTGAAGCAGGTCTACGCGCAAAGGTTGAAGAACTGAACCTGAAAGATAAAGTGTCGTTTCTGGGATTTATACACGACACGGACCTCGCGCCTCTTTATCGCCTGGCTGATGCATTTGCTATTCCATCAGAAGCGGAATTACAAAGCCTGACAACCATGGAGGCAATGGCTTGCGGCCTACCTGTAGTAGCCGCTAATGCATATGCCCTACCGGAATTGGTGCATCACGAAATAAACGGCTTTTTGTTCCAACGAGGAAACAGCGATGAGATGGCACAATACCTCGATACGCTTGTTAGAGATGCAGCGCTACGTAAGCAAATGGGGGCAAAAAGTCTTGAAATAATAGCCAGACATGATCGTACACTGGTACTTGATCAGTGGGAGGCGCTCTATCGCCGCCTTTCAAATGAATTTGTTGAGGCCAAAGATCGTAAATTGCGGCAACGTCGAGAGCGGAAAGCAGCTGGCCACGTGCGTTATAAGAAGGCTCGTCCACGAATGGTCCGTACGAGTGATTTAGCAATCGATCAGCGATTCGTTACAGAAGAGTAAGGTCTCTTACCCGTCTTGCCAACGCTGCTGCGCAGCTACCTACGGTCAGGCAAGACGAAAGGAGTAGCTTCATCAACCCCAGCGTCGATTGAAGATTCGAGCAAGACGGCGTTCGATATCCCAGCGCCATTGAATGCTGTGGTATTCTATCCACCTTCTACAGCGCGACCACCATGTCTCCGATTGCAGGAGCATAGGTGATTGCTCACGTTCATCGTGAGTATGGACAAATACAAATGACGGGGAGGGTCGGGATCCGGGTTTCTTTGCTTTTGTCTCGCCCATGCAGAAAAACTCTCCTTGAAACACATTGCTACAATGACTTGTTTCTAGTATAGACATTGGACAGACATTTGTCCAGTGGAGGAAAAGTTCTATGCCGATTATTGATCCATTTCTACAGAAACTTTTTGCAACAATCAGCGAACTGGAATTCCACGATAAGCCATTCATACGCCATGTCTATGAACTCACTAACAAGCTAGCCGAGGCCGATATCGATGCAATTTTAGCCCGGTTCAACCAACATTCCAGCCACAAAGATCCTCTGAGTTATCTTCACGAGAAGTTTTTAGAACAGTACAATCCACAGCTACGTGAATTACGCGGTGTTTATTATACTCCCGATCCTGTAGTGTCCTATATAGTGCGCTCCATAGATTTCCTACTTCGCTCCCACTTTAACCGCCAGAATGGGTTGGCTGAGATAACAGAAGATATCACGCTATTCGATCCCGCATGTGGTACAGGCATTTTTTTACAGGCAGTAATACATCACATTCGCAGTGAATTCAAAAAAACGGGCGATCCTCAGAGATGGCAAGATTATGTTCACTCACATTTACTGCCACACCTTTTTGGTTTTGAATTACTCACGGTTCCATATGTAATTGCTCACCTTAAGCTTGCTTTGCAACTTGCCGCGTTGGATTTACCAGAGCCAGAACGGCAGGAGTGGGCCTATCACTTTAAGAATGACGAGCATCTGAACATTTCCTTAACCAACACGTTGGAACAAGTAGAAGAAACGCTGAAATATGGCAAGATATTGGTAATCCTTGGTAATCCACCTTTTGCCGGACATTCAGCCAACAAAGGTCAATGGATCACTACGCTGATCAACACCTACAAAGAAGATTGTCCAGAATTGAAGAAACCCGGTCAAGCAAAATGGTTGAGTGATGACTATGTAAAGTTCATGCGTTTCGCTCAGTGGCATATTGAGCAGGCAGGTTATGGTATCCTGGCCTTCATCACTAATCACAGCTATCTGGATAACCCCACCTTTCGGGGCATGCGCCGAAGTTTATTGCAAAGTTTCGATGATATCTATATTCTTGATCTTCACGGCAACACGAAAAAGCAAGAACAAGCTCCCGATGGCTCGAAAGACGAGAACGTTTTCGACATTCAACAAGGTGTGGCTATTAACATTTTCGTGAAATGGCGAGATTCCGAGGGCGGGGGAGGTCAGGGCGGGGACAAGCCCCGCCCCTACTTTAGTACGGAGGGGTTGAATACTCCATCTATTGCTACTGTTCACCATGCTGACCTGTGGGGCCTTCGAGAAGTCTATCAATTTGATGCTCAGGGAAAAGTCGTTCTAACCAGTGGTAAATATTCCTGGCTCGCGCAGCACAATCTTGCCAGTACGCAATGGACGCTACTCAACCCACAGGCTCCTTTCTATCTCTTCGCGCCGCAAGAGAGCCGCTACCTGGCAGAATACAAAACAGGATGGAGCGTAGCTGATATTTTCCGACCAAATGGCGACCCTGCTCCTGGAGTTGTGACCTGCCACGATCAGTTCGCCATTTCCTGGACTAAAAATGAGGCCTGTGCCAAAATCGAGCGCTTTCTATCGACTGAGACTGAAGAGGAAGCGCGACAGCTTTTTCGCCTCTGCTCACAGAATCAGTGGCAGTATCCTGTGGCAAAAAGCCAATTGCAGCAAAACACATGGCGTCAAGATATTACAGAGATTCTTTACCGTCCCTTTGACAGGCGTTGGACGGTCTTCAACCGCTATGTAGCAGTACACCGGCGCGAGCGCGTGATGCGCCATATGTTGGCCGGGACGAATATCGGACTGGCGATTGGCCGAGCGGGGCAGGTGATCGATCAAGATGAGTGGGATATTGTATTTTGTACACGTTTTATCACTGAGTTCAACCTGTATAGGCGAGGCGGAAATAACCTCTTTCCGCTCTATCTCTATGACAATGCCGCTCCGGGCGCTCGCAAAGCAAACCTCGCGGTCAATTTCATTGAGGATTGCGCCGCGCGATTAGGAATCAGTTGGATACCGAATGGTCGTGGCGATCTTCAGCATACCTTTGGCCCGGAAGATATCTTTACCTATATGTACGCCCTTTTCTATTCACCAACCTATCGCAAGCGCTATGCACCTTTTCTCAAGATTGACTTTCCACGCCTGCCTCTGACTTCAAATAGGGCACTCTTTCGTGCATTATGCTTTCTTGGAGACAGGCTGGTTAGCCTGCACTTGATGGAGCGGCATATGCCTCCAATTTCAGCTTTTCCCGTTTCAGGGGTTAATAATGTAGCGGAAATTCGCTATATAACACAAAGCAAGGATAAAGATAATGGTCAGGTATGGATCAATGCATCACAATATTTTGATGATGTGCCATCAGAAGCCTGGAACTTCTCAATTGGCGGTTACCAGATGTGTAAGAAATGGTTGAAAGATCGTAAATGTCATAATCTGAGTAGTGACGAACTGGCTCATTATCAACAAATTGTTGCCATACTGGCAGAAACAAGCCACTTGATGCGCAAAATCGATGCTGTGATTGAGAAATATGGTGGATGGCCGCTCTAAGACTACTCTAACTCGGGAGACCGCCATATTCTTTTGAAAAGACCAGGGTAATCGATCACTAACCCATCACTATCGACCGGCAATTCTGCACTAAACCCGCTCGCCAGACCAGGCTTTCTCCAGATGCCATCGCGAATGTTGTGTAAAGGAGGCAGTAGGGGTCTCGACATTTTTACCTCCCAAAATCCCCGCTACGGATTCGTTGAGGTGATTCTGGCTTGTTTCCTCCTCGCTAAACTTGAAAAAGATGGGCTTCCTTTCCCTCTTTTACAGGCAGTCCAGTTCATGATGATTGCTTTGCTGAAATCAGGCCGCTTTGCGAAACGTGAGGTTCAGGCGATATCGGCTCACGAACGGGTGGTAGCCTTCTTTGAGCGGCATGACGCCATGATAGTGAAGTCTCGCCGGTCCGCCCCAAACCATCACATCGCCGTGGGTTACTGGTATGCGACGCGGTTTGTCAGCTCGCTTCGATCCCCCAAACAAA
>WNFC01019687.1_pt1 | contig 11619 bp, 16 predicted proteins | sample 5400541 | NCBI WGS metagenome assembly WNFC01 (sample SAMN13153342, study PRJNA577476) | soil metagenome | isolation source: 120 cm saprolite under Douglas fir tree site 2 hole 2 replicate 1 | place: USA:California | collected 2015-04-18
TCAGTCTTCCAACCCTCTGAGCCCATGAACGTGCGTGAACGTTGGTTGCATGAAGCATAAAAATGGGATTTAAAAAAAAAATCCCGGATCAGGATGAGGCTGTGTTCAAGTTGATTTCTGACTTGATTTCGCGGCCTCAGCGCCATGTCACATTTCCTTTGGGAGTGTGAATGCCATGGTATGTGGCGTGTGGCCGTGTCGAGTGTCGCTGCACGAGCTAGAAGCCATTCACACCCGGCTCAAAGGTTCTTGTGTTGCTACAAGGTTTGGGGTTTTCAGGGAGTGACAAGAGTGACAACACAGTGATGGCTGTGTAAGATAAATGACATAATATGCTTTTTACATTGGCAGAAAGATGGATTCCCACGCAGTCACGCACGAAATGCGAACGGCAACCTGAGCGTTGGTGTCAACAATGCACGGCGATAGAGTTGCCAGTCACAACTGCGATTCCTGTCATAAACAGTGGTATTCCAGAGAACAAGGATAGCGAGTGGTGCTTCAACACCAGACGAGAGGAACGAAAATGAGGAAGGCATAATATCGCGTGCGCTCTAATACTAATAAATGTCGTGAATAAACACCGTGGATGTATACTGATGGATATTATAAAATTCGGGAGAGACTGCACTTCACGCATAACCCACGTTAACAAAACATTGACTACTTCATCTCGCACCAGACCTCGAGTTTGCCCTCTGGCCGACCCTTGGCGCTCTCGCGAGCCGTCTCGATCGCAAGCTCGTAGTCGCTCTCGTCACGCAACGAGACCTTGCCGCCGTCCTCGTCACGGAACTTGAGCATGATCGACTGCGGACTCGTCTCAAACTTGGCCGCCACACGCTGCCTAAACTCGCCAAAGGGCACGTTGGGGTCGAGCGCCATCCCGCGCACGTCCCCGTCAAAGTGAATCTTCACCCGGATCTTCGTGAGCTCGTACATCTCGTCCCACTCGCCCGAGCCGTAGCCTTCTTCCTCGTCATCGTACACGCTCGGCGCGACAGTGCGCCGTGTGACGCGTCGCTTGATCGTGCCAGAGCGGATCGAGCCTCCGAACGAGCTCGGCGGCGTACGGGCAGATGGAGGAGCGGAATTGTTCCTCGCCCAATTTGCGATACGGTCATTGACCGGTGGAAGTCTGGGTGGCGGGGATGGCTGTGAGTACGAATCCACGAGATTTTCAAAGAATTCTGTCGCGCCGGGAGATGTTCCTGCAGAAACGAACCAATGGGGTAAGTAAAATTATGTAAGATGACACAGAACATTTGCTCACTAGGTTTGGGGGACGTATTCGCCGGAGCAGCATCATCAGCGCTAGCTTTACGCACAGTGAGCGCTCGTGTGGGCAGGCCCGCTTGAGCTGGACGACTGGTAGCAATGGCGGTGTTGCTGCGAGCGACGACGGTGGGCGTTGGTGGATCGTTGCCTCGGGGAGATCCATCTGCATCAGTCGTCGCGCCCATGACACGTTCACGGGCATTAGCGGGAACATTGATCGTAGTCTTCGCCCGGGCGAGGGTACCAACGGGTGTCACATCCATGTCGGGTCCCTCTATAGAAGCAGTAAAAAAGATGAGACTTGGCCAAAATTTGGACGTAGTAATGCATACTTAAGCGATTCAATGTTGCAGATCGCGCAAGACCTGGTTCGTCATCGGCGTCCTTAGAGTCTAGGAAGACGTTTCGGGGGCTAACGCCCTGTCGCAAACGAGTGACACCGGTGAACGCTGTGTACGCTTCGCCAGGGTTCTCCGAGGCGACGAGTTTCTATGCACCATTGGTCAAGCATCATATCGCTACAGAAGTGAAGAGTTACATACAGCTTTGCCCATAAAGTCGCGGGTCTTGGCGTTCTTAAGCTTATTCTCTGACGGACGGTAGAGGACACCAACGGGCTACGGATCTAGTCAATTTTGAAGAGGGGGCAAATGTCATTTGAGACGTACGATACTAAAGACCGTGTAACCGTCTCCACCGTCACGAATAGCTTCGTCGATCACACTGTGCTCGTCTGTCGCTTTTTGCCTCGTGGCATCCTCCAACTCGGCCATACCTTCTTGCGTTTGGCCAAGATAGATCAAAGAGAGACCTGGCGCAAGCTTTTTAAAAAAAAAAAAATAGACCAATCGGGCATGACTCACCCTTGTTAAATAGAACTTCGGCAGAATAAAGTGTGAAGGCAAGGCCCAGCTGAGTATAGTTACTAGACAAGTTGTATGAATGCGTAAGGTCATGGCAATAATAGATGAAGCGAGCTACGCACATTGACTGATTCCCCCGTAGATACAATAAAGCATCCTCAAAGTCTTTTGAAGAGAGGTCATAACGACGAAGCAAGAAATTTGAGACGCCACACTGGAAGTAACTAGATTTGGTTGAGAATGAGAAAGGCGGGGGAGGACTACAGAGGGGAGGGTCATCGAACTGACGCGACGGCAAGGTAATTGTCAAGCTGGGTGGCTGCAATGAACTGCTCTACGGCGGTTTCGTGCTCGCCGAGGGTAGCGTAAATAAGACCTATGTTGGTGAGGATTTTTGAAGAGTCGGCGATGGCCTGGAAAGTATAAAGGTGAGATGAGATACGGAGGCGGGGAAAAAAAGGGGGGCGGACAGAGAACAGTTCGAGACTTTGATCGAAATCCTCGTCGTCGTAGGCTTTGAGAGCGGCGGCCCAAGTTTCGAGTTCGGCTTTGAGGGACATTCCTACAGCGGGTGGAACGGAGGACGGTAGGGTATGGTTTACAAGGCGAGAGAGGGACGGGAGAGACCTTTAGTAAAGTAGTGAGGAGAGAAGAGAGGGGAAGGCGTGCCAGACGCAAAGGAGTGTTGTCGAAGGTGAAGAACAACAGGAGTTGATGTGGACAAAGCAAGGAATAAAAAGAACGGCCACGAGCACCAGTGAAAACGAAAGGGAAAGAAAGAAGAGAAAAACAGGGGAGGAGGGAGACGCTCTGATCAGTCATTTTATGATTTTGTTCACATCAGCCAAGACTGTCCGGGACACGGGACAGGGTACGGGACTCGCCTGGCCGGGGCAGGGCAGGGCAGCGGGAGGCATCGGTCTGATGATCGTCCCGTTGTCATGTTCCCGATCCGCTCATTCACCCTACACCTCCCTCTCAACCCTTCACTCCACTCCCGCCCATCTCCACTCCCTTTGCACTCTCCTATTCCGTCCCTTCCAACGAAAACAACGAATGAAAATCTGTCTTCACACCCTCCGGTCCTAATAACGGAACCTTTTTTGGCATCGCGCCGTAACTCTGGTCACAAGGGTGTTTTTGCCGTTGCTGTGCTGATCCCAGTCTTTCCCACGACCGGCGCTGGCGCGTCTTCCCCCTCCCTCTCTGTGTAATCAAAGCCATTGTCCTGACAACCCCGACACTCGGAGACCATGCGGCAGCAACATGATCATGAGCGCTACGCAGTCGCAGTCACACGCAGCTCGTGCTTTTTACTTTTGCTTTCTTTCGTAAAGTTTCACGGCACCGGGCCATCCAGCGTTTTTCCAAAAGAAAAACGTTTCCCTTCCCGGTACCGGCATGCTTCAAACACGCCCCCCGCTCTAAGCCAAGGTGTTGAGAAAATTTGCCGTAGAAATGTATCCATGCCAACTGCCACATCGGTTTTTCCCCACCATGCATGCCATGTATTCAATAATATAATGTACATATATGGGGGAATCGAGCTGTCTGAGAATTTTTAGAGGTGATTGATGCGATTAGTACTGCAATTAGTGATGTCACTCGTCTTCGGCCTCGGGAATACAGGGACGCGACGCTGACTTCGGCCACACACTCAACCCCCGTGGTCGGTGGCCCGGTGGCAGTCCACAAAGGCGTAAAGCAAATTTCGTTTCAGCGCCGTCAAACTCTCCCTGAGTATTGACCGGTTTGACCCCATGTCGCTCCCAGACCATCTCGCTCGTCCATTGGACGTGCTGATGATCGATAACTTTGACTCTTTCACTTGGAACCTCTATCAACACCTCACCCTCCTCGGTGCAGACGTGACCGTCATCCGAAACGATGCTATCGATGCAGACAGCCTTCCGCTCCTCCAGATTCGTGCCCTCATGCGTCTCACGCGATGCGATCCGCTATTTCACAGGACGCGTTCCAGTGCTTGGCGTTTGTATGGGCCTCGAGTGTCTCGTAGACGTTCATGGCGGGGAGATCAGGTACGCAACCCATCACTCCACGCGAGTCTGAACAGCTGGGCTGATCTCTCTCTTCACGCCCCGTTCCCCCCAGCTATGCAGGTGAAATCATGCATGGAAAGCTAAGTCCGATCCGACACGACGGCCGTGGCTGTTTCCGTGGAATTCCCCAGGGTTTCAAGTCGACCCGCTATCATTCCCTCAGCGCGAATGTCAAAACCCTCCCCGCTGACCTCGCGATTACCGCCTTCTCTCAGGAAAGCGGCGTCATCATGGGCGTGCGTCACCGCCGTTACACACTCGAGGCCGTGCAATACCACCCAGAGAGCATTCTCTCCGAATCTGGCGACGATCTTTTCCGCAACTTTCTGGAGCTCAACGGCGGCCTCTGGGAAGACAACCCAACGTCCCGTGTGCTCGATCAGACCCTCCCCCCATTCGCAATCGAGGCCCCAAATGGTGAAACGGCAGCCGCAGCTGGAAAGATCTCGAGCGTTTTGGAGAAGATTTATGCCCAGCGCCTCAAGGACGTCGAAGCAGCCAAGGCAACACCAGGCACGACGCCTACCGACCTTACGACCCTCCTTTCGATGCACCTCGCGCCACCACTTATCCCACTTGTCTCCCGTCTGAAAGCTAAAACACCTGCCCTGATGGCCGAGATAAAGCGCGCAAGCCCGTCAAAAGGACCCATCGCGCTTTCTGCCAACGCAGCTCAACAGGCGTTGACCTACGCCCTCTCTGGCGCATCTGTAATTTCGGTCCTTACCGAGCCAACGTGGTTTAAGGGTTCTCTACTTGACCTACGTCTCGCACGGCAGGCCGTGGACGCCTTACCGAACCGGCCAGCGCTCCTACGCAAGGATTTTATCCTTGACGAGTACCAGATTGCAGAAGCACGTCTTCACGGCGCGGACACTGTGCTGCTCATTGTCGCCATGCTCCGGCCTACACGCCTGCGTGCTCTGTACGACTACTCTCTCTCGCTCGGGATGGAGCCGCTCGTGGAGGTGAACAACGCGCGAGAGATGGAGGCAGCGCTCGCGCTCGGTGCCCGTGTCATCGGCGTGAACAACCGCAACTTGCACGACTTTCAAGTCGACATGGGCACGACGTCGCGTCTCGCCGACATGGTGAAGGGCCAGGAAGTTATCCTGTGCGCACTCAGCGGCATCACTGGGGGGGAAGATGTCCGGCGGTACGTGGAGCAGGGCGTCGGCGCCGTCCTTGTCGGGGAAGCTTTGATGCGCGCCAAGGATACCCGCGCATTTATCGCCGAGCTTCTCGAGTGGGCCGATACCAAAGAGCCCGAAGTACTATGGCCGCCGTTGGTGAAGATATGCGGGATCAGAACAGCAGAGGAGGCTCTGTTCTCGGCCAGTGTTGGAGCGGCGATGCTCGGAATGGTGTTCGTTCCCGCCAGCAAGCGGTGCGTCACGCTGGAGCAAGCGCAGGTGATATCCTCGGCCATCCGCGGACGGCGCGCGTCGGCTGCGCCTCCTGCCCACTCGGAATCGACCAATAGCACGACTCAAAACGAGCCCTGGTTCGCCCTCCACGCGCGCAGGCTGTCGCAGCACGTGGGGGGCACCTTCACCACCACCGCCTCGGCTGTGCGCCCGCTCCTCGTCGGCGTCTTCCAGGACCAGCCGCTGTCCTTTGTCCTGCACTGCGTCGCCGTCGCGCAGCTCGACATGGTCCAGCTGCACGGCTTTGAGCCGCTCGAGTGGAGCAAGCAGATACCCGTGCCCGTCATCCGCGCATTTCACGTCGATCCGGATGGGCGCGGCATTGAGGGCGTCACGCGTCCCGGCCTGCACCGGCACGTGCTGCTTGATACGGCCGTTTCGCCTGGCGGACTGAGCGGGGGGAAGGGGAGTACATTCGATTGGGAATTCGCGAAGCGCGTGGTGCTTGCGGGCGAGGGCGAGGGTGGAAACAGGGCCAAGGGCGACGAGGGTGAGGGTGAGGGCTCGGAAGATCTGGCAGCGGGTCGCACGTCGTCGTCGATGCCGATCATACTTGCTGGTGGATTGACGGTGGACAACGTCGCTGAGGCTGTGAGCGTCGTGCGTCCGTGGGCCGTGGATGTGAGCAGGGGCGTCGAGACCGCCGATGGGGCGGCGAAAGACGAGGAGAAGGTGAAGGAATTTATTGGTGCCGTGCGGGGATGCGCTCTGCCTTCGTGAGGGGATATATCTGTACTCGTTAAGTTAGACGGACGTCGAAAAGCACAAAGGTCTCTATCTCATCCAGTGCCATGCAGAGGGAGCGCCGGCGGGCACGCGTTCACTGGCATGGGCACGTCCCGGTGGCAATACTGTATCCATCGATAGCCCATCAAACCCAAACCCGTCACCCTGAGACGCTCACTGGCATCTCCTGCTTTTTTCCACCCTCCCAAGGGCCTCATCAGTGAAGTGCTGAGTGAGGTGAGATACAGGGCTCCCTTTACGGCTCCAAATCCCACAGATCTCGCTTTGTTTTGGTTCCTTCTCCCTTATCATATATCATCCATCCATCCATCCATCCATCCATCCCATCCGGCTTAGTACCGCAGCATCGCGTCTTTGTTGTCAACCAACACCTTCCCCTCTAACCCACTGTCCGGAAAGGAAGGCACACACACACACACACAGATAGTAGACACAGCCACGCACACGCAGAGCAGACGGTCGCGCGCGCGCATACAGAGTCATGCAGAGGCACAGTTTCACCGCACTCAACTCGACGTTCGTCGTCGATTCGGAGTACCAGTTCGTGAAGGAGCTCGGACAGGGCGCTTACGGCTGCGTCGTCGCTGCCAAGCACAGGCGCACGGGCGAAGGGTGTGCGATCAAGAAGATCACGAACATCAATACAAAGGTGTGTAGTATTATATTATGTTATATGCGTCGCGTGTGCTTTGGGCCCAGGCCGCCGCCCCTTCTCCGTCTTGCCCGCCTTTGTCGCCGCTGATGCGATGATGAGGGCCCAAAGGGCGAAAAGCTCGGAGCTCTTGTGGCCAAGTACCCCAGGACGGTGGCCTGGTTGTGGTTGTTACGAGAAGCGACGCCTGCTGACGACGGATTCTTTTTCTTTTTTATACCCGTGACTTACTTTCTTCTTCAGAGAATCCTCACGAAGAGATGCCTGCGCGAGATCAAGTACGTACGGCGTTTCGATCACTTCGTTCGCTTGCGTTTCTCTTAACTCCTTTTGCTACCATCTCCTTGGCCCTCCCCACGGCATGATTGATGGGATATCTTAACAACCTTTTTTTTTTTGATTGATCATTTGACTCCACCGCCACCCCGCGACGCGGCCCTGGCTTAATCGTGAAGGCTCCTGCATCACTTCCGCAGGCACAAGAATGTAAGGTTTTTGTTTGCCGACGTCACTGGGTAGGGGAGAAATCCTGATTTGCCCCCACCTCCTCCCTCCCTGGTTGGGCGTAGATCACTTGCCTGTATGACATGGACATTGTCTTTGGCGTGGACGGGAATTTCGATGAAGTGTATCTTTATGAAGAGCTCATGGAGGCCGACCTCCACGCCATTGTGCGTCAATCATTCTAATCTTGCCCTGTCCCTTCGCTGCTGATAATGGACACGAACGAACATTTTTTCCCTCCAATTCCCTCAGATCCGTTCTGGTCAGCCCTTGTCGGACGCGCACTTCCAGTCCTTCATCTACCAGACGCTCTGCGGCCTGAAATACATCCACTCGGCCGACGTGCTGCACCGCGATCTCAAGCCCGGCAACCTGCTCGTGAACGCGGACTGCGAACTCAAGATTTGCGATTTCGGGCTCGCGCGCGGGTTCAACCAGGCGCAGAAGCAGGGCTTCATGACCGAGTACGTCGCGACGCGGTGGTATCGCGCGCCCGAGATCATGCTCAGCTTTGCGAATTATGTGCGTTGTCGAAACCGCACTTTTTCTTTTCCCTTCCCTTTGCGTGGATTTGGGCTGATCCTTCCTTCGCCCATACCCGGTTTCGTTGTTTTTGATAGGCTTCGGCGATTGACGTGTGGTCTGTTGGCTGCATCTTGGCTGAGTTGTTGTCCGGCAAGCCGATCTTTAAAGGGAGAGAGTGAGCGCGACCTTTCCTCGTCGATATGGAGATTTATCAACTGCTGATGATCACCGATTTTGGTATAGCTACGTCGATCAGTTGAACCAGATCTTGCATTATCTCGGGACGCCTTCGGAGGACACTCTCCGTCGCGTTGGCTCGCCCAGGGTCAGATCGTCTTGCTCAAATTCGCTATACGCAATTTTGCTTGTGCTGCGGCTCATCCTTGAACCCTCAGGCACAAGACTACATCCGTTCTCTGCCCATCAGGCCACGCGTGCCGTTCACGCAAATGTTTCCGCACGCGAACCCACTCGCGCTCGATCTGCTCGCCAAGATGCTCAACTTTGATCCTGCGAAACGCATCACCTGCGACCAGGCGCTCGAGCACCCGTACCTTGCCGTCTGGCATGATCCGACGGACGAGCCTGTCTGCCCAACTGTGCGTCATCGTCTGTTCGTCACCGTCGGGCCAAAACTAATGGGTTACCGTCAACTCGTAGAAATTCGATTTCTTCTTTGAGGAAGAGGACTCGATCGAAGGTATGAAGAAGCTCATCGTCGAAGAAGTGAACCTCTTCCGGTCGGAAGTCCGCGCTGCGGCGCGGTCGAGCCAGAATCGGCAGTGCGTATCGTAGTTTCCATCCCCCACACCACATCTCCCGTTGTCTCCTACAGCTGCATCTATCCCTTTTTTTCTCACGGAAGCGGTTTCGGGTCCCCTGCACAGGTTGACGATCCCATCACGCGACGACATCGTTGCCTCCCCGATTCGCGACGACGCGCCGCCAGATGGCATTACCTCGAGTTACTACACTGGCCAGACGCCACAGCAGGGCGGAGGTGGCGGTGGCGGTCGTCGCCCTGCGAGCCCGGTGATCGACGACCCCAGTGCGGATCTCGAGCGGGAGCTCGCTGGGACGCACATCGGGCGTCAGTGAAGTGGTGGCCGGGCTAAGGATTAACGATTTCAAAGTTGTCGGCCTCCGGGAGAGAAAAGAGGGTGGATCTTACTTTTTGGACTGCTGGACTGCTTTTGGATGTTTGTGCGGTGAGCGGTTGGTGTCGGGCAATTGGCTCTGCTCCCGCTTTTACCTCGTATCGTCGTGCGTGTACGTGCAGAGGATAAGGAAGAGTATAATGTGTAGTTAGGTCCCTTACAGAGTTGATGGCGCCATGACCAGATCTGGAAATAGGCTCAAGCCGCAAGGTGCCCCTTCCCGACCGCCACGACCAGTGCCCCACGGCGGCCTGGCAAACACTCACTCACGATAGCCAGCCACGGACTGTACCAAGCCGTAACGCTCCCAATACTGTATATATATTATACCCTGTCCATATTTCACCTTCGCCCTCACGACGCCTAACGACCCGGCCCCACTATCTCTTGATCTTGATTTCGCGCACGTTTCTGACTTGGAGTTTCTCTCGTTCTTATATATCCGCACCGACTGCAGCCCAAACATGCCGACAAATGAGACTTGCTTTGCGCCAAAGGCACCACAGAAGGGACCTTCTTTGTTCCAACACGGCAATGTCGTATTTCAAGGTCCGTACCATTATTAGGACCTCCTCGTCGCTTATCATATCAGCCTTCCCCCCCCCACCTGTTCTTGACCTTGGACTGATTGTATGTGTCTGACGTCGTAGCCCATGACGTTGGGTGGATTGTATCTGGTTTCTTCACCATCGTCGCCACCGTCGCCTCCTTCTGGCTCATCAACAAGCATCTCCAGTGGTACACTAACGTACGTCCGCTCAGCGCATCTTTGAACCTCTACCCCCAAGTCTGTCTCTGATCTTTACGATTGTTTGCGCAGAAACAAGAGCAGCGCTGTAGGTTTTTTTGTTGTTGCCGCTTTTCGCCTGATTCTAATTTGTTCGTAGACATCATCCGCCTGCTCCTCATGGTCCCCATATACGCCTCGATCAGCCTCGCATCGTACCTCTTCTGGGTAAGATATCTTTCGTCTCCTAGTGGCGCAACTGACCCACGCATAAAATTTCCATTCAGGATAACGCCACGCCCTTGCTTCTCATCCGCGACGCATACGAGGCCATCCTCCTCACCGCTTTCTTCTACCTCCTGCTCACGTATTTGTCCCCGGACCCGGAAGCGCAGAAAGCCATCTTTCGCAAACGCGGTCTGTCGAAGGAAGCCGACGCGGATCGCAGACGGCGTGCGCTGCCCCGCCGGAAGTGGATCTTCCCTCTCGGATTTGTCAGGTGGAAACCACAGGTAGAATTTTCCGTTATTGCTTTTTTTGTGTGTATGCTCAATGTCGTGTACTGTCAGGACGGCCTTTTCTTCTTGCAGCTCATGAAATGGGGTGTACTTCAGTACTGTGTTGTCCGACCTACGTGTGTCATTTCACACTTATACCTTTTTGCCCATCCAATTTTTGACACTTCTGATATCAGGACCACACTCGCCGCTGTGATTTTAAATCACATTGGCCTGTACTGCGAACAATCCTGGTCTCCCGCTTGGGGTCATATCTACGTGCGTGATGCCCACTTCTGAGTATTTTTCTCTCATCCAAGGTCGTCTCGCAGATCTCGGCCATCATCTCAATTAGTGTCACGATAGCCATGTATTGCCTTCTTCAATTGTATCTTTGCGTTGCAACGGAATTGGCCCCACATCGCCCTCTTCTGAAACTAATCTCCGTCAAGGCCGTTGGTGGGTTGGCTCACCTAGTCTGGGTCGTCTTGGCCTCACGGAGCATACGCCATCTTGACAGTATTTTTGACTTTTTGGCAAGCCACTTTTCTATCCTTGCTGAGCACGTTCGGGGTTGTCAAAAACGTATGACTATCGCTTTGTCTTATTTGCAAGGCCAGTTTCTGATAAAATCTGCTACAGACACCTTATATGACCGCAGGGGATATCAACATCGGCTGGGGTGCCATCCTTGAGACGTTTGAAATGAGGTCAGTGGAACTTAGCCCTATATTCTTTCCTCGATTTTAAATCGTGTGCAGCATCTTTGCTTTCGTCCATATCAAGGCATTTAGTTACAAACCATATCGCCCACAGACTGCTAATGCCAGGCGGACGCCTCGTCTACGCTCGTTTGCCCACGCAATGGACTTTCGTGAGACCTTCCGGGAGTTATACGCTGGCTTGGTGTACATATGGCATCGCATGCGCGGGGTCGAGACTGACCCGCTTGCTCGCCGCTTCGCCGTGCTCGAAAATGCGTTTGATAAGAGCCATGCAGAAATTGGGCGTGGGCGTCCTGGGGAAGCAAAGGAGCCTGTTTTGGAGGTAGACAAGGCGGTCGAAGTTGCGGTGGATGGTGAGAGGCAATGGTTAGGTGTAGGAGATGACCATGGTTATAGGCTTTCGCGAAGCGAGCGAAGGGAAGCCTTGGGCATACAGTTTGAAAAGGACCTACAGAAG
>WNFC01008047.1_pt1 | contig 11618 bp, 8 predicted proteins | sample 5400541 | NCBI WGS metagenome assembly WNFC01 (sample SAMN13153342, study PRJNA577476) | soil metagenome | isolation source: 120 cm saprolite under Douglas fir tree site 2 hole 2 replicate 1 | place: USA:California | collected 2015-04-18
GGCTCCTCGCAGTACGCTTGCCAATCACCAAGCGGACGTTGCTCGCACCCGAGGTCCGCATCTTTTCGTAAAGCGCGACGGCTTTGCCCTTGCAATCAGCGAAGGCATCAGATTCGACTTCGGCTGGTGTTTTCCATTCTTGCGAGAAAGCGTATGGAATCGCGCGAAGATTCTCCATCCACTGATTCACGAGGTTGAGCGAAACCTGCCTGCCTTGTTCCGGTTTAGTTGCCTGGAGGGCGGGACGGATCCGGCTCATTTGAGTGTCATACGGCGTTGATTTTACCGGCAAGAGGACCGGCTCGGCGAAACACGAAATGCAGAAAAGGCAGATTCCGGCGAGGAGCAGGAATAAAAGTCGCTTGGGAGAAAAGGGCGTGAGACTTATTAGAATCATATTGAATATAATTCCTATAAGCAGCCGCTGTACCAGGCATCTGCGACACTACCCTCGTTGTTTGTCCGTGGATGTTCATATTGTTCCCATCGTTTTTAATGAACTTGACCATCGGCTGGTCGGGGCGCAATCCAGCCGAACAGCGGTTGCGAACGGGTCCACAACGCTGTGCGGATTCGCTCGGGACACTTGATCCAAGTCTATTGAAGTGCCCAGCGATCGGAAACTCCGACGAGACTACGCTGGCAACCCAGTGCTTGGTTGGCTAACTAAAATTCCGTTGCGGCTGACGCGACGGGCGGAACCCCCGCAGGAAGGATCTGTTCTCTTAGAAAGTTTTGTCGAAGCGATGTGTGTTCAAATCACACACGCCGCACAAAAAAATTACGTCGCGCTGGGTTGAACCAGCGCGGCGCACTAGCGTAATTCGACGAATGCAGCTCCTACATGCCGGGACCAGCGTGGCCCATCCTTACCTGCAGATCTGGATCTTGCGCAAGGACTCCTTCTGTTGTGAAGCGACCCGTTTGGTCGATCTCTCTCCGGTTGTAAATCCGCACCGGTGAAAATGTCGCCGTTCCAATTGATTTGATCTTCACCTTCTGCGGAATCAACGACCCGGTGACGAAGACGTATTTATTTCCGACTTGCTTGTTCTGAGGGTCGTCGGCCAAGGCCGCGGTTGCTCCACTAATCGCCAATACCAACATCAGAGCTGCTCCTCTGAACAGATTTGATGGTCTCATGCACCAACAATACGGCCACGATAATTGAATTTCAACTTCACCTTCTAATGGCTTCGCATGATTCCTTGGAGTGCAGCAAAAGAGGCTGCGTCGAAGTCACTACCGCCTGAACTCCGCGCCGAAGAGCGCGACGTTTTTCGTCAGCTCGTGGACCTGTGGCAAAGAGGTCGTTCGTTTAAGCGATCGTGCCCATCGTGCCGTTCGGGATGTGTAGAAATCTCGTCCGAGAAACGGATTTCTCAGCGCGGTATCGAACTCTTTATCCGAAAACGACTATCCCATTCCTGCGCGCGTCGAAGGTTTTTCGCAGCGTCGGCGTTGTCGGGCTCGAGGCGCAGCGCCTCGTTAAATTGCACAATCGCCTGCGAGACTTGTCCATGACGAAGGTAGACAAGACCGAGATTGTTGTAAGCCGGCGCCCGTTTCGGATCCAGTCGCAGGCTCGTGAGGTAATGGGTTTTCGCCCTTTCGAGGTCGCCCTTCGTAAAAAACGCATTTCCCAGATCGTAGTGCGCCTCCGCGTAATCCGGTTTGTTATTTAAGGCGGCCTGAAACTCGATGATCGCTTGATCAATCTTCCTTTCTCGCCCAAGGAAAATGCCGTAGTTGTAATGAACCAGGGCTGATTTTGGACTCAAACGTATCGCGCTCTGGTATTGCGTAATCGCCTCATCTTTCCGACCGAGACGCTCGAGGAGGTAACCATAATCAGAGTAAAACTCACCATTGCGCGGATCGAGTCGAATGGCTTGCTCAAAATGGCTGGCCGCTTCATCCACCTTCGACTGCTCAAGGAGAATGTGGCCCAAGTCATAGTGCGCATTCCCGTCATTTGGATCAAAACCCAACGCGATCCGGTATTGCTCAACTGCTTCCTCAAGGCGGCTAGCCGTTTGTAAAGCGATCCCATACTTCAAATGCTGCCGTGCGCCGACCGGCAAATCGGCTACAATCCAACCGTCACGTTGCGCTTCCGGCACCGGGCCACGCATCTGTCCTATCCAGAGAGCAGTGAGAGGGATTACAAACACCCCCACCCACTTCAATCCGTGCAAGAGCCAGCTTGGGAGAAAATTATTTGATCCAGCAGAGGTGATTCCTCCGGTTAATCCGAGAGATTCACGGGTCGACCGTTCTCGAACTTTCCAAATGAACCCGTCATAATAAAAATGGAGCAGACCAGATGCTGCCACGATACCGGTGAGCACACGTTTGATGGTGTCCACGTCGACACGCTCCTTAAAATAGGCGAGCGAGCCATAGGCGAAGACAAGCCCAATGTATACCCCAACCAACGAACCGCTCCGTCGAAAAACAAACCGCATGAAGCCGCCGATCGAGCTGTCCTTTTCCACGCGGTTGCGATTGTAGATCCAGACGAGCGAGAGGTACTGCACATCATGAAAAACTTCAAAGAGCGCGATCCCGGCAAGAATGTTAGTGACGACGTTATTGCAATACCACCAAAACGCGATGCTCGTAACGAGCAGCGCCAGTTTCACCGGATTGGGACGTTTCCCTAGTACCCACATCCGCGCGAAATTTACCAGAAACAGAACCGAAACTGCGATGGCGACGAATAGCACCCCCTGCTGTACGCCGTGCAGGAGCCAGGGTGCAATGTAGGGCGCGCCACTGGCATAATAAATTTCGAGCGTATCGGTCATTCGTTTCGAAGAGAGAAGCACCGCGGCCGCGAACCAAATTGCACAGGAGGCGAAATCGAGCCGACGCGTGAGCGCGGCAAACGAGCCCATTTTCGCATCGTAGATCCGGCAGAAGCCATAGGTTTGCATCATCCCGTGCCAAACACCCCAGAAAAAAACGACGAGAATGATCCCTTTCAGATCCCACCAGGTAAAAGCTAGGCAGATAGCGAGTAAAAAAATCGGTGCAAAAACGAAGCGCCACCGAAATCGTTCGAAGAGTGCACGGTCTCCATAGGCGCGGATCATCCCCGGCAGATGGTGTCCCATGGCCCCGAAGGCGGCCACAAAAACGTAAATGTCTTGCGCGCTCCATCGCGCCTGTGCCAGCGCGAACATCGGCACCAGCAAAAGTGGCGTCCCGACGTAGAGAATCAGATCCCGCCAACTACTCAGAATCCACAAATTCTTCCGCGGCGCGGTCGCTGGGACCGGGGGCACGGTTTGTGGTCGGGAAAAAGCGCTAACGAGTTGCATTTGTTGAGCGGGAAATAAGATTCCCGCAACTGAGCGGAAAAATCAACGCCCGTCTGCGGGGTGAGTGGCGGCGGTTGGCAATCGGTTTCACCTTCATTTTCTCCGGAATCATCAAACCCATACAAATATGTATTTATTTTCGAATTGCGCGTTGTGGCGCCGCGAATACCACGGCGGCGAACCAGTCGCGGATATCAACACTAGAGCTGTTTCCTTTAATAGGTTTGACGATCTCATGCGTAACACTAGCCGGGTCTTTCGATTTCAACTTCGCCCGCAGGTCGGCTCGATCAATGCCGATAGATGGGGACATAGGCCGATTGTCGGTACTCCATAACCATCACCCCTGTTACTTCGAGTCGATCCAATTCGATTGATCATTTAATCAAAGGTATAACCAAAGCGCTCGATCTCGGGAGCGAAACGCTTCCGTACTAATGCCTGAAGTTCGTCATCGTAATATTTCAAATAATGTTCGCGGCTGGAACGATTATATTCCGGCAATGGCGCCGGCGGGAGACCCAGTTCCGTGCAGACAGAGCGAAAGTCATCCGCCAGATTCTCAAATCGCATTATACGCTGCACGTTAGCGAATGGATCCTCCTCAGCTCCCAGCCGCAAATAGTCTGCGACCGACAATGTCTTTAGCACCATTTTTTTGAATGCCTGCCGGTCCCACTCCTCCAACTGCCGGCTGGGCCTAAAATAATACGAGACCATTCGGTCCCAAGGATTGCGCACACAGGCAAATTTATAGAGGTTGCGGAACTGGTCGTCTCCCACGGCCGCGCGGTACTCGGCCAGCGTCGAGTGTTTTCTGATTTTGTAATTTGGATTCCGCACTTCGAAACGCTCAACGCCATCTTGATGGCGATGCAGACACACGATTTCATCCTCAGAGTACTGGCGAAGGATACTTTGAATGGAATTCCCAGCGGTTTTCGGGATATGAACGAAAAGAAAACGTTTCTGAAATGAGATCATCGAATCCCTAAGTCATCAAGGTCTTCGTTGCGCTTCCGCGAGACGAGATTCGATCATCGAATCTAAGAGGCCTGAGCGGAATTGCAGGAACTCTAACCAGCAAGGCTCGAAAGTCGAATGCTTCGTTCCTCGGGCGCTTTTGCTTGACCAGCATCTCGCAAATGACACGTTTCTTATTAAGTGATCTCCCACACGTACAAGTGCATTTTTGTCGAAGTACCTAAAACTGGTTCGACCAGCGTGAGAGCTATTCTGGGTAAAGCGATGAGACCCCATCTCAATTTATGGGAGAACAAACGGCTGATGGAAAGCTATTGGACTCAGCGAGGTGGAAGAAAAAACCGGATTCTGGAGTGTTTGTATCTCGCCTTATCCAAAGAACGCAGAATGGAAATCGGGCAAAGGCAATTCGATAGTTACTTCAAGTTCGGATTTGTTCGCAACCCATGGGATCGCGTTGTCTCTCTCTACGAACGGACAGAAGCTCAGCAAATGAGGAACGAAATGACTTTCACGGAATTTGTCGAGTGGATCGAGTATAGCAGCAGCACATGTGTTCATTCATCTCCACATCGATATCAACTCGACTGGTTCGTAGATCCCAACGGCAAAGTCCTGGCGAATTTCATTGGCAGGTTTGAAAGGCTTGACGAAGACTGGGCATACGTAGCGCAGAAGCTCGGCATCAAAGAAAGCTTAGCCCATCGCAGAGCTAGCTTCAGGACACGGCACTATACAGAGTATTATAACGCCAGAACGCGAGAATTAATCGCACAGAAGTTCAAAGTAGACATCGAACGTTTCGGTTATGAGTTCGCCGGCTAGGCCGGAGCAGCCGATGACATGAAGGCAATAGTCTTAACGTGCGATAGCTATCGACCTCTCACCGAACACATGATCCTGCAATACGAGCGGCTGTGGCCCGATCACCCGTTTGTCTTTAGGATTCCCTATCAGAGCCTTCGCGGGCCGGATTCTGAACGACACGAATATATCAAAGCGCCTGGAGGTATCCCGCCCTCGGTTCTCCAGTTAATTGCGGACGTCGATGACGAAGAGATGATCTACTGGTGCGCCGACGATAAGTATCCTGTTCAACTCGTTACCGACAAGATCACATGCCTTATGTCTTATGCCTGTCAGTCGCCCGATATCGGCGGACTAATGTTCTGCAGATGTAGAGTCACATTGGAACGCCCTGACCTCGCACTCTACTCGCGTGAATGGGTTACGCCTTTGGGCGAGATTCTTCTTGAGCGGCGAGCCTGGTATCAAATATGGATCCATCAGTTCCTGAGGGCGAAGGTGCTGCGGTACTTCTTCTCAGAAATGCCTGACTACATCGCGAGCGCGAAGGCGATGGACACTTTGAAAAACGATATAGTTAAACTGGCCGACCATCGCTTGTTCGTGACAAAGGAAAATTTCGCGGTGTTCGGCGAAAGCACACAGCACGGCCGCCTGACCCGGAACTGCTACGAGAGTATTAGAAACACTAACATTCAGGTGCCGCAAAAGTATCGGCGTCCGAGTCGAAAACGTATCACCATGGGAAAATTATAGAGGGCATCACTTGACGAACCTACTTCGATCTCCGGCGCGGCAGAAAGTACCGGTTCGATTCGAGAGGATTTGTGCAGATCTTTTGTCTAGATCCTAAGCGTGTCCTTGACGCTTTCCTGCCAACAGTGGATCTCGTCAGCATAACGGGAAATAATTGCAGCGCATTGCCTATCGGAGTAAAGATTACGCGTCTCGAAGGGATCGTCGGCTAAATTGTATAGTTCGTTCAAATCCTTGTCTCGAAGAGATAGTTTCCAACCATCAGGGGAAATTACCGTCCGCGTAGATTCTTCTACGGCTCGCTTAACCATGCGGCGCGGCGCGAGTGATGTTCCTTTCTTTATCTTCGTCCGGTTTGGCGCCCACTCGATGAAGATGCTCTCTGGTGCCATCTCTTCGCCGCGCATTAGAGGCACTCGGCTCTTGCCCGCGCATTGACTTGGCTTGGGCTCGCCAAGCAGATCAAGTAGCGTCGGAACGAAGTCGATGTGACCAACTGCCCGTGAGACTATTCGACATCGCCGTTCGCCGGGCAATCGGATCAAATATGGGACGCGCACGGCTTCCTCAAACATTACCTCCTTCGCGAACAGCTGGTGAGCCCCCATAGAATCTCCATGGTCGCTCGTATGCACGACAATGGTGTTGTCGGTTAAGCCTGTCTTTTCCAAGCTATCAAGGATGGCGCCGATGCTCTGATCGATTAATGTGACAAGGCCGAGGTATCGCTGTTTGATGCTTCTATATTCATCGGGGGTGATTCCAAAAAAGAACAAGTCCGCGCGGCGCTTTCGGTCAAGAGCCGCTTCCGCTTGCTGCCATTCCCGCATCAGCCGGTAACGCAGAGGAATATTGTCGGTCAGCGGAGCGGTAGCCGTAAAATCCAACTCAACCTCGCTGAGTGCGTGTTCATTGTTGAGCGGCCCATTGTAAGGCGAATGGGGTTCGGCGAAGGCAACAACCAGGATAAAAGGTTCGCCACGGTGCCGTTCGATGAATTGGATTGCGCGCTCCTCGAGAAATTTTGGCTTGGACAGGTCTAGTGGCAGGTTGCTAACCGCAAGTGTTGTAAAGGAGCCATCTGGTTTGTCCGGTGTTAGCCCCATCTCAATGAGGAATCTGCTGTAATCGCTCACACCTTCCGTGGAGACCCACTTTTGAAATCCTCTTTGTGGGATGGCTTCATCGCCCAGGTGCCACTTGCCGATGTAAGCTGTATGGTAGTCTTTGTTCTGTAATAACTGAGGCAACGCCTGAAACTGCGGGTCGAGTGGAACGCTGTTCCTGGTGCAACCATTAGCATGCGGCCACATTCCAGTCATCAGCGATGAACGTGAAGGAGTACAAACCGGATGCGTCACGTAGGCGCGGCTAAAAACGATCGATTCCGAAGCAAGCTTGCCCAGGTTTGGCGAGTGAACCTTCCCCTGCCCGTAGCAAGCGATCGTGTCGGCCCTCTGCTGGTCGGGTAAAAACACGATCAAATTGGGCTTGCGCGATAGCTTAGCGGCCAGGGGCATCATAGCTCATCAAACCTGGTTCCGGGCACCGGCCCCGCACCTTCGGTTCGCGGGAAGATAAAGAAAAATATAGGGCCGTGCACTGCATAAAATAGGTCGATCTGTATCGCGCCGAATCGCCGACTTCATGCGGCGTCGCAGCTGGCAATAAAATGCGCACGAGATCAAACTCGGTTTTGTGCCACAAGACCGTTCGCTACGACAAGCGGGTGTTGCGCCCAGCAGCTGAGATAGTAGTTAGTAGTTACTGGACGGATAACCCATAACCGCTACCTTTTCACGGCGAAGACGAGGTCGCGGGAGGTAGTTCAGTGTCTGTCAAATCGAATTGCGACGCAGCTCAGCTGTCCCGCACATCAGTTCGATGGGTCCACGAAGTCCGTTGGGTTTATAACGATCAGGCACAGCGCGGTTTCTCGCGTTCTTGCTCAAAACACGGCGAACCGTTGGCCCCGACACCGAAACCAATCTGCTGCTAATTTAATTCCCAGATCCCGCACGACCGGAGATCACTTGGAGAGATGGATCCTCCACCTTCATTACGCCTTCGGTCGTATACCGTCCCGACTGGTAGATTTCACGATGTTTGATCACCCGCAACGCTGAAACCGTCGCGGTGCCTATCATCGACCCGGTAACGAACACATATTTGTTTTCGAATTGCGCGTTTGGCGGATCAGCAAAAGCCACTGCAGACAAACTGGTCGCCGATATCAAGAGCAGGATTACTCCCTTTAATACATGTGACGACCTCATGGATTATACTACGGCGATCCGCGATATCCTTTCGATTTCAACTCTGTCCACAAACTGATCGTCCTAACAAAGCAAAAGAGGCAGCGGCCGAAACCACTGCCCCTTTGAATTCTGCGCCTAACCAGTCTTAGAACTTCTTGACCAATCGGACATACCAGGTCCGTCCCAGGTTATCAAAGGTGCTACCCGGAAAGCCGACGGAATTGCCAAACTCGAACCCAAACTCCTTGGGCGGGTCCTCGCCGAATATATTGTTCACACCTACGGTAATGGTGGTGTTGTTTACAACGTTCTTCCAGCAGGGCATTGAATAATTCGCTGTCTGGCCAGTTTCAACGGCCTTGCCGTCTTTGCCACGGACAACTTCCTTAGCATCCTTCGAGTACCCGGCCACCGGTTGGGCCTCCACCGGAGCCGTGAAGATAAAGCTGTAGGAGAGCTGCGCGTCGGTGAACCACGTCGGATGCACATAGTGCTGCTTAAAGAATCCATCAAACTGCTTGGAAAAGATCTGTTCCCAGAATCCATCGAGCAAATGCACGGTCGTGTTCAAGTCGAAGTTATGCCACGTCCAGTCGAGGTTCGTTATTCCCTTCCATTTGAGCCAGGCGTCGCCGCTGGTCACGTCCCCGAAAAAGCTACCTTCAAACGGACCGTTGTTGGCGCGCCCGGCCACTTGCCTTGCATTGACTCCAGGGAACTGGAACACGAACTGATCCAGATAACTCACCCGGGTCAAAGAAGTGAATGTGCCAACGCTCGTCTCCAGTTGGTACTGAAGGCCAAAATCAACACCGCGCGCATTCTCACGCCCACCGCTTTGAAAGGGGCTTGAGACCCCAGCGAAATTGCCTGCCGGGTCAAATAGCACCGCTGGTCCAGTCGCCGCCGTCGGCACCGCAGGACTCACTACAGCCCCAAACACGCCCGCGTTAAACCCGTTAACTACTGCCGAAGGAGCAAGGAACATGACAACGCCTGTGCGCTCGACATCCCACAGGTCAACCGACAACGTCAAAGTTCCCCGGGGAATCCACTTCGGCGTATAAACAATACCCCCACTAAAGTTACGATCATGTTCTGGCCCGAGGTTTTTGTTGGGGAGCTGCTCGATGGTTGTTTCCGGATCGGCCACGTTCTGCTGAGGATTCGTAGCGCTTCCTGGAGCACCGAATTGCGGGGGGGCAAACCCGATAAAGTGAACCGGCCCCAGAAGGAACCTTTGAGGTCCAAACAACTCGACCAGCGAGGGCTCAAGGAAGCCTTCACCCCAAGTGCTGCGAATGGTAAGCTGGTCGTCAAACGGCTGCCAGCGCAACCCCAACTTGGGTACTGCTGCGTTCGTATTGTTATTCAGGAAAGCCTCGTACCGGCCTGCTGCGCTAAACTCCAGTGAGTGGAGCCCGGGCACGCCCATCTCGGGACTGGTGATTGGGATGAGTGCTTCCGCATAAAATGCGTACTCTTTGCGTCCAGCCTGAACAGGGACTTCGAAGCCTACACCAATGTTTTGTCCATTGCGGTTTTGGTCGTCCGGATTGATGATGAAACTTTCCCGGCTAAACACGCCGCCGAAGGCGAGCCCAACGCCGCCTGCGGGCAACTTAAACAGCTCGGTGGTGTAAATGTTCAGGTCCAATGTCGCTAGTTTGGATGTAAGGATGTCCCTCGTTCTCGACAACGCGAAGTCGATCAATGGGAGGTTGCTTGCGATCGGCACGCGGAAGTCTCCCATCGGATTGAACGGGGCCGTCTGTCCGATAAATGAAGCCGAAGTGGGATTAAAGAGCGGGTCGGCCCCATTCAAAATCTGCTCCAGGCGCGTGCTGCTGACGTTCTGGAACTGCGCAATTTGCTCGATTTGGCTGTACATGAACGCTCCATCGTAGCCCCAGTTTCCGTCAAAGAGCTTGTCGCCTTTCACACCAGTCGTGAAACGCTCGGCAATGTTTTCGTTATCGATCAAGCGGTTGCCGAAATCGGCAAGGCGTGCCTTAGTGCCGCCCGAGATGATCTGCTGAAAGGGATTAAATGGGTTAAACGCACCCGGAGCCATGCCAACTTCCGCAGCGGTAGGGGTGCCTGGCGGGGTAATTGGAACACCAGCGGCATCAAGCGCAAAGGGATGGTTGGGCGGGATGAAGAGTGTAGGACTGCCAGGAGTCTCGAATGCGCCCGTGGCGGTTGGCGCAAGTTCGTCATGCGTTTTCGCATCCACATAATAAAAGTCGCCGTAAATCTGGAGTTGATCGTCGCACACCTTATGGGTGAAAGCCCCATAGCCGCCCCAGCGTTCCTGTGTCGGCCACGAACTCGAGAAGGCGTTAAAGTTAAAGCCAGGGCGTATATCGCCGCTCCCCCTGACACGGCTCGCAGAGAAGATAAAGTCGCTGGCCGGAACCAAGCCGTTAGTAAAGTCCGGCGGACTCGCATTTTTTTGTGGATTTGTCGGGGCTGGCTCTGGGTTACCATTGACATCAAATGGATGTGTCACCACGTCTATGCTTAGCCCCCGGAGGTTCCACGGGCTGACGTTCGAGCTCAAAAATGGCGGAACCTGGGAGTTACCGCGGTCACGATTGAACATCGAGTTGTGGTGATAGTAAAAAAAATCACCGGTGACTGAGGTTTTATCGTCGCCAATCCCGAAAAGAATGTCGCCGAAATACTCGCCTGCGTCTTTATCCAGCGTGTTGCCATATTGCGTAGTCACCTGGACGCCACGGTAGTCTTTATAGAACTTGATGTTCACCACGCCGGCAACCGCATCTGCCCCGTAGGTGGTTGAAGCGCCATCCTTCAGAATATCAATGCTCTGGACGGCCGCAACGGGAACGGTAAGCAAATCGACAAAGCCGGCGCCCGAGTTGGCGCTCCCGGGGAACGGGGCAACACGGCGGCCATCGATCAGAACCAGCGAGGCGCCAGGATCGAAACCACGCAACGAGATCGAAGCCGTTCCCGATGGACCCGCCTGGCCGGTCCCGTTATTCTGAACCGGAACACTGCTCGCACCCATTACCGGCTGGGTTTTGAGAAGCTGTTCCACGGTGCTGCCTTGACCCGACTTGCTAATCAAGTCGCGGTTGAGAGCAAAAACCGGATTCGGACCGACCTCTTCCGCAGTCGGAATATTCGAACCGGTAACAATCACGCGCTCCGCTTCGGCTGTTGCGCCTGGGCCCGGGGCGGCCGCACCTGCGGCAGCCGGGGCGGCCGCGCCGGGACCGGTCGGCGGTGCTCCAGGGTTTTGAGCGTAAGCGCTCAGGGCGATAAGGAAAGGAATTCCAATCGCGACTACAAGGGCCGCGCGGACAGATCCCAGCGTTTTGAATACGTTCCTAGTCATTAGTTTCTCCATGTGTTTGGTTAGGTTTCGGGTAGGCATTAGAGGAGATTTTAGGGGCTGACAAGCCTTTTTTTCACTTTTTTAAAAAATTTTTGAACGCCGAGAAACTGCCGGATGTCG
>WNFC01009145.1_pt1 | contig 11618 bp, 11 predicted proteins | sample 5400541 | NCBI WGS metagenome assembly WNFC01 (sample SAMN13153342, study PRJNA577476) | soil metagenome | isolation source: 120 cm saprolite under Douglas fir tree site 2 hole 2 replicate 1 | place: USA:California | collected 2015-04-18
CCCGGTCTGGTCGCGCTGCACGACAAGGGCCGCGTCTACCGCTTAATTATTCTGGGGCCCGAGGGCACGTGGTCGACCATCGTGGCGATCAACGGCACCGACCAATGGCGCTTTTCCATCATCGGCGGCGGCGAGCAGCGCGACTACACGGTCGATGAGATCAAGCAGCTGATCCGCCGCGCCGTCGGCCGCGACTTCGACTACGAGATCCTCACCGTGATGCCGTGGGTGCGCCGCGAGCTGGTGGCGGATCGTTATTCGCAGGGCCGCGCCTTCATGGCGGGCGACGCCGTGCACATGCTCTCGCCGACCGGCGCGTTCGGCATGAACACCGGTATTCAGGACGCCGTCGATCTCTCCTGGAAGCTCGCCGGCACGCTGCAGGGATGGGGCGGCCCGGACCTGCTCGCGTCCTATGACGCCGAACGGCGTCCCATCGGCCACCGCAACGTGCGCGAGGCCGCCAACAACTTCCGCCGCATGACGTCGCCGCGACCGGGCCCGATCCTGCTGGAGCCGACGCCGGAAGGCGATCGTTTTCGCCAAAAGATCGGCGCCGAGTTCACCGAGACCATGCGGCACGAATGGTTCACGCTCGGCATGCATCTCGGTTACCGCTACGAGAACTCGCCGATCTGCTGTCCCGACGGGACGCAACCGCCGCCCGATCATCCGAACGATTACGTTCCGTCCGCCTGCCCGGGCTGCCGCGCGCCGCATATGTGGCTCGCGCCCGGACGCTCGACGCTCGATCTGTTCGGGCAAGGCTTTGCACTTCTCGGTTTCGGCGCCGCGGCGGACGACGTCGCGCGGATGATGGCGGCGGCCGCGCAGCGCCGCGTTCCGATGACCTTCACGCCAATCGATTCGCCCGCCGCCGCGGCGATCGACCGCATCCGCGGCGCCGCTTCGTCGCTTGCGCCGGCGCGCCGGCAGGCGACATCCTATGCATGACCTGATGGAGACGACGCCATGACCACGCCTTCGCGGCAGGATCTCGCGCAGTCCGGCAGCCTGGAGGAGCTCTACGGCAAGCTCGAGAAAGTCCGCATGGGCGCGGGCTGGAACAAGCCGACGCCTTCGCTGTGGGCCTCGCCGCGCAAAACCTTCGTGCCGGCGCACTGGGCCTACGAGCAGGCGCGCGGCGCGCTCGATGCCGCCGGGCGGCTGATCAACACCGAGCTCGCCGAACGGCGCAACCTCATCCTGGTCAATCCGGCCGAGGGCAACACCTACGGCACCGTGCGCACGCTCGTCGCCGCTTACCAGATGATCATGCCGGGCGAGTGGGCGCGCGCGCACCGGCACACGCCCAATGCGCTGCGGCTGATCCTCGATGCCGAGCCCGGCACCTACACGGAGGTCGACGGCACCAACATCGCGATGGAGCCGGGCGACGTCCTGCTCACGCCCAACTGGTCGACCCACGGCCACGGCAACAACAGCAAGGCCTGCGCCTACTGGCTCGATTTCCTCGACGCGCCGCTGGTGCAGCTGCTCGAGCCGATGTTCTTCGAGCCGTGCGAGGAAGAGGGGCACGAGGCGTTCGAGCAGGAGCAGGCCGCGCCGACGACCGACTCGCCGTTCGTTTTCACCTTGAAGGAGACGCTGCGCCGGTTCGACGAGCGCAAGCCCGATCCGCGCGGCCCGTTCGGGACGCAGATCGCGCTCGGTGCGCCCGCGCTTGACACCACCGCGCTCTTCATGATGCGGCTTGCGCCGGGCGTGCGCACCGCGGCGCACCGCACCACCGCGAACAACATCTTTGCGGTGGTGCGCGGCACCGGCACGACCACGGTCGATGGCGAGCGCTTCGCCTGGCGGCGCGGCGACGTGATCGCGGCGCCGGCGTGGCGGCCGCATTTCCATGAAGCGTCCGACCACGCGATCCTGTTTCGCGTCACCGACGAGCCGGTCATGCAGCGGCTCGGCTTTTATCGTGTCGAAGAGACTGCGTAACTCGTAAAGGAAATCCCCATGCGGATCTGTCGATTCGATGATGACCGGCTGGGCGTCGTGATCGGCGACCAGGTGCACGACGTGAGCGCGGCGCAAGCCGAGATACGGGCGAGCGCGCCGTACGCCATGGTGGGCGATGCGGTGGTGGCGGCGCTGCCGTCCTGGCGCGGGCGGCTCGAGAAGATGGCGGCCGGCGTGAAGGGAAAGCCCCTCGATCAGGTCAAGATGCTGCCGCCGGTGGCGCGGCCGAGCAAGCTGATGGCGGCGCCCACCAATTACAAGAAGCACATCGAGGAGATGCGGGCGGTGCGCGAAGCGCAGGCGGCCGTCTCGCGCTTTCCCGCCGACATCGGGCAGGCCGGCATCTTCCTCAAGGCGAACTCGGCCCTGGTCGGCCCGTCCGAGGGCATTCCGCTGCGCTTTCCCGACCGCCGCAACGACCACGAGGTCGAGCTCGTCGCCATCATCGGCAAGCAGGGCGGCGACATCCCGCGCGACAAGGCGCTCGACTACGTCGCCGGCTATTGCCTCGGTCTCGACATGACGGTGCGCGGGCCGGAGGATCGCAGCTTCCGCAAGTCGTGCGACGGCTACGCGGTGCTCGGGCCCTGGATGGTGACGGCCGACGAGATTGCCGATCCCGACGACGTGCCGCTCACCCTCGACGTGAACGACCAGCGTCGGCAGGACACCAACACCAAGCACATGATCTACGACCTGCGCAGACTCATCGAGTTCGCATCGTCGTTCTATACGATCTATCCCGGCGACATCTATTACACCGGCACGCCGGAAGGGGTCGGGCCGGTCAAGCCGGGCGACGTGATCCGCGCCCGTTCGGTGCCGGCCTTGGGCGAGCTGCGCATCGCGGTGCGGGCGCACGGGAGCAAGCAATGATGCAGATCAGGCGGGTCGGCCACGCGACCTTCACGACGCCCGACCTCGACGGTCAGGCCGCCTATTACTCCGAAGTCCTCGGCCTGCGCGTGATCGAGCGCGATGCCAAGCGCGCCTTTCTCGCGACGCGGACGGGCCTCGAGGCGATCGCGCTCGAGCGCGGCGACACGGTGGCGCTCACGCGGCTTTCGTTCCAGGTCGCGCCCGACAGCGATCTCGCCGCGATCGGCAAGGAGCTTGGCAAGCACGGAGTGAAAAGCGAGCGGCGCGGCGAGATCTCGCCCGGCGTCGCCCAGGCGCTCTCCTTCATCGACGTGAAGGGCACCGCGATCGATCTCTACGCCGACTATACGTTCGTTCCCGACGACGGCAAGCAATCGGTCATCACGCCGCTCAAGCTCGGCCACGTCGCCCATCGGGTGAGCGACGTGCAGCAGGTGGTCAAGTTCTACACCGACGTGCTCGGCTTCCGCGTCTCCGACTGGCGCGACGACACGTTTGCGTTCCTGCGCTGCGGCGTCGACCATCACACCGTCAATTTCGTGGTCGATCCGGTACCGCAGCTCCATCACATCGCGTTCGAGGTCAAGGACTGGCCGGAAATCCACCGCGCGTGCGATTTCCTCGCGAAGAACAACATCCGCCTGGTGTGGGGCCCCGGCCGCCACATCATCGGCCACAACGTCGCGGCCTACCATCGCAACGCGGACAATGTGCGGGTCGAGTTGTTCTGCGAGATGGACCAGATGAAGGACGAGACGCTCGGCTATTTCGATCCGCGCCCGTGGCACCAGGACCGCCCGCAAAAGCCGAAGGTGTGGCCGAAGGACACGCTGCGGAATTATTGGGGTTTCGGCTCGCACGGCACCTTCCCGGGGTATCCGTGATGACTCAGTGTCATTGCGAGCGAAGCGAAGCAATCTCAGCCACAACCGCATGCGCAAGTGGTGGAGATTGCTTCGTCGCGCTGCGCGCTCCTCGCAATGACAGGCGTGGTGATGCAAAGGGTGTCGTTCTTGCAGCCACTCTGCTTGCCCTCACGCTCCCCGCGATGGCACAAACCTCGCCCGACCGCCCGTGGCTCGATCCATCTCTCCTTCCGGCGGCGCGCGCCGAGGGCGCGCTCGTCGTCTACTCCTCGATCAACGAGCAGGAGGGCCTGCCGCTGTGGAAGATTTTTGAGGAGACCACCGGCATCAAGGTCGCTTACGTCCGCGCTTCCGACACCGTGCTGATGTCGCGCGTCGCTATCGAGTTTCGTGCCGACCAGAGATCCTGGGACATCATCCTGACCACCACGGTCAACAAGCTTCCGCCCCAGCTGCTGGCCGCAGTCGATCCGCCGGAGGCCCCTCAGATCGCGCCGGCCGCGCGCGATCCCGGCCGCCGCTGGTACGGCGTCTACGCCAACTACAACGCGCCGGCCTACAATACGCGCCTCGTGCAGCGCGCCGAGCTGCCGCGCAGCTATGACGAGTTTCTTCAGCACAAGGAGTGGGCCGGCAGGGTCGCGATCGACGCGACCGACAACGAGTGGCTGCGCGCGATCTACGAGCATTACGGCGAGGAGCGCGGACAAAAACTCGTCAAGGACTTGGTGGCGACGCTCAATCCGGTCGTCACCGACGGCCACCTCGCGCTCGCGCGCGCGGTCGGCGCCGGCGAGTACGCGATCGCGCTCAACAACTACGTCAACCTCACCATGAACGTGAAGCTCGCGGGCGGACACACCGATTTCTGGGCGCTCGATCCGGTGGCGCTGTTTTTCGGCCAGGTCGGCGTGAGCGCGAAGGCGCCGCACCCCAACGCGGCGCGTCTCGCCGCCAATTTCGCGCTCAGTCGGGAAGGCCAGAGCTTCCTTGCAAAATTCGGCCGCCTGCCGACCCGCGCCGACGTGGCGGCCAATCCGCCCGGCGTGATCGAGGCGCTGACCGCGAGGAAGGTCGTCAGCGTCTTACTCAATCCCGACGAAGAGAAGAAGTGGCAACGCGCGTTCGACGGACTGTTTCGAAGGCGCTGACATTGGCAGAACGATGATTGGACTCTCCCTGCCTCATGGTGAGGAGCGCGGCGAAGCCGCGCGTCTCGAACCATGGGCCAAGCGCGCAAGCGGCGTCATCTCGGCCGCGCTCGTCCTTCGAGACGCCTGTCGTCGCCGCGCGACGACAGGCTCCTCAGGATGAGGGCGGGGCGGGACAGTGGCGGCCCATAACATGCGCGTCACCGTCACGCTCGTCGCCTGCGTGCTGGTCGCGGCCTGGCTGGTTGTCGTCCCGCTCGGCATGCTGCTGTTCACTGCCTTCACCGAAGATTCGCTCTTCGGCACCGGCGCGCCCACGCTGCAGAATTTCGTCGAGGCCTATTCGAGCTGGCACATCCTGCGCCTGTTCGGCAATTCGCTCATCTACGCGATCGGCACGGCCGCGCTCACGCTTCTGATGGGCGGGGCCGTGGCCTGGGTGGTGGAGCGCACCGACGCCCCGGGCGCCGGGCTGTTTCACGTGCTCTCGCTCATGTCGTTCGCGATTCCCGGCCTTCTCATGGCGATGGCCTGGATCTTCATCTTCAGCCCGAACATCGGCTGGGGCAACGCGGTGCTCAAATCCACGTTCGGCCTCGCGCAACCGCCGGTGAACATCTACTCGATGGGCGGCATGATCTGGACGCTGTCGAGCCACTATTTTCCGCTCGCCTATCTGGCGCTCGGGCCGGCGCTGCGCGCGCTCGACAAGCGCATGGAGGAGGCCGGTCTCGTCTCGGGCGCGCATACCTGGCAGATCTTTGCGCGCATCACATTGCCGATGCTGCGGCCCGCGATCCTCTCCACCGTGCTGCTGCTCTTCGTCCTCGGCATCTCGTCCTACGAGGTGCCGCGGCTGATCGGACGCCCGGCGCGCATCGAGGTGTTCACCACCGAGATCCAGGTGGCGACGCAGGGCAGCCCGCCCGAATTCGGCGTGGCAAGCGCGCTCAGCCTCGCGCTACTGCTGATCTGCGTGCTCGCGGTCTATTTCTATCGGCACGGCACGCGCAACACCGACGCGTTTGCGACCGTCACCGGCAAGGGCTATGCCCCCACCTCGGTCCGGCTCGGCCGCTGGCGCTGGCCCGTTTCGCTTGCGATCGGCGTGATGTTTGCGTTCGCGCTCGGCCTGCCGCTCGTGACGCTCGCCTGGCAATCGGTCTTTCGCAATCTGGCGCCGCCGCTCCTCTCCTCCGCGGCGGAGGCGAACCTTGCGAACTACGAATTCATCCTGACCTATCCGATTTTTCTCGCCGCGGTGAAGACCAGCATCCTGCTCGCCGCGATGGCGGCGACGATCATCGTCGTCCTCACGCTCACCATGGCGTGGATCGCGCAACGCGCGCTGCCGCGCCACGGCTGGCTCCTCGACGCGCTCGCCTTCGCGCCGATCGCGATCCCGGGCGTGATCGTGGGCGCGAGCGTGTTGCTCGCCTATCTGATGCTGCCGATTGCGATCCACAACACGATCTGGACGTTGCTCATCGCCTACGTGACGCTCTATATGCCCTATGGGATGCGGTTCGCCTCGAGCGGACTCGCGCAGATCCACCGTGAGCTGGAAGAGGCGGCACAGGTCGCGGGCGCGCGGCTCGGCCAGGTGTTTGCCCGCATCCTGCTGCCGCTGCTCGCGCCCGTACTGCTCGCGGCGTGGATCTACGTGTTCGTCCTCGCGGTGCGCGAGCTCGGCGCGTCCGTCTTTCTGGTCGGGCCGGGCACGCACGTGCTCGGCACCATCACGCTCACCATGTGGGAGGAAGGCGGCAGCTACGGCGCGGTGAGCGCGCTCGGCGTGCTGCAGATCCTGCCGCTGCTGGTGATCGTTGCGGTTCTGCGCTGGCTCGAGATCCGCGTCCATCGACGCGTCGCGCCCGCCGGGGCCATGGAAGGACCCGACGGGCGCAGCGCGTAACGTCTCATTTCACTTGGCGAACTTGGTCGGTGCGACGCCCACGTCGTCGGCGCCGTCAGCCTTGCGCCACGGAATGAGCATGCCGACGCGCTGGCGATAGCGCTTGTAGTCCTGGCCGAACAGCGCTGTGAGGTCGTGCTCCTCCAGGAAGATGCCGACGAAGATGTAGGTCGTGGTCACCGCGGCGAACAGCGCGTGGCCGACGGTCATCACCGGCGCGGCCCAGAACGCGATGATGAAGCCGAGATAGATCGGGTGCCGCACGAAGTTGTACAGCATCGGCGTCTTGAAGCGCGCCTCGGCCATCGGCTTGCCGATCAGGTTGTTGACCACCTGATGCAGGCCGAACAGCTCGAAGTGGTTGATCATGAACGTGCTGGTGAGCACGAGCAGCCAACCGCCGAACGAAAGGACCATGACGGCCTGCGCCGCTGTCGGGTCGGCGACCTGCCAGACGACGGCCGGGATCGGACGCCACTGCCAGAAGAGCAGGATGAGCGCCAAGCTGGCGAGCAGCACGTAGGTGCTGCGCTCGACCGACTTCGGCACGAATTGCGTCCACCAGCGCTTGAACTGCGGCCGCGCCATGACGCTGTGCTGCACGGCGAACACCGACATCAGCAGGATGTTGACGATGAGCGCCTCGGTCAGCGGCACGACCGTACCGCTATCGATCGTCTTCGGCACGACGAGGCCGGTGACGAAGCCGATGGCGTAGAGGAAGGTGAAGAAGAAGACCACATAGGCTGCAAGCCCGTAGAGAAACGCGGTGAATCTTCCCATGGTCATTTTCCTTTTTGTCGCATGCTTCAAAAACGGCAGAAACCGAACGACCTTTTTAGCCCGGCGGGGCGGTCAGCGATTGTGAACCAGTTCACACGTCGGGCCCGAAATTTCGGGCGTCATCGGCAGCCTGCAGACGCGCGGTGCGGAAACGGACGCCGAGATCAGAGTTGCGCTGACGAGGACAGTGATGGCGCCGGCGACGATCAGCGCGGCCTTGCAGCTCAAGACGCGACGCATCGCCGGCGTGAGCAGCGACAAGGGCCGCGCGTAATACTGGTTGTAGTCGATCGAGCCGTCGGCCCTCTGACGGACTTCATAGGGTTGCATCGTACTCTCCGCTCATGAGGATCATCAGCGTGCCGACGGCCGCGAGGGCGAGCTTGAGCACGGCCTTCGGCCTGAAGGCCGAGCGCAGCGCCTGCAGCCGCAGCGTCCTTGCGCGCGCGCGGTAGAAGTCGAAATCGATGGACCCGTCGGGATGACGCCGAAACTCGGTGGTCTCCATGGCTTCCTCCAGTCGGTTCGCTCGTTTGGAGCGCGCCTGCAGGATGCACGTCCCGGTGTCGCAAGGCTTTGCCCGCACCTTGATTTGTCCTTGAGAGACGCGTGATTATTGACTGAGAGCCATTTGCGCGGGCGGGGCGACGACGTGCAATTTCTCTTTGCGGATCAGGTGCTTGACGTAGACCGCCGGGAGCTGCGGCGGGCCGACGCGCTGGTGTCGCTGGAGCCGCAGGTCTTCGACCTCCTGGTCTACCTCCTGAAGAACCGCGACCGCGTGGTCAGCAAGGACGACCTGATCGCGGGGGTGTGGGGCGGACGCATCGTCTCGGACTCGACGCTCACCAGCCGCATCAACGCGGCGCGCAAGGCGGTCGGCGACAGCGGCGAGGAGCAGCGCCTCATCCGCACGGTTGCGCGCAAAGGCATCCGGTTTGTCGGCGAGGTCGGCGAACAGGCAAAGTCCTCGGCGTCCGAGACGCCGAAAGCCCCGTCCGGTCTGCGCCATGAAATCCATTTCTGCACCGCGTGCGACGGCGTGCGTCTGGCCTATGCCGAGGTCGGCGAGGGGCCGCCGCTGGTCAAGGCGGCGAACTGGCTCAATCATCTCGAATACGACTGGCACAGTCCGATCTGGAGTCACCTCTTGCAGGAGCTTGCCGTCGAGCACCGGTTGGTTCGCTACGATTCCCGCGGCAATGGCCTGTCCGACTGGATCGTCGACGAGATCTCGTTCGACGCTTACGTGCGCGATCTGGAAAGCGTGGTCGACGCCGCGAAGCTCGACCGATTTGCGCTGCTCGGAATTTCGCAAGGCTGCGCGATCTCGATTGCCTATGCGGTGCGCCACCCCGCGCGCGTGAGCCATTTGGTGCTTTATGGCGGTTTTGCGCGCGGCCGGCGGCGGCGCTCGCCCGAAGGGATTGCAGAGTCGGAAGCGCTGCTCACGCTGATGCGCCAAGGCTGGGGCCAGGAGAGTCCCGCGTTCCGGCAGATCTTCACCTCGCTGTTCATCCCCGGCGCCACCCTCGAGCAGATGCAATGGTTCAATGACCTCATGCGCATCAGCACGTCGCCAGCAAACGCGGTGCGCTTGCGGCAAGCGGTCGATGACATCGACATCAGCGATCTGCTGCCCCGGGTCGCCGTGCGGACCCTGGTGCTGCATTGTCGCGACGACGCGGTGCAGCCGTTCGACGAAGGCCGCCGCCTGGCGGCCGGCATTCCCGGCGCGCGCTTCGTCGCGCTGGAAGGCCGCAATCATCTCATCCTCCAGACCGATCCGTCCTGGGAGCGGTTCGTCGCCGAGGTCACGGAGTTCATCCGAACCTGAGGCGGCCGTTCTTGACTTGCGTCTCCCCCGGTTCCTAGCTTCCCCGTCGGTTACGGAAAACAGCATGAGCGCTCTCCTGCGGGCAGGCTTGGCGATTCTCGGACTCGTTGCGCTCTCGCCCCCGAGCCTTGCCGAATATCCCGAGCGGCCGGTCACGATCGTGGTTCCGTTCGTGCCCGGCGGCGCGAACGACATCGTGGTGCGCATCCTGACCGAGCCGCTCGCCAAGGCGCTCGGCCAGAGCGTCGTCGTGGAAAATCGCGGCGGCGCGGGCGGCAGCATCGGCGCGGCGGCGGTCGCCCGCGCGCAGCCGGACGGCTATACGCTCCTGATGGGCTCGACCAGCTTCGCCGTGAACCCGAGCCTGCAGCGGCGCACGGGCTACGACCCGTTCAAGGATTTCGCGCCGGTCGTCGACATGGTGTTCTTTCCCTGCGTGATCGCGGTGCGCAAGGATACGCCGATCGACAACTTCGCCGACCTGCTCGCGGCGGCGAAGCGCGAGCCCGGCAAGCTCAACTATTCGACGCCCGGCAACGGCACGCTGCCGCATCTCGCCGGCGAGCTCCTCAAGATCAAGGCCGGCATCGACATCGTGCACGTGCCGTATTCCGGCGCCGGACCCGCCGTGCAGGCGCTCTTGGGCGGCACGGTCGAGATCGGCGTGCTCTCGATGTCGGTCGGCCTGCCGCAGGTGCAGGCCGGCACCGTCAAGGCGCTCGCCGTGACCGGGCGCGAACGCTGGCCTGACCTGCCCGATGTGCCGACCCTGGCGGAGGCCGGCTATCCCGAGGCCGCGGCCGAGACCTGGCAGGGCTTCTTTGCGCCGGCCGGCACGCCGGCGGACGCAATCGACCGGCTCGCGCGGGAGACGATCGCGATCCTGCGCCAACCGGATACCCGCGAGAAATACCGCCACGCCGGCTTCGGCGTCACCGCGCGCGGTCCGCAGGAGCTGCGCGACCGCCTCGCCGAGGAATATCCGAAATGGAAGACCGTGATCGAGAAGGCCGGCCTGCGCGCGGAGTGATGCTGCGCGCGGTCATCGGCGTCGTTGCGGCGCTGGTTGCATGGAGCGACCGCGCGAGCGCCGACGAATGGCCGTCGCGCGTAGTCAGGATCGTGGTGCCGTCGGCGCCCGGCGGATCGAGCGACGCCTCGGCGCGCCTCATCGCCAACCACTTCCAGACCGTGTTCAAGCAGCCGTTCGTTATCGAGAACCGGCCGGGCGCCGGCAGCGGCGTCGGCGCCGCCTTCGTGGCGCAGGCCGCGCCCGACGGCTACACGCTCCTCATCTCCAACACCGCCGGCAATCTCACCGTGCCGCTCGTCTCGAAGAACTTCACCTACGATCCGGTGGCGGGCTTCACCCATATCGTGATGCTGGCGGGCACGCCCTATGCGCTCTGCGTCCATCCGAGCCTCGGCGTCACCACGCTGGCGCAGCTGATCGCGAAGGCCAAGGCAAGCCCCGGCGCGCTCGCCTATACGGCCGCCAATCCGGGCGGGCTCGGTCACATCAGCAGCGAGTATTTCAAGCGCGTCGCCGGCATCGACATGCGCCACGTGCCCTATCGCGGCGGCGGGCCCGCCACCTCGGATGCGATCGCCGGCCACGTGCAGGCGATCTTCCTGCCGCTGAGCACGCTCGGCGAGCACGTGCGCCGCGGCGCGCTCACGGCGCTCGCGCTCACCGCGTCGGCGCGGCTGCGCTCGTTCCCGGCCGTTCCGACTTTCGCCGAGAGCGGATTCCCGGAATTCGTCTACACCGGCTGGTTCGGCCTCTCGGGCCCGAAGAATCTGCCGCCGGCGATCGTGACCCGCCTCAACGAGGAAGCGCGCGCCTATCTCAAGACGCCGGTGATGCGCGAGCTGCTGGACCGGGAATCGTCCGAGCCGCTCGACACCGATGCGGCCGGCTACACCCGCATGATCGCCGGCGAAGTCGCGCGCTGGTCGGCCGTGGTGAAGTCGATGGATCTGAAGCTCGAGGAATGACTCTTTCATTGCTTCGGCGTGCTCCGCTCGCCTCGCAATGACCGGCACAACAGTTCCACCGCAGTGCATGATCGCTGGGCGTGACTGCACAAGTTTCAACCATTTTGCGCCGTGGCGCGGCGTTGGGCAGACGCCGGGGTTTGGCTTTATCCGATTGATAATGATGATGAATTCGCATCCGGCCAACATGGCACGGAGTTTGAAGTTCA
>WNFC01009678.1_pt1 | contig 11616 bp, 8 predicted proteins | sample 5400541 | NCBI WGS metagenome assembly WNFC01 (sample SAMN13153342, study PRJNA577476) | soil metagenome | isolation source: 120 cm saprolite under Douglas fir tree site 2 hole 2 replicate 1 | place: USA:California | collected 2015-04-18
GGCGAGGGCCGCCTCGACGGCGACTACATCGTCTGCCCGTGGCACGGCTGGAAATTCCATCGCGTGCGCGGCGTGGGCGAGCCCGGCTTCGAAGAGGACTGCGTCCCCGCCTATCCGGTGAAAACGGAAAACGGACGCGTGCTCGTCGATCTCGCCAATCCCACGCGCCGCAACAAGAAGCCGCACGATCCGCATCCGCTGTGTCGCGACGTCAAGCGCGCGCCCGGACCGGTGCGTATCGCCGGCATCTCGACCACCGCGATGGATGCCACCAATCCGCGGTTCTCGGGCTCCGACCACCTGCTCAACCATGCCTTGAAGGCGGCGTCGGCCGCAGGCGCCGAGACGCGCCTGGTCTGTCTCAACTCGCTCAAGTTCCGCCCCTGCGAGGGCTACTATTCGAAGTCGGCGCACGCCTGCACCTGGCCGTGCTCGATCACGCAGATGGATTCGACGGACCAGATGGACCAGGTCTACGACGTGATCGTGCACTGGGCCGACGCGATCATCGTCGCGTCGCCGATCCGCTGGGGCTCGGCGTCCTCGCTCTATTTCAAGATGGCGGAGCGCCTCAACTGCGTGCAGAACGCCATCACGATCAACGACAATGTGCTGATCCGCAACAAGGTCGCGGGCTTCATCATCGTCGGCGGCCAGGACAACATCCAGGGCGTGGCGGGCCAGATGCTCGGGTTCTTCGCCGAGCTCGGATTCATCTTCCCGCAGTTTCCCTACATCGCCCATTCGCGCGGCTGGTCGCACGAGGACATGGAGGTCAATGTCGACATCGTGCGCAAATCGGCCGAGCTCGCCGAAGGCGCCGCCATGCTCTCCAAGCGCTGCATGGAGCTCGCCGCCTATCTGATCGGGCGCGACGAGGCGCCGGTGACGATCGAGCGCGGCGGCCGCAAGGCGCACCCGGTGTAGCGGGCGTTCCGGCGAAGTCGGCCGCGGTGGTGAAAACGTTCGGCGCGAGCTAGAGTGAGCGGACCTTTCCACAATCTCTTCCTCATGGTGAGGAGCACGCCTTCGCATCGCGAAGGCGTGCGTCTCGAACCATGGGCCAACGATGCAAGCGGCGCCACATCGGCCGCCCTCGCCCTTCGAGACGGCCTCCTTCGCTTCGCGAAGGAGGCCTCCTCAGGGTGAGGGCGGGTTTAGACTAGCTGCTGTTATCGCCCCGCTCGTAGGAGTAGCCTACCGTCTGGCGTGATCGAGGGAGAAACGGGATGCGCCGAAGAACCATCATCGCGGTCTGCGTCGCGCTCGCCGCATGGACCACATCGCTCGGCACCGCGCCGGCGCAAAACTTCCCCACGCGCCCCGTGACCTTCATCGTGCCGTGGCCGCCGGGCGGCACCACCGACGTCCTGTTGCGCGCGCTCGCGCTCGCCACCGAGAAGCATCTCGGCCAATCGATCACCATCGAGAACAAGCCGGGCGCGGCGGGCGTGCTCGGACCGATGCACATGGCCGCCAACGCCAGCGCGGACGGCTACACGCTCGCGCAGATTCCGATCACGGTGTTTCGCGCGCCTTACATGATGAAGACCAGCTTCGATCCGAAGGAGGACCTGACCTACATCATCGGCCTCACCGGCTACACCTTCGGCGTGGTGGTGCGCGACGACGCGCCGTGGAAGACGTTCGGCGAGTTCCTGGCCGACGCCAAGGCGAACCCGGGGAAGATCAACTACGGCACGCCCGGCGCCGGCTCGAGCCTGCACATCACCATGGAGCAGATCGCCAAGCAGCGCGGCATCAAATGGACCCACGTTCCGTTCAAGGGCAGCGCCGAGACGACCAATGCGCTGCTCGGCGGCCACATCCACGCGGTCGCCGACTCGACCGGCTGGGCGCCGCTGGTGAACGCCGGCAAATTCCGTCTGCTCGTCACCTGGGGCGTGAGCCGCACGAAGAACTGGCCGGACGCGCCGACCTTGCGCGACCTCGGCATCGACATGGTCTCCAATTCACCTTTCGGCATCGCCGGCCCGAAAGGCATGGACGCCAAGGTCGTGAAGGTGCTGCACGACGCCTTCAAGAAGGGCATCGCCGAGCCGGGCTACATCGACACGATGATCAAATTGGACCAGGAGCCGTTCTATCTCGACAGCGCGGACTACCGCGCCTTCGCGCTCAAGCAGCTCGTCGAGCAGAAGCGGGTGATCGAGGAACTGGGCCTGCGGCAGGAGTGAGCGGGGCCTCCGGGTGTAAGACTGCGGGATGCGGAACTGCTTGAATGAGTGAAAACATGAAATCGTTAGTGAGATCGGTGACGCCTCCGCTGATCTACCAGGCCATGCATGACGTCAAGACGAGGTTTTCTCGCAAGACGGAGTACAAAATCGGTCGGCATACCATCACGATTCCGGCTGATCACAACCTTCCGGCGTTCCAGACCGTTCATCGACTCTACGATCGCTTCCTCCCGGTTCTCTGCTCGCAACTTCCCCCGGTCGGGATCATTGTCGACGTCGGTGCCAATATCGGCGACACGACCGCCGCGATCATGCAGACCTGCACCAATCCAATTGTCGCGATCGAGGGTCATCTTCCGTATTTCGAAATCTTGCGCGCCAATCTCGCCAGGATTGATGGCGATCGTCGGGTGACACCGATCCATGCACTCGTCGGAACCGGTGCCCATACCGGCACACTGATCGCAAACCGGGGAACCGCCGCGCTGGACAGCAGTGGCTCCGACCAGATGCGGTCGCTTGACGACATCCTTGCAAACACGCTCGATCAGGTCGCCGTGCTCAAGGTCGACACCGACGGCTTCGACGCCGACGTCATTTTATCAGGCATGACCATGATAAAAGCCTCTCAGCCGCTGCTTTTCTGGGAAGGCGGCACATCCGAGGCTGTCGCATTCGAAGTCATGTACGACAAAATCGCAGCCGTCGGATACGACCAGTTCTGGATTTTCGACAACTTCGGCAATCTGATCCTCAGTGAATGCGGCATCAAGGAACTGAAAGACTTTGATCGTTATATCGCTTCGCTCTATCGACACCGTTGTACAGTCGCAATTTGCTATGTCGACATTCTAGCCTCGACTCCGCGAACGGCTGTCCAGGCCCGTGATGCGATCGCCAAATACAGGAGGGAATTCATCGAGATTTTATAGTCCGACGGCTGATCGGGAAGCGTCAACGCGCCACGCCGATCTGCTGGACGACCGGCGCATCTAATCCGCTGAACGAACGAAAGAATTATTCGTCATCCCGCTTTCTTGCGCATCTTACGGGGGAAGGGCCAGGCTTGCGAGTCAGCAACAGCTTGCGGCCGTGCTATCTGCGGTATACTGGTCCGCCTCGGGTGCGACTTGTGGGGGAACCCGGACATATGCCCAAGCGCTTCTATTTGATCGCTGCTCTGGCGGTTTCGATCGCCTGCTGCGCATCGGCGCGCGCCGGTTATCTCGACGAGGACCCCGACGAGCTGTTCGCCGCCGTCTACGAGCGACTCAACATCAAGCTCGCCGTGCCGGCCGCGCGCGACCCCTACGTCTGGCTGCGGCTACAAGAGCTCAAGCGCGAGCCGTGCGATCAGAAAAGCATCGACGATCTGGCGGTCGCCTTGGACAAGCTCGGCTATCGCCGCGAGGCCGCCACCGGCCTCTACAACTTCGTCAAGCGCTGTGGCGCGCCCTCGACGGCGCTTCACAAGGCGACCGACACCTTTCTGAAACTCTCCGATAATGCAATGGCGGTCGAAGTCGCCGATGAATTCATCAGGCAGGCGCCGGAGAACCACAACGCACATTATCTGCGGGGCGTCGCCTTCGAAGGCCTTGGCGACCACACGCGCGCGCTGATCGACTATGCGAATGCGATCGAATTCTTCGGGCACGACAAGAAGACGATTTCGAGCATCGTCTACCTGCGCATGGCAAAATCCTACGCCGCGCTCGGCCGCTATTGCGAGGCCGCGGTTCCCATTCTGACCTGGGTCGCGATCGATCCCGCGACCCACGACACGAGCCGCACGCAAAAGATGATCGCCGAGTACGAGCAGCGCGGAAACTGCGCGACGTCGAAGGAATTTCAGAAGGAGCGCTACCCGCTGCCGGGGCACGGGCGCGTCGTCACCGTGAAAGCCGAGGTCAACGGAGTGCGCGGGACGTTCATCCTCGACACCGGCGCCACCTACCTGTCGCTCAAGTCTGACTTCGCGGAGCGCGCAAAGGTCCCGCAGACCAACATGGCGATCACGCTGTACACCGCGAACGGCCTTGCGAAGGGCGTGTTGTCCACGTCCGAGAAGGTCAAGCTTGGCAAGCTCGAGGCCGCGAACGTGCCCACGGTGGTGCAGAAGACCGACGCGAAGAGCTACGGCGCGGGAGTCGACGGCCTGCTCGGGATGAGCTTCCTGTCGCGTTTCGAGATGCAGATGGCGGGCGGCTATATCGAGGTTCGCACGCGTCGCCCGAAGTGACGCGCAGGCTGCGGCGCGCTCCACGCGAGCGGCGGGACTAACGTCGCGATGAACCCGCTCGCCGCTTTCAGCGCGTAGCGCCGATCTGCTGGACGACCGGCGCCCACTTCTGCTGTTCGCTTTGAATGAACGCCAAGGTTTCCGCCGGCGTCATCGGCCGCGCGTCGCGGCCGAGCTGGGCGAGCCGCTTGTTTGTCGCGGGCTCGCTCGTCGCCTTGATCAGATCGGCATTGACCTTTTGCACGATGTCGGCGGGCGTGCCGGCCGGCGCCATCAGCACCTGCCAGCCGACGGCCTCGAAACCGGGAAGGGTCTCGGCCGCGGTCGGCAGGTTGGGGAAATCGGCAGACCGCGTGGATGAGGCGACCGCGAGCGGGCGCACGCTGCCCGCTTCGACCGCGCCGGCGAGACCCGAAAAGGAATCGAACAGCAGCGAAATGCGGCCGCCCATCACGTCGTTGAGCACCTGCGCGGTGCCTCCCGAATAGGGGACCATCAGGAGCTTGATGCCGGCGTGGCTTTGCAGCAATTCGCCGGTCAGGTGGGTCAGCCGGCCCGGGCCGTTGGTGCCATAGGTGAGCTCGCCCGGCCGCGTCTTCGCGAGCGCGATCAGCTCCGGCAGCGTCTTCACGCCGAGGCCCGCCGCGACCGTGATGAACATGGGGGCGCCGCCGAAATAGCCGACCGGCGCAAAATCGCGCGGCACCTGGATCGGCAGGTTGGGAGCGGCGCCGGGCGCCGCCACGAAAGTGGAGAGCGCCGCGATGAACAGCGTGTAGCCGTCCGGGGTCGCGGCCGCCGCGCTGCGCGCCGCGAGGGCGCCGCCGGCGCCCGGTTGATTGATCACCAGGGCCTGCTGGCCCCAGCGCCGGCTCAGCGCGTCGGTCGTGACCCGGATGATGGCGTCGATCGAGCTGCCGGGCGCCGAATCCGCGATGATGCGCACCGGACGGTTGGGAAAATCCTCCGCCTGCGCCGGACCGGCGATGCCGAGATGCGCCAGCGCGCACAGAGATGAAATGGTGAACCAGCGCCGAGTGAGATGCATGGGTGGCTCCGCTGGCCCTACGGTGTCATTGCGGGCGAGGCGACGCAAGCTCACCGTCCCGCGCATGGCTCGCTGCGATGCAGCGGCTCATTGTTTTTTTAAGTCCGATGCAGTCGATTTACAGTGAACCGGCGAGTCGCGCCGGCGTCTCATCGCTGTCGCGGGATCGAAAAACCTGAGCAAAAACGTCGCATGCCATGCGTCGCGCGCAATGCTCGGAGTGACAGAGACCGCGCAAAAAGAAAACGCCCCGCGCTCAAAAGCGCCGGGCGCAAATCTCCGTATCTCATTTCGCCGTTTACCGCGTTGACGACAGTTCCGCAAGAATAAAATGCCCTGGAACAGCGAGCGGCGATGCGCCGCCGACGGACGTGTCGCAGCGGATTCAGGGCAGGTCGGCGATGGATGCGGGCCCTGGTCCCGGTGTGATCAGTGTCGGCCATTGCGTCGAGCCAAAGGGCACAGGCGGCGGCAGAAACGGCTTCATGCCGCGCTTCTCGCTTTCCGCAATGATTGCCGTGCGCGCATCGCCGCCCATCAGTTCGTAATCCATCAGATGGTAGCTGCCGAAGAACAATGCGCCAACCGACCGGTCGGCAATGATACGGGTGAGCGACTCCAGCATGTCGTCGGGCGTGGTGGTGAACGAGATCGTCTCGACGAGTATCAATCGGCGATTGATGGCATCCGGACCAAAGAACTGCGCAAGCACGCTGAAGAGCACATTGTTCTGACGCGTCACATAGATCGTGTTGCTGGCCGCATAGGCCTTGTCCCAATCGGCGCCGAGCATCCTCTTCCAGTCCGCAAGCACCGACATCCAATGGGCAACCTGCGTCTGCGCCGCCCATGCGACGTTCTTCTTGAGATATGGCCCCTGCTTCTTGGCAAACGACTCGAGCGCGACGAGCGAGACTGCGCCGTCCGCAAGGCTTTTGTCCATGAAGCCGACGTTGTTCTGCAGGATGATGCGGCTGTTGTCGCGCCACTCGGCAGGCATGGACGTCGCATCGAGACTTTCCAGCGCGGACACCATGCGGCTGCGATACGCGAGCATCGGGCCGCGCCATGACGGGTTGGCCGAGTTGTCGACGTAGGGGCCCACCACTTCGGCAAGCGCCATAGTGCTGTGGCCGACGGACTTGAGTAATTGATAGACAATGGGTACCTGCGGCGCTTCGAGCGGAGCCATGCCCGGGCGGTAAAGGATGAGGCGCCCGCCGGCGCCGGAGAACAGCCCCAAAATGACGGGATGTTGCGCGAGAATGTTCTTGCGGAACACGGTGGCGGCATCGCCGTAAAGCTCAAACATGCTCGAGTTGAGCGCGAGCACGTTCTTGGCGGCGGTCTCGCTCGGGCCGGATACGGTATTCCCCGCGATCGGCCGCATGTAGTCCGGCACGCTCTGTGCTTTGAGCGCTGCGGGCGCGGTCGACAGCGAAATTGCCGTCACAACGGCAAAGAACATCGGCGACGAACAGCGCATGGCTTTCCTCTCCTCTTGAGTTGATCGCGCGCGTGCCGGGCAAGCTTCAAGTCGATTCGACGCATGAGGGCGAGGCGGTCCGGAGATCTACGCCATCCAGTGCATCGAATGAGAAACCGCGTTGGTGCGATCGTCACCTATTTCGGGCACGCCGCACCGGTCTTGACCCACGCCTCGACGAGCGCTCCAGCCGCCTTCTGCGTGCCGGGCGCAGACTGGCGGCCAAAGCCTGGCGCCCAGGCCCATCCCACCAGAGTGTCGGCGCTCATGTGATGGACCAGGTCTTCCAGCGACCGGCCGCCGTTGCGCTCGCGATCTTTGATCTGAGCGCAGATCTCGCCGAGGCTCTTGCCCTCCCACGCCATTTCTCGTGGCGCCAGATGCCACGCCGGATGACCCGGCATGCGGCCCGGCTCGAAATTGGCATCCTGGTGGCAGCTATTGCAGCGCATGGCGGCGAGGCCATGACCGTCCGCACCGCGCGCGACCGGCGGCTGGTGGGGACGGCCCTGCTCACCCTGGCGGGGGCGGTCGCCGGCGGGATGGCAGTTGACGCAGCGCGGATGCGTCAACACTTTGCCGAGCTCGGTAAACAAGGCCACCGAACGCGCGGCCGTGTCGCCGATCGCGTCAAAGCTCTCCGGCGCGGCGAGGCTCTCCGATCGACCCTCGGAAACGGCGTACCCGGTCATCACGCTCATCAGCAGCGCCGCGACCGCAACGAGAACGTTTACCCGCATCTCGGACTTCATATCGAGTCGCTTCCTGACGCAGTCGCTCTCAGCGCTGCCATCGCCGCACATGTTCGATCATTGGCCCGCACGATCGCCCTGCGCGACCAGATAGCGTGCCGGCTCGGCCAAGATCACGTCACGAACGGCCTCGTGATATTTGATGTAGCCGGTGCAGCGGCACAGGTGGCCGTCGAGCGCATCGGCAATGGTTTTCTCGAGATCCGCCCGGGGGATCGGCTTCTTCGCCAGTCGCTCGAGCAGAACCTGACCTTCATTCAGGAAGCCTGCGGTGCAGTAGCCGCACTGGAAGGCAAAATGGTCGATGAAGGCTTTTTGCAGAATGGTGAGCTCGCCGCTCCTCGCGTGGCCTTCGACCGTACGGATCCTCTTGCCGTTGAAGCTCGCCGCCGAAACGACGCAGGTCGGGCTGGTGAAGCTCGTGCCGTCGGGATTGTCGATGATCACCGCGCAGCTCAGGCACTGCGCGGCGCCGCAGCCGAACTTGGTGCCGGTCATCCCGAGGACTTCGCGCAGAAAATCGTTCATGGTCAACTCGTCACGGACTTCCGTCGGTCCGTGCGCGCGGCCGTTGATCGTGATGTTGAGCATCGTCACGCGAGCACTCCCTTGAGCATGCTTTGCGTCACCGGCAGGGATTGGAAGCGGCGGCCCGTGGCGTCGAAGATCGCATTCAGCAGCGCGGGAACGACGGGAATCATCACGACTTCCGCCATGCCTTTTGGCGGTTCGTTCGGTTCGAGCGGCGGCAGCACTTCGATCTCGAGACCGCGTAGCGGCAGGTCCGATCCGCGCGCGATGAGGTATTGTCCCAGGTTCCATTGCCCGTTGCCGGGCCCGCCTTCGAAGGGCGGCAGCGACTCGAGCAAGGCATAGCCGACGCCCATCGCGAAGCCGCCCTGCGCTTGCCCAAGCACGACCTCCGGCACGAGCGCCTGGCCGCATTCAACGACGCTGTAGGCTTTGGCGATGCGCATCGCGCCGGTGGCGCGCTCGACCTCGATGCGGACCAGCGTGCCGCACATCGACGAATAGACGGTTCCGATCCGGTTGAAATCGGTGGGTGGGAACTTGACGCCTGTGCGATCGAGGCGCTCGAACTTGCCGCCGCCCTTGCGCACCGCCAACGCGTCGATGTCGGCCGTCCATGCCGTTCCGCCAATCGCGAAGGTCGCTTGCGACCATGCCCAGCGGGAAAAGCCGTGCGCCATGGCGCCGGTGACGAAATTGCGCGCATGCGCCCTTGCCGCCACCGCGGGCAGCGCCAGCGGCGCCAGCCCCGGCATGAGGAGCTGCCCGTCTTTCCAGGCTGCCTTCGCCCAATCTTTGGCCTTTGGATCGGTTGGCGCGATGCGCCACAACTCCAGCGCCGCCGGCCACAATCCGAAGCGGAACATAACGCGCGCGGCCTCAGCCGCCGCGTGCGTTCCAACGTGGGCGCCAATCGACGCACTCGTGGCCGAACTGATCGCGGGCACCCAACGTGAATTACGCTGTGCGGCATCCTGCGTCGCCTGGTCCATCGTGTACGAATCGCCGGAGGTGATGAGCGAGAGCGCCCCGAAGGTGTCGACTTGCGCGACCGCGACTTCGTCGGCCACGCCGCCCAGGTGGCCCGCCACCCGGTTGGCGAGCGCCGTCCCGATCCCGTTGCCCATCTCGACGGCATCGCTGTGGATTGCTATCCGGCCGTCCGGGTCGATTTCCACTTTCCCCAGCGAGCAGTCCGCTCCGGTGCCGTAGTCCTTGGTGACGCAAGCCACGCCGGTGCCGACCAGTGTCCCCGCCTGCTGTCCGCGGGCCTTTTCTTCGGCACGCCGCTGCCAGATCGGATGCTTCTCCAGCTTGTCCAGAATCTCCGAGGCGCGGATCGAAACGCTGTACGGATTCCCCGTCATTGTGCGGCCGCCGGGCTTGAGCGCATTGCGCCGCCGGAACTCGATCGGATCAAGCGGCAACGCCGAAGCCACTTCATCGATCAACACCTCGAGCGCCGTCATCGTTTGCAGCGTCCCATAGCCGCGCATCGACCCTGCGGTCACGCCGCGCGAATGGATCGCAACCGTGGCGACGTCGACTTTCGGAACGTCGTACATGCCGATCGCAGCGGTGGCGCCCACCACTGCCACGCTGGACGAAAAATTGGCGAGGCCGCCGCCGTCCAATACGTGATCGGCGGCGAATGCGCGAATCCTGCCGCTCGCTCGATCGACCGCGATGCGTGAATGCATCTTGAATGGGTGGCGTTTGATGCCTGCCTGGAATTGCTCATAGCGATCGTGTGCGAGCCGGACCGCACGGCCTGGAAAAAACATCGCGGCGAGCGCGACATAGAGTGGGAGCGGCGTATGGTCGCGACCGCCGAAGCCGCCGCCAAGATAGGCAAAATGGCCTTTGATGCGCGCCGGCTTGAAGGGGGGACTGGCTTTTCCCAAGAGGAACGCGATCGACTCGGCGGCTTCGTACGGCGACTGCACGCCGAGCACGATCTCGAGTTCCTTGCCGCGGGGGTCGTACCACGCGAGCCCACATTCGGGCTCGAGAAACATCGGATCGACGGATTGAGTCTCAAATTCGCGATCCAGCACCAGAACGGCCGGATCGTTTGCCGCAAGCTCCGCGCGAATTTTCTCGCCATAGGCGGCGCCCTTGGCATATGGGCCGGTCATCTCTTTCGCAAGCGGTGTCCATATCGGGAGCTCGGTGTCCTGGAAGCGGCCCGGGCTGATCCAGCCTTCCTGGATCGGCGAGTAGATGTCGGGCGCGTCAGGCGTCGCGCCGGCCACCCGCGTAAAGCGGAAGGCGCCGTAGTTGGGCAGCCTGACCGGACCCGTTTCCTCCCCGAACTTGACGAACGATCCATCGCGCAGCGCGAGCCGAGCCCGATCGAAGGTGTCGAACTTCTCGAAGATCAGCAGCGCCACCGGCTGGCCGAGATAAATCGGCGCAACGTGCCACTGAGCCGCGCGAGGTCGATGCCCGTGTAGACGTGCGCGGCATCAGGGGCCCGGATGAGCATGGCGTGCGACGTATCCGCCGGCCAACCCGGGAGATCGGCGGCACGGAAATCGGACGCGTAAAGCTTCGCCCCCGTGACCTTGGCAACGCCGTCGATGCGGCCGACGCCGGTGGCGGCCGGGTTCCAGTTTTGTCGTCCCGGCAGCGTCTCGCGCGCCAGGAACGCGGGCTCCTCGGCCGCTGACAAACGCGAAAGGCTCAGCGCAATGCCGCTCGCCGTGACCAATTTGACGAATTCGCGTCGCGAAGGCTGCATGCTCCCACCTCTTGATCAGCGCCGACCCGAGCTTTTCGGTGAGAAGTTCATCTGCGCGCGCTCGACACCGGCCGAGCCAGCGCAAGGCGCCATCAATCCACGCCGAATCGGTTCGGCGAGCATTATGCGCCTCGGGTTATGAATTCAAAAATTTTGCAGAATCATTTGACCGCAATTGCGTGGGCAGGTCGCGTTCCGCCGCGCGATGAAGATTCCTCAAATATGCTGGCCCTCGCTCAGCGGAATGTCGCGCATGGTGCTCGGCGCAAAAAGCTCGTCGAGCTTGACGCGGCGCGCGGTCAGGCCGTGCTCGAAGGTGTATTGCAGCAGCGCCTCGATGGTCGGGCGGTTCTGCTCGATGCCGTACGGGTACCAGTCGCGCCCGATGATCGCCTGCTCCTCCTCGATCATCGGCTGCAGCCAGGCGAACGACGCTTTTGGCGAGCCGGTCTCGCTGACCAAGTGATAGCAGTGCTCCTTGGCGCGACAGAGCGCGGTGTAGAGGTTGAGCGCCACCCAGGGATCGCGCTCGTAGATGTCGCGGCGGATCACCACCGTGTGCATGATCGGATAGATCTTCGTGCGCCGGTAATAGTCCTTCTCCATCTCGGCG
>WNFC01010718.1_pt1 | contig 11616 bp, 10 predicted proteins | sample 5400541 | NCBI WGS metagenome assembly WNFC01 (sample SAMN13153342, study PRJNA577476) | soil metagenome | isolation source: 120 cm saprolite under Douglas fir tree site 2 hole 2 replicate 1 | place: USA:California | collected 2015-04-18
CATGCGCGCGGCGGTTACGCTTGGTCCGAAGGTCACAAAGGATAGACTGGTACAAGGTAAGCCAACTGGCTACGTAAAGAGAAGAAAACTAATCCGAATGTAGGTTGCATGCGAATGCGTCAATTAGGGAAAGGTCATTTCGTGATTTTCTTCGCACCGGGAGAGGTCGATCGTCGTATCCGTGAACTCATTCCAAGTGAACCGGCCTTTGGGAATCACATCCAGGTGCTAGACGTCCTTCACTGGGCCATGAATGAAACATGTGAAGATATCCGCCACCACCTCCCATACTGGGCCATGCAGGGCCTCGACCACCATAAGCGCTTTGCAGCATATAAAAAGCATAGTCCAACAGGGGATTTGGACGTTATGCAGGAGGCCTGGCTGCAACGCGAGTCACGGACGTTGGAAGAAATGTACTCGGTCGCACCGCACTCTGGGATGGACCCTGACATAAATAGCATCTCGCCCCTGAGGGAGCGGATCGAACAGCTCGGGATAACGAAGTTGGTGGACGCTAGAATCGAAGAGGAGCAAGAGCGCGAGGTAAGCCATGAAGTCGAGTGGGAGCGTCAAGTAGAGCGCCCTCCAAAGGCCCAACCTGCAAAGCATGTTCTCCGGTGGGACATCCGCAAGTTTGTCGAAACGGGGAAGCTTCCTGAGTCCTCCACACACATATCGCCACTCTTTATTCCCACCGATATAGCCAAGGCCTTGGGCTCGACGATAGAATGGTCTCCTTCTCCGCTCGCGACGACAGATTTTACTACCACCGTCCTCTATTCCAATAGGACGCACCTGACAGAATATCTCCGCCCTGTCAACTGGATTCTTTCTAGCGGGTCGGGGAAGGACAGCGTCGTGATTGCGATCAGCCCATATGAAGCAAATGAGTTGCTTCCGATCATCCGCGAGAAGAAGAAAGTGCAGTTACATATATACGCACCACGAGTGACATCCTCCATGCGGTCCTTCTCCGACCTCACCTTCTATTCCATTCCAGACTCTCCAGCAGAGACGTGGGCCGTACCTGCACATGCAAGAACGGTGTTGAATTTATTCGCAGGGCAACTCTACTTCGACAGTAAAGAAGAATACGAGAGCGTATGCGTTCTGCTCGCTCTGTCCAGGGCTCATCCAGATGCAGCGTACAGCCAAGTAGATGGGTTTGTGCCACCTGCGTACCGTACAGGCAGACCCTCGCCGTTCACGGAAAGCAAGATCTACATATTGAAGACGCTGATAGGTCTACGACGGAAAGGGATGAGTTACTATAGAACGCACGTCGGGCAGATTTTGAATGCGATCCCACTTAGCGAGGAGACTCTGTCGGTTATGTCGCCTTGATTGCTGCGTATTATTAGCACCAGAATTCGTATATACAGATTTAGTCGTATGTTGTGTAGACACCGTCTGGAAGTTTCTTGCTTGACTGGAATCCTAATGACAGATGAGAGTATCTCCGTCCAACAAACAGCTCCTTGCAAGTCCATGCGAAAATGTAACCCTGGTTGCTCTGCATTTTCCCTTACTCTGTGGCAATTCGCATCGAGAATGCCCTTGAGAATGCCATCCATGCAAGGCAAACTGCGCCCGCGCATGTGTATCACAGCGTATCCGAGGACCTTTCACTTGTGTACGTAAAGACTCGAGAACGCCTTTTTATTACCTTTGATACTCCTTAATTTTTACTACGGGCTCATTATATACCATAGTTACAACGTTAGACCTGAGGCCTGAGCACTTCATGAATCGATGACGGTTACTTGAAAAGCGCAATATCACCTGTAGGGTGCGCAACTGGCCGGCGCCATAAAAAATTCGAATCAATTCACATGAGTCGCCTCATCACTATACCCTCTCCAATCTTATGTGCTGGGGCGAACAACAAGTGACTAAACTGGCACCCAATAGTATACCACTACTACAATCCCCCCTCATTCGTCAACGGCCATCATCCGACTCCAACAAAGCCAGGCTCTCGGGCTCTACCAACGACCCAGCCAAACATGGAAACACCAGCAAGCCACGCCAGCGAACCCTCGACACGCACTCCATGTAGAGGTGTATTGACTGGCAACAGCTTTGGCTTCCCTTTGTTTCCCGCACCATCGCTGCTGGCAGAGTCGGAAGATGAGAACGGGAACGAGAACTCTTATCAATGGGATAGGCTCACAGGGTATGTCGTCCTCTTGGTCCTTTACGCAAGACAAGGGCTGGAGGACAAAAGTATCAAGGTGTTACCGGCGGCATTGGTACGGAGAGACGATCGGAATACACCATTACTCCCCGTATTCGAAGAAAAGTACACGCATGTTCGTTGTTGAGGCCACCTGCGCAAGAATATTCCCTGTCCCATGGATCGGCGATACCTTTCAGCTAGGCCACGGTACCAGGCAGTTCCCGCCGTAGAGCTTCGAAGAGGAGGTATGTGTACGCTGCCCGTTCTTTGATGCCACCACCGTCAGCAGCGACATCACCGTCATTCTCGGATGTGCAGGGTGACGGTCAGGAAGAGGGTGAGTATGGGGTCACCTGCTTCCCTCTGGAAATGAAGGTCATGGGTGATGAGGGATATGGCCGATGATGGCGCAGAAAAGGCGAATGTGCTGGTGGACGACGTGTCAGACATGGCAGGCTGCGCGCATACAAGAGGGTTTCTAGGGGTGGAGGACGTACACGTTGAGCGTCATCGCGGTGAAAACTGTGATGAGCCACCACTTGTACCAGAACGACTGGTTCTGCGTGTCGGCGGGGTCGTTGGCTCCCCCCTCAAGGTGACCAGGTTCGGGTCTGAATGAGGTCTGGGCAGGAGGGCAGCGCGGACTGTTGCGTCTGTAGCTGTGGTGGGTCGTTTATATTGTCGTTGGCGTCGTCGCGTTCGGCCTCAAACTTTATCGAGCGTTCGTCTTCATCTTGCACGATCGTACGACGGAGGGCGCGGCACTCGAGAGCGTGGGGGACGAGGCGCGATGGGACAGGGCCATAAGGAAAGTACGGTACCGGGGCAGCAAGGGTCCATGCTTAGAACGCTATTTTGTACTGTTGAACGTTGAAGCTTTGAAGCTTGAAGCTTGAAGGGTTGACAAGAGCATGACCACGACAAGGCTTTGTCTTATCATCGCTGGCAGAGTGACATTCAAAGTGACTAATCACCAGCGCACGTGGAAGCTCTCACGCCTCACCTCGCCTCACCTCCGTCCCGCCGTCCAGCCTCAGCAATTCATGTTCTTCCGCTCGCTTCGCCTTCTTTCTCACTTGAAGCTCAACGAGAACGACGAGACTAGTACGTGTAGAGCCATTAACTACTGATCTTCAGCTGAAGGGTCTTTTCAGACGCAATTACTATGCAGTACTTAGACTACGAGCTGTCGCTGCACTAAGCCTCGCCGTACATCCAGCGCTTAACCGGCCTAACTCCTCCCATCCGCGACAATGTTGTGCCGCCGCAGGGCGCCCGGTCCATCCAGGTCTCTCCTCCGATGCGGACTACGTCAAGAATCTTGACCAATTTCCGAAAAATCGTCCTCCAGCCCGTTTCCCTCATCTACCGCCCCTCCAAGTCCTCGAGTTCGGCTGTGAGATTTAGGCGCTTCCACTGACAATTCCCACATCCTTTCCATTCTCTCCATTCTCCAACGCACTGGATTCACAGATACTTTGTTTCTAAGCAGAGTATGAGACCTCGTATCCCGGTGTCATATATCCTATATCGGCAGGCTTGAGAATCCTCTCACCCTCGAGGCTTCCCGGCTGTTCGTTGCCGAACTATGCTCAAAGCATCAGATGCATCAAGGCTGAATCAATATCCGGAGTCGAACGGGCTTCCTTCTATAATCTCTCTCAACGCGTTGGTCATAGTGATATCCCCCTGGGCGTCTTGCCCTATTTTTAGATTCCCGTGGTGTCGTCGGCGTCAGGGATGCTAGTCATAATCAAGGCTTTCGTGGGCCATCCTGTCAATTATATCTCCCTCGATACTGGGGAAAGATTGCGAAAGAGTTGATGACTACTTCTCTGCCCATTGGCCGAGCCGCATGTGGAACCCTCAAAATATCAGGTGGTCCCCATCCCTCACCTCCTCTCCGCATTCCAACTGGCGTCTATCTAGCATGTGCTCTTGAATCACTACGAATACGAATGCGAAGGAGATATGCGCTTAGTTGGTACCTACAGGCCGGGTTCGCACATCGATCCTCTTTCCTCCCATTGTTTCGTCCTTCTACGTGTCTATGTCCCTCCTTCCAGCTTGGGTCGGCATCTACCATACCAGTTCCCAGGAGTGAAAACAAAGCGGCCGTGCTCGACTCCCCGGGTCCACGAAAAGACCCTCTGCGGTCCATAGATTGTAATGTAATACGATGTCATGGAATCTGTCGTTCACTTATGGCCAATATTCGGGCAAATCTCCCACCATGACGTCTCCGATCCGCCTTCCGGTTCCGGACTTTAACTTACCCGCGGCGACCAGATCCGTGGGAGTTGGTTAGCTAATAGTCTTTCAAAAGAAACCAAACCAGAAATGTGGTGAGAGTTTTTTGCACCGGCGCAGTGTGCGAGCTCGCTCATCCCGTATCCTCATAGATTTATGAGCATACAGATAAATCCAGTGATGGAAACGACAACGGGCTGAGGCGACGGCGTTTTAAACATTGGGTCACGTGGCGTTTCAAGTTTCCATAACCGCCCGCAAATCCTTGTCCGCAATTCGATATCCCTTTTTGGAAGGACGTGGAGGGACATCGAAGAAGGTTCGGCCTCGTGTGCATGGACCGTGGGACTACCGTGGGTTTGGACGTCCCACCTGTGCTTTACAAGTGCCACATCCTTCACGAGTGCCACATCCTCTCATTCCTGACAGTCATGCCCGCCCCTGCTGCCCATGATCCCGATCCTTTTCTACGTTCCGTCGTCGAACACGTCTTCATGCCCCCGAAACTTCCTCAAGAAGGTCCGGACGAACAGATGGAGCGAAAAATGAATGTGGCGCTGTGTAACAGCCTCTTAGACGCTGCCCAAGACTTTCTCCCAAACGTTCCCGCTTCAGAATCACCTTTGTGGAACCGTATGATCAAGGTGGTCAAGTTGGCACATCGCGCTGCAACGGCTCCTTTAAATGATACCGAGCTCCGGCGTGCGTTTTCAGTTATGGCCGTTGGAGGTACGTCCATTTAGCCCGCTCTCTTTGTTTTGCCTTGGCATAATCATTTTCTACCAGACGTATTTGCCATGCATATCCGCGCACAAAATGCAGCCCTCATTGCGCGCAGGCCTGCCAGTGTCCTCGCTAACTTCATTCAGTTCGAAGTGTTTGAAGTCTCGCCACAAAATACCAATGTGATGACGGCCGAGGGAAAGCTACTGTGTTCTTACCCAGGACCCGCAATCCAGGTGCCTGTGGACACTTTCATGGACGAATGTTTTCTCCAAGAACTTTCATCTTTCCTTGTCCAAATGGACGTCGACATCTTGGATTCTACTCCGATCACTTTCAAGGCAGGATCAGTCGTCCGCGAGATCCGCGAAAGCGTCCATCCCAAGTACATATCCGGGTTATTAGTCGGAATTCTCAGGGGATATGGTCGGCCAGCAGCTGTTGATCGCCTCACAAAACGGATAGGAGATGAAGTTCTATGGGATAATGCGTACGCGCCGTGGCGAAGATCCCCATTGTGGCTTGTCCTCAGAGTCGCCCTTCAATCCTCTCTCCGTACCGGCCATCTTTACAAACCCTTCATTCTATTCTTTCACGCACATCTTCTGCGTAAATGTGTGCTTCGGGATTTCCCGAGCGAGTTACTCCACGTGATGAGAGCCAAAATGACCCGGCGTCTTTCAAAATTGGGCGGTGCCGTATCACAGCATCTCTATGAATTCGTTCACGACACTGCCAAAAAAACCGAGGCCCTCCTTTCGAAGAGATGGACGGCATTCCAGGCTATTGAAACCATCAGTCCTACGTTGCAACCTGAGAGGCTCGATTTCGTCACCGACGCACACATCTCCCTTAAGTCATCATACGATGACCTTAGGGGGATGCTTCGCTCGGCCTCACCCGACCACTCACGGGAATCCTTTAACCCCAATGGATCCCGCCTCTATACCATATGCGATTTCTCTCAGTTTTCGAAGGACCAACTTGCAAAGGCTACTACCAAAGACCAACCCATTGCAACCGCGGATTTCGAGTTATCTGTCGAGAAGAATTTGGAACTCTGGGTCGATACATCTACAAACAACAAAGGTGCTGTGGACGTGATCGCCTCGTGCATCCAGCAATATTATGCTGGTGCGAAAGAATTTTATGGGGCCAATGCCGAAGATAATTCCATCATGATTCTGACCATCATGGATCTATGGGTGGCTCTTGATAAGCTCGCAATCCGACAGTGCCCGTTATTGAAACAATATTCCCCCGAAATTCCTTCCTCGTTCCTCCACGACTTACTACTTCATCGGTCATGCACCATCAATCGTGCCTTGCATGTAGAAGAGTATCTGTGTCGCAGACATAGCGAGGCCCATCACTTCCCGTCCATCTTCTCGAACGACGTTGGTGATTCGTGTTTTGCTGTGAAGTACTTTGGTACTTCCGTGGATCTGAAGCGCCTCTATGACAAGATAAATGCACATGCTGAGCGAGAACGGGAGGCGAAACGCGCAGAACTGGCTTCGTTGAATCAACGATCGGAATCACTTTCGCGCCAGGCTTCTAGGCTGAGTCACGAGCGGTCCTTGTATGGACATGAAACCGCGACTTGCCGGAAATGTCAATTGGAATATGAAGCCGAATCTCTGAAAATCGACGTCTATGAATGGCCGCTACCTCCCTCCACTGTGGATGCACAGCGAGTGGTGTTCGAGCTGTCTCCTCCCCATGCGTTTGCTGTCTGGCGCGATATCACCTATATGGTTCTCCACGACATTGGCCGGCTCTCAGCACCCGATCCGTCCGACGCGCCTCAGATTCTCTTGGATACCTTCTCTGGTCTCTGCCGATGGGCAGTAAATGACCACAGAGTGACTATTGGTTCAACTACGAAGTCGTTTGCCGATCAGACACACTACAAGATGGTTCAAATTCCCGCAGAAGACTCTTCCGTCTTGGTTAATAATGGACTAGAGTTCAAGCTATGTGACCGTCGTAGATCCCGGGTGATAGAGTCGCTCTCTAAATCCAGTATCGCAGAGTTATGCATACCTCCCGTTCCTACATCAAGCCCATATTGTGGCCTCTATCGTTTCGTATCCGGCACTCGGCACACTGCAAACGATATCATCGCCGATCAGGCCGATTGCCCAAAGGAAATAAGCCTACATGAATTTCTTGCATTTTCCGGATTGCGCAGCGGCCCACGTCTCCAGTGGCTCAACGTTGCAAGGGAGCTGACATCACCTTGCCTCTCATTTCGTCTCGAGGAGGTGCACACCTTAATTACACAGGCAGCCTGGCAACTCGGACCACTGTCAGATGGGACCCGTGAATGGCATGTAGACCTCGCCAGTTCCAGCTTCGGAAATGCCCTCCTACGCGAGCTGGAGTCACTTCTTCAAAAGGTAAAGGCGAATTGGCAAGAGGAGGTCTCGGTTCGGACTATCGGTATGTTAGATACCTCTGACGTAGTATTTGTCTCATCAATCTCTAGCTCTTATCTGCGGCCGCCTTCTCGCCTCTTCAACGGACTCGGATATTTCTGAGCGGGCTTGTGCGCTGTTGCGGAATGCTCGAAACGTGACGCATCGATGGATATGTGCACTGCGCGAGAAGGTGGAGTCTACGCAAGATGAGACGGCCCGTGCGGGCTTGCAACAGCGATTATGTATGCTCGCGGCAACTTGTTTTTCGACTTTCGATGTATGCCTGGAATACGTCCCTGCTCTCTTCACCGAGGATGAAGACTTCTCCATCGCCATGCAATGCGCGATCGTTGTCCATGACAATACACCCCCATCTCGCCCAGATGACGACTCTTTTTTTCTCACGAGGATGCTTAGTCGCCATCGCCGACTACTTCACGACCTGGAGCACAAATTTTCTGAATCGGACCCCGAGTCGGCCGATCTTGATCATGCCAGATTGTTGCGCTCAGGCGCTTATGATCTTGCCATTTCACAGCTGTGGTCAGGTTTTCGCAGCTCTTCGAGTTGGCATGCGCTTCCGAGACCGAATTCTCGTTGGATATCCTGTGTGACAGAAGGGAGGCAGGAAGTACATTACGATTTATTATCGGGCCAACTGCTCGTCGACGGAAAACAACTGGGAAGACTTCCGCGAGAGATAGTGGAGCACCCGACATATGCGAGTATTCTTGGCGCGGTGAGTAGTCAAAGTCGCTTATTCCTTTCTGCTTCCCGTCTTTTCCTGAGGTCGCTTTAGAAAATTTTCGACGTGCTTCCTGCTGACATTCCTGGAATGGACTATATGACTCGATCTCCCGTGTACGGATACGAGGTAAGGCACTACTCTTCTTGAGCGTTTGTAAAAGTAGTGACTGAGACCGACCAAAGATTCTATTCTCATGGAATAACGCAAATTTGGTTGTACAAGCAAGGAAGCCGGGGGACTCGCAAAGATTACAGCTCATTCCGCGGTCCACACTCCTTCCCGATTTCCCCGCACATCTAATTGACAACTACGTCCACTGGTTGGATCTCAGCACAGACAAGCTTGAATTTCGTCCAAATGAATCCCCATGGACGCCTAAAGATTCTAACTGGCGGCTTTATATTCACAAACCTGGTATTCGACGCCATGCCACACGCCGTCAAGGTGACTCCTCAGTGCGACTCATCGACATTCATTCAATTACCTTCGGCGTGGTGTCAAGTCTGCTGTCGCGTCTTGAATCTCCGAAAAATATCATAGTTACATCTACCGCCACTCAGACATTGGAAGCTTTCCTCCCTCGATTTCGTCTCACGTTTTTCGTCAACGCAAACTGGGAGCTCGAGTGTCGGAGCATGCCTGGTTACATTGTTGACAAGTCCCAGTCATGTGGGACGATGTTCGGCCTAACGAATAAGCTCATCTTGCGTCCTGGCCCTACCAGCTCCGAAGATTCTCTCCTGCCACGGCGAGTTATCATCCCACAAGGAGTGGTTTCCTTTAGGAAATGTGGAGACTTCACCAGCATCTCCATAATCACCGATGCAAAACAGCACGTTCGCTGGCACGAATACACGATTGACGCCGATCTTCGATGCCTTACAAGCAATACAAGTCTAAGCAGCAAGCTGTACCAATGCTATCTGCACGCGCTAACCAGTCACTGTCTCCCCGATCCATTGCTCGGTCACACCGGAACAGAAGAAGCCCTCTACATATTGCAAAGCGCTTCCTGCCGATCCTTTCCAACACTCAATTTCCACCAGGCAAAGCTGCTGGAATTGATTAGTAACTTGACGCCAAAAAGAGATTACTATCCACACCATCTAGAGTCGATGGCCACGGTAAAATGGAATGACCTCCCGGCACTGTCGCAACACCACGGCTTCTTCTGGACTGTAAGCTCCCTTTTTGACCATGCACGTGCTTTGGCGGCCCTATATGATCAACCCGCTGTTTTGGGGACCCTAAATCGCGATCAATTGTTGTTGAATAGGGCAGCCTTCCGTAACAAGTCATACTATCCATCGGATTCGCAGGTCATGGAGGGGGCGTCATCGGTCGGCGACGTCACGTACGAGTCAAGGGATGTTTCCGATCTTGGAAGTGCTGAATGTGTGGCTTTCCAAACAACATGGTCTATATTGAATGGCCGGCCCTCTCTCGACAGCACGTCACGGAGTCTTTGGGATATCATGAAGTCATGGGGTTCACTTGGCCCTTCCGACAGGGAGGTTTCACTGCGATATAGTCGACACTGGCTCAAATTCGATGCCTCACGGGACTGGTTCGTGATCTACGATCTCTGCCGTAAGGCGATGAATGGCGGAATCCGAAACTCAAGAATTAAGTTGTCTTTCTCTCTTTCGGCGGCAGCTTACAGCAAGTCCAAGTATTCGGAGATTGTCCCCATTTTAATGATCTTTTCATTGGACGAACGATGTTGCGACCTCAGTCCTCCACCAGACCATTCTTATACGCTTTCAGATGGCCTTGGCCCACGACTTACGCACCTCAATGCCCTGATATCCAAGTCTGCCCTAGACATAGACTCAACGCCTGCACATACCTTAAGGGTCTCATGGCGCCAGAAGTGCTCCATATACCATGAGACCGTACGCAGACATTCGTCACCAGCTGCGACATCGATACTAGATCAGTGGCCACACTATCAACACGTGGATCTACCCAACGAGTGGTTCGACAAAGCTGCTTTTAATCAACGTATAAAAGAATACAGCGAATCAATCTCCCGGAATATCGGACTTAGAGAACATGTAGGAGAGTTACAGGGCGTCCTGCGGAAATATATGGATGTCTCGATACCTACCGCCGATCCATACACGTTTTCACCCCAATTCATCACCAGCCACTCAAGAGCGCCTTCCTACTCACTTTGCGATGTATTGGCATCCCGCACTGACATCCCTCCGAGTTCAATAACGGAAGGCGTTCCACCGCGGGTTGGCCCAGACAACCTCAAAATCCTCATTGAAGAGCTCTGTCGTTCCCAGCTGCCCTTGAAGGCGCTCTACGGAAACGAGCTGAATATGAGTCATTGCGAGCTATTGCGACAAAATGCTCAGGGTGCTATTCCTTCCCACGAGCTCCTGGTCACTTATCGCGACGAGTGTTCTCTCGAGAAACACAACATATTTTCTGATATTTCAGTTGCTCTTGCACCGTCTCAAAATATGGAAACAATAAACGGTGTTGCCGACCTCTGGCCCCGAATAACTCCTCGATCCTTGCTCCGCCAGTTGGCCCGCGATCGCATTAGCAGACTTCCCGATCAGTGGCGATCCCTGATCATGCGTTTTGCAATATCTCTCCTCAAATATCGCCATTCTCTACGCCTCTTGGAGCTCTCGTCAGGACAAAGGCACGATGAACTTCTTCGGGAAACGGAGAGCCTGCACAAGAACGTATTGGCAGAATCGAGCCCCGATTGGCTGTTGATCCAGGTTCGTCTGTTATCTTGTTCATAAAGCAGATAAGGTAGATTAAGATGACCGCTGTGAGCAGATAGAAGCAAATTTCCTAGCTCGTCCAGTTCAGGTCGATGTCGCACGCGAAATGATTTCTCCAAAATCTAACCGGAACATATCTCTTCAACTCAATATGGGAGAGGGAAAGTCATCTGTTATCGTGCCTCTCGTCGCTTCGACTCTCGCAGAAGGATCAAACCTGGTCAGAGTCGTCACGCTCAAGCCTTTATCAAACCAGATGTTCCAATTGCTCGTTAGTCGGCTCTCTGGCCTGGCGAACCGGCCCATTTTCTATCTTCCCTTTTCTCGCAGTCTTCGCATAAGTTCTTCCCTGATTACGACCATCAGCGATCTTTACAGAAGATGTGTCGCAGAAGGCGGTGTTCTGGTTATCCAGCCTGAACATATACTCTCTCAGAAACTCATGCATATCGATAATCTCCTAAATTCCAACGGAGACAGCGAGAAGACGCGGATAGCTCGTGAACTGGGGGTGTTACAGGACTGGGTGACCAAGGCATC
>WNFC01020652.1_pt1 | contig 11614 bp, 13 predicted proteins | sample 5400541 | NCBI WGS metagenome assembly WNFC01 (sample SAMN13153342, study PRJNA577476) | soil metagenome | isolation source: 120 cm saprolite under Douglas fir tree site 2 hole 2 replicate 1 | place: USA:California | collected 2015-04-18
GCCCAGTCCGGTGGCTGCCGCTCCCGTCAGGAACCCACTCCGGGTAAGTGTCTTGTCGGTCGTCATCTTCATCGTCCTCCAGCTCGTCACCGCAGGATGGTCGCTCCGTCACTTTCGTCGCACCCCCGTCGCGCGACAATCGGTCAGATGACGTATCCCTGTCGTGCTGGGGCATGTCTACTGCCGGACGGTCACGAGGCTCGACGCGGCGTGGATCGCCGCCTCCTGGTGCGGCTGCAGCTCCTGCCCGCCCATGGGTTCCAGGATCGGAAGAAACGGGTCCTCGACGCCGGTCGAGATGCCCGAGAGCTCCTCCAAGATCGCCAAGCCGCAGAAGGGAACATACGCAGTCGAGTAGCCCCCTTCGTGCTCCAACACGAGACGGCCCGCACAAACGTCGGCCGCAACTTCCATCACCATCTTCGTGAGCTTCCTGTAGCCGGTGCTCGTCATCATCATCCGCGCGAGTGGATCGATTCCGTTCGCATCCAGCCCGGAGGCTATGAGTATCAGCTCAGGCCTGAACGACCTGAGCGCCGGCACGACGACCCGCTCGAAGGCGGCGACATAGGCGCCGACGCCCGAGCCCGCGGGCAACGGCACGTTGATGTTGAACCCAGAGCCCTCGCCCTCGCCGATCTCCAACACGTGACCCGAGTCGAGGGGGTAGCTGCGGTCCTGGTGGACGGAGATGGTCAGGACGCTCGGGTCTCTCCAGAACGCCTTCTGCGTTCCGTTCCCGTGATGGACGTCCCAGTCCACGACCGCCACGCGCTCGAGCCCTCGGGCCTGTCGCGCGTGCAGCACTGCGACGGCAGCGTTCCCAAAGATGCAAAACCCACGGCCGAGGTCAGGCTCTGCGTGGTGACCGGGGGGTCGGACGAGCGCGTAGACATTGTCGACAACACCGTCGAGAACAGCGTCGACGGCGGTGATCACGCCGCCGGCGGCGAGCAGAGCGATCTCGTAGCTACCGCGCCCGACACGGGTCTCTTCACCCGCGTCTCCGCCCTCCGCCGCGCTCAGCGCCTTGATCTTTTCGAGGTATGGGCGTGTGTGCAAGCGCAGGATCTCTCCCTCGGTCGCCGCTCGCGGTCCGAGCTGGACGAGCTCGTCGAGGAGCCCGCTGACCTCGACGAGATTCCGCAGTCGGCGCTTCGCGGCGGCGTTCTCCACGTGGACGGACGGCTCGACCATGCCACCGGCAGGGATCGAGCTAGCCGCGGTTCCGGTGTCGTGCCAGAAGTAGCGCTCAGCGCACACCCAACCGGTTGGCAACGCGCACCTCCTCTTACTGCATTTGGATGCCGGTAAAGAGGATGTCGGTCGCGAGCCGGGCGGACAATCGGTCAGATGACCGATCGTGACTGGGGCACGCGCTCGAGGCGGTTGCCCAGTAGAAACCCTTCGGAGGACGCACGGCCGGCTGCCGCGGCGCGGCTGGAGACGCCGAGCTTCTCGAGAATGTGCTCGACGTGAGTGGATACCGTGCGGCGGCTGACCACGAGCTCACCTGCGATCTCTACGTTCGAGCTGCCGGCGGCGACAAGGGAGAGCACTTCAACCTCACGAGCGGTTAGCTCGTAGGGAAGGTCCGTGGGCGTGACCATGACCACGGCTTGCGCGTCGCTCCTTGGAGCAGGCCCGCAGATCGCAAACGCTTTCACCCCTAGCCAGCCCTCGTTCGCGTCGTACCACAGGAACGACGCGAATCGGTCGCTGCCCGCGAGCAGAGAGGCCACGAGCGCAACAAGCGGCGAGCCCGGCTCGAGGCAGGCGGGGAAGCGTCGGCCCGGCAGCGGTGCGACTACTTCGTCATGCATCACCACAGCCGCACCCGAGCCTGGCTCGAATGCGCCGACAAGCCAGCAAAGCGAGCGCGACCAGTCGACCGCGTTCGCGAGCGCCTCGTTCAGGCAGCGGATCACAGCTTTCGCTCCGTCCGTGGGGTGCCGGCGATCGGTGGTGCTGAGGTTCAACATGCCGACGCAGCGGCGGTCGCGCGCGAGAAGGAAGACGGTCATGCCACCTCGGAACCCCTCAGGCAGGAGGAGCTCCTCGACGAGCCGCTCGGAAAGGCTGTTCCGAGGAACGTCGGCCAGGCGAAGCGGCTCTCCGCTCGACCGCAGGCCCAGATCGTCGGCGGCATGCTTCCACCGGGAGCCGTGCATGTGCGCGATCAGCGCGTCCGCGTACCCCACGTTGGCGAGAACACGCGGATCGGAGCTGACAGGATCGTAATACGAGAGCTCAGCGCACTCGTACGGAACGAGGCCTTGAAGCTCCTCGAGCACAACGGCGGCGCACTCGGCTGGTTCGGTCCCCGCCGAAGCCGCGTGTGCGATCGCACCTACGGCTGCAAGATCGCGCGACAGGCTCTTGTAGGCCGTCTTCGTTGCGCTCATCTGTGCCTCCTGGTCAGACCGCGGTCACTTGTGCCGATTCCACTGCTTCCGTCACCTTCGCGGCGGCGCGCCGCAGGACGCCGGTGTCGCGCATGAGCCGTTGGGCGAGCGCGACGGGGATCACCGTCAACAGGATCATCGCCGATGCGATGGCGTTCACGACGGGCAACTGCTGCCCGAGCCTGATGTAGCCGAGGATCAGGAGCGGCAGGGTGTTCTGGGCGCCCGCCGTGAAGAACGTCACGACGACCTCGTCGAACGAGAGCGCGAACGCCAGCAGCCCGCCCGCGATGAGCGCCGTCGAGAGCACCGGCCAGACCACGAACCGGAACGTCTGCCAGCCGTCCGCCCCGAGATCCATCGAGGCCTCGATCAGCGACGGCGACGACCGCCTGAGCCGCGCAAGGGCGTTGTTGTAGACGATCACGACGCAGAAGGTGGCGTGCCCGATCACGATCGTCCACAGCGACACATTGATGTGCCCGGCGATGAAGAACGAGTTGAGCGCCATGCCGGTGACGATGCCGGGCAGGGCGATCGGCAGCACGAGCAGGAACGAGACGGCCTCGCGGCCGAAGAACCGGAAGCGGGCGACGGCGACAGCCGCCGCCGTGCCGAGCACGATCGCTGCGCCCGTCGCCACGAGTGCGACCCGCACCGACAGCCAGAGCGCGTTGCGGACGTCCTGTGAATGCCAGGCGACGCGGAACCATCTTGTCGTGAGGCCGGGGATCGGCCAGCTCTGCACGTTCGACTTGTTGAACGCGTACACCATGATCAGCGCGAGCGGGAACCAGAGGAAGAGGATGACAAGCGCCGTCCACGTGACGAGCGCGATGCGAGTCGTGCGCCGTTCCATCACATTGCCTCGAAGGCGCCGAGCCTGCGAGCGATCAACAGGTAGATGCCCATCACGACGAGCGGTATGGCAGCGAAGGCCGCCGCGAACGGCACGTTGTTGGAGATGCCGACCGAGTCGTAGACGACGTTGCCGATGAACTGCGAGCTCGCGCCGCCGGCGAGCAGCGGAGTCACGTAGTCGCCGAGCGTCAGCGAGAACGTGAAGATCGAGCCCGCGACGACGCCGGGGAACGCGAGCGGCAAGATGACGCGCCGAAAGGTCGCGAAGCCGCTTGCGCCGAGGTCGCGCGACGCCTCGACGTACGACTCGGGGATCCGCTCCAGCGCGCCGTAGACCGGGAGGACCATGAACGGGAGCCAGACGTAGGTGAAGATGAGCCAGACCGCCCAGTTCGAGTAGCCGATGTTCGCGGCCGGCAGCCCGACGTTCTGCAGTGCCCAGTTGAGCACGCCGTCGTGCCCGAGAATGAGCCGCCAGATGTAGACGCGGATCAGGTAGCTCGACCAGAGCGGCAGCAGAACGGCGACGAAGAGAAACGTGCGCGAGCGGCCGCTGGCGAGCCGCGCCATGAAGTACGCCAGCGGAAAGGCGAGGAGAGCGTCGGTCATGGTCACGGCGGCTGCGATTCCGATCGTGCGGAAGGCGATCGTCCGGTACGCGCTCGACTCGAAGATGGTGCGGTAGTTGCCGAGGTTCCAGATGTGCTCGATCTGCGTCGTGAACGGATTGACCGACCAGAACGACGAGACGAACAGGGCACCGAGCGCAGCGAGATAGACGAGCGCGAAGGCGAGCAGGGGCGGCGCCAGCAGGAGCAGGGCCTTCGCCCAGCGGTGCCTCCAGAAGAAGCCGGTGAGTCGCAGCCGGGCCGCCCGTAAGGGGCGGCCCGGCCGGCTCAGGTCAGCAGCACGAACGACCAGGACTCAGCCCTTCAGCTGCGTCCACGCTTGCTGCCACTTCGTGTAGTCCATGCAGTCGTTCTTGCCGTTGCCGCACGCGGCGACCGGCGTCTTCCAGAACTTGATCGAGTTGAAGTACGCCGCCGACGCGCCGCAGTGGTACTGCGCCGCCGAGCCCTTCGACAGCGCGTCCATCACTGCGCACGCCTTCGTGTTCGCCGGCGTCTCGCCGAAGTAGATCGCCTGCTGCGCCTGCACCTTCGGCGTCGAGACCCACTTCATCCACATGTACGCGCAGTTCGGATGCTTCGCGTGCGCCGAGAGCATCCACGTGTCGGCCCATCCGGTCGCGCCTTCCTTCGGGATCAGGTCCTTGACCGGAACCTTCGCCGCGATGAGCGTATTCGTCTGGTACGGCCACGACGCGCCGATCACGGCGTCGCCGCCCTTGAAGAGATCGATCTCGTCGGATGCGAGTGCCCAGTATTTCTTGATCAGCGGCTTCTGCTGCTTCAGCAGGTTCACCGCGGCGTTGAACTGAGCCGAGTTCAGCTCGTACGGATCGGTGATCCCGAGCGACGGCGTCGATTTCGAGAGATAGAGCGCCGCGTCCGCGATCTGGATCGGGTTGTCCGGGACGGTGACCTTGCCCTTGAACTTCGAGCTGTAGATCGATGCCCAGCTCGTCGGCGCCGGCTTCACCTTCGTCGTGTTGTAGAGCAGCGTGTTCGGGCCCCACTGGAGCGACAGCCCGTAGTGCACGCCCCCGATCGTGTTGTGCGGCGGCGATTTCAGCTGCGGCACGAAGTTCTTGTAGTCCGGAATCAGGTTGACGTTGATCGCCTGCACGACCTTGCCGTAAATCAGGCGCAGGCTCGCGTCGCCGGAGGCGGAGACCATGTCGTACTGAGAGCCGCCGCCCTGGCGCATGAGCGTCACCATCTCGTCCGAGGAGCCCGCGTACTTCGCGTGCACCTGACAGCCCGTCGCCTTCTGGAACGGCTTGACCCACTGAGGCTGGGTGTAGCCCTCCCATGCGACGAGGTTCAGCTGCCCCTCGCCCTTCCCGATCGTCGTCGGGAGCCCACTGCCGGAGCTGATGCCCGCGGCCGGAATGCACAGCGCCACCGCAAACGCGGTGGCGAGTACGTGTGCCCTAGTGATCCGAGTCACTGCCCGTGTCCCTCCTTGTCGATCTCATAGGTGTGCTCCGGCCGCCATTCGAGCCGGACACGCTTGCCTTTCGCTTCGAGCACCTGCTGCGACGACGTCTCGAGGTTCTGGCGGACGACGACGAGCTGGCCGCCGGAATCGAGATCGACGATGTACCGCGTGACCATCCCGACGTAGACGACGTCGCGGATGACGCCGGTCTCGCCCTCACCGCCGAGCTCCTCGGTCATATGGATCTTCTCCGGCCGGATCGTAAAGCGCCGGCCGCCGCGCTCGAGCACGTTCGAGACGCCGACGAAGCCGGCGACGAACTCGGACTGCGGATGCTCGTAGACGTCGGCGGGAGTCCCGACCTGCTCGACCCTGCCCTCGTTGAAGACGGCCATGCGGTCGCTCATCGTCAGGGCCTCTTCCTGGTCATGCGTGACGTAGACGAACGTGATGCCGAGGTCCTGCTGCAGCGCCTTGAGGAACACCTGCATCTCCTGGCGCAGCTTCAGATCGAGCGCGCCGAGCGGCTCGTCGAGCAGCAGGAGCGACGGGCTGTTCACGATCGCGCGCGCGAGCGCGACGCGCTGGCGCTGGCCGCCGGAGAGCTGCACGGGCCGGCGTGCGCTGACGTGGGGGAGCCGCACGCGCTCCAGCACCTCGTTCGCCCGCAGCCGCCGCTCGTGCCGGCCGACGCCCTTCACGCGCAGGCCGTACTCGACGTTCTCGAGCACCGTCATGTGCGGAAACAGCGCGTAGTCCTGGAACACGGTGTTCACGTCGCGCTCCGACGGCGCGGTGCCCGTGACGTCGACGCCCGCGAGCTCGACGCGCCCCGTGTCCGGGAGCTCGAAGCCGGCGATGACGCGGAGCGTCGTCGTCTTGCCGGAGCCGGACGGCCCGAGCAGCGTGAAGAACTCTCCCTCGGCGATGTCGAGGTCGAGGCTCTCGATCGCGACGACGTCGCCGTACGTCCGGCGGATGCCCGTGAGGCGGACCGCCGGCGTGCCGGTCGCAGCGTCGTCCACCGGCCTAGCCGGAGCCTGCGTCGCCAAGCGCCTCCTCGAGGATGGCGAGTCCGCGCTCGAGCTCCTCGTCCGTAGCTGAAAGTGGCGGCAGCAGCCGGATGACGTTGCCGTAGAGGCCGCACGAGAGGAGGATCAGCCCCTTCTCGCGCGCCGAGGTCGTGATCGCCTTTGCCGCCTCGCCGTTCTGCTCCGTGAGCTCGAGCGCGAGCATCGACCCGAGCCCGCGCACCTCGCCGACGACAGGCCTGCGCGCCGCGATCTCGTCGAGACGGGCTCGCAGCAGCCGCGCGATCTGCTCGGCGCGCTCGCTGAAGCCGGGCGCGGAGAGCTCGTCGAGGACGGCAAGCGCTGCCGCGCAGCAGACCGGGTTGCCGCCGAAGGTCCCGCCGAGCCCGCCGGGGTGCACCGCATCCATGAGCTCGGCACGCCCTGTGACGGCGGCGAGCGGCAGCCCGCCGCCGAGCGTCTTGCCGGAGACGATCAGGTCCGGCTCGACGTCGAAGCGCTCGATCGCCCACATCGTGCCGGTGCGTCCGCAGCCGGACTGCACCTCGTCGTCGACGTAGAGGATCCCGTGGCGGCCGCAAACCTCTTTCAGCGCGCGCACGAACTCCGGCGGCATCGGGATGAAGCCGCCTTCTCCCTGTACCGGCTCGAGCACGAAGCACGCGACGTCGGCGGGATCGACGTCCTGCTTGAAGAGCAGCTCGAGCCCGTGCAGCGCGTCTTCGGTCGAGACGCCCCGGTACGGGTACGGCGCGGGCGCGCGGTGCACGTCGGTCGCAAGCGGGCCGAAGCCCTGTTTGTAGACGAGCTTCGACGTCATCGCCATCGTGAGATTCGTGCGGCCGTGGAAGGCGCGGTCGAAGACGACGACGCCGGCGCGTCCGGTCGCTGCGCGCGCGATCTTCACGGCGTTTTCGATCGCCTCGGCGCCGGAGTTCAGCAGCAGGGTCTTCGTCGCCGCGTCGCCCGGCCAGAGCTCGTCGAGCCTGCGGGCGAGCTCGATATACGGCTCGTAGATCCCGACCATGAAGCACTGGTGGGCCGAGGTTCTGGCAGGCGATGCCGCCGGCGAAGTCGAGGTACTCGCGGCCCTCGGCGTCCCAGATGCGGGCGCCCCAGGCGCGGGTGACGACGAGGCTCGGCGTCGAGACGCCCCGCGGCACGTAGCGGTCGCGCGCCTGCAGCAGGCTGTCGGTGGACGTCTTCTCGTCGAGGTGCATCGGCGAGGGATTATCTCACTAACGCAATGCGAGGCAAATGGGGTCGATTTCCTGCGCATTGCGCAGCCGGGGGCTCAGGCCTGAAAAGGAAGCAGGGTGCAGGCCAGAGCCCCCGGGTGTTTTTGATTGGGGAAGCTGCGCCCGGAGTAGGCTCGCGCCGTGCGCCCGCTCTCGCCCCAGTTCACCCCGTACGGCTGGGCCCTCTCGACCGTGGAGATCGCCGCGCTCGCCGGGATCCGCCCGCAGGACGTGCTCCGCTTCGACGGCAACACCCCGCCGGATCCGCCGGCGACCGCGAGCCCCGCCACGATCGCCGAGGCGCTCGAGCGGATCAACGCGTACCGGCATGGCGGATTCCCGGAGCTGCTGCATGCGATCGCGGCCTACGGCGGCGTCGAGCCGGAGCAGGTCGTGCTCGGCGCCGGCGCGGACGACCTGCTGATGCTGTGCGCACGGGCGTATGCGGGGCTCGGCGACCGGATCGCGATCGCGTACGAGCCGTCGTATCCCCTGTACCGCGTCGCGGCGTGGGTGACCGGCGCGGACGTCGGCGACGACGATCCGGTGCTCACCTTCGTTTGCCGTCCGCACAATCCGACCGGGGCGCTCGTCGATCTGCCCCTCGCACGGCCGCTCGTCGTCGACGAGGCGTACTTCGAGTACGCCGGCGAGACAGCGGTGCCGCTGCTCGACGACGACGTGATCGTCGTGCGGACCTTCTCGAAGGCGTTCGGGCTCGCCTCTGCCCGCGTCGGCTACGCGCTCGCGGACGCCGACACGGCGGCGGAGCTGAACGCACGCCAGGAGCCCGCGCCGGTGTCGACGCTGTCGGCGGCGCTCGCGCTCGCGGGCCTCGAGGCGGGCCCGCCCGACGTCTCGGAGACGATCGCCGAGCGGGAGCGGCTCGCGGCCGGACTCCGTTCGCTCGGGCTCGAGCCGCCGCCGTCGTCGGCGAACTTCCTCCTCGTGCCCCACGAGCGGGCGGCCGAGCTCGCAGACGGCCTGCTTCGCCGCGGCCTGCCGGTCCGTCCGTCGCCGGGGGCGATCCGGATCACCGTGCACCGCCCGGACGCGGACGATCGGCTCCTCGCCGCGCTCGGCGAGCTGCTCTAAGAACGCGCCGCGCACGACGTCGAGTGTGTCTCCGTGGCGGCCGGCGACACGAAGGCGTCGGACGCGGCGCTGTCGCTCCTTACGCCGTCCCGGCCGGATCGGTTTGGGTAGGCCCTAGCCGCCGTTGGGGCCCGACGCGACTGCGGCCGGGCAGCGCCAGTACTCATACGTGCCGGTGAGCCCGACGTCGCGGCAGCCCTGGCGTGAGAGATCGGGAGGGCCTGCGAGCTTCCCGGAACGACAGGCCTCGAGCTGCGTCCCGTCGCTGAGCGTCTGAACGACCGAGCAGACGCCTGTGAGCCCAACCTTCTGCAGGAGCCGGCCGTCCTTCACGCCGACCATCAGGGCGAAGATGACAACTCCGGTGATTACGACTCTCTTGATCATGCGGCGTCCTTCCGGAGCCGCAGGGCCGGTTACCGCTGTATCGGCCGGGCGCGGGCGTCGCTTGAGGTCCGATTAGCCGTGCAGGCGTGCGCGCCACGCGTCGGCCGCGGCTCGACCCTCGGGGGTCGCGAGGAAGTGCTCGAGCGGCACGTGGAGGAACGCCGAGCGCGCCTCCGCGAGCACTTCGGTGCCGTCCGTGATCTCGCCGCGGACGTGCAGCCGCCGGCCGCGCTCGCCCGTCAGCCTGGCGCGGACGAGCAGCTCGGTGTTGATTGCGACGGGCCGGCGGTAGCGCACGAAGATGCGGGCCGTCACGGCCGGAAATCGGTACCACGTGGCGAGGAGGCCGCAGGCCTCGTCGAGCGCGGCGGCGACGAGCCCGCCGTGCACGAACCCGGGCCCGCCCTGGTGGCGCTCGTCGAAGTCGAACCACGCCTCGTACTCGGTCGCCCCCTCGACCGTCGGGTGCGGCAGCTTGATCCCGCCGGGCGCGTCGCCGCAGCCCCAGCACGCGGGATCGTGGTGCGGCGGAATCGCGGCTACGTCTGCCACACGTTCTCGAACGTGCCGAACCGCAACTCCTGGTCGTAGAGAAACCTGGTGTCGTCGACGCGGCGCATGTATTCGTCGCGGTGGGCGGCCGCGAACGCGTTGTACGCGTCGGCCGACTCCCAGCGGTCGACGACGAGGTAGCGGGTCGGATGCTCGACGTCGCGTAGGAGCTCGGTGCCGATGTATCCGTCGCCCTGGCCGAAGAACCGGGCCCAGTCGCCGTCGGCGCCGTAGGCGCTCTCGAACGCGTCGGCGTCGCGGACCTCGTAGCTGAAGACGAGCGCGATCACGCGGCGATTCTAGGTTGTGAGCACGCTAAGGTCCCGCCCGTGAGCGCCGAGCCCGTCGCCGAGGAACAGCCACCGGTCGAGGATCGGAGCGCCTACGCGGGTGTTCTGCGCTTCTACGAGCTCGCAAAGCGCCAGGAGTGGATGGTGCGCGACCTCCCGTGGGGCGGCATTCCGCCGGTACCCGAAGGCAAGGGGTCACCGGAGCGCCAGGCGCGGCGTCAGGACGTCTGGCGCTCGGTCGTGATGCAGCAGCTGCAGGCAGACGTGCTCGCCGTCGAGATGGCGGCCCAGCTCCTGAACGCGGCGCCCGACCCCGAGGCGCGGCTCTATTACTCGACGATGGTGCAGGACGAATCGCGTCACACCGAGGCGTGGCTGAAGCTGATCGGCCAGATCGGCGGCGAGGGCGAGCGCGACCCGCACCTCGACGCGCTCGGCCATATGTTCCTCGAGGCGGACACACTCGAGGAGAAGGTCTTCCTCATGCAGGTCTTCTTCGAGCGGCTGATCATCCCGCGCTTCCGGCTGATCGCCCGCTCGTCGCGCGGGACATTGCTCGAGGATCTCTGCAACCGGCTTGCGATCGACGACGGGATCCACCACGGTGCCGGCATGGCGTACGAGCGAGTGTTGCTCGCCCACGCACCGAAGAAGGTGAAGCACACGCTGATCGAGGCTGCGAACCGCATGCTCCCCGAGTTCGCGGCGCACGCGCTGTGGCGGCCGAAAGCGCGCGAGATGATCGGCCAGTTGATGGAGGCGCGCGACCGCGAGCGCCTCGAGACGGAGCTGAACCACGGCGTCCGGCTCGCGAAGAGCCTCGGACTCGACGTCGCCGACGTGCAGCTTCCCTTTTAGGTCTTCCCGGATGTCGAGCGCGGCGCCGCGGCTCCGACTCGGGTGTGAACGCGCCCATTCCGAGGCGCACGAATTGAGGAGTGAGAGATGAAGTACATGATCATGATGTTCGGCAGCGCGGCGGAGATGATGGAGACGCAGTCGCCGGACTCGATCCGCGAGATGATCGCGTTCATGCAGAACCTCGACGTCGAGCTCCGGAACGCCGGCGAGCTCGTCTTCAACGCAGGCCTCGCCGACGGCAGCACGGCGAAGACCGTCAGCCTGGTCGACGGTCTCCCGGTGACGACCGACGGCCCGTTCGCGGAGGCAAAGGAGTCGCTCGTCGGCTACTGGGTGCTCGACGTGGAGAACGAGGCGCGCGCCATCGAGGTCGCGTCGACGATCGTGACCTACGCCCGCAAGGTCGAGGTGCGCCGGGTCATGGACGCGCCGCCCGAGGTGTGAGCACGGAACCGGGAGTCGAGGGCCTGCTGCGCGAGCTCGCGCCGCGGGCCCTCGGTGTGCTGGCGCGGCGGTTCGCGCAGTTCGACGCATGCGAGGACGCGGTGCAGGAGGCGCTCATCGCCGCGGCGCTCCAGTGGCCCAGGGTCGGCGTGCCGGACAGCCCGCTCGCCTGGCTCGTGACGGTGGCCGAGCGGCGCCTCGCCGACCAATGGCGCAGTGAGAGCGCACGGCGTCTTCGCGAGGCATCGGTCGCCGTGCTCGACCCCATGCCGGTAGTACCGCATGGGGACGACACGCTCGTGTTGCTCTTTCTCTGCTGCCATCCCGCGCTCTCGCCGGCGTCGCAGCTCGCGCTCACCCTGCGCGCGGTCGGCGGGCTCACGACC
>WNFC01008055.1_pt1 | contig 11613 bp, 10 predicted proteins | sample 5400541 | NCBI WGS metagenome assembly WNFC01 (sample SAMN13153342, study PRJNA577476) | soil metagenome | isolation source: 120 cm saprolite under Douglas fir tree site 2 hole 2 replicate 1 | place: USA:California | collected 2015-04-18
AATCATCAACCTCAGCCGGCGCGACTTCCTCAAGGCGGGCGCGGGGCTCACTCTCGGGGTCGCCGTGCCGTCGCTCGCGCAAATGCCCGGCCAAGGCGGCAGAAGCGTCGTCGCGGCCGGCGCTCTCGAACCCAACGCCTTCGTTCGCATCGGCACGGACAACACGGTCACGGTGATCGTGAAGCACCTCGAGATGGGCCAGGGCACGTATACGGGCCTGCCCACGCTCGTCGCCGAAGAGCTGGACGCCGACTGGGGCCAGATCAGGGTCGAGGGCGCCCCCGCGGACGCAAGCCGCTACAACAATCTTTTCCTCGGCGCGCTGCAGGGTACGGGTGGCAGCACAGCGCTCGCAAATTCGTACGAGCAGATGCGCAAAGCCGGCGCCGCAGCGCGGGCGATGCTGCTCGCCGCTGCGGCCGAGCGCTGGAATGTCGCGCCGGATTCGATCACGATCGCGCGCGGGGCGGTGATGCACCTGCCTTCGAACCGCAGGACGAATTTCGGCCAGCTCGCCGCCAGCGCGGCCAAGCTGCCGGTTCCGAAGGAAGTGCAGCTCAAGGATCCGAAGGATTTCGCCTTGATCGGCCGGCGCGTGACGCGCACCGACAGCCGCGCCAAGTCGAACGGCACCGCGATCTACACCCAGGACGTGAAGCTCCCCGGGATGCTCACGGCGCTGGTCGCGCATCCGCCGCGCTTCGGCGGAAAGCCGAAGTCGTTCGACGCGGCGAAAGCGAAGGCGGTGAAGGGCGTGGTCGACGTGGTGGCGATCCCGCAGGGCGTGGCGGTGCTCGCGCACGATTTCTGGTCCGCGAAAAAGGGCCGCGACGCGCTCGCCGTAGAGTGGGAGGAGTCCGGCGCGTTCAAGCTGGGTTCGGCCGAGATCATGGCCGAGTACAAGAACCTCGCCGCGACGCCAGGCCTGCCCGCGCGGAAGGAAGGCGATCTTCCCGGAGCGTTCGCCCGCGCGGCGAAGACCTTGGAAGCCGCGTACGAGTTTCCCTACCTCGCGCACGCCTGCATGGAGCCGATGAACTGCGTCGTAAAGCTCTCGGCGGACGCCTGCGAGATCTGGAACGGCGAGCAGTTCCAGTCGATCGACCAGCCGGAGGTCGCAGCGGTCCTCGGAATGAAGCCCGAGCAGGTGAAGCTCAACATGCTCTTCGCCGGCGGCAGTTTCGGGCGCCGCGCCAATCCGCACGCGGATTATCTCGTCGAGGCGGTGCAGATCGCGAAAGGGATCGATGGCCGCGCTCCGGTGAAGCTGGTGTGGACGCGAGAGGACGACATGCGCGCCGGCCACTACCGTCCGATGTATTACCACGCGCTGAAAGCGGGGCTGGACGCTCAAGGGAACATCATCGCCTGGCAGCACCGCATCGTCGGGCAGTCGATCCTGGCCGGCACCGCGTTCGAAGGCATGATGGTGAAGGACGGCATCGACGCGACTTCGGTCGAGGGCGCGGCGAACCTCCCGTATGCCGTTCCCAATCTGGGCGTCGAGCTGCACTCGCCCAAGATGGGCGTGCCCGTGCAGTGGTGGCGCTCGGTCGGCTCGACCCATACCGCGTTCTCAACCGAGACCTTTCTGGACGAGCTCGCCGCGGCGAGCGGAAAGGATCCCTACCAGCTCCGCCGTGCGCTGCTCGCAAAATCCCCGCGGCACAAGACGGTGCTAGAAATGGCGGCGACCGAGGCCGACTGGACCACGCCGCTCGTGTCGGCCAGGGTCGGCGACCGGCGCGGGCGCGGCATCGCCGTGCACGAGTCGTTCAACACGGTGGTCGCGCAAGTGGCGGAAGTCACCGTCAAACGCGACGGATCCTACCGCGTGGACCGCGTCATGTGCGCGGTGGACTGCGGCCTGGCGGTGAACCCGGACGTGGTCCGCGCGCAGATGGAAAGCGGCATCGTCTACGGCCTCACCGCGGCGATGCACGGCGCCATCACGCTGAAGGACGGCGTCGTCGAGCAGTCGAATTTCCACGATTACATGCCGCTGCGCATGAACGAAATGCCGCGGATCGGTGTGTACATCGCGCGCTCGAGCGAGAAACCCACCGGCGTCGGCGAACCCGCGACTCCGGTCATCGCACCGGCAGTCGCGAACGCGTTGTTCGCGGCAACCGGCAAGCCGATACGCTCGCTGCCCATCCGGATGCAGGCCTAGCTGTGTGTAGCCGAAGTGCTACGGCCACACAATTTGAAACACTTTATTAGTGCCGCGCGACGCGGGACTTTGCTAGCATTTGAATCATCGTCCCGGAGCCCGCGATCATGAAGGCGCTCATCTCATCCGTGATTTTGCTGGCCGCCGCTGGCGCACCGGCTCATGCCCAAATCTACAAGTGGGTGGACGAAGGCGGCAAGACGCACTACTCCGACCAGGCGCCCGCAAGCGGGAGGAAGGTCGGCACGGTGGCGGACAGGATTTCCGTCTATACGCCCGACCCTTCTCTCCTCGCGCGCGCCGCGGCGACTGCCGACCCGGCCCTTTCGAACAGGATGGACCGGCTGGAGCGGCAGCTGCACGCCGAGCGACTGGCCCGGCAGCAATACGAGCTTGCCGCCTTTACCCAAGCGTCGCAGGCCTATGAGCGCTGCCTTTCGGAGCGGCGCGTGGATTGCGACAGTTACGGCGGAACCATGCCCTATGCCGGGCCGATCGTGGTGGTCCCGGTCCGGCACCGACGTCCCATCCTCGTCCGCACGTCGTTCACGGGGCTCAGCGCGGGAAACGTCGTGGGCCCCGGAATCATGCCCGGCACCTTCAACGGCCCGAACGCCATCACCGCCGGAAACTTCACCTTTCGCTGAGCGCCCCCGAGGAACCGCGGCGCGGCGAGCTTCGCGCCCCGCAGTGCTATATTTGTATTCAGCCAGGGGAGTCGTCGCTTTGAAAAAGGAGATGGAAATGAATGGAAGGAGATTGCACGCTGCGGGCGCCGTGGTCGCTGCGGCCGCCGTCATGGTAGGCGGCTGCGTCAGCACGGGCGAGTACGAGAAGCTGGAGGCGGAAAAGAATCAGGAGATCGCGACGCTGCAGAAGCAGCGCGGCGGGCTCCAGGAGCAGGTGCAGGCTCTGCAGTCGCAGAAGACGTCGCTCGAGCAGCAGCAGGCGGAACTGCGCAGGCAGATCGACGCGCTGGAGCAGCAAAAGGCGCAATTGCTGGTCGCCAGCCAGCAGAACAGATCGCAATACGACGCGCTGGTGCGCAACCTCACCGAGGAGGTCAAGAAAGGCCAGCTCCAGGTGCGGCAGTACAAGGACATGCTCACGGTCGACGTCGCCGAGCAGCTGTTCTTCGATTCCGGCCGGGCGAACCTCAAGGATACCGGCAAGGAGGTCCTGAAAAAGGTCGGCGAGGCGCTGAAAGGCTACGAGGACAAGGTCATCCGCATCGTCGGCCATACCGACAACGTGCCGATCAGCAAGGCGGCGCAGAAGGTCTTTCCCTCCAACTGGGAGCTGTCGGTCGCGCGCGCGACCAACGTCGTGCATTATCTACAGGAAGTGGGCATCCCGCCCGAGCGCATGATCGCCTCGGGCCGCGCCGAATACCAGCCCGTCGCCGAGAACGACACCCCCGAAGGGCGGAAGAAGAACCGCCGCATCGAGATCACGCTGATCGACAAGAACCTGGTGCAGGAGGCCGGCCCGGGACGGAAGTGAGCCGGCCGGTCGAGGACGTCGTTTGGGTCACGACGAGACCGGAGATCTCTAGCCGCCCAGCGGCCTTTGCTCCGCCGCGAGCGCGTAGTATTCCCAGGCCCGCTCCACCACCCTCGGGCTGATCTGGTCGCTCACGCTCCCGGCCTCCTCGCGGCTGTAGACGCGGAGGCGCGCGGCGTCCCCGCCCGCGGCGGCGAGCATGCGCAGCTGCATGCGCGCGCTCTCCTCCAGCATGCACGCGGCGACGGTGGCCGCGCGCACGTCGGGGAGCGCGGTGGTGATGCCGTGGCCGCGCATCATGACGGCGAGGCCCGAACCGAGTTTCCGGGCGAGCAGATCGCCCAGCTCGCGCGAGCGGATGAGGCCGATGCGCTCGTACTCGGGCACGCCTGCGTGAAACGCCCCGCCCTGGTTGTGCACGACGCGATGCGGCTGCCCGATCTGCGTGAGGCACACGCAGGCCGGCGGATGCGCGTGCACCACTCCCCCCACGTCGGGACGCGCCGCGTAGACGCGCGCGTGGATCCAGAGCTCGCTGTTCGGCGTCCCCCTGCCCGAGAGGATCTTGCCTTCGGTGTCCAGAACCAGCAGAGTGCTCGCGCTGGCGAGGCCGGGACTGCGCCGCGTGGGCATGAAGAAGGTGTCCGTGCCCGGGACGCGGGCGCTCGCGTGTCCGAAGGCGTTGGAGAGACCGAAACGCTCGATGATGAGGTTGGCGAGCGCCACGTCGCGCTTGAGCGCGGGTTCGGCGCCGCGGCGGCGCTTCGCGCTACTCATGCTTCGCCTCGCCCCGCAGGGCGAGCAGCGCTTCGGCGGCGATCGCCGCGTTCTTTTCGCGTCCGGTGAGCTCGTAGATCGATGCCCCGGGGGCGAGGGCGCGCTCGAGCCACTGCACCGCGCGGACTTTCCGGAAAATCCCGGCGCTCCGGTAGACCTCTTCCGTCGCGAGAATCGTCCAAGGGAGTTCGTAGTAGCGCGTGTCGTCGGGGAAGGACCGGTTGCCGACCTGCACCGCCTTCGCCGAGGCTTCGCCGCGCAGCGCGGCGGGCGCTTGCGCCGGAAGCTCGCGCAGCCAGTCGCGGTCGAGCGAGCCGAGCCACCAGGCGCCCACGCGATGCAGCGCGAAAAGCGCGAAACCCGAAACCCCCAGGAAGTCTTCCTGGGCCTCCGGCCACGCCGGATAATCCACCCAGCGCGCCCGGCCGGCGACGACGCGGCTCTTCAGCCAGTCCGCCCCGCGGTCCACCGCGGCGGCGAGCCGCCTCTTCTGCTGGCGGTCGGGTTGGAGAGCCGCTTGCTCGTGCAGCGCGAGTATGGCGGCGGCCGTCCCGTAGCTCGAGGCGAACTTTTCCTGCTGCGCGCCCCCGAACAAAGGCCACCCCCCGTCGCTGCCCTGGGCCGAGAGCAGAAACTCGAGTTCGCTCTTGTGGGCAGGGATCCCGTACTGCGCGAAGGTCCACAGCACCCACGATGTGACGCCGAGGTGATTCGGATGCTTCCCCTGGGGAAACCGGCGCCAGCAGGCGCATTCGGGTCCGGCCATGGAGCGGAAATACTGCTCGACCAGTTTGACGTCGATCCGGCTCGCGTAGCCCGGATCGTTTTCCCTGAGCGCGAGGAGAATCTGGGCGGAGGTCCAGGTTTCGCCGGCGAGCTTTCTTTTCCTGTCCATACGACTGTCGAGCGCCGCGGCAAGCTGTTTCGCTTTTTCGCGGACGGCCCGGCGCGTTTCATCCGGAAGCGGCACGATCCGGTTCGAAGTGAATATCACGCGGCCATAGCGGCCGGCCGCTTCCGGAAAAATCGCCGCGAAACCGGTCCCGAGCACGAGGACGACGGCGAGCGCTGCCACGCTGAGCTTCCGCCTGTCGCTATGACTAACCCAGGCCTCGACGGCTTCGAGTTGCTTCGCCGTGCGCGGGCTCAGCTTGCCTACCTGAACGATCCCCCGATGCAGCCAGCTCCCGACGGCGTCGACCGCTGTTACGGCGTGCCCGTGCAGCTTGTCGACATAGGGACGCACTCTGTCGACGTAGGGGCGCAGCTTCTCGACGTAGGGACGCAGCTTGTTGGCGTAGAGAAAAACTTTGTCGAAGTAGGAACGCAGCCTGGCGGCATAGGACCCCATCGCCTGCGCGGAGGCGCGGAGTTTCTTCGCGGCTGAACTCGCTTTGCCGGTCTGCATGGCCTCAGACACCGATGAGGAGCTTGCCGACCGTGCCGCCGCTTTCCTGCGCTTCGTGTGCCTTGGCCGTTTCATCGAGCTTGAAAATGCCTGCGACGTGCGGACGGTAGCGCCCCGCCTCGAGCGCGGCGTTCAGATCGCGCGCCGCCAACTGGTGCGCTTCGCGGGGCATCGCGTAGACCAGGATGAAGTGCATGCTTATTCCCTGCCGCATGATCGCGGTAAACGGGATGCGCGGCGCGCTGCCGGGCGGACCCGAAGAGTAGGTGGAGATCACTCCGTTGGGCTTCAGCACCGCGCGATTCAGCTCGAGGTTCGCCTCGAAGGAGACTTCCACCACGCGATCCAGGCCCTGCCCTCGCGTGAACGCCTTGATTCTCGCGGCGGCGTCCTCTGTCTTCCGGTCGACGACGAGATCGGCACCCGCCTCGCGCGCGATTTTCTCCTGCTCGGGCCGGCTCACGCTGGTGGCGACTCGCGCTCCGCCCCATTTCGCGAGCTGGATCGCCGCGTGGCCGACCGCGCCGCCGCCGCCCGCGACGAGCACGGTCTGTCCCTGGATGCCACCGTCCTGGAAAAGGCAGCGGTGCGCGGTCATCCCGGCGATGCCGAGGCAGGCTCCGGTCTCGAAGCTGGCTCCCTCGGGAAGCGTCACCGCATTCTCAGAAGGGATCGCGACGTATTCGGCCGCGGTGCCGAAAGCGCGGCCGCGCTGCGCCTCATAGATCCATACGCGCTCGCCTGTTCTCGCCTGAGGTACGCCCGCGCCGACCTTGTCGATGACACCGGCTCCGTCCTGATGCGGAATCACGCGTTGAAACGGCATCTCCATATTGCCGTCCCAGCCGCCGCGCAATTTCGTGTCGGTCGGATTGATTCCGGAAAAATGCAGCTTGACGCGCACTTCGCCCGGCGCGGGCTGCGGATCGGGCAGCTCGCCGAGAACGAGGACTTTCGACGCGGGCCCTTTGCGCTCGTAATACGCCGCCCTCATGCGGTTTCCTTCTTCGCATCCGGGCGTTTGTGACGGAAGCCGCGCTCGAAATGCCCCCGGCCTTCGAGATCGCCCTGCTCGAAGATCCAGGTGTAGCCGCCTTTGGGATTGGAGAGGATTTCCCAGGCGTTGTCGTCGGCGTCCCAGAAAAGGAAGCTGTAGGTTCCGTGGCGGGCCGAGGGCTTGTCGATGTCGTGCAATCCCCATTTTCCCGCCTGCGAGTGGCACGCGCGCCAGGCCTCGTCCACCTCGGCGTCGGTGTCGACGTCCAGGCCGTTGTGGTAGACGCGCGGCATGCGCTCCTTTTTCTTGGTGTAGACCACGGCGTACACGTGGTTGCCGCCGAGGCGGATCATGAGGGACACGGGGCTGGTGCGCACTACCTCCAGACCGAGGAACTCCTCGTAGAAACGGCGCGTCGCCTCGAGATCTTTCGAGCCGAGCGTGCCGTGCGAGATGAATTTCGTCCTGAGCACCGAACGAGCCATAGCGCTACTCCAGCTTGATTCCCGATTCCTTGATGACTTGCCCCCACAGGCGATAGTCGGCGCGCACGCGTTCGGCGAAGCCTTGAGCCGGGCCGCCGAGCGGCTCGGCGCCGACCTCGAGCAGCCGCTGTCGCGCCTTGGGCTCCTCGATCACCGCCTGGAACTTTCCGTTCAGCAGGCGCACGATTTCGGCGCTCGTATCTTTCGGCGCGAAGATGCCGAACCAGGCGCTCATCTCCCAGCCCGGCAGTCCCGCCTCGGCGGAGGTCGGCACCTCGGGGAGTCCGGCCAGGCGCCGCTTCGATCCGGCCGCGAGCGCGCGCAGCGCGCCGCTCTTGAGATACGGCCGCGCCGAGCCGAAGCTCATGGACATGATTTGCACGCGGCCCGCGATGAGATCGGGGAACGCCGGCCCGACGCCCTTGTAGGGCACGTGCACGAGCTGCAGGCCGGCGAGGCGCGCGAATTGATCGGCGGCGAGGTGCGGCGGGCTGCCGGTCCCCGCCGAGCCGTAGTAGACCTTGCCCGGGTTCGCTCTGGCATACGCGATGAACTCCGCGAGATCCTTCGCCGGAATCGAGCTCGGGACGACCAGGATGTGCGGCGCCTCGGCGACGTTGAACACCGGGACCAGGTCGACGAGCGGATCGAAAGGAAGCGAGTGCTCGAGGAAAGGCTTGATGACGAGGTTCCCGCCGGCGCCGATCAGCAGCGTGTGGCCGTCGGCGGACGATTTCACCACGTATTCGATGGCGACGTTGCCCGATGCGCCCGCCTTGTTCTCGACCACGACCTGTCGGCCCAGTTGCTGCGCGAGGCCCTCGGCGGCCACGCGCCCGAGGATATCGGTGAGCCCGCCCGGAGAGGTGTCCACGACCATCCGAATCGGGCGGCTCGGATAGCCCATCTGAGCAGACGCTGACGCAGCGCACAGACCGAAAAGGATTCCGGCGGCGATCTTGCGCATTCGCATAGGCTTTCTGCCTTCTTGCTCGGATGCCGATCGCAAGTCTACGCCATTGCCGGCGGCCGGGTCATCGCTCAATCGCGCTAGCGTTCTGCCCGCACCGCAACTTCCATCTCGCCGATGCCCTCGATGCTGCCCCTCAGGTGATCGCCGTCGGCGAGCTTCGAGACGCCCGCCGGCGTTCCCGTCGTGATCAGGACTCCGGGCTTGAGCGTCATCACGTGCGAGAGAAAGCGAATGTGCTCGCGAAGGCCGCAGATCATGTCGCCGGTGTGCGCGCTCATGGCGAGCTTGCCGTTCTGCTCGACGCGGATCGCGAGGTCCTGCGGATCGTCGATCTCGTCGCGCGTCACGATCCACGGTCCGAGGCCGGTGAAGGTGTCGAAGCCTTTGCGGATGTTGCGCGTGTTCTGCCTGCCCCGCCCCCAGGGATCGCGCTGGCTGAAGTCCCAGCAAATCGTGTAGCCGAACACGTGGTCGAGCGCCTGGTCTTCGCTGACGTGGCGTGCCGTCTTTCCGATCACCGCGCACAGTTCGCATTCGAAATCCACGTCCTTGGATATTCTCGGAAGGATCACGGACCCGCCCGGGCCGATGATCGAGGACGCGGGCTTAAGAAAAAACTCCGCCATCAGCTCGTCCTTGGAGAGGTCCGAACGGTCGGACGAGCCCATTTTTTCCCGCATTTCAGCTTGGTGCGCCTTGTAGTTCGCGGCCGCGGCCCAGATCGCAGGCGGATCGAGGAGTGGCGCGAGCAGTTTCACCTGCGCGAGCGGGACGGAGGACCCGGTCTGCGCCGCGAAACGCGCCAACTTCATCGCCGCGGGCTCGTTCGCAAGTCGCTCGATCACGTCGAGCATGGTGTGGCCCGGCTTCAGATGGCCCGCCTTCATGAGCGCGTCGCCGATCGGATAGAGCTTTTCCCCGACCACCGCCCCCGCGAGGCCCTCGTTGTAATGGCAAATCTTCATCGCCTTCTCCTTCGATTCCGGAACAAGCTCAGTCGAGCTTCACGCCCGAGGCCCTGACGACCCGCTCCCAGGCGCGAGTGTCCGAGCGCACCAGTTCCGCGAACGCCTGCACCGAGCCGCCGATCGGTTCGATGCCCGAATCGAGCAGGCGTTTCTTCGTCTTCGGCTCGTCGATCACCGCCTGCATTCTTGCATTGAGCAGGTGCACGATCTCGGGGCTCGTGCCCTTGGGCGCGAAAATTCCGAACCAGGTGGTCATCTCGTAGCCGGGCAGTCCGGCCTCGGCGGAGGTCGGCACCTGGGGCAAAGCGGCAAGACGCGCCTTGGAGGCCGCCGCGAGCGCCTTGAGCGCGCCGCTCTTCAGGTGCGCCTGCACGGGCGAGAGGCCCACCGAGAGCATCTGCACGCGGCCCGCGACGAGATCGGTGAGAGCCGGCCCGGTGCCTTTGTAGGGAACGTGCACCATCTGCACGCCCGCGAGCCGCGCGAAGTGATCGGCAGCCAGATGCGTGGTGCTTCCGGGACCCGCCGACGCGTAGTTCATCTTTCCCGGATTCGCCTTGACGAGCGCGATGAATTCCCGCAGGTCGTTCACCGGGAGCGCCCCGGGCACGACCAGAAGCTGCGGCGCGCCGGCGACGTTGAAGACCGGAACGATGTCGCTCAGCGGATCGAACGGCAGCGAGCCGTAGAGAAATGGCGTGATGACGACGTTTCCGCCGGCGACGAGGAGCAGCGTATGGCCGTCGGGGGGCGATTTCGCCACGTGCTCGATCGCGAGATTGCCGGTCGCGCCCGCCTTGTTCTCGACTACGACCTGGGCTCCGAGCTGGACCGCCAGGCCTTCGGCGGACATGCGAGCGAGGTAGTCGGTGATACCGCCGGGGGCGGTGCCCGCTACGAGGCGAATCGGCCTCGCGGGGTACCCCGGGGACTGCGCGAAAGCGGCGCCGAGAACGAGCGCGCCGGCGAGAAGCACGGCGAGCCGGACGGCGCCATTCGGTTTCTCATTCATTGCGCTGGGAAGGATTGATTTTCCTGTAACGGTAGCACAGGTTTTCGTGCCGGAACGCTTCATGATCGTTCTCGTTGAACTTCCCAGACGGCGGGAGTAGCATGGGTCGAACAACAACTCCAAGCGTGACAAGGGAGACTTGCCAGTCACTTGATGCGAAAGGAGTCCTTATGTGCTACGAACTCGACGAGATGTACTGGAAAGCGCGTCAGGCCGATGAAGCGCGCAGAAAGAAGGCGGCCGACGATGGCAAAGACAAGCCCTCCGCGCCCGCGAAGCCCGTCGCCCCCGAAGTGAAGCCGAGGGAACCCGTTCCGGCCTAAAGTCGCCGCAGGTTTCTCCGCGCATCCCGACCCTGATGGCTGCGCGCGCTAGTTCAGCGTCCCGCGCGTGCCGCCGTCCCGGATGAAGCGGATGAGGTCTTCCTCCGCGAGCGGCGGCCGGCACAGATAGCCCTGGAATTCGTCGCAGCCCTCCTTGCGCAGCACATCGAGCTGCTCGCGCAGCTCGACGCCCTCGGCGATCACGTTCATCTCCAGGCTGTGGGCCATCGCGATGACCGCGCGCGTGATGGCGACGTCGTCCTTGGAGTGTGGCAGGTCGCGCACGAAGCTCCTGTCCACCTTCAGGTTGTTGATCGGAAATAGCTTGAGGTAGCCGAGCGACGAATAGCCGGTGCCGAAGTCGTCGATGGTGAGGCGCACGCCCATCGCGCGCAGATTGCGCATGAGCTTCACCGCCTGGTCCGGGTCCCGCATCACCATGCTTTCGGTGATTTCGAGCTCGAGGATGTCGGCGTCCGTCCCGGTGGACTCGAGGATTTCCGCGAGCTGGGGTACGAGCTGCTCCTCGCGGAACTGGCTTGCCGAAAGGTTGACCGCGATCGGCATCCGCGGCAGGCCGGCGTCCTTCCAGGCTTTGGCGCGCATGCATACCTCGCGCAGCGTCCACAGGCCGATCGGAACGATCAGTCCCGTTTCTTCGGCTAGATGGATGAATTTCTCCGGAAGCAGCAGGCCCTTCTCGGGGTGCTGCCAGCGCAGCAGCGCCTCGACCCCGGTGATCGCGCCGGTCCTCATGTCGATCTTGGGCTGGTAGTACACGCGGAACTCGCTCCGCTCCAGGCCGTGCCGCAAGCCGGCCTCCAGCGCGAGCTTCTCCGGCGTATGCGATTGCAGCTCGGCGGAGAAGAAGCAGAATCCGTTGCGGCCCCGTTCCTTGGCGCGGTACATGGCGATGTCCGCTCCCGCGAGCAGCGCCTTCGAGTCGCGGCCGTCGGCCGGATAGGCGCAGATCCCGATGCTCAGCGTGACGTTG